>Ga0116180_1001756_pt1 | contig 17866 bp, 16 predicted proteins | sample AD_UKC073_MetaG_FD_89804 | JGI IMG/M metagenome (GOLD analysis project Ga0116180, IMG submission 89804) | Active sludge microbial communities of municipal wastewater-treating anaerobic digesters from USA - AD_UKC073_MetaG | ecosystem: Engineered > Bioreactor > Anaerobic > Digestate | place: USA...
CCAGCCCGGCTCGGGGACCGCGTAGGCCACCAGGCTCAACGTCGTCTCGGCATCGGATGCGCCGCCACCGGCCACGTCGCTGGCCCCGCCGCCGCAGGCGGTGAGCACGGCGGCCGAGACGGCGAGCGCGGCGGCGGTACGCCAGCGGTGTCGGGGGGATTGCGTCATGTCAGACCTTTCTCGGGGACTCGGAAGCCGGCGGGTGGACCCGGCCCAGGGACGACGAGAAGGGAGGAACTGACGGCGACGATCACCGGCACCTCGTCCGCGGGCGGGCGGAGGTGTCAGCGACAACAGCAGACGGCGGCGCGCGGGGGCACGGCGGCGCACTCAGCCGCGCCGTTGCTCTCTGCGATTACCGCGCACACGCCGGGAAGACTAACACCGGACCCGCGACGGCGCCGCCCCGGGATTACTGCACCCGGTAGATCCAGACCAGATTGGAACGCAGTTCCCCGTTGTCGGTCCACTGATAGGTGCGGGCCAACCCCTGCCCGTCATACTTCTCGACGAAGTCGAGCAGCGCCGGCCGGGTGACGGCTCCGGAGTCGATGCCGCGCAGCAGAATCGTGGCGGAGTCGTAGGCCTCGACGCTGTAGGTGCCCGGCGGCTGACCGAAGGCGGCCGTGTACTCATCGACGAAGGCGCCTGTCGGCGGGCCGCACGGGCAGGACAGCACCGCATCCTTGGCCGCCGAGCCGGCTGCCTTGACGAACTCCGGGTCCTTGATGCCGTCCGGACCGGCGAACAGTCCGGTGTAACCGGCGTCGCGCAACTGCTGCACCAGCAGCGCGGCCTCGGTGTAGTAGGACGCGTAGACGACGGCGTCCGGGGACTGGCCCTTGATCTGGGTCACGGCTGCGGAGAAGTCCTTGTCACCCTTCTTCACCGAGATGTTGCAGGCCGAGTCGGCGATCGGGCCCAGCGTCTGGCGAACGGCGGCCGCCTGCCCGATACCCGCGTCGGTGCTGTCGTCGACCACACAGGCCTTTTTCACGCCCTTGGTGTTGGTCAGGTACGCGGCCAGCGACGGGCCCTGCACGCCGTCGTTGGACAGCCCCCGGAAGAAGGTCCGCCAGCCCTGCTCGGACAGCGCGACATTGGTCGCCGAGGGAGTGATGGCGACCAGACCGGCCTGGTCGAACACCGCCCCGGTGGACTTCGTCTCCCCCGACCAGGTCGGTCCGACCAGTCCGACGATCGACGGGTCGTCGACGATCCGCGGCGCCACCCCGGACGCCTTCTGGGGGTCGCCCTCGGTGTCGAAGGTCGTCAGGGTCACCTGACAGCCCGGGTTGGCGGCATTGTGCTGTCGGACGGCGAGCTCGGCGCCGTTGCGGACGTTGGCGCCGAACGGGGCGTCCGGCCCGGTCAGCGGACCGGCCATGGCGATCGAGACCGGGGCGCACACGGCCTTCCCATCACCGGCGGGCAACACCGGCGCGGCACCCGCCGCCACGGTGATCTCGGTTCCCTTCTCGTCGATCGGCTTCACCGCCACGATCGAGAGTTCCTCGGCGCCGGCCTGTTCACCGGAGGTCTGCTGGGTGCAGCCGGCGACGGCCACCATCGCGACGAGCACCGCACCCCAGCGGATCGCTCGGCTGGTGGTCGCGCGGTGAGCGGACTGGGGCATGGAATCTCCTCGGGGACGGGGGGTTGCCGGAGCGCTACCGGCGGGAGTGTTTCAGCGGTTGAACAGCCACACCAGGACGACCAGCGCCAATAGGGCGACCAGCGCGAGGGTCACCCGGGAGCGTGGCATCCCGCTCATCGGCTCTGCTCCCGTCCGGGCCGTGCCCGACGCAACCGGCGAACCCCGTCCAGGCCGAAGCCCAGGAGCGCGTTCAGCGTGACGGCAATGCCGTAGGCCAGCACCAGAACCACCGGCATCACGATCATGGTCTGCGGGACGAAGCCGAGGCCGGACAGCCACAACTCGGCGCCATCCCACCAGTCGAGAAACCCGGACACCGCCTCACCCTATGCCCTGCCTGTCGGGGCGGACTCCGATGGCCTGCCGTGGCGGGCCCGCCTTCTGACCGGATACGTGGACGGGCGGGGTTCGGGCCGCCATGATGGCGGCATGGTTGCGCACGTGGAACGAGAGATCGGTGACTGGGACGGCCAGCCTGACGAGGCCCCCGAGCCGGTCCCCTTCTCCCCGGCGGGTTCGCATCGCAGCCAGTTCCCGCCGATCGCCGACTACGCGTTCCTGTCCGACTGCGAGAACACCTGCCTGATCTCGGCCGCCGGGTCGGTGGAGTGGATGTGTGTGCCACGGCCGGACTCCCCCAGCGTGTTCGGGGCGATCCTGGACCGCGGCGCCGGGCATTTCCGGCTGGGGCCCTACGGGGTGACGGTACCGGCCGCGCGTCGCTATCTGCCGGGCAGCCTGATCATGGAGACCACCTGGCAGACGCCCACCGGTTGGGTCATCGTGCGCGACACCCTGGTGATGGGTCCTTGGCACGACCTGGAGGCGCGCTCACGCACCCACCGGCGCACCCCGATGGACTGGGACGCCGAGCACATCCTGCTGCGCACGGTGCGCTGTGTCAGCGGCACCGTGGAACTGGTGATGAACTGTGAACCGTCCTTCGACTACGGCCGGATCAACGCGGCCTGGGAGTACTCGGCCAACGCCTATGGCGAGGCGATCGCCCGGGCCCGCACCAACCCGGATGCGAACCCGACCCTGCGGTTGACCACCAACCTGCGGATCGGGTTGGAGGGCCGGGAGGCGCGCGCCCGCACCCGACTCAAGGAGGGCGACAACGTGTTCGTCGCGCTGTCCTGGTCCAAGCACCCGTCGCCGCAGACCTACGAGGAAGCCGCCGAGAAGATGTGGCAGACCAGCGAGGCGTGGCGGCAGTGGATCAGCGTCGGGCACTTCCCCGACCACCCGTGGCGGGCCTACCTGCAACGCAGTGCGCTGACGTTGAAGGGTCTGACCTACTCCCCCACCGGGGCACTGCTGGCCGCCAGCACCACCTCGCTTCCGGAAACCCCGGGCGGAGAACGCAACTGGGACTACCGCTACGCCTGGGTCCGGGACTCCACCTTCGCACTGTGGGGGCTCTACACCCTGGGCCTGGACCGTGAGGCCGACGACTTCTTCTCCTTCATCGCCGACGTGTCCGGAGCGAACAACGGTGAACGCAAGCCACTCCAGGTGATGTACGCCGTCGGCGGCGAACGCGAGCTGGTCGAGGGCGAACTCGATCACCTCTCCGGCTACGACGGGGCCCGGCCGGTGCGCATCGGCAACGGCGCCTACAACCAGCGTCAGCACGACATCTGGGGCACCATGCTGGATTCGGTGTACCTGCACTGCAAATCGCGGGAGAACATCTCCGATCAGCTCTGGCCGGTTCTCAAGGAGCAGGTCGAGGAGGCCATCAAGCACTGGCGCGAACCTGACCGCGGCATCTGGGAGGTACGCGGCGAGCCCCAGCACTTCACCTCGTCGAAGGTGATGTGCTGGGTGGCCCTGGACCGCGGCGCCAAGCTCGCCGAACTGCAGGGCTCCCGAAACTACGCCGAGCAGTGGCGCGCCATCGCCGACGAGATCAAGGCCGACATCCTGGCCCACGGGGTGGACGGCCGCGGGGTGTTCACCCAGCGCTACGGCGACCCGGCACTGGATGCCTCACTACTCCTGGTGCCGTTGGTGCGGTTCCTGCCCCCCGACGACCCCCGGGTTCGAGCCACCGTGCTGGCCATCGCCGATGAGCTCACCGAGGACGGCCTGGTGCTGCGCTACCGGGTCGAGGAGACCGACGACGGACTCTCCGGCGAGGAGGGCACCTTCACCATCTGCTCGTTCTGGCTGGTGTCGGCGCTGGTCGAAATAGGCGAGGTCAGCCGGGCCCGGCATCTGTGTGAGCGGCTGCTGTCCTTCGCCAGCCCCCTGCACCTCTACGCCGAGGAGATCGAACCGTCCACCGGCCGGCATCTGGGCAACTTTCCCCAGGCCTTCACCCACCTGGCCCTGATCAACGCCGTGGTGCACGTCATCAGGGCCGAGGAGCAGGCCGACGGCACCGGGATGTTCCAGCCCGCCAACGCCCCGATCTAGGGTCCCGGCTACTTGCCCTTCTTCTCGCCCGGCTTGTCGCCGGCCGCGTCAGTGGACAGTGCGGCGACGAAGGCCTCCTGCGGGACGTCGACCCGGCCGATGGTCTTCATCCGCTTCTTGCCTTCCTTCTGCTTCTCCAGCAGCTTGCGCTTGCGGGTGATGTCACCGCCGTAGCACTTGGCCAGCACGTCCTTACGGATGGCCCGAATGTTCTCGCGGGCAATGATTTTCGAGCCGATCGCCGCCTGTACCGGCACCTCGAACTGCTGGCGCGGGATGAGCTCCTTGAGCTTGACGGTCATCTTGTTGCCGTAGGCCTGGGCCGAATCCTTGTGCACGATCGCACTGAACGCGTCGACGGCCTCGCCCTGCAGCAGGATGTCGACCTTCACCAGTGCGGCCTCCTGTTCGCCGGCCTCCTCGTAATCCAGGCTGGCGTAACCGCGGGTGCGTGATTTCAGCGAGTCGAAGAAGTCGAAGATGATCTCGCCGAGCGGCATGGTGTAGCGCAGTTCGACCCGCTCCGGCGACAGGTAGTCCATGCCGCCGAGTTCCCCGCGGCGGGACTGGCACAGCTCCATGATGGTGCCGATGAACTCGCTCGGCGCGATGACCGTGCACTTGACCACCGGCTCGTAGATCTCCCGCATCTTGCCGGGCGGCCAATCCGAGGGATTGGTGACGATCTTCTCCGTACCGTCCTCCTGGATCACCCGGTAGACCACGTTGGGCGCGGTGGAGATCAGGTCGAGGTCGAATTCCCGTTCCAGCCGTTCCCGGGTGATCTCCATGTGCAGCAATCCCAGGAAGCCGCAACGGAATCCGAACCCGAGCGCCACCGATGTCTCCGGCTCGTAGGTCAGCGCGGCGTCGTTGAGTTGCAGCTTGTCCAGCGCTTCGCGCAGATTCGGGTAGTCCGACCCGTCCACGGGATACAGGCCCGAGTACACCATCGGTTTGGGTTCGCGGTAGCCGGTCAGCGCCTCGGTGGCACCGTTGCGCGCACTGGTGACGGTGTCACCGACCTTCGACTGGCGGACGTCCTTCACCCCGGTGATGAGGTAGCCCACCTCGCCGACCCCGAGACCCTCGGACGCTTTGGGCTCCGGCGAGACGATACCGACCTCGAGCAGTTCGTGGGTCGCACCGGTGGACATCATCTTGATCTTCTCGCGGGGGGTGATCTTGCCGTCGACCACACGCACATAGGTGACCACGCCGCGGTAGATGTCGTAGACGGAGTCGAAGATCATCGCCCGGGCCGGGGCGTCGGCGTCGCCCGTCGGCGGGGGCACCTGACGCACCACCTCGTCGAGCAGGGCGGCGACGCCCTCGCCGGTCTTGCCGGACACCCGCAACACGTCGTCGGGTTGACAACCGATGATGTGCGCGAGCTCACCGGCGTAGCGCTCCGGGTCGGCGGCGGGCAGGTCGATCTTGTTGAGCACCGGGATGATCGTGAGGTCGCGGTCCAGGGCGAGGTAGAGGTTGGCCAGCGTCTGCGCCTCGATGCCCTGGGCGGCGTCGACCAGTAGCACCGCACCCTCGCAGGCCTCCAGTGCACGCGACACCTCATAGGTGAAGTCGACGTGACCGGGGGTGTCGATGAGGTGAAGGACGAATTCCCCGCCGGCGTTCTCCCCCTGGGCGACCTTCCACGGCAGCCGCACGTTCTGCGCCTTGATGGTGATGCCGCGCTCGCGCTCGATGTCCATCCGGTCGAGGTACTGGGCGCGCATCGAGCGCTCGTCGACGACCCCGGTCAACTGCAGCATCCGGTCGGCAAGGGTGGACTTGCCGTGATCGATGTGAGCGATGATGCAGAAGTTTCGGATCTGCGCCGGCGCGGTGAAGGTTTTGTCGGCGAAACTGCTGATGGGAATCTCCTGGTGAACCGTGCTGGTGGACCCGCTGGGGATGTGTTCAGGGTATCCAGGCGGCGTCGTCGGCACACAATCGACGTCGCCTGCTCGCCTATGCTGTTGAGAATGGCGTCGCAGTGGAGGACGTTCCAACAGATCCTGAGAGACACCGAGCATCTCGTGTTCAACGAGGCGCCCAAGTTCTTTCGGCAGTTGCAGAACCCGGATGCGGTGCAGCGCACCCTGCAGCAGGGCCTCCGGATCGGCCTGGAACTGCTGGTCGCCACCGCCCTGCCGCCGGAGCCGCACAAGGCGATCACCGCGGGGCGTCCGGTCACCCGGGACAGCTTCCCCACCTCCCACCGGGCCCGCCGGGTGGTCTACTCCCCCGACCTCGACGGTCGGGCCGATCCCGGCGAGATCGTCTGGACCTGGGTCGTGTACGAGGATGACCCCACCCGCGGCAAGGACCGCCCGGTTCTGGTGGTCGGGCGGGACCGGCAGTCGTTGCTCGGCCTGATGCTGTCCAGCCAAACACACCATGCCGGTGACCCGGCCTGGGTCCCGATCGGCACCGGCGCCTGGGACGGTGAGGGCCGGCCCAGCTGGGTGCGACTGGATCGAGTGCTCGACGTCCCCGAGGAAGGCATCCGCCGCGAAGGCGCGATCATGAACCGGGATACATTCGAGATGGTAGCCACCCGCCTTCGGGTCGACTACTACTGGAGTTGATCTCCCGCAGTTGATCTCCCGCCGATCCCGTCAGGCCGGTCAACCACCCTGGGTGATGTAGGCCCGCAAGTGCTGCCGTTCTGCGGCGAGTTCCTCCATTCGGCGCTTGACGACGTCGCCGATGCTCACGATCCCGGCCAGGCGACCGCCGTCCAGGACCGGGACGTGCCGGACCCGGTAATCGGTCATCAGAGCCGCCAGGTCGTCGACCGGGTCGTCGGGAGCACAGGTCACCGCGACATCGCTCATGATCTCGGCCACCGGTCGGCGCAGCACGTCGGCCCCCTGCTGGTGCAGCCATCGGACGACGTCGCGTTCAGAGACGATGCCGACCGGCATCCCGTCCGCGCCGACCACGACCATCGCGCCGATGTTGTGCACCGCCAGTTCGGCCAGCAGGCCGGTGACCGTGGTGGTCGCGGTGACCGTGGCCACCGCCGTTCCCTTGCTGCGCATAATGTCCGATATCCGCATGGTCACCCCTTTGCCGACACCATGTGACCGGTATCACATGAGGGTAGGCCTCATCCCCGCCGGCCGGAAGGCTTCTCCCGGTGATTCCCGTACAGGTGGGTGAGGTCGGGGATATCGGGGTAGTAATGACCCCATGATTGACGTCACCCTGCTCGGCACCGGCAGCCCCCTCGTCGACCCCCACCGGGCCGGACCGGCAACGCTGGTCAGCACTCCCGGCGCACCGGGAGTGGCTCAGACGTTCCTGGTGGATTGCGGACGCGGGGCGCTGATGCGCGCGGCGGCCGCGGGCGCCCAGGCCGCCGGCCTGACCGCGCTGCTGCTGACTCACCTGCACAGCGACCACATCACCGACCTCTCCGATGTGATCACCAGCCGCTGGGTGGGCACCCTGGGTCCGAACCCACTGACGGTCATCGGCCCGCCCGGCACCAAGGCGGTCGTGGAGGCCACGTTGGCGGCGCTGGCCCCCGACATCTCCTACCGGATCGGCCATCATGCGGACATCACCGAACCGCCCGAGGTGATCGTGCAGGAGTTCACCGAGGGTGAGGTCTGGAACTCCGGCGGGGTCCGCATCACCGTCGCCCCGACCGATCACCGCCCGGTGGAGCCGACCATCGCCTTCCGGATCGAGTACGGCGGCTCGTCGGTGGTGCTGGCCGGTGACAGCGTGCCGTGTGCGACGCTCGACGAACTCGCGCTCGGCGCAGATGCCCTGGTGCACACCGCGATCCGCAAGGATCTGGTCGAGCTGATGCCGGCCCAGCGGATCCGGGACATTCTCGACTACCACTCGTCGGTCGAGCAGGCGGCGGCCACCGCGGCCCGCGCCGGGGTGTCGACGCTGGTGCTCACCCACTACGTCCCGCCCCTGGCGCCAGGACAGGAGGACCAGTGGCGGGCGCTGGCCGCCACGGAGTTCGGCGGCCGGGTGGAACTCGGCGACGATCTGCTCCGGGTGTCGGTCGGAACGCCGTGACCCGAGCCTGCCGCGGTCTCAGGCCAGTCGCGTCATCTCGACCACGACATCCAGATCACTCGATCCGCGGCCCAGGTAGATGCCTTTGAGCGGGCTGACATCGGCGTAGGAACGTCCCCTGCCCACGCTGATGTACTGCTCGTTGATGTGCGTCTCCTGGGCGGGGTCGCTTCTGTTGGTCTGATCGCTTCTGTTGGTCGGGTCGATATCCCACCAACTGCCCGTCCAGACCTGCACCCAGGCATGGCTCTCCCCCTCGACCGCCTCGCCGATCTCCGCCTCGGACTTCGGGTGCAGATAACCCGACACGTACCGAGCCGGAATTCCCATGGACCGCAGCAGGATCAACGACAGGTGTGCGAAGTCCTGGCAGACGCCCTCACCTTCCCGCAGTGCGTCCAGACCTGAGGAGTGCACTTCGGTGGTGCCGGGAACATAGCGCAGTTCGTTGCGCACCCACTCCACCGCGGCGATCACCGCGTCCTGCGGATCACAACCCTTGGCCAGGTGGCGGGCCACCCTGTCGAGGCGCTTGCTCGGCGGGGTGTACGGCGTCGGGGCGAGCACCTCGTCGAACCGGTCGGCGACCGCCGCGGAACGGAGATCGGCCCAGCCGATTCTGGTGGTGGGCGGTTCCGGCTTTTCCGTCTCCACCACCGAGGACGAGGTGACCTCCAATTCGGTGTGCGGTGCGTGCAGGTCGAACGCCGTCACCGCGGTGCCCCAGTAGTCGACGTAACGGTAGGACCGCGTCGCCGGCACCGTCTCGACCCGGTTGATGATGACGTTCTGGCGCGAGTCCGACCTCGGGGTCAGCCTCGCTTCGTTGTAGGACGCCGTCACCGGCCCCTTGTAGGCATATCCGGTCGCGTGAACCACCCGCATCCGCCACATCAGTTGTCGACCTCTCCGACCGTCACTGCACCGACCTGTCCGGCATCGGACCACTCCACCCACAGATTGGGCCGGAAGTACTGCGCGCGGAGCCCCTCTCCCACCTCCCGGCAGATGTTCTGGAGGCCCGCGAGTCGCTCCTCCAGCGACTCGAGGACCGCCCCGGGGCGTACGAACTCCAGTTCGCTGCGCGCCCGGCCGAGCAGTCGCCGGGCCTCCGCCCCCGCTCCGGCGCGGTCGGCGGGAATCTTCATCAGTTCGTCGAGGGCCTGCTCGGCGAGCTTGAGCGAGTAGAACGCCGAGCGCGGGAAGAGCCGGTCGAGCAGCAGGAACTCGACCACCCGGTTGGCGTCCATCACCCCGCGGTGGATGCGCAGGTAGGTGTCGTGGGCGCCGGCGGCCCGCAGCACGCTCACCCAGGCTGGGGAGGACGCGCTGTCGCCGACCCGGGACAGCAGCAATCGCACCGTCATGTCCACCCGTTCGATGGCTCGGCCGAGGACTAGGAACCGGTAGCCGTCGTCACGCGACAGCGTCGAGTCCGAGAGCCCGGCGAACATGGCGGCACGGCCTTCGACGAAGCTGAAGAACTCGTGCGGCCCCAGCCGCCGCGCCGCGCGCTCGCGTTCACCGAGAGCGTTGTAGGTGGTGTTGAGGCACTCCCACATGTCACTGGAGATCACCTCACGCGCCGACCGGGCGTTCTCCCGCGCGGCACTGATCGCATCGACGATGGAGCACCCGGACTTCAGCCCGCGGCCGAACGCCACGACATCGGTCAACGACCACATGTCCAGCCGGGCGTGCGGCGGGTCGATACCCAAGACGTGCAACAGGGTTCGGGAGGCCTGATCGGGATCGACGGTGGAGTCCTCGAGCAGTTGGTGAACGGTCACGTCAAGGATGCGGGCGGTGTCGTCGGCGCGTTCTACGTAGCGACCGATCCAGTACAGCGCTTCGGCATTGCGTGCCAGCATCAGCGGTCTCCGCCCTGTTGTTGCTGCTGCTGTTGCTGTTGTTGCTGGTGGCCGGCCATGGATTGCTGTTGCAGCGGGTGCATGTCCACGCCACCGGCACCGGCGGCGCCCGGCCGCGGGAGGTTGCGCACCACTTGGGCGGCGCCGAGTTCGCGAGCCGACGCCGAGGATCGCGACGCCAGCACCCAGGTGTCCTTGGATCCGCCGCCCTGGCTGGAGTTGACCACCAGCGACCCCTCCCGCAGCGCCACCCGGGTCAGACCGCCCGGCAGCACCCAGACCTTCTCGCCGTCGTTGACCACGAACGGGCGAAGATCGACGTGCCGGGGCACCAGGCTGTCGCCGACCTTGGTCGGCACCGTCGACAACTGGACCACCGGTTGGGCGATCCAGCCGCGCGGGTCGGCCAGGATCTTCTTGCGCACGCCCGCGAGTTCCTTCTCCGAGGCTTTCGGCCCGAACACGATGCCGTACCCGCCGGAACCCTCGACCGGCTTGATCACCAGTTCCTCGATCCGGTCGAGCACCTCTTCGCGCTCCTCGTCCAGCCAGCAGCGCAGGGTGTCGACGTTCGCCAGCAGCGGCTTCTCTCCCAGGTAGTACTCGATGATGGTCGGCACGTAGGTGTAGACGAGTTTGTCGTCGCCCACCCCGTTGCCGACGGCACTGGAGATCACCACGTTGCCGGCCCGGGCGGCGTTGAGGATGCCGGCGACTCCGAGCACCGAGTCCGGACGGAAATGCATCGGGTCGAGGAACTCATCGTCGATGCGCCGGTAGATCACGTCGACCTGCCGCTCACCCTCGGTGGTGCGCATGTAGACGATGTTGTCGCGGCAGAACAGGTCGGGTCCCTCGACCAGTTCCACGCCCATCTGACGGGCCAGCAGCGAGTGCTCGAAGTAGGCGGAGTTGAACGGTCCCGGAGTGAGGACCACGACGGTGGGGTCGGATTCGTTGGTGGCCGCCGCGCTGCGAAGCGCCCGCAGCAGGTGGGAGGGGTAGTCGTCCACCGGCCGGACCCGGTGGGTGGCGAACAGGTCGGGGAAGACCCGAGTCATCACTCGCCGGTTCTCCATCACGTAGGAGACCCCGGACGGCGAGCGCAGGTTGTCCTCCAGCACCCGGAACGTGCCCTGGGCGTCGCGGACGATGTCGATACCGGCGACGTGGATGCGCACCCCGTTGGGAGGGGTGATCCCGGCGGCCTCGCGATGGAAATGCTCGCAGGACGTGACCAGGCGCCGGGGCAGCACCCCGTCACGCAGGATCTCCTGATCCCCGTAGATGTCATCGAGAAAACGCTCCAGCGCGAGCGCCCGTTGGGTCAGACCGCTCTCCAACTTGGCCCACTCCGCGGCGGAGATGACCCGGGGCACCACGTCCAGCGGGAAGGGCCGTTCCTCCTGACCGGACAGCGCGAAGGTGATGCCCTGGTCCACGAAGGCACGGCCCAGCGCATCGGCGCGGGCGGCCAGTTCCTCGGCACCGGTCGGAGCCAACTCTGCGTAGATGCCCCGATAGGGCGCCCGGACCTTGGTCTGGCGGTCGAACATCTCGTCATACGCGGCGGCGTAGGGACCCAACTCGCGATACCCCCCGAAAATCCCGGGGTCGTCGTCGAGCCGGGCCGTGGCCTGCGCGGATGCGCGGGACGACTTGCCCGCCGGCGTCCGGCTGCTACTACGCGTGCTGATGGAAGTCACGGGAGACATGCTGCCTCAGGAAGGGCGTTTACGCAGGGTATAGACGCTCCACTTTGGGGTGCGGCCGCCGTACTGGTACCCTCGCAGGGTGCCGCGAGGGCAGCTGCCCCGGCCGAAAACCAGCTTTTAACATGTGAGAAGGAACTGACGCGTGGCCAACATCAAGTCGCAGAAGAAGCGCATCCTCACCAACGAGCGGCGCCGGATGCGCAACAAGTCGGTCAAGTCGTCCCTGCACACGGCCATCCGCGCCTTCCGGGCCGCCGCGGCCGACGGCGACAAGGACAAGGCCGCCGAGCTGCTGGTCTCCACCAGCCGAAAATTGGACAAGGCCGCCAGCAAGGGCGTGATCCACAAGAACCAGGCCGCCAACAAGAAGTCGGCGCTGGCCCAGTCGCTGAACAAGCTCTGAGTCGCCGAGTCGGCACTGCAGTCGCCGAATCGGCTTTTCTGTCAGCGTCCGGCCGCGAGCTGCGCCACTGAGCGCACGGCGCGCTCCAGTACGTAATCGGCGTCCGCCGCCGCTCCCTTGACGTCGGCGTTCAGCGTCGCCACAAGCCGCATGGCCGTTCCCACCTTGTCCTTGGACCAGCGACGCGACTGCTTCTGCGCTTTCTGCACCCGCCACGGCGGCATCCCCAGCTCACCGGCGAGCCGATAGGGATCTCCGGAGAGTGGCTCCACCCGTGCGATGGTGTGCACCGCCTCGGCGAGCGCATCGGCCAGCAGCACGTGCGGCACACCCCGGGCCATCGCCCAGCGCAGAGCTTCCGTCGATCCGGAGACATCACCCTGTACCGCCTTGTCGGCGACGTCGAAGCCGGTGACCTCGGCCTTGCCGCTGTGATACCGCCGGACCGCCGCGGCGTCCACGGTTCCGCCGGTGTCGGCCACAAGTTGCGAGCATGCGGCGGCCAGTTCACGGATATCCGAACCGACCGCGTCGAGCAGGAGGGCGACGGTGTCGTCGTCGACGGTGATTTTGTACCGGCGAAACTCCCGGCGAACGAAGTCCGCACGGTCGGCGGCCTTCGCGATCTTGGCGCACGGGTGGATCCGGGCGCCCAAGTCCTTGAGCCGGGTGGCCAGCGCCTTCGCCCTGCCGCCGCCGGAATGCACCACGACGAGGACCATCCCGGCCGGGAGATCCTCGGCGGACGTGGCGACCAGGGCTGCGGCATCCTTGCCCGCCTCTCCGGCGGCTTCCAGGATGACCACCCGCTCATCGGCGAACAGTGACGGGCTGAGCAGTTCGGCCAGTTCGTGGCTGGACACCTCCCCCGCGCGCAGCCGGTTCACCGGAACGTCGTCGGTTCCCGCGGCGGCGCGGACACCCCGCAGGACCTCCGTCACCGCGCGTTCGACGAGCAGGTCTTCCTCGCCGAGAACCAGGTGCAGCCCGGGCCGTGTCGTGCTCACTCGTCGATGGTGTCACGTCGCCCCGACGAGACCCGACAGCGACCACGCCACCGCGCACAGCCCGGCCCCGCCGGCCACCCAGCGGAACCACCGGTGCCGCCACAGCAGAACAGACACCGCCACCGACGCGCCGACGACCAGCAGCCCGGCCCAACCGGCGGGAACGGGAACCGCGGCACCGGGTATCGAGCCGGCTGTGCGGGCCACCGTCAGCAGCCACCACAGTTCGGGCCCGGTGAACCGCAGCAACAGCCCAGCCGCGGCCGGCCAGACCGGGCACAGCACCGCCGCGGCGGTGCCCAGGAGCGTGATCGGCGGGATCACCGGTGCGACGCAGATATTGGCGAGTACCGCGACCAGGCTGAACTTCCCGGAGATTGCCGCGATCAGCGGCGCTGTCACCAGTTGCGCGGCGGTCGCGAGGGCGACCGCATCGGCGATCGGCTTGGGCCAGCCCCGGTCCACCAACCGAGCCGACCAGACCGGCGCGAGCAGCGCCAGGGCTGCGGTGGCCGACACTGAGAGCGCGAACCCGATGTCCACCGACAGCTGCGGTGCGGTCAGCATCAGGACGATCACCGTCGCCGACAGCGCCGGGATGGCGTGGCGCCGCCGCGCCGAGAACACCGCGACGAGCGCGACGGAGCCCATCACGGCGGCCCGCAGCACGCTGGCGCTGGGCTGCACCACGACCACGAAGGCCAGCAGCGCCACCGCCGCCAGCGCCGCTGCCGCCCGCGGTCCGATCAGTGCCGCGCTGAGCAGCACCGCACCGCACACGATGGTGACGTTGGCTCCGGACACCGCCGTGAGATGGGTGAGACCGGCTGTTCGGAACTGAGCCACGACGGCGGCGGGGATGGCGCTGGTATCGCCGAGGACGAGGCCAGGCAACAGTGCGGACTGCTCGGTGGGCAGTACCTCCCGGGCGGCGGAGGCCAGCCGGTCCCGGACGACGGCCGCCGCGCGCTGGACCGCCGATGCCTGGCCGAACTCCGGTCGACTCGTCGCGGTCAGCGCGGACACGGTGAGATCCCGCCGCCGCGGACTGGCGACGCGGGCCCGGAATCGCGCCGGCCGGCCGGCGGTGAGTCCGGCGAACTCGTGCGCGGAACCGAAGACGACGACCCGGCCGCCCGTTCCGCCGGCACCGGCGTCGACGAGGTCGGCGGGAAAGACCAGCCGCCCGCCGCCCACAGCGCGCGGACTCTCGGTCGGGGTGACCGTCACCTCGACGGTGGCACCGACCAGTCGGGTGAGCGGGTGCTGCAACGCGGCGTCGCTGCGCAGGCCCGCCGCAAGGCCGACGCCGGCGCCCACCGCGGCGACCCCCGCCACACCGGCGACCGCGGCGCGCAGACCGGGAACGCGTCCGCCGAGACACCGGCCCGCCAGCCACCAGAGCACTGCCACCGCGACGAACACCACGCTCAGCACTGGGCCGGCCCCCCAGGTGATGCCGGCCGCCGTGACCAGCCAGGCCGTCAGCGCGGCCGGCACCAACCGGAGGTCGACGACCCCGGTCACACCCGGACCAGCGGGCGTAACCTGTCCAGCCGAGCCGGTCCGATGCCGTCGACCTCACCGAGCTGATCGACGCTGGCGAACCGTCCGTTCGCCTGGCGCCAGGCCAGGATCGCGGCGGCGGTCACCGGTCCGACACCGGGTAGGGCATCAAGCTGCTCCGCGGTTGCGGTGTTGAGGTCCAGCGGTCCGGTCGACCCGGCACCGCCGCGCTCCGTTCCCGTCGCGCCGCCGGGGCCGGCTCCGCCGTCGTCCGGGGCGGGTGCGGCCGGCCCGGCACCGGCCGAACTGCCCAGTGCTGCCGGTCGGCCGGCCGGGGTGGCGATGCCGACCACGATCTGCTCCCCGTCGGCGACCCGCCTGGCGAGGTTGAGCCCCAGTGTGTCGGCACCCGTCAGCGGTCCGCCTGCCGCCTCCACCGCGTCGGCCACCCGCGCCTGGGGGGACACGGTGACCAGGCCCGGCTGGTTGACCAGGCCGACAACGCTCACCACGACCGACTGCTGCGGGGGCGGCGGGCCACCGCCAGGCGAGGCGGGAGTGCCCGACGGCGCCTGCACCGGTGGCAGCTTCGCCGACACCACCGGCGCGGGATTCGAGCGGACCAGCGTGAAGACGGTGATCAGGATGGCCAGCACGGCGACCACCGCCAGCGCCAGGCCGCCGGCACGGCCCGGATCGGCGCGCACCGCGGCCAGCAATTCGCGGCCACGCGGCGGCCGTCCGTCGGGCACCCAACTCGGGACGGGCGGGTCCGCACCGTCCGGGTCGGTATCAAGATCGAGACCGGCGCCGGCTTCGGCGTCGGCATCCAGGTCGGCGCCGGGTCGGCCGCTGAGCCGACCGAACACGGACTGCTGCTGGGATCGCATGCGCCGAACGGTAGGTCGCCCCGGGGACCGCGTGGAGAACACAGCCGTCCGAAAGCACCTGCCGATGTGGACGCCTCCCGGTCTGTGGAGAACCCGTCGTCAGTGGTCCGCGACGCAGACCACCACGCCCACCGCACCCGGACCCAGATGCACGCCGAGAACCGGGCCGAGATCGGTGACGATGGCCGGCCCGCAGGCGGGCAGCGCACTTTCCAGGGTAGCCGCCACCTCCGCTGCCGCGGCCGGGTTGTCCACGTGCTGGACCGCCACTTCGGCGCGCCGCTCCCCCACCACCTCCAGCACCTGCTCCACCATCGCCGCGGTGGCCCTGGACGTGGTGCGGACTCGTTGCCCCAGCACCAGCCTGCCCGCCTCGAGACGCAACAGCGGCTTGATGGCCAGGGCGGTGCCCAGCCAGGACGCGGCGGCGCCAATTCGGCCGCTGCGCCGCAGATTGTCCAACCGCTGCACGACGATGAAGGCATGTACCCGTTCCACCGTCGAAAGTGCCTGCGCGACGACGTCGTCCAGATCAGCCCCGTGAGTCGCCGCCCGCGCGGCGGCCAGTGCGACGAATCCGCTGCCCATCGCCGCCGATCGGGAGTCGACGACCACGACCCGGCCGCCGAAAGCCCGGGCCGCATGCTCGGCTGAGCCGAAGGTGCTGGACAGTTCGGCCGACAGGTGCACCGCGACCACACCGTCGCCTGCGCTGTCGGCAAGTGCCACTTCGTACGCTGCGGCGAGTTCGGCCGGGGCGGCCCCGGCGGTCCCCGCCACACGCTGGTAAAGGTCCGCGGGAAGCTCGTCGACCCCGTCTCGAAGATCGCGGCCGTCGAGCAGAACGTGCAACGGCACGACTCGAATCCCCAGGGATTGCAGGAGGTTACGAGGCAGCCGCGCCGCTGAGTCGGTCACGGTGACGACCGGCACCGGTCAGGACCCCTCGACGGTGACACCGGCCTCGGCGAGTGCCTTCAGCATTCGGTCGGCGACCGCACGGTGCGCCTCGAAATTCCAGTGGATCCCGTCCGGGTTACCCCGGCCGGACAGAACTTCGCCGGCAACGGCCTCCTTGAGGTCGACCAGTGGGACCCCATGGCGCTGGGCCCATTGCGTGATCGCATCCGCGGTCGGCGCCCTGCCGTGGTGGGCGTGACCGTACGCGGGGGCGATGTGCACCGAGGGAAGGCAGGCGACGACCGGGATGCCGGGGCGGTTGAAGTCGATTGCCGCCCTGGTCATCTCCAGATACTCGGCGCTGAGCCGGGGCGGCAGCGCGGAACGCGATACCGGCGAGAGCCGGCGCTGGATCAACCCATAGATGTCACGAACCCGGCGCCGGAGCGCGACCGGCCGCACATAGCGGATGAGTTCGCGCAACGCGGTCGGCAACGGCGACGGCAGCGAATCCATCCCCGAGGTCGCGAAGATCACCGCCCCCGCCCGCGGCAGTGCAGCCCAGGCCCGCGGATCCTGGGTGGCGGCCCACCACACGTCGCGGCACGTCCAGCCGATCCGGCCGATCAGCTCGCATTCCCAACCCAGTTCGGCGGCAACGATATTCGGCCAGATCCGCGGGTCGTCGGCGGGCAGGCCGCCCTGCGGGCCGTAATAGGACAGCGAGTCGGCGAAGACCAGCAGCGTCGCGGGTCGTGGCGCCGACTCAGAGGACATCGTTGGCGACCTGCGCTGAGGCGTTCCACACGTCGAGCCGCCAGCGCAGGTCCCCGAGATCGGCATCGGCCGGCCCATGCCCCGAGAGCTGGGTCCAGCTGGCATTGCCCATACCGCCCAGCGCCGGCCAGCTGTCCACCGGCAGTCCCAGCAGCCGGGCGGTGAGGGCCGCGATCAGCCCGCCGTGGGTGACCAGAACAACCGGCCGTTCGCAGTCGTCGGCACCCCAATCCGGCTCAGCGTCCACCAGCTCGGCGACCAGTGGCCGGCTGCGGTTGGCGACGTCGATCCGGTTCTCACCGCCGTGTGGAGCCGAGGTGGCATCCTCCCGCCAGGCCAGCCGCGCGCCGGGAGACAGGGCGTCGACCTCCTCGTGGGTCAGGCCCTGCCAGTCGCCGAGGCTCGTCTCGCGGAGCCGGGCGTCGGTGAGAACCTGCAGGCCACACCGCTCGGCGAGTTCGACGGCGGTGTCGTGCGCGCGGCTGAGGTCGGAGGAGAAGATCGCCAGCGGCTGCCGTTTGGCCAGCACCTCCGCGGCGGCGACCGCCTGGGCCCGCCCAAGATCGGACAGCGGGGTGTCCAGCTGCCCCTGCATGCGGCTGTCGGCGTTGAACACGGTCTGGCCGTGGCGCAGCATGACCAGGCGACGGACACGATTCACGAGAG
>Ga0116180_1001764_pt1 | contig 17815 bp, 15 predicted proteins | sample AD_UKC073_MetaG_FD_89804 | JGI IMG/M metagenome (GOLD analysis project Ga0116180, IMG submission 89804) | Active sludge microbial communities of municipal wastewater-treating anaerobic digesters from USA - AD_UKC073_MetaG | ecosystem: Engineered > Bioreactor > Anaerobic > Digestate | place: USA...
AGCACAGGAGCGGCGGAAATGAGCACGTCAACCATCGAGGCGCTGGCCAGCGCCTGGGCAAGGATTGCCGAGGAAGCGGAATTCCCCGCTGACTACGAGGGGACTGCCACACCACAAGCGCATCGGGCTAGCGAAGCTATTCAGGAGCAGATTCGGGAGCGCATCGTCGCCACCAACGACATGCGGCTGTTCAGCCTGCTGCACCTGCTGGGTCAGGCGTCGCTGCGCATGGAGCAAGCGCTGTGGCCGGAGGATTACGAGCGGATGACGCGCGAGGTTGAGGAAGCCCTGCGGCAAGCCACCGACGCCAACGCCAGATCGTACACCCACGAAGAAGTGATGCAGGCGATGCAGGAACGCATCGACCGGGCGCGAGACAAGCCATGTTGATTGGCTATGCGCGCGTCTCGACGCAGGATCAGAACCTGGAGCTGCAACGCGAAGCCTTGAGCAAGGCCGGATGTAAAAAGGTCTTCGAGGACAAGGTGAGTGGCACGCGGGCAGACCGGCCTGGCTTGGCCAAGACGCTCGAAATGCTGCGCGAAGGCGATACTTTGGTCGTCTGGAAGCTCGACCGGCTGGGCCGGTCGGTCAAGCAACTGGTCGATCTGGTCGGCGATCTGCACAAGCACGGTGTCCAGTTCAGGAGCCTCACCGACTCCATCGACACCGGCACACCATCCGGGCGGTTCTTCTTCCACGTCATGGCGAGCCTTGCCGAAATGGAGCGCGAGCTGACCGTCGAGCGCACCCGCGCCGGGCTGGAAGTCGCCAAGCAGCTCGGCCGCAAAGGCGGCCGCAAGCCGAAGATGACCGACAGCAAGATCGAGTCGGCCAAGAAGCTGCTGGCCAGCGGGGTGCCGCCCAAGGACGTGGCCAAGAACCTCGGCGTGTCCATTCCGACGCTGTACCGCTGGGTGCCAGCCTCCACGCACGCTTAGCGTGCTTTATTTTCCGTTTTCTGAGACGACCCCTGTCTGTCCAAATGCCTGCCTTCGGCCGATCTCGGTCGCACGCTGCGCGGACTGTTTTACGCCGGGCCGCGCCGGCATGCGCCGGGTGGCGATGAAGGGGACAACGTACCGTTGACGGGTGCTCAGGGCCGGGTGGTCGCGATGATCGCTGACGGGATGCGCGTCACCGAGATCGCGCAGCAAATGCGTTCGAGTGTGAAGACCATCAGTTCTCACAAATCGCGCGCGCAGCGTCGCCTGGGCGTCGAATCGACCGCGGAGCTGGTGCTCGCTTGGGAGATGCTCCGCTCACGGGGCACGCCTGGCCGGGACTCGCCCGGTTGAGCGCCCCCGGAAGCTCGGGCGAGCTATCCGTTGGATCGATACGACGTATCGTGTTTCTGGTGCAGGACACCGTGAGGCGTTGAAGCGCTGGCCAGCCGCTAGCATTGCCAAGGTGTTCTGAAGTGGTTACGGGTGTTGATCCAGATGGTCGCGAGTAGTGGAGTAGAGATCGTCCGGAGATTCATCGAGGCAATTGATCGCGGCGACTCCGAGGGCGCATTTGAGCTGGTGTCGCCCGGCGCAATCTGTGTGATACCCGGGTCGTTGCCGCTGCGGCAATCGCAGTCCGCGAGCGACTATGCGGAGGTGCTAGGCGGCGTGCGTCGCGCTTTCCCGTCGGGACTGCGGTGGCGGATTCGCGAAACGATGGTGAACGGCACCACCGTCATCGCCGTCGTGGACGAGAGCGGCGTCCATGTGTCCGGCAAACCCTACGTCAACCAGCACTGCCTGCTGTTTCGAGTCAAGGAACAAGTGATCGTCCAGATCGACGATCATTTCGACACGCTAGCGTTGTTCAAGATCTGGCTGCCGCAAGGGGCGATGGCAGCGGTGTCCTGGTCCTGAGCGCTAATGCCCGTCAAGCGGCGGGTGGACGAGCTGCTGGGCGGCCGTGGACATTCGATCGCGCAACCACTTCGACTGGACGTCGTGATGCGTGCGCGCGTGCCACGCCATTCAAATGGAAAGCGGGGGCACCCTAAACGGGAGCGGGAAGGTGTCGAACTCTTCTGGGTCGACGATCCGCGATGGCACCGCGGCCACGAAATCCGTGGAGCGCAGGATCTCGAGCGTCACAAACGGGCTGTCAGACTCGATATTGACGTTGCGCTGTCGACTGAGAAACACCAGGGCTTCGTCGACCGGACTCGAATGCCGGGTGGGTGCGAGCGGCACCACATGGTCGAGCTCGCAGAACTCCTCGAGGCTGGGTGCAGTCGCGCCGCGCGGGTGCCCCTTGCGTTGCACGAACACGAAGTTCTCGGTCGCAAGCACCTTGGCGCGAAGCGGCTCCGGTACGACCGCCTGTCGCGAGACGAGGATGTCGGCGCGACCGTCTTCGAGCTGCTCCACGAAGCTGCCGAGCTGCACCTGGCGCACCGAAGTCCGCACCAGCGGTCCAAACTCCCGCTTCAGTTGTACGACGCACTTCGCCACAAGCGAGAGCGATGCGCCATCACTAGCCGCGACGACGATGTTGAATCGGGTCGAGGCCGACGCAATCGGCCGCGCGTCGGCGTTGCTCCCAAGCATGACACGTTGAATTTGGGCGATCAGATCGCGAATCTGTCCATGTAGCTCGGTCGACCGTGGCGTCAGCGCCAGTCCGCGCCCGGACTCACTCGGCACCAGCAGATCGTCGTTGAAGTAGCCACGCAGCCTGGCGAGTTGCGCAGACAGCGTCGACTGGCTTATCTTGAGTTTGGTCGCGGCCTTCGACACGTTGGCCGTGGTGAGCAGGACATCGAGCGAGCGGAGCAGATTGAGGTCAAGTTTGCCAAGAGGTTCCACAAGCGGTACAGCAGGAAATTGATGCGGCCCCACTGCGCCTGCAGCGTCTCAGGCGGCGAGGCCGGCGCGCACACGCCAGTGGGGCCTTCGATCATATCGTGCCAAAGAGCACTCGCGTTCTAGGCCTCCCGGCGGCGGAGTGAGCCGAGCGCTCACTCCCCGCACGTGTTTGCGTGGCCTTCGCCGCTCCCCTAGGCGCGGCGTCGCAGCACGAGTCCCGCCATTGCCAGCAGAAGCGCGAGCAACGCAAGCGTTGGGAGACCGAGGGTCGGCACATCTGCAATCGTGGCCACGATGACCGCCGTGGACGTATTCGACTCGGGTCCGGGTGTAGTGTCACTCGGATGCGTGACGGTCGCCACGTTCGGGAACGTCGCCGGGATGAGCGGCTGCACGAACAGATCAAACGAGAGCGTGGCGCCAGCTGGGAGATCCACCGACACCCCCGCGCCTGTCAGCGCCGCTACCGTCACGGATCCTGCGGCCGGACACGCAGCGCCACCGGTGAAGGCACTGCACGTCACCGCGCTGGCAATCATCTGCGCCGGCAGCGTATCTCGCACCATGATGCCGGTGAGGTTGGACGGACCTGCGTTGCGAACCGTGATGCGGTAGGCGCCCATCGTGCCGACGCGGATCTGCGGTGTCAGCGCGATCTTCAGCACCGACACATCACCGGACTGAGTCACTGTGTCGATGTCCACGCTCGTCAGCGGCTGTCCACCGGGTGGCGTGACAGTAGCCGTGTTCGTCACGTCCGTCGTGCGCGCTGGGTCGATTAGCGCGACCACAGTGAACACCATGCCCGAAGGAACCGCCGCGGCGGGAGGTACCACGGTCACGGGCAGATCGATCGAGATGCCTGCGCCCGTCAGCGCGCTCACCGTGACGCTGCCCGCCGTGGGACAAACCGCCCCACCGCTTGCCGAACCGCACGTCACGCTCTGTAGCGTGAGTCCGCTGCCGGGAATGTCGCGAACGACTGCACCCACGATGCTCGAGGGTCCGCCGTTGGCGATGCTGATCGTGTATGTGGTTGTGGATCCCGCGATTACCGAGGTCACGCCGTCGGTCTTCTGAATCTGCAAGCCAGGCACGACTTCGATCGTGTCCGTATCGGTCGCGGTAAGCGGTGTGCCACCGTTGCTGTCCGGATGCGAAATGCTCGCGGTATTGACCACGCTACCCGTTGCACCCGGATTCACCAACGCGACAATCGTGAAGGTGAGGCTGCCGCTCGCGGGGAGATCGACCGGAATCCCGGTGCCCGTCAAGTTCGCGAGCGTAACGCCGGATCCGGGGCAGGTCGCACCACCCGTGGGCGTCCCGCATGCCACGCCTTGCAGCGTCAGGCCAGTACCAGGGACGTCGCGAACGAGCGCGCCGAGCGCGTTCGACGGGCCCGCATTACTGACCACCACGGTGTAGGTCGTGGTCAAGCCCGCCGTAACCTGGGTCACGCCGTCGGTCTTGGTGATCGACAGCACTGACGAACGGGTCATGGTGGTGGACGTCGTTGCGGTGTTGTCGCCGAGCTCGCTCGGATCTTCCGTGTACGCCGGGTTGCCGGGCGTGATGCCGATCGTGGAAGTGTTGCTGATCAACGTGCCGGTCTGCGGCAGCGTTGCCGTCACCACGTAAGTCAGCGTGCTGCTCGCGGGCATGATGAGCGCAGCGGCGATTGCACCGGTACCCGATGCTGCAGGGCAAGTCACATTCACGCCACTGCACGTCCAGCTGAACGCGGTGTAGCTGCCCAGCGGGTCGGCAATGGAAACCGGTACCGGGAATGTCGTGCTGTTGGTGAACGTCACCGTGTACGTTGCGGTTCCGCCGTTAACGCCGGTCGCGCTGCCGGTTTTCGTGGTGGAGAGGTGCGCCGGCCCGCCGATGTCGAGGATCGCCGTTGCCGGCGTCGTGTTGTTGCCTTGATCCGACGTGAGGCCGCCGGCAGGAATCGTGTTGGTGTAGTTGCCGGGGGTGCCCGTCACCTGCACCGTGAGCTGGCAGGAGGCGCCGGCCGCGATGCCCGCGCCCGAGAGCGTCAGCGTCGTGGCGCCGCTGGTCGGTGTAAACGTACCGCCGCAGGTGTTGGTCGCGGCTGGCGTCGAGAACACCTGAGTGCCCGCCGGCAGGTTGTCCGTCAAGCCGACGTTAGTCAGAGCAGTCGCCGGATCGGTGTTGTTGATCGTGATCGTCAGCGTGGTGGCAGAACCGGTCTGGATCGGCGATGGCGAGAACGCCTTGGTCACTTCCGGTGGTGTGATCGCGACGACAGTGGCGCTCACGCCCGTCGTATTGATCACAGCGTCAGCCGTGATGTTGGAAGCATTGTTCACAAAGCTTCCCGCAGACGCGAGCAGCACGGGAACGGTGATGGTGCAACTCGAGTTAGCCGCGACATCACCCCCGGCAATCGAGAGCGACGTTCCACCCAGTGCCGCTGTCACTACGCCGTTGCCGCACGTCGTTGCCGCAGCACCCGCAACGGTCATGCCGGCGGGGAAGGTGTCGGTTAGACCGAAGTCCGTCTGCGGATTGGTGTTGACGTTATTAATCTGAAGCGTCAGCAAGCTGGTTTGGCCCGCCGACACGGAGGTCGGGTTGAACGACTTCAGTAGCTGCGTGTTCGGTAGCACGGTCAGCGTGGCTTGCGACGCTGAAGTGTTCGAGCTGCCGCTTGCGGAGGTGATGGCGCCGACCGGAATCACGTTGGTCTTGTTGCCCGTGGAAGTCGCGATCACGAAGATCTCGACGGCACACTCGTTGTCCGGGACTTGTGTGATCGGCGCGGCGTTCGTGCCGCGGAAGCGGAACCCTGACACCGAGAACGAACTCGCACCCGGCGTCGCAACAATGTCGGCAGGTGTTGCAGAAAGCGCGGGGCTGGCGCTTCCGTCAGCAACGCCGGCTTTCCGGCAGGTGGTGGTCGCCCCGGGGGTGGGTGCGACGACCATGCCTGCCGGAAAGTTGTCCGTCAATGCGATCTGGTCCTGCGGCCACTGGCTCGCGGGACTGGATGTCGACGAGAAGGTCAAACGGAGTTTCACGGGCGCGCCGCCGTTGGCGTTGCTCGGAATGAACTCTTTCACCACAGCGATGCCCATGGGTCGCGTGTCGAGCGTCGCGGTGATGGGCAGCGGATTGCTCTGGTTCTGATCGTTGGTGATAGCGTTGGCGGGGATCGTGTTGGTAGCCGTAGAGCTGCTGGATGAACCGGGGGTGTGTTGAACATCCACCTCGACCTGGCAGAGTCCGGGCGTCGCGGCGGATCCGCCATTTGCCGGCACCGTGCCGCCACTGATCGACACGCTCGTCGCGCCAGGCGTCGCCGTGACCGTCCCGCCGCAGGTGGTCGTTGCGTTGGCCGGGTTGGCGACTGTCAGTGTGCCGAAGGCGCCGCTCGAGGGGAGCGGATCCATCACGGCGAGGTTGGTGATCGGCGTGGCGGCCTTATTGCTGAAGCGAAGGTAGAGCCGCGTGCGGCCGCCCTGGCTGATGACCGAAGGATCGAAGAATTTACGGCCGTCGAGATCAGAGAGGACGGCGACACGCGCATTGGCGGCTGAGGGGTTGGTGGCGCCCTCTGCAGTGATCAGCGTGTTCGCGGAGATCGTGTTCTGATAATCGCCGGAAACCGTGCTCACCAGCTGGATTGAATAAAAACAACCGCTCGCGGCCGCGCTGTTGGCACCGGAGCCGTTGCGTACGTCAAAGCCCGCGTAGGTCACCACATCTTGGCCGGAACCGTTGGTGGTAAATGTGACGTTGCCGATGTTGCCGCCGCCGCTGCCATTGCCACAGCCGTCGTTGTCGGTGGCGTTGCTGCTCGGCGGGTTCTGCAGGATCCGCACATTGAGCGGCAGTGCGACCTTCACATTGAGAGGCAACGTGTCGCTGATACTGCCCGCGCTATAGCTCCTGTCGAACGTCGCGTTGGTCACCGCGACCTTCATCCAGAAGAGCTCGCCCTTCTGCACGCGCATCGGCGTGCCGGTACCGGTCTGCCCGTTGGTGCCATTCGCCGTACTGCCGTTGGTCCCGTCGCGCCAGAATTGCTTCGACAGCCCGAGATAACCGATGCCCGCTCCCGGACCGGGAGGCGTCGTCGCCGTCAGATTCGCCGATGTAGAGTTCGTGGGGTTAATGCCGCCGACGAACACGACGCCGCTGCTCGATATCGAGTTGGTGTTATTCGTGAAAGTGGCGGTCGGCTTGACCCAAATTTCCACGTAGCAGGTACCAATCGCAGCCGCCGGCGAGGGGCCGAATGTTGCGGCGGGCACGGTAAACGGCGCCAGAACCACCTGGGTCTGCGGACCACTCGGGGACTGTGTCATGGTCGGGGATCCACCACACGTGCCTGTCACTGCCGTTCCGACAGGGACGACGCCATTGGGCAGCAAATCCGTGATCGAGCCGCCTGTCAGCGGCGCGTTCGTCGGGTTGCGCAGGTAGACGCGCATCCGGACGGGCTGATCGACCAAGACCGACGTGCTGCCCGTACTGAAGCCGCTGGGAGTGGGTGTGTCGTTCGTGCGCAGCGTGGTGCCGTCGAAGAAGGCCTTCGTCATCATGATGGAGTTGACGACGGTCAGATTTGCGGTCGCCGGATTGGCGTTAGTCGACGACTGGTTAGACGTAACGTTGCCGGCCGGGATGGTGTTGGTCAGGGTGACATCCGAGCCGGTAGGCGCCAACACACCCACCGTGATGGTGCAGGTGCCGGCGGTGGCGATGCTGCCACCGCTCATCACGATCTGCGTCGGCGTCCCGGTCGAGGTTGCCGCTCCGCAGCCCGCAGAAAAGTTAGGGCCGCTCGCAACGGTGAGCCCACCAGGTAACGAGTCACTTAGACCGACGTTGGTCAGCGGGAAAACCGTCGAAGGATTGGCGATCGTGAGCGTCAACGTGACCACGCCACCCGCCGGTACGGAGGTTGGATTGAATGCCTTGCTGAGGTTGACATTCACCGGTGCGCGGACCTGAAGGGTCGCGCTGAAGTCTTCCGAGGTGAAGTTGCCGGCTGGGCCCGAGGCCGTAGCACTTGCGCCCGGCACCGTGTTGATCAAGGTGGTGTCGGCGCTGACCACGCCCGTGTGGACAGGAATGGAGATTCGACAGTCGGGGTTGGTTTCTGCGGGTATCGGCTGATTGGGCACCGTTGCTGCCGTGAAGGTGGCGGTGCGATAGCGCGTTCCGCTGATGAGATCGGCGTAGGTCCACGTTCCCGTGGTGCAACCCGTTCCCGCCACCGTCGGGGTATCGGTCGAGTCGTACCAGAGCTGGCCCGCCGGTGTGGTGGTCGGCAGCGAATCGGTGACGGTGGATTGCAGCGTGCTGGCGGAGCCGTTGAACAGATCAAACGTCAGTACAGACTGCGAGTTCGGCCCCACCGTGGTGGGCGCGAACTTCTTGTTAGCAAGAAAGTTCTGTGCCGAAGCCGAGGCCGCCAGGGTGGCGAGGAGTACCGCCGCAACCCCACCGACAAACCGATACATCCGATACATCCCATGACTGCCATGACCCGTGGCTGTGGTTGACGACATTCGCCCGACCCCTTTTGAATTTGAATATGAAGCCCGACGATTTTACCGGAACGGGGGCCGTGCCCGTCGTTCGCGCTACGCATCGGGCTCGGCGAGTCAGGAGTATTCTGAGCCGCGCTCGGCTGCCCCACGATCAGAGTCGGTGCTCAGGCGTGGGACGCGCGAGCTTCCGACCCAGTAGCAACGGGCTCTCCAGCAGCGTTTGACCTCGCCTAGACGAAGGATGTCCGCGCCGCACTGCCCGTTAACCGGCACCGCGGATACCACCTAACGATGTCCGCTGCACGCGCGTCCCAAACGCTGCCTCAACATGAGCGCTCGGACGATCGCGAGCCGTGAGGGACATCGGCCGCATCCAGTCTTGCCACACCAATAGGTGGTATCGGTGCACTCGTCGATCGGCGCTCCTATTCTCGTGTGCTAGGGCGTGTTAACACTAATTGACTTGTGGATGGGTTTCACGAATACTTCGTGAATGGAGATTAGCGAAGCCCAATTCAAGCAAATCGAACATTGCCTTCCGCTGCAGCGGGGCAACGTGAGCCTGAGCAATCGAACGGTACTCAATGCCATCCTGTACGTCACAGAACATGGCTGCAAGTGGCGCGGTCTGCCGAAGCGATTTGGTAACTGGCACACGATATACACGAGGATGAGTCGCTGGAGCAAGAGTGGCGTGCTCGACCGTGTATTCGAACAATTGCAGCGCCAACAGATTGTGCGGATACGCGTCGAGGCGGTGTCGCTGGACTCCACCAGCGTGAAAGTGCATCCGGACGGGATGGGGGCACTAAAAAAAACGGACCGCAATCCGTTGGCAAATCAAGAGGCGGATGGACAACCAAGATTCATATGGTTGCCGCAGATGCGCGAACGGCCATAACGTTTGCGCTGTCACCTGGGCAGGCACACGATGCGGTTGAGGGCCGCAAGCTGATGCGGGCGATGGGTGAGGCGAGCGTGCCGCTGCATCTGCTGATGGATCGAGCCTACGAGGGCGACGAGACGCGGCAGCTAGCGCTGGACCTTGGTTACGCCCCCGTGGTACCGCCCAAGTCAACTCGGCTGGAGCCTTGGGAGTACAACCGGCAGATGTACAAGCGACGAAACGAGATAGAGCGGCTGTTTCGCAGACTCAAAGGCTTTCGGCGGATCTTTAGTCGTTTCGAGAAACTCGACGAGATGTTTGTGGGCTTCATTCACTTCGCGCTCATCGTCGAAGCGCTCCGTTTGTGTTAACACGCCCTAGTTGACGACAACGATTTTGCTGAATGCCCTCATCCGATTTGACGCGCGACTTCCGCCACGTACGCCCGCCGCCCAGAGCGGATCGACGCAGTACAACAACGCCGCCCCGTATGCCAGACACGGTCAACGCCGTCAGGCGACGGCCAACCAAGCGTTCTCGCTGAACCAGAAAACGCAACCTCCTAGCAACTCAACGGGCTCGATCCCGAGGCGTACTTGCGCTCTGTCATCACGCACATCAACGAGCAGCCGATCAAGCGCGTCGATGCGCTATTGCCGTGGCGTGTCGCCAACGATCTCCGCTGCGCCTCAATGCCTGTGACCCACGCCCTCGCTTAACTCGTTCCGCCTTCGCCGTGGAAAGACAGTGCACGTCGGACGCTTACCGTTTGCCGTCTGCGCAACAATCTCTTCCACGGCGCGAAATGGGCCTACGAGCTTCGCGGCCAGCGGGACAACTTCACGCAAGCGAACGGCGTCTTGATGCGAATGCTGGATCGCGATGGCCAGCTTGGCTAGCGGCGAAAGGCCTTTAGATCTGATCCACGGAAATGCGCCTTTGCAACCGGCGGAACCTGTTCGACGACAACGCGAGCGCTAAGCCGAAGCACTCCCAATAGACAGGCTCATTATTGATTCCTTGCACGCTTTCGTGGCACGGAATGATCCGTCGCGCCACTTGCACTCGCGCTGATCGCACTGGGCAAGTATCTCCGCCCTGGCACCTTCACGACGACGACATGCCGCGGTTCCGCCTCGTCTTTTCTGAGCACGGAGCGGCACTCTACAAGAGACCGAATATGCGGGGTGCCTTGGCGCTTAGCCTCGGTCAGATCAAGAACCAGCAGGAACCCCAATCGGATACTGACGTTCTGATAATCGGTGGCTTGCCCGGCGTAGCTCTTAGCCAAGAAGTCGAACGATGCGTCCTGCGTTTCACGCTTGACCTCAACTACGATACGCTCACCAGTCGTCTTGAGCGCCACATCTGCACGGCCGCCGCCAAGATTCGTTGCCTCGATTTCTCCGGCGGCAGCTTGGGTAGACAACCAACGAAAATAGTCCTCCTGCAGGGCACTCTCTGGCGGCAACATGCCGTCTTCATTTTCAAAGAGGTAGGCAACCGAAGGATCATCCTTTCTGGTCACTTCAAGACGGTTTTTCAGAAACCTCACCGTCCATAGCAGTACGGTGTCAAACAGTTTGGCGCCACGAATGTTATCGCTGTGATCTGGATGGTTCTCCACTGCTGATCGACAATAGTCAAAGATATCAATCTCCGCCCCGCTCAGATTTTCGATGCTCGAAGCGAATGCATTGGAAATGACCTCCCTTACTCTCCGTTCAGTGTGTTCACTGCAGCGGGCTTGTGAGAGTACGGCAGCAACCGGCGCCCAAACGGCGGCTGCCTCAATGGGGTTTTGCGGGACTTCGGCGCGCTTCGGCATAGCGCGCTCAATGCCCTCTAGGACGGCATCGGCCTCTGGAACCAATTCGTGCTCGGGATTTTGCAGCAACCAGCGCTTCAAAAGATAAGCTTGTCCTTCGCGTCCGCTGATAGAGGACTCGATTCTCGGTCGGACTAAAGTCTCAAGGTAACCGTCGCGATTTCGCTTGAGGATCGTGCGCCCTGCACTGTAAGCGGCTAGAACTTGGCTCTCGATGACGACTTTTGGTTCCCACCAGCTAACTTCGTCAAGACTTTCGGCAAGGGACGCCAACGTGTTTGCGAGATCATTCCAGCAAGCAGCTTGCAGGTGGCGCGCACCCAGCCAAGCCGGCGCACTGGCATCCGTATGCCAGGCAAGCAATTCAAAGGCGGCCTTGTGAACTGAGGCGGCGCGTCGATTCAGTTCGGGCTTTGTCCTGTGCGCTTCGAAGTCCGTCAGCAGCGTAAGGCATTCACCATAGAGCACTGCTTCTGGTGCTGTCTCTCGCCTTGCCTCGGCCTTCTTGAACCAGAACAGCGCATCTTTGAAAAGGGAATCCGCTACATCGCGACGAGATTCGTCCAAGGCGGAGGTCAACCCTGCCATCCCCATTTCAAAGCTTGCGTCATATGCAGCCTCCTCACACTCTGCAAGACCTTTCAGGATGCCGAGCAGTTCTACCTCCCGCCAGTGCGAATGCGCGACGCCCATAATCTTCGCCGCGTAGCGGAGAAAAGTCGGCTGGTCGGACGCCTTGATACCAAGCAAGACATCAAGGAGACGAAACTGCAACCGGCGAGTGGATGCTGCCAAGCGGAAGGCACCTTCTAGAGCGATCGCACGGGCGTAGCCCGAGACGCGCCCTGACAAGTCGGCCGCCTTGTGCAGAAAGGCCATGAAAACATCTTCAACAGCGGTCTCCGGCAACTCTCCACACGAAGCAGTGGCATCGACCATCTCAATCAGTACAACGTCGCTGGTCGCCCCACGTACTAGACACCCAATGGCGTCCATCCATGCATGCGTATCATCTCCAAGAGCTTCGCTCGGCATGCGGAGTAGCGCCGACAGAATCTCACCTGCCAACGGCGACGTCATCAGCGACGGGGCGGCTTTGGCAATTGCATCCACCCCACCAAGGTCTTCTACGCGCGGCGTGTTACCTTGTACCAACAATGCCTGCAGAACTCTCTCCAGCGGGTGGAACTGAGCTCCTGCAAGGTTGCTCACCACAGATAGCCTCCATCAGAGGCTTCTTTGCGGCGATTGGGAGGGATGAATTCGGTCATCGCCGCGGAAGTAATTCCTGCGACGAAGATCTGAAGGTGTGGGAGTACTTCTCGCACCATCGTCAGGCCTGAAAGTAGACCGCGGAGATCTTCCGGTGCAACTTCCTGGGCTGCGGGTGAATCAATCATGATTAGACCGGGATGTCTTCCAATACTGCGGCGCTCGCCCACCTGAATCATGGCCAGCACCGTAGCGACCTTGAGACGCAGACGTTCACCCTTCGTCACCTTGCTGAAAGAAGTGTCGGCGCCTCCTTTTACGAGCAAGAGATTCGCATTTCCACGAAGCTGCGCCTTCGACAGACTGTGCATTCCAAAGCTCTGGGCATAGTGCAGGAGGCTGGTTGACACCTCTTCAAGGAATTCGTCACGAACTGCTTTGGATCTCGACTCAGTTTCACTGACGATTGCCTTCAGTACTGTTGGCTCATCATCCGCCACTTCACTTATACCAGGATCGAACCTGGCTTCTTCCAGACGCCCTTCAAGTATTGCAATTTCGTTCAACAGCAGCTTCCGTGAATCGAACGTCCCCAACTGTTCCGTCAACTCCTGAGTCTTGGATTGGATGCCTTCCAAGTCCGTCTGCAACGTCAAAAGGCTCTGCTCAGCCAGCCTTCTATTCTTCTCCGCTTTGTCGAAGGCCGCCTTCGATGCCTTAACTCTTGACTCAAGCCCCGCTGTCAGAAGGTCGGCGTCTTCGCTACTCCCGATGCTCTCACCACACACTGAACACGAATGGCTCAGTGTTTCCTTCTTCTTTCTCTCCTTGCCGATTTCATGATCGCAACGCGGACAACATGTCGGGTCAAGCAGGCGGAAGATTGATCCAGCAGCTGCGGAGTCCTTGTGTGCCTGAAGCTCCCTGCGATCCTGCAGATAGGCTGCATTTGCTTGCTGTTCTGCAGCTGCTTCCCGATCGGCACGTTCCTGCATCGCCTTTTCACGGCGCTTTGTTTCCGCATACTTGCCACTGAGTAGCGAGAGTTCGGCTTGAATGGCCTCGTCCGAAGGAAGTGCAGCCAGGCTTGCTCGCTTCTCGGTGAGCTGTGTCTCAATCTGTTCGACACGCGCCTGTTTCGCGCGCGCTGACTGACTTCGCCGACGGGCCTCCAAGTCGTTGCCAGAGTCGACCAATTTCTGTGCTGCCAGAGCCGACGCATGGGTGGAGACCCAAGGCACACCGAGATACATTTGCATGAGCCGTGCCTGCGTTCCCGTGGTGAAGGGTAGATCACCGAGCACAACGTCATAGTTGGTACCGATGAACATCGCGCCAGACAGAGCTGGCCAGCCGTGAACGACGGTTTGGCCGCTTTTGTCTTCCGAATCACTTTCTCGCCAGGTTGCGATGCTCTCCATAGAGAACGTTCGCAGAAAAAAGTCGGACATCACCATCTCGAACTGCTTCTCGCTGCTGAACGTGGCGATAACCGTGGCGTTGGCTGTTGCCGATGTTCGCCGGCTCAGCGTTCCCGTGGCCCCGTCCCGACAATCCACCTGAATCTCATACTCAAGACCATCCAGATCGAGGCGCAGACAGGCGGTATGTATCCAGGCCCTCACGTCATCCTGCAGATTCGGCGAAGGTCTTCCTCTAATTAGCCAGCGCACAACCTCGATGATTGACGACTTTCCGCGCAGATTGCGATCAGTCATCATCCCCCACAACCCTTCGCTGAGATCGTTCCATTCGAAGCTATAAGGGCCTTCGTCCACTACCTCGCGTTTCACGCCACCGAAGGAAATGCTCAAGAGCTTCAGCCTTCGCGGAGCCGGTAGTACCGGCGTTGGCACTATATGTCGCGCTGTCAAGACCTGCTCAACCCGAGCTACGTCGACATTTGCCTTGTTTGCGATGGCATCCAGCCATTCCATGCTCTCTTTTGCCATGTCCCCTCCTTTAGGCAGCTTGCTTGAGCTGAGCAAGTCTCTTCTGCACCTGCGGTCCGATTGGTGGAATGATTCCGCCAAGTTGAGTCTCGGCGTAAGCCGCTTGCTCGTATTGCTTTTCCTTGAGGGCACCACCACCACGGGTGCCCGCAATGACAGCGACCAATGCTGCCCGATCTGAATACCACCCGAGAACAGGCTCCTGAACCACGGCCTTCGAACACACTCCGGCGCCCTTTACCGTGAGGATGAAGTCTGTTTCGTGAACCTTTACTTTTCCCTTGGTCCCCGTGATCCGCACGAGGTCGCGCGACCGTAGTAATGACAGCGCATCATCGAGTCGTTCATACGCCCCAAACAGGTAGCGAATCATCGGGATGCGCCGTAGATCCGGCTCGTCGCTTTCGAATATCGCCTCAGCCGCGAGACGGTGATCAACATTGCCGGTTGCTTCAAAAGAGTCCAACAACTCACTTGCCAGGTAGTCTGGATTGCGCATCCAAAAATCGAAAGCATGCAATCGCGCTTCACCTCTAAAGACTTTGGCGACTGTCGCATCGGCTGGATCACTCAGCGGCACGCCGCCCGCGTTCAAAATGAAGAGTATGCGCATCGCATCACGGTGTGGACTACGACCACTCATGCTCGCTCCTTTTTCCTCAGCATCAGCTGGATCATCGCGAACAGACGATGAAAAAGGTAATCGATATGGTCCACATCGATAACAGGCACTTGTGAAACCTCTGAGTGGCGAATCAGATAGCTGTTGCCGATGGAGGTCAGCTCCAGTGCTTCCGTTTCCAACCTAGTCCGCAAAGTTGATTCCGCTGCTGCAGCGTCCAGAATGATCTGGACCGACCGCTTCTTGTCACCAGGATCGGCAACAGATTTGAGCCTTTCCCACGCGTCCCACAAACGCTCCAGTGCCTCGCGTCGAACGAGAGGATTCCGATCTGAAAATTTCACGCGGCACTCGTCCAGCATGTTGTCGAGAGTACGGTCTCCGGTGTCGAACGCTGTTCGTCTGAGTTCGTCGCCCAGAACCAGTGGCAGAACTCGAACAATGCGTCCTGTCCCAAGCATCTCAAAAGCCAGGCCGTTGCGCGCGAAAATGCGATTGATGGTCGCCCTAAACTCGTCTTGTCCGGCTTGCTGGTCGAAACTCAGGTGATGGTGACTGAAGAAATCGTGGTACTTGCCGGGAATTGGCTTCGCCAAGGCTGCATAAACGAACTCAATGAAGTCAAGAACCAACAACGTATCCGGCGCAAAGGGCTCTCGTTGAGAGAAAAACCCCTCCGCCACGTCACGAGTGGTTTCCAGCGGCCATGCCAGACCTGGCATCTCCGCGACCACAGCCGCAGCCAGTGAATCGGAGTCGCACCCGCAAATAGCTTGCCCATCTGGACACCGATCGGGGAAACGAAATCCGAAGGCACCGCTGTTGATTAACCCCTGCACCGAGGCGACCAAGCCGGCCCAAACCGCAGGTGAGATCGACTGCTCGGTTCGAGCCTTTGGACCGTTCTCCCGGTCGCTAAAGTAGTCCACCATCAGCACACCGCCTTGTGATCGATTGACCCGGCTATTGCCGGGCCGTTGAAGAACCATTCACGATCGGTTGGCAGCGCATGGGAGTTCCTGGCAACCCGCACATCTAGTTCACCTCCCGAATGGACGTAATCAGCGGTGACTCGTCGGCATCGTAAGTCAGATGGATCTGAGCTTTTGCGCGCGTCACGCCGACGTAGAAAAGTCGAGCTGCTTCTTCCAACTGCTCGTCGGTCTTGTCGTAGCCGCTGGGGAATACACCGTTCTCCAGTCCAACCATGATGACGGCCTGGAACTCCAGTCCCTTCGAGCTGTGCAGTGTCATCAGATTGATCTGGTCCGGACTCTTGCCCTGATTCCCGAAGATCTCTACCGTGAATGTCTGCAAGGGCCCGCCCGCAGCCGCTGCCTCCAGCAGATCGTCCAGATTGTCTTTCTCATCGGCGAGACCAGGCTCCTCTCGGAGCATTTCATCCAACGTTTCGCGACGCAATACCGAGAGCCATCGATGCAGAGGCTGCGCACCGTCCCGCAGTGAGAACAAGGCCGAGATCAACTGCTTGCGTGCGGCCAACAGTTCGGATTCACGCGTGACAGAGCGGCGCAACCGTCGCCAGGCTTTGAGCAGCTGCGAAAGAGGCACTGACCCTGTCTGCCAGCCACCGGCACACCACCGCGCAGCATCGGTGAGCCACTCGGTCAGGCGGGTAGCTCTCGCAATGCTTCCACGAAGCGCGAGACCAACTGGTGTTCGGTCATGGTCAGCTCAAGCATGCTTTTTGACGTTTTACTGCACAGTGAATTTCAGCACTTTACCGAATGTTCCGAAAAGTCGCAATATTTACTGTTCAGCAAAGATGCCAATTCACTGCCGTCTCGGCGTCCCGCCGCCGGCTCGCGCGCTGCGCCCCGGGCTTCGTACCGAATCCCGGCCATACAGCTTTGATCTCAGAAGTGGCCCCCAAGAGCGATCTTGGCTGCGACAAAAGCCGAGTTCCACATCTCGGGGTAGTTTTGTTTTCGCGCGCCGAGCTGGATCGGAGCGACGATTACGACATCCTCCCCGAGGAAACGCGTAGAGCACACAACGGTTCCCTGTTTCCGCGATCCGCGTCAAGGTACGGCATCAGCACTGTAGTCACACCGAGGCGCCGCGAGCTAGGCTAAGGACGGCTAGCGCTGCGCTGCTCTAGCCGAAGCCTCCGCGGGAGGAGTCGAACGCTTGGCGGCGGGTTCACAATGCGCCAGTCGTAAAGCTATCGTTGACCTCGCCCGGGCCAACCGCAGCGCGCAATTTTCTACCTGGTTCGGTTTGCTTCACCATGAAAGTCAATCGTCCTCGGCTGAGCGTCAGGAACTTATAGCAAGTGAGCTCGGTGCTCTGCCGCAATTCCTTACTTATGACTGAACCGGGGTTTGAACTGGCGTCACCACAGGTTCCAGCAATCGAATTGGCGGCCACGCATTTCGCGGGCTTTCCCATAGTTCCCTACGGGTCATTTTCTGCGCGCTTCTGCTCAGCAACGCTTCATTGCTTCTCTTCAGCGTGGCGCTGATGATCTGTTCGAGAGCGCTCAAGTCAACCGACACGCCGTTCAGGTACCACGTCTTCACCTTTCAGACTCTGTCCGACGTGGATAGCCAGGCACTCCCGAGTGAAGCAATCCACCACCGTGAGCATGCGCAGTTTTCTGCCGTCAAACAGGTTGTCGGCTACTAATGGAATGGTCCGCCCATTTTTTCTATCGTTACGTCTTTCATGAACCACCGACAGGAGAGCAAGATGACGACGACTGTTTTGGGAATTGATCTGGGCAAACGCTGGTTTCACGTGGTGGGGAGAGACACGGCCGGCCATGTCACGGTGAGGCAGAAGTTCAATCGAGCGCAGCTCATCGCTTTTATCAGCACCGTAAGCGTCGGGTCACGACCGTTAGAGACATAGGAGAGAAGGAGTAGGAGACTAGGTGTCCACGTACAAGTAGGTGGACACCTATCGATGAGAGCAGGAACAGGAATAGTCGTTGAGCGGGAGCAGCTGGTCG
>Ga0116180_1001770_pt1 | contig 17777 bp, 17 predicted proteins | sample AD_UKC073_MetaG_FD_89804 | JGI IMG/M metagenome (GOLD analysis project Ga0116180, IMG submission 89804) | Active sludge microbial communities of municipal wastewater-treating anaerobic digesters from USA - AD_UKC073_MetaG | ecosystem: Engineered > Bioreactor > Anaerobic > Digestate | place: USA...
CAATCTCCTTTACTCCACTCGAGGCGTCGTCTTTGGCGCCAGCTACACCGACGTCCACGCTGAACTGCTGGCGTTGAACGCGCTCGTGGCCGTCACGGGGATCCTCGCCGTGTTATTGCCTATCTCGGCTCGGCGGCGCAGTTGGAAAGCTCCTCTCCTGCTTGTGGGTGTGTGGTTGGGTGTGAGCATCGTATTGAGGGGGCTTTATCCCGGCATAGTTCAGCGATATGCGGTCGAACCTAACGAATTTCAGCGCGAACGTCCTTATATAGAGTACAATATCGCCGCGACGCTTTATGCCTTCGACTTGGAAAATTTGTCCTCCCTTTCGATGGTTCCCGCCCGTGAGGTTACGGCTAAAGACGTGGAGGAAAACGCCGAGACGCTGCGAAACGTGCGCCTTTGGGACTTTGCTCCTCTTCTTCGGAGTTATCGTCAACTCCAGGAGATCCGCTCCTATTACGAATTTTACGACATCGACGTAGATCGCTATGAGCTTGGTGACGAGAGAAGACAATTGATACTTTCTCCCAGAGAGCTGGACCTGCGCCAACTCCAAAGCCCCACCTGGGTCAACCTACACCTCGAGTTCACCCACGGTTACGGAGTGGTGGCAAGTCCCGTGAACGAGGTCACGTCCACTGGGCAACCCATCTTCTTCATAAAGGATCTCCCTCCCGAGAGCTCCGTGCCCATACAAGTGGAAAGGCCGCAGATTTATTACGGAGAGAGTCCATCTTCTTATGTTTTAGTTAAGACGAGCGTTAAGGAGTTCGACTATCCCATGGGCGACGCCAATGTGCGCACCACCTACGAAGGGAGCGGAGGTGTGCCTGTCGGGTCTCTGTGGAGGCGGCTATTGTTTGCTACCCGTTTCGGCGATTCGAGGATTCTTTTTACCGATGCGATACTGCCCGAGAGCAGGATAATGTTCTACCGCACGATAAACGAGCGCGTGCGCCGCGTGGCGCCATTCTTGCGTTATGACGGCGACCCATATCTCGTGATCGCCGAAGGGCGGTTGTTCTGGGTTCAGGACGCCTATACCGTTACGGGTCGTTATCCCTACGCGGAACCGATAGCCATATCTGCAGACGGGGGTGGAAGGGAGTGGATCAATTACATTCGAAATAGCGTTAAAGTCGTCGTGGATGCCTATAACGGCAGCCTGGACTTTTACATCGCTGACGAAAATGACCCTCTCGTGCGTTCTTGGTCTGCTATTTTCCCAGGGCTTTTCAAATCCTCCTCGGAAATGCCGGCGTGGCTTCTCTCGCACAGGCGCTATCCCATGGATCTCTTTAGTATTCAAAGCGAAGTCTACCGCACATATCACATGACTGACCCCAACACCTTCTACAACAAGGAGGACTTGTGGGTCTCCCCGGTGAAAGACGGTAAGCCCATGCCTCCTTACTACATCACGATGCGCCTCACCGAAGAGAACGAGGCGGAGTTTCTTATAGCCACGCCCTTCTTGCCCGTCGGCAAGAACAACATGATCGCTTGGATGGCGGGCCGATGCGACGGCGATAACTACGGGGAGTTGGTGGTATACGAGTTCCCCAAACAGGAGCTGATCTTCGGTCCCTCGCAGGTTGAGGCCCTGATAGACCAACATCCTGAAATTTCCAGCCAGCTTTCGCTGTGGAGTCAGAGAGGGTCGGATGTGATCAGGGGGCATCTTATGGTCATCCCCTTAGGAGATTCGATCCTGTATGTCCAGCCCCTTTACCTGCGCGCCGAAAATAGCGACCTGCCGGAGCTAAAACGCGTGATCGTCTCAACTGGTGGCCGTGTCGCCTGGGCTCAGTATTTCGACGACGCGCTCTCCATCCTTTTGGGCACGGCACCCCAAAGGCGACCGGCGGTAGAAAGCGAGGCTGTCTCTCGGCCGGAGGGGATCGGCGCTCCTGACGTATCCTCCCTCGCCAGGGAGGCGAGCGAGTCGTGGACAGAGGCGAAGGAAGCCTTCTCCGATGGAAATTGGGTGGAATATGGAAGGGCGCTCGAGCGGCTCGAGGAGGCTTTGAGGCGGCTCGAGGAGGCTGTTTACGGGCAAGGAGAGCAAAATCCTTGAACTCCTTTCAGATATGGATAAAAATATTGCCGTAGTTGCGAGGGGTAAAGCATGTGGGCCAAGGTGATCCTGCTCTTCGGAGCAGCGTGGTTCGTTCAGGCGTTGCTCGGCTATTTTCAGGTGAAAGATTATCAGAGGGTAACCTTCGAGCTATCCAAAAAGGGGAAACTCGTCGTTGGGGCGAAGAGAGGGCGCCTTTCTTGCGGTGCGATACTCGCTATGGCTGTAGATGAAGACGGAAGAATATTAGATTGTAAATATATGAAAGGAGTCAGCATCCTGGCCAGGTTTAAAGGCCTCGACGGGCTCGTCGGCAAAAATATATTGGACGAGTCCATCGAGCTGTCCTTCGATGAGCCGCTGAAAAAAGCTTACAAAGTGGCCACCTCTCGCTTTGCTCACATCAAAGAAGAAAGGGGGAGATCGGAAGAAGAGGCTTGACCCGGCACCGAAAAGACGTAAGAGCATAAGAGTTCACAAAGGGAGGATTGCACATGGAACTTTTGGCCAATTTTGCACAGGCATTCATAGGCGTTTTTCAGACCGGGGGCGAGACTTTTGTGGGGCTTTTGACGGGCATCGTGCCCACGCTCGTCTGTCTTATGACGGCGGTAAACGCCCTCGTGAAATTCGTGGGTGAGGATAGGGTGAACAGGTGGGGAGAGTCTGCGTCGCGCGTCGCTCCGTTGCGCTACACCGTGATGCCGGTTATGGCGGTCTTCTTCTTGACGAACCCGATGGCCTACACGTTCGGCCGATTTCTCCCCGAGAAATACAAGCCAGCCTTCTACGACGCAGCCGTTTCGTTCGTCCATCCCATCTTAGGGCTTTTCCCCCACGCCAATCCTGCGGAGCTTTTCGTCTACATGGGAATAGCCCAGGGCATACAACAGTTGGGCCTGCCCGTAGGCGAGCTTGCCATAAGGTATTTCATCGTTGGCGTCATCGTGATCCTAATAAGGGGTATGGTCACCGAGCGCCTGACCCTCAGGATGGCAAAACAGCAGGGCATAGAGCTTTGAGGAGGGATGGAGAGTGTATAGAGCTGTTCGCGTAGAAAAGGGACCTGGCGGTTGGGGAGGGCCCTTGGTCATAAGACCTTCTCAAGAAAAGGATAAGATAGTATCCGTGACCGGCGGAGGCATTCACCCGATAGCGAAGCTGATAGCGGATCTCACCGGAGGCATACCCGTAGACGGCTTCAGAGGCGCCGTGCCCGAGAGCGAAATCTGTTGCGTCATCATAGATTGTGGTGGCACTGCCCGTTGCGGGGTCTATCCGAGGAAACGCATCCCTACTATAAACCTCACCCCCGTGGGACAGGCTGGCCCCCTGGCGCAGTTTATAACGGAAGACATATACGTCTCCGGCGTGACCGAGAAAAACGTAATTCTCCTTGAGGGGGAAGAAGAGGCGGCCGCAACCGCAGCGAGCTCGCCGAGCGCCGCAACGGCACGGTCTCCTTTCGAAACGCCTCGGGCCGCGGCGGCTCCGCAACCTGCTACCAAAGGGATGAGCAGGGTGCTGGAGAGCTTCGGCCGTCTCATGGGCGGCATAGTGGGGACGTTTTATCAAGCGGGAAGGCTTACCATAGACCAGCTCATCAGGAACATCATACCTTTTATGGCCTTCGTCGCCACTATAATAGGGATAATCCTCGCTACCGGCGTCGGCGATGCGATAGCGAACGTCCTCACTCCTCTGGCTGGGACCGTGCCAGGGCTTTTGATCATTTCGGTGATCTGCGGCTTCCCGCTCCTCTCTCCGCTTTTGGGTCCGGGGGCTGTCATAGCCCAAGTCGTCGGGGTGCTCGTCGGCGTCGAGATAGGGCGCGGCAACATCCCTCCTCAGTATGCCCTGCCGGCCCTCTTCGCCATAAACCCGCAGGTGGGATGCGATTTCATCCCGGTAGGGTTGGGCTTGGGAGAGGCAAAGCCTGAGACCGTGACCGTGGGCGTGAGTGCCATACTCATTTCGAGGCAGTTCACGGGCCCGATATCGGTTCTGATAGCCTACGCCTTCAGCGCTGGTTTGTATACGTAAAGGCGTCGGTCGTAGTTTGCGCATAGTCTCTCGTTCCCTGCGGGCGCGATTCAAGCGTCCGCAGGGAAGAGCGGGGGTGTAGATGTGGGAAAATACCGCGTTACGGTGACGAGTATAGGTCCGCAGGTCGAAGAACTGCGAAGCGGCAACATCGTGATACTCTTCGACGAAGGGGCTCCTCCTGAACTCGCCGAGATATCGGTCTTGCACACCAAGGACGAGTTGTTAGGGCAGATCAAAGCCGGCGATATCCTCCTTTTCGGCGACCTGGAGTATCATATCCTCGAAGTGGGATCGAAGGCCAATGAGAACATGGCTTTATTGGGGCACTGTTGCCTCAAATTCGATAAGGATTTGACCTTGTTGCACGGCGACATCAGATTAGACGGCACGCCTCCGCCTCTTGAGGTGGGGCAGGAGATCGTCATATATAAACCATAGATGATCGAAAAGGGAGTGTTCAAATGCTTAACCTAAATGCTCATTTGGAAGAGCTCGAGGAGATAGGCACGCCCATAGGGATGGGGTTGGTGGGCGCAGGACAAATGGGGAGAGGGCTGGTGAGCCAACTGTTCCTCATGAAGGGAATCAAGCCGTGCGTCGTATGCGACGGCGTCGTCGAGAGGGCCATAGAGGCTTACAAGTTCGCCGGCGTGGATGAGGACGACATCAGAGTTGCAGAAAGCGCAGGCGAGGCGCAGGAGGCCTCGGAAAGCGGTTACTACGTCGTTACGCCCGACGTTTCCGTCGTAGCGGAGATGCCGGCGGTGGATGTGGTAGTCGAGGCTACCGGCGTGACAAATGTGGGTGCCCTTGTGGCTTTCAACTCTATCGCCAACGGTAAACATGTCGTCTTGCTAAATGTGGAGACGGACGTCACCGTTGGGCCGATCTTGAAGAAACTCGCCGATAGCGCCGGCGTCGTTTACACCGCCTCGGCCGGAGACGAACCCGGAGTGGCCAAGGAGCTTTACGACTTTGCCAGCGGCCTCGGATTTGAGGTGCTGGTCATCGGCAAAGGCAAGAATAATCCGCTTAACAGGCGCGCCAATCCCGATACAGAGCGGGAGAGAGCCGCCAAAGAAGGCGCGAGCCCCAAGATGCTCGCCTCTTTTAGCGACGGCACGAAGACTATGGTGGAGATGGCTGCGGTATCGAACGCCACGGGATTTCTTCCAGACGTGCCAGGCATGCACGGCCCGGAAGGCACCTGGGCAAACCTCACCCAGGTGCTGCGGCTGAAATCCGAAGGAGGGGTCTTGAACAGGTACGGCGTGGTGGAATATGTGAACGGCGTAGCCCCTGGTGTCTTCGTCATCGTCACCAGTCCGTCGGATACGATAAAGGCGCAGATGCGATACCTGAAGATGGGAGACGGGCCCAATTACCTGCTATATCGGCCATTTCACCTCACGAGCTTGGAGACGCCCGTTTCGGTCGCTCGCGCTTATCTTTACCGCGAGCCCACAATTGCCCCCCTCGGAAGGTTTTGTTCGGAGGTGGTGGCCGTGGCGAAGAAGGACTTAAGGACCGGCGAGCGCCTGGACGGCATAGGGATGTATTCCGTTTACGGCCTGATAATGACCGCTGAAGAAGCACGCAGCAAGGGTGCTCTTCCCATAGGGTTGGTCACGGATAAGGTAAAAATGTTGCGCGACGCAAAAGAGGGTGAAGTGATCACCTACGATGCGGTGGAGCTGGACGAGAGCGCTTTTGTCACCCAGCTTCGCAAGATGCAGGATCAGCTTATCAAGTAGGAGGGATCGATGGTGGAACTGTCCAAGGAAAAGCTGCTTTGGATGTATCAGAAGATGGTCGAGATAAGGAAGTTCGACCTGAAAGTGGACGAACTCTTCAAGAAGAACATGATATGGGGAACATGCCATCTCTACGTCGGAGAGGAGGCGACGGCTGTCGGCACGTGCGCCGCGTTGGAATCCGACGATTACATAACCAGCACGCACAGAGGTCACGGTCACTGCATCGCCAAAGGCGCGGACATAAAGCGCATGATGGCCGAGCTCCTGGGCAAGGAAACGGGGTATTGCAAAGGCCGCGGCGGTTCGATGCACATCGTGGACGTCTCCACGGGGAACCTCGGAGCTAACGGCATAGTAGGCGCTGGTATCCCGATAGCCACAGGCGCCGCGTTGGCCTCGAAGAGGAGAAAGGACGGTAAAGTTACGGTCTGCTTCTTCGGCGATGGAGCCGTCAATGTGGGTCCCTTCCACGAGTCCCTCAATATGGCGAGCATATGGAAGTTGCCGGTGGTTTACGTGTGCGAGAACAACCAGTATGCCATGTCGACGTCCGTTCAGAAAGCTACCGCAGTAAGAGACATAGCGGTGAGGGGTCAAAGTTACGACATGCCAGGCGTGGTGGTGGACGGCAATGACGTCATTGCCGTATTTGAAACTGTGAGCGAGGCGGTGAGCCGCGCCAGGCGCGGCGATGGCCCCACGCTCGTAGAGAGCAAAACGTACCGCTTCTTCGGTCACTCCAAGAGCGACCCTCGCGTATACCGCAGCCGCGAGGAAGAACAGATGTGGATGGCGAAAGACCCGATCCCTCGCCTTGCCAATCTCCTCAAAGAGAAGGGGATGGCCACCGAGGAGGAGCTGAAATCCATAGACGAGCTCGTGGACAAGGAGATGGAAGAGGCCCTCGAGTTCGCGCTGAACAGCCCTCTTCCCAAGCTTGAAGAGATAGCCAAATACGTTTACGCCTGATGGAGGGATAGAAGATGACTGAGAAGATGTACATAGACGCCCTCGCTGAGGCCATTAGAGAAGAGTTCGATCGCGACGAGCGCGTCTTCATGATCGGCGAAGACATAGGGGTGTACGGCGGCTCCTTCGGCGTCACGAAGGGAATGTACGAAAAGTACAAAGATAAACTGGTGGATACGCCCATATCCGAGGCGAGCATCGTGGGCGTCGGCGTAGGTTGTGCCCTGGTGGGCTTGAGACCAATCGTGGAGATAATGTTTTCCGACTTCATGATGGACGCCATGGAGTTCATCGTAAATCAGGCGGCCAAGCTCTCCTACATGACAGGAGGCCAGCTATGCGTGCCCATGGTCATAAGAAGCCCCATGGGGTCCGGTGCGGGCATGGCAGCCCAGCACTCTCAGAGCCTGCCTGCCATCTTTGCCCACATACCTGGGCTCAAAGTCGTCATGCCTGCGACACCCTATGACGTTAAGGGGCTCCTCAAAACCGCCGTCAGAGACGACAACCCCGTAATATTTTTAGAGCACAAACTGCTTTATTGGACGAAGGGAGAAGTGCCGGAAGGGGAGTATCTGGTTCCGCTGGGCAAGGCGGATGTGAAACGGCAGGGAGGCGATATCACCCTTGTGGCCGGCTCTATTATGGTTCCACGGTCGTTGGAGGCTGCCGATGCGCTGGCTAAAGACGGCATCGAATGCGAGGTCGTGGACGTAAGGTCGCTATCTCCCCTCGACGTCGATACGATCGTCAGTTCCGTGAAGAAGACGGGCAGACTCGCAATTGTTGAGGACGACAACGAGAACTTCGGCTGGGGGGCAGAGGTGGCTGCGAAGATCACCAACAGCGAAGCCTTTGACTTTTTAGATGAACCGATTTTGAGGGTTGCCGGGAATAACATACCCATACCGTATAGCCCGGAGCTCGAGAAGGCGGCCGTGCCCCAGGTGGAGGACGTGATCTCTGCGGTTAAGGGCGTCTTCTCCAGAAGGGGGTAGAAAGATGGCGACAGTAGTCACGATGCCCAAACTCGGCACGACGATGATGTCCGGCGTGATCCTAAAGTGGCTCAAAAAAGAGGGGGAGCGCGTAGAGAAGGGCGAGCCTCTCCTCGAGATCCAGACCGATAAGGTGAACATGGAAGAGGAAGCCTACGAAAGCGGCGTGCTTTTGAAGATCCTTGCGCCTGAAGGGACCGAGGTGCCTGTAAATCAGCCCATAGCCGTGATAGGGGTTGAGGGCGAAGACATATCTTCCCTCTTGCGCGAAATTTCAGGTGAAGTGCCGCAAGCCGCAAAAAGTGCAACCGTAGAGGCTCTTTCTGCCGAAAAAGAGGAGCTGGTTGCCGTTTCGGCCCCTGCGCCTGGGGAAGGAAAGCCCAGGGCTACGCCTGCGGCGAGGAGGCTCGCCAGAGAATATGGTGTCGACCTTGCAGCCATCAAGGGAAGCGGCCCACGGGGCAGAGTCCACAAGGCGGATGTGGAGGAACACCTCAAACGGGCTGTGCCCAAACCGGCCGAAGCGCCTGCCGCTGCGGCGAAGCCAACGCCTCAAGCCCCTGGCAAGGCCATTCCGCTCTCCGGCATACGCGGCGTTATCGCCAAAAAGATGAGAGAGAGCGTAAATACGGCTCCGCACTACTTCGTGTTTATGGAGATAGATATGTCTGAAGCGCTCAAGGTGCGGGAGCGCATCAATGTAAAACTTCCAGAGGAAGAAAAGCTCTCCATCAACACGCTCTTGGCCAAGGCGGCGGCTGTCGCGATTTCTGAGTTTCCTATATTCAACTCCTATGTGGATGGTTCTAACATCGTGTTGAAAGAGGAGATCAACATAGGCATAGCCGTAGCCATAGAAGAGGGGATAATCGTCCCGGTCATCAGAAACGTCGACAGGAAGGGCCTGCGAGGCGTGGCCCGCGAAGAGAGAGAGCTCATTGCTAAGGCCAGGACTAAAGCTTTGAAACCAGAGGATTACGAGGGTGGTAGCTTTACAATCTCAAACCTCGGCATGTTCGGCGTTCCGCGCTTTACGGCGATCATAAACCAGCCCGAGGTAGCAATCCTGGCCGTGGGCAAGGTAGCGGACAAGGTGGTCATCGAGAATGAAGAGATGGTCGTCCGTCCTATCATGGAAGTGAGCCTCTCCTCGGATCATCGGGTAATAGACGGCGCTACGGCGGCGCGCTTCCTGAATCGGCTGAAGGAGATCATGGAAGACCCCATGCAGATGGCCCTTTAACTTTTGGCTCCCGTAGCCAGTTGGAGAATGTACGCAACGCCGATTCCTGCAACTGATAAATTGGAATCGGCGTTGCGCGTCATTTACGGTTTTTTGTCTATGCGAAGCTCTCCGGCTACGGCGAAGTTTGTAAGGGGCATATCGTCGATGATTATCCGCACCGCATCGGGCTTCACATCGACGGCCCTGCAGATGGCATCCGTAACCTCTTTCGCCAGCTTCCTCTTCTGCTCGACGTTTCTGCCCTCCAGCAGATGGATCTCCACTATCGGCATGTCGCGATCCCTCCCCATTCATAATGTCGTTTGCCCCTGTTTACGGGCATCTCTGCCTATTTATTCTACATGCTTTTGATGGCTTCGCATAGCAGCGGAGCCTTTTGGGCTTGAGCCAAGGCTAAGTAGGCCGAGTCGTAAGTCGAACGATCGTAAAGGTAAGCTATTTTTAGCGTTTCGATGCAAGAGACTTGATTTTCAGGGATATTCATAACCTTAAATTCTCTCAGCGTCTCTTCGGCATCGCTTGGCTTTATCCTGCCAATTTCATACGGCATTGGTCACTTCATACTTCAGAAGCGGCACGGTGAGCAGCTTCAAGTCATCCAAGAGGAACTGGGACAATAGCTGCAATGCAGGGTCTCTATACGGCTCGTCCGGCAGCAGGCTGGCGATTACCACTGAAGCGTCCACGATCAGCTTAGCCACTACGAGTCTCCAGCTCTTCTCTTGATGGGTAATATATGTCGTCCAGCGTCAGCCCCTTGAACTCCTCACCCAACTCGATCCACTTCTTGAGGATCTGCCCCCTTAAGCTGGCTACAGCGGCTTCCTCCAGAAATTCGCTCCTCTTGCGAGGGTCCACAATTTCGTCGATCTGCTGGACCACCTTTTTTGAAAGGTTAACCTGCGTTCTGCACTTTTGATTTTCTCCCATTGCAACCGTTCCCTTATGGGTTATCTTTTTACATCATATATCATAATTGACCGACCGATGATACCCGCTATGCCCGCACTGTGCGTTTGTCCTCGCTTCTATGCGTGTCACTGCTTTGAACGCCCCTCAGAGGCATTGCGCATTTGCGCTTGAGGTCGCGTGCTTGACAAATCCTGACCATATACATATAATACTTCTCGTCAAAAAAGGTCAAAGTAGGAGGTCAAAGCCGTATGTCCAGTCTCACCGAGAGTATAGAAGAATACATCCTGAAGCTCTTAGAAGAAAGAGAGAGCGACTTTGTCCTCTTGAGGCGAAAAGACATAGCGGAATATTTCGGTTGCGTCCCGAGCCAGATCAACTACGTCTTGCGCAGCCGCTTTACCCCTGAGCTCGGCTTTTTGGTGGAAAGCCAGAGGGGCGGGCATGGCTATATTCGCATAACGCGGGTTTGTTTTTCCGACCCAGAGGAGAAGATCAATCACGTGGAAGAGCTGGTCGGAGACGCAGTTTCCGAACAGGAGGCAAAACGCCTTTTGGGCAACTTGCAGCGTCGCGGCTTGCTTTCCGCGCGCGAAAGGCTCATCGTCGAAGTGGTCTTGCGCTTTTTGGGGGAGCTGAGCTCGACATTATTCGACCTGTCTCCCTACAAGAGAGATGCTTTAAATGCTGAGGTGCTCAAAAGGGTCCTGAGGAGCCTTATAGTGGCGTAAAGGGGGGGCGAAGCCAACGAAGTGCGATCGTTGTCATACGAGAAATGCCACAGTTTATATAAAACAAGCGATCGATGGCGAAGTAAAAGAATATCATCTCTGCGATGAATGCGCTCGCGACATGGAGGCGGATAAACTCTTCCCGGAGTTCGGGCAGTTGGATTCGGCTTTCGGTAGTCTCTTGAGCTCTCTGTGGGAGCCTTTTGTACCCGAGAAGGCGAGTTCGCACCATCTAACGAAGAAGAAGACCGTTTCCTGTCCCAAATGCGGGTTAGATTTGGCCGGCTTTCAACAGGTAGGCAAGTTCGGTTGCGCCAAATGTTATGAAACATTTAAAGAGTATATTAATCCCTTGGTTAGGAAGATTCACGGGGCCGATGTCCATCGTGGCCTCCGTCCGGGGAGAAAGCGCGCAGCAAAAGGTGCCCCATGTGGCGAACTTGACGCCCTTCGCAGAGAGCTCCAGGAGGCCGTCGAGAAAGAGGAATACGAACGGGCGGCTCAGTTGAGAGATCGCATTCGCACCTTGGAGGGAAGATCCGGTCATGACGCTTGAGGAGATCGTCAGATATCCGCTTGAATGGACCAAGGGTAAGGGGGAGAGGTCAGATGTGGCGATCTCGAGCCGCATCAGGTTGGCGAGGAACATCGCCGCTTACCGTTTTCCCGTTCGCTGCGATGCCGGTGAACTAAAGGAGGTCGCCGATGCCATATCAAAGGTCTTGACCACCTCACCCATGTTGAAGCGAAGCAAATATGTCGCAATAGACGATCTCTTTCCCTTGGCGCGCCAGGTTTTGGTGGAAGATCACCTCATAAGCCCCGAGTTCACCAAGGGAGGCGTGGGGCGCATGGTAGCCCTCGACGAGCGCGGCCTGGTTAGCATAATGGTCAACGAAGAAGAACACCTGCGCATCCAGGTGATCATGGGGGGGTTGAACCTCCAGGAGGTGTGGCGAATAGCTCAAGCCATCGATGAAGAGTTGGAAGCATTAGGATACGCTTTCGACGAGCGCTTGGGTTTTCTGACCTCATGCCCTACAAATGTGGGAACGGGTATGAGGGCCTCCGTCATGGTTCATATTCCCGCCTTGGAGCAGATGCGCTCCTGTGGTTCCTTGATCAGGGAGTGCAACAGGCTCGGTCTTACCGTGCGCGGCACCTACGGAGAGGGGACTGAGGCTGAAGGCGCACTCTATCAGATCTCTAACCAGGTCACGCTAGGCCTGAGCGAGGAGGAATTGATAGAAAAGGTCTCGTCCGTAGTCGCGCAGGTGGCGGATCAAGAGGAAGCGGCCAGACAAGAATTGTTGCGAAGGCAGGGAGTCAAGCTTGAGGATGAGATGTGGCGGTCCTGGGGCGCGTTGCGCTATGCCAGGCTTGTGAGTAGTCGCGAGGCTCTGAAGCACCTTTCCCTCGTGAAGATGGGAAGCGATTTGGGGATTACGCCGCACCTCGATGCGGAGGAGTGGAACAGTTTGATCTTAAACATTCAGCCTGCGCACGTAGAAGCCTTTGCCGGCAGGGCGCTCAGCCCCGAGGAAAGGGATGTGGCAAGGGGTAATTTTTTGCGCGGGCGCTTAAAGATGATAAATGAGGAGTGATAACAATGTGGCAATTTTTTACAGAAAGAGCAAAAAGGGTTATACAGTTGGCACACAGAGAGGCCTTGCGCCTCGGACATGACGTTATAGGCACCGAACACCTGCTCTTGGGCCTCATCGCCGAGGGCGAGGGCGTAGCCGCTCAAGTCCTCACGTCCATGGGCGTAGATTTGGATGAAGTGCGTCAGCGCGTGGAGGCGATAGTGGGCAGGGGCGAACCGAAGGATAGGCCTGTGGATCTTCCTTTGAGCCCTAGGGCCAAGGGGGTCCTGGATCTGGCCATGCGGGAGGCGCGCAACATGGGCGTAAGCTATGTTGGCACCGAACACCTGCTCTTGGGCCTCATCGCCGAGGGCGAGGGCGTAGCCGCTCAAGTCCTTACCTCCATGGGATTGGATTTGCAAAGGGTATACCAGGAAGTCTTGGCTTACCTGAGCGGGGGAGAGCGGACGGGCTCTGAACAGGGAGGAGAAGCGCCCAAAAAGAAGCTCGCGCGCACGAAGACTCCTACGCTCGATCAACTCGGCATCGACCTTACGGAGATGGCCAGAAATCACGAGCTGGATCCTGTGATAGGCAGAGAGAAGGAGATCCAGCGGGTTATACAGATCCTCTCGCGGAGGACCAAAAACAACCCCGTCCTTATAGGAGATCCCGGTGTAGGAAAGACCGCCATCGTCGAGGGACTCGCGCAAAAGATGATAGCTGGCGAGGTGCCGGAGAATTTGAAGGGCAAACGCCTCATGCAGTTGAGCATGGGCAATATAGTGGCCGGCACAAAATACAGAGGCGAGTTTGAAGAGAGGATGCGCAAGTTGGTGAAAGAGGTCAAAGAGGCCAAAGACGTAATCCTCTTTATCGACGAAATTCACACCCTTGTAGGGGCAGGAGGGGCTGAAGGGGCTGTAGATGCAGCGAACATATTAAAGCCCAGCCTTGCGCGCGGCGAATTTCAAGTTATAGGGGCAACGACCCTTGACGAATACCGCAAATACATCGAAAAGGACGCGGCGTTGGAAAGGCGCTTCCAGCCGGTGTTCGTCGGCGAGCCAACCATAGAGGATACGATAGCGATACTGCACGGCTTGAGGGATAAATACGAGGCCCATCATCGCGTGAAGATCACGGACGAGGCGCTCGAGGCAGCGGCTAAGCTTTCGGCGCGCTACATCACCGAACGCTTCCTGCCGGATAAAGCCATAGACTTGGTCGACGAGGCAGCGGCGAGGGCCAGGTTGGCGACGATGGAGGCGCCGGAGTCTCTGCGCGAGCTGGAGAAAAAACTTGAGGCCGTGAGGAAAGAGAAGGAAGCCGCTGTAGCCTCTCAAGAGTTTGAGAAGGCTGCAAAGTTGAGAGACGAAGAGCGTCGCCTATCGGAAGAGTTAGAGCAGAAGCGAAAAGAGTGGCGGTCGAGGCAATCCCAAGAGGAACCTATGGTCACCGCTGAGGACGTTGCCGTTATCGTATCGGAGTGGACCGGCGTGCCCGTCGTGCAGCTTACAGAGGAAGAAGCGCGTCGCCTCCTCAGGATGGAAGAAGAGATCCATAAGCGCCTGATAGGTCAGGAAGAGGCCGTAAGCGCTGTGGCCCGTGCCATACGCAGGGCACGGAGCGGATTGAAAGACCCGAAGCGACCGGTGGGAAGCTTTCTATTCCTCGGGCCGACCGGCGTCGGCAAAACGGAGATGGCGAGGGCCTTGGCGGAGTTTCTCTTCGGCAGCGAGGATGCCATGATTCGCCTCGACATGAGCGAGTTCATGGAAAGACACGAGGTCTCGAAGCTCATAGGCGCTCCCCCCGGGTACGTGGGGTATGAAGAGGGCGGCAAGCTTACAGAGATGGTGAGGCGACGTCCCTATTCGATCGTCCTCTTCGACGAGATAGAGAAGGCTCACCCCGACGTTTTTAACATCTTGCTCCAGGTCCTTGAAGATGGCAGACTGACCGACGGTCAGGGTCACGTGGTGGACTTCCGCAATACGGCGATCATAATGACCAGCAACGTCGGCGCTCAGGACCTCATGAAAGGGACGACGCTCGGATTTTCCTCCGGCGAGGGCCCTGCTATGGACTGGGACAAAGTGTGCGAACGCATAAGGGAGGCCGTGCGGCATACCTTCCGTCCCGAGTTCTTGAACAGGATCGATGAGATGGTGATCTTTAAACCCCTAGGCAAGGCCGAGCTTTTAAAGATCGTAGACCTCATGCTCAAAGAGGTGGAAAAGCGCCTCTCGGACCAGGGCGTCCGTATCGTGGTCTCCCAAGCAGCCAGGGAGTTGCTGTTGACTGAGGGCTTCGATCCTAAGTTCGGAGCGCGCCCCTTGAGGCGTACCGTCCAAAGGATGGTAGAGGACAGGCTCGCTGACGAGCTCTTGGAGGGAACGATCAAACCGGGCGATGTGGTATACGTGGATATAGAGGACGGTAAGCTCACCTTCAGGATGGAAGTCGCCTCGACTGAAGAAGTTATGCCCGCTACCGGCACCAACGATGCGGCGCGATAAGACCGTCGATTTACTGTAGATAGTTAAGGGAAAAGCCGCGGGGTATAGGTATGGTCATATCCCGCGGCTTCTGTTATTATCCTTGTTAGTAGCGGTGATCCTTAACCCTATAAAGGAGGTTTTGTTTCATGTATGGCGGCTTTGACATTTTTTGGCTGATATTTTTGTTCTTCATCTTAATGCCAATGCTGAAGCAGTGGAACTTAGAGCGCCAACGGATGGCGGCGATTCGCTCCATAGAGAATAAAACCAAGAGTCGTGTAATCACTTTGATCCACAGGCAGGAGAGCGTCGGCTTTCTGGGCATGTTCGCCAGGAACTTCATAAACATCGAGGATTCGGAAGAGGTTCTGCGCGCTATACGGCTAACCCCTAAGGATATGCCCATCGATATCATCATGCACACCCCCGGGGGGCTGCTTCTGGCAGCCGAACAGATAGCGAGCGCCTTGAAGAAGCATCCGGCCAAGGTGACGGTATTTGTACCGCACTATGCCATGTCCGGAGGAACGCTCATAGCGCTTGCTGCAGATGAAATAGCCATGGACGAGCACGCCGTCTTGGGGCCTGTGGATCCTCAGTTGGGACAGATGCCGGCAGCCTCTATATTGAAGGTGGTCGAAGAAAAGCCTAAGAACGAGATCGACGACCAGACGCTCATAATGGCAGATGTAGCCGCAAAGGCCCTTCGTCAGACGCGCGCCTTCGTCTTCGGCCTGTTAAAGGATAAGATGTCGGAGGATAAAGCCAGGGACATCGCCCAGGTGTTGTCTGAAGGAAGGTGGACGCACGATTATCCGATATCCTCGGAAGAGGCTGCGGCCCTTGGGCTTCCCGTCTCCACAAATATGGAAGAGGAAATACGACAGCTCATGCATTTATATCCTCAGTCGGGCAGGGGGCGCCCCTCGGTGCATTATGTGCCGCTTCCGTATCACAGCTCCCCATCGGAAAAGAGGGTAATTCAGTAAAGGGCTCGAAGATTGCGGTCTCTATGGGATGGCTAAGGCGTAAGGTAGAGGACGCTCCTCTCCGCCCGGTGGGTGATTTACCAGTGCTCCATCGAGCCAGAGGGCGGAGGAGCCTCCTCCATCCAAGTTCAATGCCTCTTTCAAGCCAAGGCTATAAGCGAGTTTTCGGGCCTCTTCGAGCGTGGCTCCCTGACTGTGCCATGAATCCCGCCCATCTATGACGATCCACCAGACTCTTTGTCCGTCATGCCCTAACATAGTTCTGGGGTGCTTTACCTCTGTCAGCGTCGGCGCGAAGCGCTCATCTCTGTAGTATGGCTTTCCTTCGTGTATAAGCAGCGGACCCGCCTGGACGATGTTTTTCGTCTCGGCGAAGGCTGGGTCACCGAAAAGAGTCGCGACCTGCGCTGATGCGCCCAATTTCATCCCGGCCAGAAAGACCCGTGCTTGTCCTCTTCCTACGATGAGGAAGCCATCCCCTGGAATATAATGTTGCGAAGAGATGGAAGGCGTCTTCCACCTCAAGATGCCCTCCCTAACGGAGCCTTCCATCGCATCATGCGGTATTTTTAGGGCCTGCGCCCCGAAGTGAGGAGTGTAGACGGAAAAGCCGTTGAAGCTCGGCGGCTCGTTGAAGCAATCTATCGGGAACGCTGTGCCTCCGAGGTGCAGCCATGCCTTTACATTTCCAGGTCCGAAATGCCATTTGCCACCTTCGTCCCAGCCCGCGGCGTTCCTTTCTCCGAAGCTGTGATGGGCCAAAGTCCCGTCGATCTTGAGGGTACCTATGGGTAGATCCCACGCGAAGTAGCCGCCGTTTATGGCCGCTTTAGCGCCGCTCTCTGAGGCGATCTCGGAAATGGGAAGGCGCCTCTTGCCAAAAGGAGCGGCCGGCAAGATACTGGGCGCGACTTTTGGATCTATAACCAGAGCGCTCCAAAACAGCGCTCCAGCAGGTGGCCCTCCATGGGGTAAAAGTATCCCTCGAAATTCTTGAGGCAACGCCGAAAGGGCCCTCCACCCCTTTAAATAGCTGTCAAATGGTCCTATGGCGACGTGGAGTGCGCAATCGTCCGACGTGATCAAGACGTCATACCCCATCGCTTCTAACTTGCCCTTGAGATTTTGAGCTGCCTGCGTAGCTTCTATTGGAAATTCCTTTATCTTTATGATCCACATCGCGGGCGGAGCTCCCGTGCCGTGGCGATGGACTTTAAGTTCTCCGAAGCCTATATCTACGGACTTCTCGAAAGCGCAACCTTGCTTGCATGCCCTTAGCCACTGTGCCAGAATCGAAAGGTCTGCTGCCGATAGATTTTCCTCGGGTTGGTCGACCAAATCTTGAGGGATCGGAGGTCGCATTCTCTGAGCTATCTCTACATATGGAACGAAGGGAGATGAAAGCGAGAACGTGCCGTTAGTTTCGGCTATGAGTTTTTTGGAAGTTTGGGCCACATGATTCCACCCCATGGCACGGATGGCTAAATATATGGCCTCAAGCTTGGTGATCTCCAAGGTGGGGTAATAGTATTCCCCCGGTGGGAGTATCCCGTAAACCGCCGCAGAGCGGGCTGCTGCTTCATATGGCGCACCTTTTGGAATATCTTTGATCACCTCTCCGCTGGAAGTGCGCAAGGGGATTTCAAGCGCCTTCATTATCTCAGCCACCGCTTGCCCCCTCGTAATGGCCTCTCCCGTGCCCGTAAGGCCAAGTGCAACAATGAGCAGTATCGCCGCAACCCACCCCGGGGCCAGGCCTTTACTTTTTGTGTTTTCATCCCTAACAGACATCTCCCGCGTCTTCGCTTTTTTCTTCACTTGTAGATAGCCTCCTGCTTAACCGAGCCCCAATCGCGGAACGACCGGGGCAAAATGCTATAAAAATAGAAGTAGCCGAAGTTTTTAAAATTGCTGAGTGAAGCACGTTAGCTTGTAGCTTAAACCCCTACGGTGCGGATC
>Ga0116180_1001771_pt1 | contig 17777 bp, 19 predicted proteins | sample AD_UKC073_MetaG_FD_89804 | JGI IMG/M metagenome (GOLD analysis project Ga0116180, IMG submission 89804) | Active sludge microbial communities of municipal wastewater-treating anaerobic digesters from USA - AD_UKC073_MetaG | ecosystem: Engineered > Bioreactor > Anaerobic > Digestate | place: USA...
ATCCAGCGGGAGGTCTGGTAGGCGAACGGGCACATCACGTCGACGTGGAAGTCGATCGCGGCGGGTGGCTCCATACCGCCCACCCTATGCCCGCGAACTCGACGTCAGGGCTGTGCTCGGGACCCGCCCCGCAGCCCTGACGTCGATCTCGACGTCAGGATCAGGAGGCGTCTGGCAACGGCGGCGGGCAGAGACCGCCCGGTTCGGTGGCCAGCTCGAAGTGCCACAGTTCGTTGGCGTAGGTCTGGCAGAGCCCGAAGCGGTTGCCGTTGGCGATCAGCCAGTGGTCGGCGGCCGGGCCACCGATGTCGACCGCCTGGCCGGTCACATGCCGGGATTGTTCCGGGGTCTGCACGAACCGGCGGGCGGCGGCGAACGAACCGTAGGTGGCCACCGCATCGTCGAGCAGTTGCTGCTGGAACTCCGGAGACCGCCACCCCGAGGTGATGGTCATCGGCACCCCCTCGGCACCCGCCGCGACCGCCGCCTGTTGGACCGCGGCGAGCAGGGCGGGGTCGAGGTTGCCGACGGCAGCGTTGGTGACATCGAAGGGGCTCAGCGCCTGGGTGTCCGCCCGTGCGAAACCGGCGGTCGGCCCCACCAGGCCCCCGAGACCAGCAGCGATGAGACCGGCTGCCACGCCGGCTGAGAACCTGGTTCGCATCACCTGCGGCTCAGGGGAACTCGATATAGCGTCCCGCACCACTGGCCAGCGCCCGGTCCAGCACCAGGGCACTCAGCGCGACGTCGTCCATCGCGATGCCCATGTTCAGGAAGGCCCGGCGTCCGGTGGTAGGCACCGGGTACTCCCCGGAGACGACGGCCGCCAGGTGGGTGTCGGGCTTGGGCAGGCCGAAGAAGTAGAGGATGTCGGCGACCGACTCGTACTGCCCGAGGTCGTCGACGCAGTAGACGACGGCGTCCTTGAACGCCTCGGGCGCCATGGCGTCGTCGTAGTCGACCGGGAGCAGCAGCGCGTTCGGGTCGGTGTTGGAGCAGTCCAGTTTCGGCTCCAGCGGAACCGTGATGGTGGTGATCACCAGGTCGGCGCCATCGACGGCATCCGTCGGAGACTCCGCCACCCGCGTCTCGCGGTCACCGGCGGCGGCCAGGAACTCCCGCGTCCGCTCGGTGTTGCGGTCGTAGGCCGTGACCTTCTTCAACCCGGGGTGCACCTCCAGTGCCACCTCGAGATGCCGCCGCCCCTGCAGACCGCAGCCGACTATGGCCAGATGCTGCGGATCCCCCGGAACGCGGCGCATGGTGACCCCGGAGACGCCGGGCGTGCGCATCTCGGTGATCCAGCCGCCGTCCATCATGGCGATCGGCCGGCCCGTCTCGGGGTCGTTCATGATCATGACGCCGTAGATATAGGGCAGACCCTTGGCGTTGTTCTGCTCGTAGCCGGCCACCCACTTCAGGCCGATCCGATCCGAACCGCCGAGGTACGCGGGCATCGCGTGGATGAAAGCGTCTTCACGTGAGGTCACCTTGGGCTTGGGCGGGTTCTGCACCAGTCCGCGGGCCTTCTGGCCGAAGGCGTCCTCAAGGACGTCGATAATCTCGCCCCAGCCGAGGTTGAGGCCCTCCAGGTCGCGACGGTTGAGAACCAGCATTTCGTTGCTCATGGGTGAAACTTAGCGGTCCGAGCCCGGTCATGTGCGAAAGCCCGTGGCGCACGGGCGCAAAGCCGGCCCGTGCGCCGCCGGGTTTCGGCTACCGCCCGGGGCCGAGGGGTCCGGGGCCGATCGGGCCCGGACCCACCGGTCCGGGACCGACCGGACCGGGACCGACCGGACCGGGGCCCACGGGTCCGGGCCCGACCGGACCGGGGCCTACCGGGCCGACGACCGGGTACAACTCGCACTGGTTCGTCGCGGTGTTCCAGAAACTCGCCGGGCCGCACCCGTCGTCGGCCTGGCTGATCGGCGCCAGGGCCAGTCCGACAGCCGCAGCGGCCAGCGCCGTGGTCATCATCGCCTTCGTCGTGATCGTCATGTTCCGCCTTTCCATCGTCAGCGTTTCCCGCCCGGGAAACCTCTGTCGTTGTGTCATCGGTCACACAGCCGATTCCGTTACCAGTTAAGGCCACCAGGTGAATCGGCGTGTGCGAATTCCCGGGGACGTCTGCAAAGCGCCACGGGAGGCGGCCCGCGATGCACTGTCATTACGATGAACGCCCATGACAGAGCGTGAGGGCGCCCCGTCCGACAGGCTCGTCGCGGGGGAATCCGACGAATGGCCTACCGCCGGGGAGTCCGTGCGCGCCGGGGAACGTGAAACCGACCCGGACTGGCAGTCCGACCGCGACTGGCAGTGGGGCGACCAGTGGCCGCCTGAGGGCGACTCGCCGTCGAACGACGACTGGCAACCCCATGACGACTGGCCGCCCAACGGCGACTGGGAGTGGACCGAGTTGCCCTACGACGAGCCGGCCTGGGCCAGCACGGCCGCAAGCCCGCCGCATCGTCCGTGGTACCGCCGGCCCGGGTTTCTCATCGGGGTGATCATCACCGCGCTGGTGGCCCTGGTCGTGGCGTCGGTACTGCTCCTCACACGTTCCACCTTCGACGAGCAGGACACCGAGCGCGACGAGGTTCGCCTCAAGCCCACCATCCGCACCTCATCGGTCATCATGCCGTCGAGTACGACACCGACATCGGCCACCACGACTGCGACGACGTCCACCGAGCCGACCCAGAACAGCACGCCCTCCGAAGAAACCGAGCCCGCCCCGGAGCCGCAACCCGCTCCGGTGGGACCGACGGCCGGCGGGGCCATCGGCGAGCAGAACCCGGCCACTCCCCCGCGACCGCGCACCAACGTCACCCGCACCCCGATGAGCTTCACTCCCGGGGGCGGCTGAGCCGCAACGGTATTCGTCGGTCAGGCGGACACGTCGGGCCGACGGCCGTGAGCCTTCCGCAGCGCTCCGAGAGGGTCTGCGTAGAGGGCGCTCAGGGACACGATCCCCGCACCCGCCTCCTGCACGCGCCCACCGAACCGGGTCGGCCGGATTTCCCGCACGGGGAGCAGCGAACGCTCCGCGAATGCGGCCCGCACCTGCCGGAATGACTCCGGGTAGTCGGTGAACGCCTGCCCGCCGACGATGACGTCCTCCGGGTTGAGCATGTCGCGAAGCAGGGCGGCCGCCCCGCCGAGGACCCTCGCCCGCTCCGCGAGGAGTTCCCGCGCAAGCTGTGCCTGTCCATCCGCTCCGCGGGCGATCGTCAGCACTGCCGCCATCGTCGACTTCGGGCCCGAGGACGGCAGGATTCCGACCTTGCTGGCCGCCGTGAGCACCGCTTCATCGCTCACGGTGGACTCCAGTTGTCCACTGCCGCCGAGCATTTCGGAGGACACCGGCAGCCCGGCGATCGCTCCCGGCCCGCCCACCGGGGTCAGCACCCGGCCGTCGATCACCTGGGCGAAGCCGACCGTCTCCCGGGCGTAGACGTAGAGACTGCTGGTGGCATCACTGTGCGGCCCGCCGCCGAGCAGCAACTCCGCGCCGGCCATCGCGTCCACGTGCGAGGCCACCGACACCGGCAACTCCAGCGCTCTGGCCAGCACCGGGCCCACCGGCGCGGCGGCCCAGCCGAGCCGGGGATGGTCGACATGCCCGGTGAGCCGGTCCACCACCCCACCGATCGCCACACCGATCCACAGCGCGCGCCGCCGATGCCAGCGGCTGCAGTAACGCAGAAGACTGTCGGCGAGGGCGGCCAGGCCCGCCTCCTGCGACCCCGGCGCGGTCGGCGTCTCGACCGCGTCGAGGGTTCGACCGAGCAGGTCACTGGCCACGATGCTGGTCTTCCGTGCACCGACGTGCACTCCGAGGGCGAGGTATGGCTCGTGGTTGATCTCCACCGGGATGCGGGGCCGGCCGATGGCGCCCGGGACCGCGAGATCGGGGCGTTCGCGGATCAGGTTCGCGTCGAGCAGGGCGCTGACCTGGCGGTTCACCGTGGCGATGGACAAGCCGGTGGCGGCGGTGATCGCATCCCGGGCCACCGGACCGCGATGGCGGATCGAGGCGAACACCACGGCCGCGGCGGCTTCCGGCTTGGCCAGGGTGGGCGGGACGACTTTGTTGAGCACCGCTGTGGCCAGAACGCCGGCGGGCCGCATGGACCGGGGCCGATCAGCGTTGCGGATGCTGTTGATGCCAGGGGTAGCGCGCATGGTAATCCTCGGGAAACGTCGGGGCGGGGGCTGGAAGCCGCGCCGGCAACGTCAGGAAATGAGGCTGATCAGGCGCAGCGGAACACGCGACAACAACACGCGCCGCTGGTGACCAGGCTGCTGGTCATGCCGATCTGAACCACGGGAGAAAAGTAGCACGCCGGGGCCATGCAGGCGACACGGCGCTCAGACCGGATCGAAACCCGAGACCAGCCAACGCCCGTCGACCTTGTCCAAGGTCACCCGGACGGTCGACGGGATGACCGTCGGGGCCTCCACACCCACGGTGGTGGTGGTCTGGTTGATGAAGACCATCGCCACCGCATGCTCCGGACTGGCCGAAACCGACGCCGCCGCAACAACTTCCGCGACGGCACTGATCTGCCGCTGTCGGGCCGCGGGGATGACCGCGGTCTTGATGAGGTCGGTGTAGGAGTTCAGGAACGGGCCGGTCAGCCCTTCGCGGGCCGCCGTGAGTTCCTGTTCGACCGTATCCGCCTGATAACTCAGGAGCTTCACGGCGGCTACCCGCGCCGCACGCAGCGAATCACTAGCCGCCGAGGCTGACTCACGGTGGAAGGTCACCTGCCACTGCAGGACGCCCGCGGTGGCGCCGAGCGCGACGGCCGCGGTCGGCAGCACGGCGAAGGCCAGAATCCTCCGCCCGGATCGGCCCGCCATCGCCGTCATGCGACCCCCCGTCATGCGATGAAGTCCACTCGGGAGACCTTGGCCTGCTCGCCCTGCATCGCCACGGTGAGACGCATCCGCAACTGTCGAGGTCGGCCGTCGCTGATCCCGCCGATCGCCGTGCGCACCGTCACCGCCACCAGGGCGACGCCCTCGTCACCGCTCACCGACTCCAGACCGGCCTCGGTCACCGTGCCCACCGATGTCGACTGGGAGCGTTTGACCACGTCGATGAGCGAATCAGAGCGGCCGGCGAACTCCGCCCGGAAGCCGCCGGTCGCGCAGTTCAGAATCCGTTCCACGTCGACCTCCACCCGGGTGTGGTCGACGGAGGTGAGATCGGCCGCGCACTGCCGGGCGGTGGCGATCAGTACCTCGCGGGTCCGGTCGGTGGTGTGATCCTGGTAGGCCTCGAATCCCAGCCAGCCGGACAACCAGCCCAGAAGAACGACGAGCACCGCACCAGCGGACAACGCCAGCCGCACCGGGGCTTCACCGCCCTGGTATGCCATGTGGTGTCCTTCACTCGCCCCGGTTGCCCTCGCCAACAGCTACTGCCGCCGGCACTCCCACCAACGCGGGAGATTTGACTCTCGCTGAGCATAGATATTCAGTCAGCACCCCGGCCGCGCAACAGTGGCGAGGTGTCCGCACCCGTCGATGTCGCGCCCGATGAGAGCCCCCCGGCGATCCGGGGGCCGGTCTCCGGGGGCCGGCTGACCAGGGCCGCACTCCCGGCGCTGTCGGTTGTGGCGTTCTTTGGCGCCTGGCAGTTGGCCGCCGCGACCGGGATCTGGAACCAAACCTTCGTGCCGTTCCCGAGCACGGTGTGGCGAGCATTCATCGACACCTCAACCGTGCACGACGGTGTCCGCGGCTACGCCGGCTACCTGCTGTGGGAACACCTGTACATGACGCTTCGGCGGGTGCTGGTGGGAGTGGTCATCGGGGTGGCGGCCGGCGTGGCGCTGGGTGTGGTGATGGGCTCGGTCGGCTGGGTCCGTCGCATCGTGGAACCCTGGCTGACCTTCTTGCGCGCTCTGCCGCCACTGGCCTACTTCTTCCTGCTGGTCATCTGGCTGGGCATCGACGAGGCCCCCAAGATCACGCTGCTGGCCCTGGTCGCACTTCCGCCGGCGGCGGTGGCCACCACCGCGGCGGTGGCGGCGGCCCCGGTAAGCCTGGTCGAGGCCGCCCGGGCGTTGGGCGCGTCCCGAGCGCAGGTGATCCGCGATGTCGTCATTCCCGCGGTGCTGCCCGAGACGTTCACCGGGATCCGCCTGGCTGTCGGCATGGCCTACTCCTCGGTCGTCGCCGCGGAGTTGTTCAACGGAATCCCCGGCGTGGGCGGCCTGGTCAAGGACGCCAGTAACTACAACAACACCCCGGTGGTGCTGGTCGGCATCTTCGCCATCGGCATTTCGGGTCTGGTCATCGACGGCGCCCTGCGCGCGGTCGAACGTCGCGCCGTTCCCTGGAGAGGACACGTATGAGAATCCCGAAAGTCACCGCAGCCCTGGCCGCGCTACTGCTGACCGCCGGCCTGGCCGGATGCTCGGTGGACCGCTCCCAGCCCGACGCGTCGAAACCCACCATCCGCATCGCGTATCAGACATTCCCCAGCGGGGATCTCATCGTCAAGAACAAGCGCTGGCTGGAAGATGCGTTGCCCGAGTACAACATCAAGTGGACGAAGTTCGACTCCGGGGCTGATGTCAACACCGCGTTCATCGCCAAGGAGGTCGACTTCGGTGCGCTGGGTTCCAGCCCGGTGGCACGTGGATTGTCCGCGCCGCTGAACATCCCCTACAGCGTCGCCTTCATCCTCGACGTCGCCGGCGACAACGAGGCGCTGGTGGCCCGTAACGGCACCGGCATCGAGACGGTTGCCGATCTCCGAGGCAAGCGGGTCGCCACCCCGTTCGCCTCGACCGCGCACTACAGCCTGCTGGCGGCATTGGACCAGGCCGGGCTCAGCGCAGGCGACGTCCAGTTGATCGACCTTCAGCCGCAGGCGATCCTGGCCGCGTGGGAGCGCGGGGACATCGCCGCCGCCTACACCTGGCTACCCACCTTGGACCAGCTGTCGAAGAACGGGAAGACACTGATCACCAGCCGCGACCTCGCCGAGCGCGGCAAGCCGACGCTGGACCTTGCAGCGGTGTCGAACAGTTTCGCCAAGGACAACCCCGAGGTTGTCGACGTCTGGCGCCGGCAACAGGCCCGCGCGCTCACCGGCATCGCCGACGATCCCCGGGCCGCCGCCGCGGCTGTCGCCGCCGAGGTCGGCTTGGGCCCCGACGATGTCGCCCAGCAAATCAAGAAGGCGGTGTTTCTGACCCCCGCCGAGGTCGCCTCACCGCAGTGGCTCGGCAGCGACGGAAAGCCGGGCAACTTGGCGGCAAATCTCGAAAGCGCCTCGCGGTTCCTGGCCGATCAGAAGCAGATCCCGGCGCCGGCAGCACTGACGGAGTTCCAGAACGCCCTCTACACACAGGGATTGCCCGATGTCCTCACTCGCTGACCTGGTATCGCCGAGTACCGCGGAGACCACCGCCGCCATCCGCATCGAGGGTGTGACGCACCGCTACGGGCCCACCCACGTGCTGGGACCCATCGACCTCGCCGTCGAGCCGAGCTCGTTTCTGGTGCTCGTCGGTGCGTCGGGCTGTGGAAAGAGCACCCTGCTGCGCCTGATCGCCGGATTCGAGTCACCCACCGGCGGAACGCTTCTGGTGTCGGACACGCCACCGGTACCGGGACCCAGCGCCGGTGTCGTCTTCCAGCAGCCACGGCTGTTCCCCTGGCGGACCGTGGGCGGCAACGTCGAACTGGCGTTGACCTATGCCGGGGTGCCCAGGGACCAACGTCGCCGCCGCCGCGACGAACTGCTGCACCGGGTCGGCCTGCAAGGCCTGGCGGACCGGCGCACCTGGGAGATCAGCGGCGGTCAGCAGCAGCGCGTCGCAATCGCCCGGGCACTGGCCTCCGAGGGCGCCTCGGAACACACCCCGGAGGGAACCGGCGCATCGCTGCTGCTCCTCGACGAACCGTTCGCCGCCCTCGACGCGCTGACCCGTGAGCGCCTTCAGGAAGACGTCCGGGCGGTGAGCGCCGAGTCCGGGCGGACCACGGTTTTCGTCACCCACAGCGCCGACGAGGCGGTCTTCCTCGGCAGCCGAATCGTCGTCCTGACCGCCCGTCCCGGGCGGGTGGCATTGGACATCACCGCCGACCTGCCCCGAACGGGCGACAGCGACGAACTGCGCCGCTCACCGGAATACCTGCGACTGCGCCACGAGGTCAGCAGCGCCATCAAATCCGCCGCGGCCTGACAGGAGATACATGACCGCCACATTTTTCTGGTTCCTGCCCACCAACGGGGACAGCCGTTCCATCGTGGGTGCGTCGCACGCCTCCGAGCATCACACCGTCCCGGCCGGTTACCGTCCGCCGAGCAGGCGGTACCTGGCTGAGATCGCTCGCGCGGCGGACCGACTCGGCTACGAGGGTGTCCTGACTCCGACCGGAACCTTCTGCGAGGACGCCTGGTTGACGGCCGCGGCACTGCTCGCCGAGACCGAACGGCTGAAGTTCCTGGTGGCGTTTCGCCCCGGACTCGTGCCGCCGACCCTGGCCGCCCAACAGGCGGCGACCTTCCAGCGGCATTCCGACGGTCGGCTGTTGCTCAACGTCGTGAGCGGCGGGGAGGACGCCGAGCAACGGCGCTTCGGAGACTGGCTGGATCACGACGAACGGTATGCCCGCACCGGGGAATTCATCAAGATCGTCAGGGACATCTGGACCAACGACTCGGTCGACTTCGACGGCGACTATTACCGCATTCGCGACGGCCGGGTCTCCGAACCCCCGAACCCGTTGCCGCAGCTCTACTTCGGCGGGTCTTCGCCCGCCGCGCTGCCGATCGCCGCGAAGTACGTGGACTCCTACCTCACCTGGGGTGAGCCACCGCAGCAGGCCGCCGCCAAGATCGCCAAGGTCCGGGCGCTCGCCGAAACATATGGCCGAACACTGCGTTACGGAATCCGCCTGCACACCATCAGCCGGGACACCTCGGCCGAGGCATGGGCAGTCGCCGAGAAGCTGCTCAGCGAGCTGACTCCGGAGCAGATCGACCAGGCCACCCGACTGCATTCGGCCTCGGAATCCGAGGGCCAACGCCGGATGGCCGCACTGCACGGCGGCAAAGTTGACGCCCTCGAGATCTATCCGAACCTGTGGGCGGGCGTCGGCCTGGTCCGCGGCGGGGCCGGCACCGCACTGGTCGGCAGCCACGAGGAGGTCGCGAACCTGATCGTCGAGTACTACTCGAGCGGGTTCGATGAGTTCATCCTGTCCGGGTACCCCCACCTCGAGGAGGCGTACTGGTTCGCTGAGGGTGTCCTTCCACTGCTGCGCGCCAAGGGCGTGGCGGCATGACGAACAGCGACCCGAACTGTCCCTGCCCGGTCCTGACGGCAACCCAGGCGATCGAGACGGCCAGGGCCCTGGCCACGGAATTCGCGTCGGGCGCGGCGGAACGGGATCGCCACCGGCAGTTGCCTTTCGGCGAATTGGACCGGCTATCCGCCAGTGGCCTGCTGGCCATCACCGTTCCGGCCGGGTACGGCGGAGCGGACCTGCCGCCGAGTGTGGTCGCGGAGGTCATCAGGATCCTGTCGGCAGCCGACCCGAACGTCGGCCAGATTCCGCACAGCCACTTCGTCTATGTGAACCTGCTGCGACTGGCGGGATCGCCCGACCAGCTGCAGCACTACTCGCAGCGGTTGCTCGCCGGCGCGCGGATTGCCAACGCGCAGGCCGAGCGCACCGGGCCGACCGCGGCTGACGTCGCCACCACACTCCGGCCGTCCGGTGACGGATTCCGGATCGACGGCACCAAGTACTACTGCACCGGTTCGCTTTTCGCCCAGATTCTGGCGGTGCTCACCCGCCTCGACGACCCCGACCAGACCACCGGTCTGACAGAGGGGCAGTACATCGCGTTCCTGGACGCCGATACGCCCGGAGTCCGGATCATCGACGACTGGGACGGGATAGGTCAACGGACCACCGGCAGCGGAACCATCGAGTTCGACGGGGTTCGGGTCGACCCGTCGCGGGTGATCGCCCGGGCCGCCGCAGTCAACGCCCCGACTGGCTACGGGGCCTTCGCGCAGTTGATGCACGCCGCGATCGACGCCGGGATCGCCCGCGGCGCACTGGAGTCGGCTGCGGCATTCGTCCGGGAACACAGCCGGCCCTGGTTCGAGGCCGGGGTGGACAGCGCCGCGGACGACCCTCTGCTGATCCAGCGGTTCGGCGAACTCGCGGTGTCGGTCCGGGCCGCCGAGGCCACCCTGGCCGCAGCAGGAACGGCCGTGGACCTGGCACTGCGCGGCGGTCCGGGATCGGCACCGGAACGGGCCGCGGAGGCCTCCATCGCCGTTGCGGCCGCCAAGACTCTGGCGGACCGGAGTTCGACCGAGGTGTCGAGCGCCTTGTTCGAACTCACCGGAACCCGCAGCACCGCAACACATCTCGGCCTCGACCACTTCTGGCGCAACGCCCGGACCCACACCGTCCACGATCCGATCCGGTGGAAGTACCAGCACATCGGCCGTGCCCTGCTGCACGGAACACCACCGCCCCTGCACTCGGCCATCTGAAGCGAAGCCCCGGACGGTACCGAAGTGCATCCCACCTTGGTATCGTGTCGTGGTGAGCAAGCAGATCGCGGTTCGGCTTCCCGACGACGTGGTCGAGTTCATCGACACCCAGGTTCGTGAACAACACGTCGCGAGTCGTGCCGCCTTCGTCCAGACCGCCCTCGAACGGGAACGGCGGCGCCTCATCGCCGCGCGTGATGTGGAGATCCTTTCCGCGGATACCACCGACCCGGACGGACTTGAGTCGTTAGCCACCTACGCGGCCGAGTTGGAAACCGGCCTCGGATGAGACCGATCCACGTGGCCAAACTGGATAAGACCCGACCCGTGCTCATCCTCACCAGGGAACTCGTACGGCCCGTTCTGACCCGGATCACCGTAGCTCCGATCACCAGCACAATCCGTGGACTCTCCAGCGAACTGCCCGTCGGGCCACGTAACGGCCTCGACCAGGAATCCGTGGTGAGTCTGGACAGCATCGTCACCATTCCGGTTGCGACACTTGGCCAGCAGATCGGATTCCTCATGCCGGACCAGGAACTGGCGCTCTCGACGGCAATCAGGAACGCATTCGACCTCGACTGACCTGGGTCACATGGCGCAAATCGCGGTCAATGCCTTCGGTGGCGCACTGGACTCAGCGCGTACCCCAGCGCACGTCGAACTCGACGATGAGCTGAGCGGGGACGGCCAGCGCCAATGGCGTGCAGTGGCCGTCCCTCTCGTCGCACACCACCCCGGTGATCACCCGGCCACCGAACCCGGACTGCTCACCGGGCACCTCGATCCGCAGGGTCACACCCGTCGACCCCGGCGTCGGCCGCAGGTGAAAGTCCTCACCCGGTGCGACCAGCGCGCTGGCATCGGCGCCGCCGGCGTGAATCACCTGGTGTCCCTGCGGAGCCCGGACCGTGGCCGCGCTGGCGGTGTGCAGCCGGAACGGACCCACCAGTTCACCGCCCACCACCGCCGCGGTGGCATCCAAGGCCGGCGTGACGGCCGCCTCCCGCGCCGCTCGCGCACCGGCCAGCAGATGGTGATAGAGATGCACCACCGGCTCGGAGTTGCGGTAGCGCCCGGAACCATCCAGACGGAAGGTCAGGTCCTCGACGGTGGCTGCACCGTCGACGACCAGCCGGTAATGGCGGTGCCCGCCGCCCCGGGTTCCGTGCCGGTGCTCGGACAGGGTGCTGCCGACTCCCAGGGTCCGGCTCACGATCGCCCCGCCGGCGGGAACCGTCACCGTGGAGGCGGCGACATCGCTCCAGTCGCTCCCGTCGGCCGACTTCTGCAGCCGCAGTATCGCCCCGGTCTCGCTGGACACCCGGGCGGTGTAACCGCCGAGCTGACGCTCACCGTCGAATTCGACTCGTACGCAGCCACTTTCGGTGGTGACCGTGATGGGCACGTCCAACGGCCGGTCGTCGAGTTCCAACCCGTTGGTGAGATACCAGATGGCGGCCTGGGTGCCGGCGATCGCCTCGTGCTCGGTGATGTTGCGGCCACCGAGCGGATATCCGGCTGCCCGCAGCCGCGCACTCAGCACCACCGTGGACAGGTTCGGGTAGGAGTTGCGAAGGATCCAGTCGACCTCGGTCTCGTGGGCGCGAGCCTGCAGGTGCGGCACCGCCGACCAACTGTCCGCCGAGTACCGCGACGGCCGGGTCGGCGCGATCCCCGCGAAGTCCAGCGAATACGCGTCGATATTCGGGTTGAGCCGGATCAGGTCGGTGCGCGCGGTGCTGCCGTCGGTGAAGACGATCACGTCCACGGTGTGGGAGTACGTACCACCGCGGTACCTGGTCATCCGGGAGACGTCCACGGTGGGGGCCGGCTGGATGCGGCGTTCGACCGCGACCGGAGCCGGCCACGAAGGTGCCGCGTACGCGGGTAGCGAATGCGCGGATGAAGAGACGGGAGCGGGTGCTGCCAGGGAGCTCATGGTTGATCTTTCGTCAGTCGCGTCGAGCGCAGACTCTCACCGCAAATCCGGATGAAAGACGCAGCTCAGAGAGAAACAGCGAGCGAAAAAATCAACAACAACAGGAATGCACGCCGACGACGCTCGTGAAGACGAAGCGCAGCGCTGCGGGCTGTTGCATGGGGCCACCCTACAAGACCGGATGAGACTTCAATGGGTTTCATTCACGGCGGATGCAAATAGTGCAAGCTCAGCCTGGGACAGCGATGCTGGTCCCGACCATTTCGAGACGGAGGAACAGATGACGTCGGCCCAGAACGAATCGCAGGCACTCGGCGCCCTTGCGGCCAGGCAGCTCGCCAACGCCACCAAGACGGTGCCGCAGCTGGAGACCATCAGCCCGCGGTTCCTGCTGCACCTGCTGAGCTGGGTCCCGGTCGAGGCCGGCATCTACCGGGTCAACCGGGTTGTCAATCCGGAGCGGGTGCAGATCCATGCCGAGGTCGGCGGGGAGAATATCGAAGATCCGCTGCCGCAGACCTACGTCGACTACCAGACCAGCCCGCGCGAGATCACACTCCGCGCCATCTCCACCCTGCTCGACGTCCACACCCGGGTGTCCGACCTGTACTCCAGCCCGCACGACCAGATCACCCAGCAGCTTCGCCTGACGGTGGAGACCATCAAGGAGCGCCAGGAGTCCGAGCTGATCAACAACCCCGAGTACGGGTTACTGGCGCAGGCGACACCGGAGCAGACCATCTCGACGCTGAGCGGCGCGCCCACCCCGGACGATCTCGACGCGTTGCTCACCAAGGTGTGGAAGACGCCGGCCTTCTTCCTGACCCACCCGCTCGGGGTGGCGGCGTTCGGCCGGGAATGCACGTACCGCGGGGTTCCGCCGACCGTGGTGAGCCTCTTCGGCGCGCAGTTCATCACCTGGCGCGGCATCCCGATCATCCCCAGCGACAAGGTCCCGGTCGAGAACGGCGCGACGAAGTTCATCCTGGTCCGCACCGGAGAAGAGCGCCAGGGCGTGGTCGGCCTGTTCCAGCCGGGCCTCGTCGGTGAGCAGTCCCCGGGTCTTTCCGTGCGGTTCACCGGAATCAACCGCTCCGGCATCGCCTCCTACCTGGTGACCCTGTACTCGTCGCTGGCGGTGTTGACCGATGACGCCCTGGCCGTCCTCGAGGGCGCGGCCATCGACAACTACCACGAGTACAAGTGAGCACCGACCTGCCGATCAGCGAGGCCGAACTGGCCGCCCTGGCGACCCAGTTCTTCTCGGCCGGCTTCCGGCCCGGCAATGACAGCCCGCCGCAGACGGTTCCGGTGGCGCCGCGAGGGGAGGTGCCGGACACCACGTCGGCAGGCTCCCTCGGCGCCACCACGGCCCGCCTGAACAGCGTCCCGGTCGACGCGGCGGGGGGCTACTCTCCGGTCGCATCGGCGTTCGGCCCCGCCGCCGCGTTCGAGCACTACACGATTCCGCATGGCATCGTGTCGACGTCGCCGGGCGTGCTCGCGTCGCCGTCGGTTCCCGCTGCGCCAGGGGTGCCCTCGGCGCCGACGGTACCGGCGCACGGGATATCCGGGGACGAGGCGAACTACTACTTCACCTCTTCGGCAACACCCGTTCTCGGGCTGACGGCGCCGGTCCCCCACCTCGCCGACTCCCATGAGGTCTTCGACGTCCACGCCATCCGCGCGGACTTCCCGATCCTGCGGGAGACGGTCAACGGCAAGCCGCTGATCTGGTTCGACAACGCCGCCACCACCCAGAAGCCGCAGGCGGTGATCGACCGCCTCGCCTACTTCTACGCCCACGAGAACTCCAACATCCATCGTGCGGCGCACGAGTTGGCCGCACGCGCCACCGACGCCTACGAGGACGCCCGCGGCACAGTACGGCGCTTCATCGGCGCGGCGAAGGACGAGAACATCATCTTCGTCCGCGGGACGACGGAGGCGATCAACCTCGTCGCCCAGTCCTGGGGTGCCAAGAACCTCGAACCGGGCGATGAGATCGTCATCACCAACCTCGAGCACCACGCGAATATCGTTCCGTGGCAGATGATCGCGAAGAAGACCGGCGCCGTGCTCAAGGTGGCCCCGGTCGACGACGCCGGCAACCTGCTCCTGCAGGAGTTCGAAGATCTGCTCGGGCCGCGCACCAAACTGGTGTCCGCGACGCAGGTCTCCAACGCCCTGGGCACGGTCACGCCGGTGGAGAAGATCGTCGAGATGGGCCACCGCTACGGGGCCCGGGTTCTCATCGACGGCGCCCAATCCATCCCCCACATCGCTGTCGACGTGTCCAAGACCGGTGCGGACTTCTTCGTCTTCTCCGGTCATAAGATCTTTGGCCCCACCGGAATCGGCGTCGTGTACATGACCGACGAGGTGATGGCCGAGACACCACCCTGGCAGGGCGGCGGCAACATGATCGCCGACGTGACGATCGAACGGTCGATCTTCCAGGGCCCGCCCAACAAGTACGAAGCCGGCACCGGCAACATCGCCGACGCGGTGGGCCTCGGCGAGGCGCTCCGCTATGTCGAGAAGGTGGGTATCGACCGGATCGCCGCCTATGAGCACGCCCTGCTGGAGTACGCCACGCCACGCCTGGCGGCGATTCCCGGGGTGCGCCTCATCGGCACGGCCCACGAGAAGGCCAGCGTGCTGTCCTTCGTGCTGGCCGGCCATGAGCCCATCGAGGTGGGCAAGGCGCTCAACGCCGAGGGCATCGCGGTACGCGCCGGCCACCACTGCGCTCAGCCGATCCTGCGCCGGATGGGTGTGGAGACCACCGTGCGCCCGTCCTTCGCCTTCTACAACACCTTCGACGAGATCGACGTCTTCCTTGACGCGGTGCGCAGAATCGCCGACGGCAGTCCGGCAACCGGGCCGATCTCCGACAGTGGTGCGGGGCGGCACGGCTGCGGCGGGTGACCAGAGGGAGAATGAGCGCATGAGCAGGATCGCCAACGACATCACCGAGCTGACCGGCAACACCCCCCTCGTCCGACTCCGCAAGGTCACCGACGGTGCCGGGGCCGAGGTCGTCGCCAAACTGGAGTCCTTCAACCCGGCGGCCAGCGTCAAGGACCGCATCGGGGTGGCCATGATCGACGCGGCCGAGCAGGCCGGATTGATCAACGCGGACACCATCATCCTGGAGCCGACGAGCGGCAATACCGGCATCGCGCTGGCGATGGTGTGCGCGGCGCGCGGCTACAAGTGCGTGCTGACGATGCCGGAGACCATGAGCATCGAACGGCGGATCCTGCTGCGCGCCTACGGTGCGGAGTTGATCCTGACTCCGGGCCCGGAGGGGATGGCGGGCGCCATCGCCAAGGCCGAGGAACTCGCCAAGACCGATCAGCGGTACTTCATCCCGCAGCAGTTCGAGAACCCGGCCAATCCCGCGATTCACCGGGCGACCACCGCCCAGGAGATCTGGAACGACACCGACGGCCTGATCGACATCTTCGTCGGCGGGGTCGGCACCGGCGGCACGATCACCGGCGTTGCCGAAGCGATCAAGGAGCGCAAACCGTCCGTACGGTTCGTCGCGGTCGAACCGGCGGCGTCGCCGGTGCTGTCGGGCGGACAGAAGGGTCCGCACCCGATCCAGGGCATCGGAGCCGGGTTCGTGCCACCGGTACTGGAGACCGACTTGGTCGACGAGATCATCCAGGTGAGTAACGAGGACGCGTTCACCACCGCCCGTCGGCTGGCGCGCGAGGAGGGCCTGCTGGTGGGGATCTCCTCCGGTGCGGCGACCTGGGCTGCGGTGCAGCTGGCCAAGCGGCCGGAGAACGCCGGCAAGCTGATCGTGGTCCTGCTGCCCAGCTTCGGGGAGCGTTACCTGAGTACGGCGCTGTTCGCCGACCTGGCGGACTAGGGGTGTTCGCGGCCATTCGCGGCGACCTGCGCGCGGTGCGGGAACGCGACCCAGCAGCGCGCAGCGCACTGGAGGTGGCCCTGTGCTACCCGGGCGTGCACGCGATATGGGGATATCGGGTGACCCACTGGCTGTGGCAGCGCAACGCCAAACTTGCCGCCCGGTTCCTCGCCGAGGTCATTCGCAAGCTCACCGGGGTGGAGATCCATCCCGGTGCGGTGATCGGCTCGCGGGTGTTCATCGACCATGCGACCGGAGTGGTGATCGGTGAGACCGCCGAGGTCGGCGACGACGTCACCATCTACCACGGGGTGACCCTCGGCGGTACCAGCCTGGATCCGGTCAAGCGGCACCCGACCGTCGGAAACAAAGTGGTCATCGGCGCCGGCGCGAAAGTCCTGGGCAACATCGTGATCGGCCACGGCAGCCAGATCGGCGCCAACTCGGTGGTGATCAAACCGGTGCCACCCGGATCCGTGGTGGTCGGGGTACCCGGTCAGATCGTCGGCCCGGACGGCTCGGCGACGGGTGCGCCACGCACTCAGTCCGATCTTCCCGACCCGCTGGGCGTGAGCCTTTACTCACTGCTCACCCGGGTTGCCCGCCTGGAAAGCCGGGAGCGAGAACCCAACGCGGACAAGGTGATCCGGCCACCGGAAGCCGGTGTCTGGCACGGCGAGGACTTCTCGATCTGAGTTCTCGACCTGAGGACGTCGGGGATACAACCAGGCTGAGACAAACTCTTCACCGGGTTCGCGGCGGTCGTTAACGTCCGCACAATGCGACGACTGCGGAGTACGGCGATACTCGCCATCCTGATGGCGATGGTCGTCCTCCTCGGCGCCTGCGGATCGAAGCCGTCCAACGAAGCGCTTGACGCCGGGGTGCTGCGCGTCGGCACCGAGGGCACCTACGCGCCGTTCAGCTACCACGACCCGGCGACCGGCCAACTCGCCGGCTACGACGTCGACGTCGCCCGGACGGTCGCCGACAAACTCGGTGTGCGGGTTGAGTTCATCGAGACACCCTGGGATTCGATCTTTGCGGCGTTGGAGGCCAACCGCTTCGACGTGGTGGCCAACCAGGTGACGATCACCGAGGCACGGACAGCGAAATACGCGATGTCCGAACCCTATTCGGTGGGCGAGGGGGTGATCGTCACCCGTGCCGATGATGACTCGATCACCTCGCTGTCCGATCTGAAGGGTCGCACCGCCGCCCAGTCGATGACCAGTAACTGGGCGCAGGTGGCCCGAGACGCGGGCGCCCGGGTCGAGTCCGTCGAGGGCTTCGCCCAGGCCATCACGCTGCTCAACCAGGGCCGGGTGGACGCCGTCGTCAACGACAGCATCGCGGTGTACGCCTACCTCGCCCAGACCGGTGACACCACGGTGAAGATCGCGGG
>Ga0116180_1001772_pt1 | contig 17772 bp, 15 predicted proteins | sample AD_UKC073_MetaG_FD_89804 | JGI IMG/M metagenome (GOLD analysis project Ga0116180, IMG submission 89804) | Active sludge microbial communities of municipal wastewater-treating anaerobic digesters from USA - AD_UKC073_MetaG | ecosystem: Engineered > Bioreactor > Anaerobic > Digestate | place: USA...
ACCGACAAGCGAACAACTGAACCAGGCTGTCAAGCAGATCCAGGACGTGATCAAGCAGACCGCCAACAACAGCCTTCAGTTCTCCATCGACGAAGACATCGGCGTCACCGTCGTGAAAGTCATCGACACCGAATCCAAGAAAATCATCCGGCAGATTCCATCGGAAGAAGTCATGGATATCGCCAAAGCCCTCGACAAACTGCAAGGCCTTCTCGTCAAGCAAAAGGTCTGACCCCGTTTCGGTAGCCAGCCCCTCCCCTGGCAACACTTATCCCACCCTGGCGGTGGGATTTTCTTTTCCCGGACGAAACGCACGCTTACGATTATTGCCGCAGGAAGCTGCCAGGATGAGGCCGTGCCGATGCAACCTTCGCGGCCTGGCACAGTCCATGCTGCATGAGTGCAGGATCGGCAAAGCACTCAAGTTTGTGCAAGTGACGCCGTAATCGAAACCAGTAGTGACGAAGCAACACGGGGGTACATCATGGCAAGCCTTTCTTCAGCCGGCATTGGTTCGGGTCTTCAGGTCGAGTCGATCATCAGCGGCCTGATGTCCATTGAAAAACAACCCCTTACCAAACTCCAGAGCCAGCAGACCAGCTACCAGTCGAAGATCTCCGCCCTCGGCACCCTGAAAAGCGGCATTTCTGCCCTGCAGACGGCGGCCAAGGCCCTGACACCGGCAATCGGCCAGAACGCAACGGCAGCTTTTTCCGCTTACAAGGCAAGCCTTGCCGATTCGACCATCGGCACGGTCACCGCCGGCAACACCGCCGTCGCCGGAACCTACTCCATCGAAGTCACCGCCCTCGCCACCAACCAGCGCCTGGCTCTGGGCAAGACCTACGCGGCCGGCGACCCGGTGATTGATTTCGGCTCGGACAGCACCCGCACCCTGACCGTCACTAAGGGCGGCACGCCGGTGGACATCACCCTGGAAAGCGGCCAGAACACCCTTGCCGGGATCCGCGACGCCATCAACAAGGCGGAGGCCGGTGTCAACGCGACCATCGTGACCGACACCAGCGGCAAACAGAACCTGCTGCTCACCGCCACTACCGGTGGCACCGCAGCGGCCGTCAGCCTGTCGGGTACCGCCACCTTCATCGACCCTGACACACCGGGCAGCCCCATTGCCGCCTCGAGCGCCTTCACCCAGACCCAGGCAGCCACCGATGCGGCGGTGAAGATCCAGGGCGTGTCCATTGCCACCAAGGGCAACACCATCACCGATGCAGTGGACGGGATCACCCTTCAGCTGACCAAGACCGGCTCGACCAGCCTGACCGTCACCCGTGACAACTCCGAGCTGAAGACCAAGGTCGAGAGCTTCGTCAGCGCCTACAACACCCTGAACGCCTCGGTGAAGAGTCTCGGCGCCTACAACGCCAGCACCAAGACGGGCGCGGTGCTCAACGGCGACGCCTCCCTGCGCACCATCCAGGCCCAGGTCCGGGGCGCGATCACCAACACGCCGGCCAGCCTGTCCACCAACGCAGTAAAGACCCTGGCCGACATGGGTGTGTCCTTCCAGAGCGACGGCACGCTGAAGCTCGATTCGACCAAGTTCGACAAGGCTGCCAGCACCAACTTCTCTGCAGTGGCCACGGCGCTCGGCGCCTACGGCGACGCGATGAAGACCACCACCACCAACCTGCTTGGCTCCAGCGGGGTCATCACCAGTCGCACCGACGGCCTCAACTCCAGCATCAAGAACCTCGACAAGCGGATCGACGCCCTCAACAACCGCCTGACGATGATCGAAAAAACATACCGGGCGCAATTCACCGCCCTGGATTCAACCATGTCGAGCATGAGCACGACCAGCAGCTATCTGACCCAGCAGCTGTCCCTCCTCGCCAGCATGTAACCCCGACCGGAGAACAAGATGTCGTTTGGCCTCGCCACCCGTCGTGCCGCCTCAATCTATGCCGAAGTCGGCGTGGAAAGCGGCGTCTCCACCGCGGACCCCCACAAGCTCATCCTGATGCTGTTTGAAGGCGCCCTGCTGCAGATCGGCACGGCGGCCATCGCGATGGACAACAAGGACATTCCGACCAAGGGCACCGCCACCTCCAAGGCCATCGAGATCATCACCAACGGGCTCAAGGTCAGCCTCGATTACGAAGCCGGGGGCGAACTGGCCGAGCGCCTCGGCGCCCTCTACGACTACATGACGCAGCGCCTTCTTTACGCGAACCTGCACAACAGCCGGCCCGCCCTGGACGAGGTGGCCCGACTGCTCAACGAACTGAAAGGCGCCTGGGAAGAAATCGGCACGTACGACCAGGCCAACCGCTAAGACCGCCGGAGAAAATTGCATGAGCTCCCTAGCCCTTCTGCAACAGATGAGCGCCTACTCCACCGAAATGGTGGACGCGGCACGGGCCAATGACTGGGATCGGCTGAGCCGCCTCGAGCGTCAGGTCGCCTCCCTGCGCGACCGCCTGGGCGTGGAGGAAGCCCTGGGCTTCCCGGGCCGCCCGCGGCAGATGTCGGAAGACGAACGCAAGAAGAAAGTGTCGCTGATCCGGCGCATCCTCGACGACGACAAGGAAGTCCGCGTGCACACCGAGCCGTGGATGGACAACGTGCGCCAGTTACTCTCGGGCGGAGTGCGCCAGCGCAACGTGCGCGCGGCCTACGGCGACCCCGAGATCGGCTGAGTGCAGCCCCGGGCGGGCAATCCATGATTCCCGGGGATCTTGCCGCCCGCCTGCGGATGCTCACCGAAGCCAGTTTTTTTTCGGGTGAGCAGAACGTCACACCCCTGGCGCGCACCCGGGCCATTCCCGCCGACCTGCCGAACTTCACCCCCGGCGAACGCATCACCGCGACCCTGCAGAACATCAACAAGGACCAGACCTTTCAGGGCCGGGTCAATGGTCGCGATGTGGTGCTCTCCCTTCCCCAATCGGTCAAGGCGGGCGACACCCTCGAATTGATCGTCAGCGAAGTCACCCCCCGAGCGGTATTTGCCAGCCTGGCCAATCCCGCCCCGCAGCCCTCCGACAAGCCCGCCCTCAGTCAGACCGGCAAGCTCATCAGCTTTCTCCTCACCGGCCAGCCCTCGCCCGGGACAGCCCGCCTCAACGGCGGCGAGGCCCTGGTCCCGGCGGCCCCCCAGGGTGCCGTCGCCACTGCCCAGCTGGCCGCCCGGCTGGGCACGGCGGTGAGCGAAAGCGGACTTTTCTACGAATCCCACCAGACCCGCTGGCTCGCCGGGCAGATGAGCACGGCAGCATTGCAGAAGGAGCCTCAGGGCCAGATGGCCGTCCGCCACGAGGTGACCGCAAGCCCCGTCACCGCCAATGCGGTCGGCGCTGACGAAGCCGGCAGCACGAGCACCGCGACGACACTGGCCGCAGCCACATCCCGGGCCGCAGATTCGGCGCCGGTCGCCGAACGCCTGTTGCCGCTGGTTCACCAGCAGCTCGACACCCTGGCCACCCACCAGGTGGTCTGGCAGGGGCAGATCTGGCCCGGACAGCAGATGGAATGGGAGATCGAAGACCCGGGCGCAGGCGACGCATCCGACGACGCCGACCCCGAGCCCTACTGGAACACCACCCTGCGCCTGACCCTGCCGGGCCTGGGCGGCATCGAAGCGCGCCTGCACCTGACTCCGGCCGGCGTTGCGGTGCGGCTGATCGCTGGCGATGCCCGCAGTCGCGACATCCTGACCGCCGGCCAGCCCCGCCTGGCAGAGGCGCTCGATGCGGCCAACGTACCGCTCACCGGCATGGTGGCCGAACTGGCGGTGCCCGATGAACAGCCCTGAACGCCCCGCCGAGCCCCGGGCCGAGGCCGTTGCCCTGGCCTACAACGCGGGCAACGCGGCCCCAACGGTGGTCGCCAAGGGCCGCGGCCTGATCGCCGCCGAGATCATCTCGCGGGCCCGGGAGGCCGGCGTCTACGTGCATGAATCACCGGAACTGGTGGCCCTGCTGATGCAGGTGGACCTGGATGCCCGCATTCCGCCCGAGCTCTACGTGGCCGTGGCCGAGCTGCTGGCCTGGCTGTACAGCCTGGAACAGGGCACCCAGACAGGCCTGCCCGTAAAAATGGCCCCGAAATTTCCGGGGCCATCATCGGGCAAGGAGCAAGCGTCGAATCAGGACGCCGGCGGCACGTAGCCACCAATCTGATCTGCACCGCCACCAAAGAAGTAACGATCCATCTGCTCGGCCAGGTACTTGCGGGCCCGGGCATCCATCAGATTGAGGCGGTTTTCGTTGATCAGCATGGTCTGGTGCTTGACCCACTGCTGCCAGCCTTCCTTCGAGACGTTCTCGAAGACCTTCTTGCCGAGCTCGCCGGGAAGGGGCGGAAAATCCAGACCTTCGGCCTCACGACCGAGCTTCACACAATTCACCATCCGTGCCATTTTTCACCTCTAGAGTTGGGAACCCCGCGCCGTCTTTGGCCTGCAGCCTCAAGGCAGCCCGGGACACGACCGGATTCTAGCCTGCCGGAGAGGTACGATCCAGCCGCCCGGCCGTGGACTCGCGGGCGAACTCCCAGCAATTCCCCCCCAGGGCCTTGGCCACATACATGGCCCGGTCGGCAGCACCGATCAGGCGCTCGCCATCATTCTCGTGGCGCGGCCCCAGGGCAATGCCGATGCTCGCCGTCACCGCCACCGACTCCCCGGCGAAGGCGAAGCGCAGGCTGCCGATGCACACGCACACCCTGCGTGCCAGCTCGGACAGCTCCTGGGCCGAAGCCGTCGGCACCAGGATCGCAAACTCGTCGCCGCCCATGCGGAAGAACATTTCATTACGCCGGACCACCGCCCCCACCGCGCTGGCCAGGCCGACCAGCACCTCGTCACCGGCCTGGTGTCCATACAGATCGTTGACCGGCTTGAACCCATCCAGATCGATGGCCAGCAGGCCCACCGACTCGCCATGACGGCGCCCGTCGGCCAGCATGCGTTCGAGCTCCTCGTGAAAACGGCGACGATTGAAGAGATTGGTCAGGGGATCACGCTCGGCCAGGCGCATCAGCTGGGCGGCCACGCGGAGCTGCTCGGTGACGTCCTCGAACACCCAGATCCGCCCGATCTCGCCCACGTCGTCGGGCCCGGGCACCACCCGCGAGAACTCCCTCACCACCCGGCCGTCCTTGAAATGGATCTCGAAGAGCTCGCTCGGCTCCTGCTGTTGCTGCACGTCGGCCACATGGCGCTGGTACGCCTCGGGGTCGTCGATGAACTGGACGATATGCTGCTGCAGCACCACATCGCGCACCCCGACGAAGCTATCTCCCGGGGGCAGGCCCCAGATGCCGTACAGGGCCCGGTTGCAAAACACCACCCGACGGTCGGTATCCATGAACAGGATGCCCATCCGCACCACGTCGAGCAGCGCCGACAGGCGCGAGCGCTCCTCGTTGCTGCGGCGCAGGTAATGCTCGGACAAGGCCTGGGCCCGGCGCAGGGCCGCGACCGACTCGAGGAGCTTGTACTCGGCCTCCTTGCGGGCCTGCACGTCGCTCATCGAAGCACGCAGGCCGAGCAGGCTGCCGGCTTCGTTCCGAATCGGCTGCCAGCGGCACACCACCCACACCTGGACTCCGGATTTGGTGGACAGCCTCAGCTCAGACTCCGCCGCCACGCCGGTCTGCAAGACCTGCCGGACCTGGTCACGGCAATACCGGCGGTCCTTGTCATAGACCAGCAGCTCGATGAAATCACCGGCCAGAACCTCATCCGGGGTGTAGCCGGTGCAGGTTTCAACAGCCCGATTGACCCAGTACAGCTTTCCGGCCGGGTTGATCCAGCCCTCGATGCCACCGCCGGATTCCGCCGCGAGCCGGAAATAGCGATTCTGGCTGTCGCCCGCGTCCGCGAAGCCTCCCCCCAGCAACGCCGCCTTACTCTGGGGCATCGGCAGACTCTCGCTCAGCCGGGCGATGCGCTGCCGCAGGTGCAGCACATAACCACCTCCCGCCAGCCCGAGCATCACGGCGACACCAGCCACCGCCGTCACCACCGGCGAGGCCATGCTTTCGGGCAGGGCCGCCAGCGCCTGACCGGCCGGGAACAGCAGCCCCGACACGGCCAGCGGCAGGCGCACAGGAACGACTTTCGCTAGAGATTTCACAGTGTCTTCATGAACACCTTTGAACGCCTGCTCACATCGTACATCTCCCGCTTCTGGCGCGGCAGATCCTCCGGCGGCGCCTCCCGGAAACCCCGCTCCCGGAACCAGTCGGCAGTGCGGGTGGTGAGCACGAACAGCCGCTCCACCCCCAGCGCCCGGGCCCGCCTTTCCATCCGGCGCAGGAGCATTTCGCCCAGCCCTGCACGGCGATGCTGGGGCACCACCGCCACGCAGGCCATCTCCGCCGCACGCTCGTCGATGAAGGGGTACAGGGCCGCACACCCCACCAGCACACCGTCGTATTCGACCACGGTGAAGCGCTCGATCTCCTCCTCCAGGCGCTCCCGGCTACGCCGCACCAGGGTGCCGTCGGCCTCCATCGGGGCGATCACGCTGCCCAGGGCGCCCACGTCCTCGATGGTCGCCTCACGCAGGCGGAAAAGGGGGTCGCGGGTCAGCACGGTGCCCACGCCCTGGGGCGTGAAGAACTCCAGCAGCAGGCCGCCGTCCTTGTCCCGGTCGATCAGGTGGGCACGCCCCACGCCCTGGCGCACCGCGCGGATCGCACAGGGCAGGTAGAGGTCCAGATCCTCGGTCATCCCTTCACCGGCCTTCAGCTTGGCCTCCGCGTCGTCGGCGGTGATGGCCTCGATCAGGCCGCCCTTGCCGTCGAGCAGCCCCGGTGCGTCGCACAGGTAGATGAGCTTCTCGGCCTTGAGGGCAATGGCCACGGCCTCGGCCACGGCCTCCATGCTCATGTTGAAGATCTCCCCCGCCGGCGACACGCCCAGCGGCGACATCAGCACCACGTTCTGCTGATCCAGATCGGCGGCGATCTCCTCGGCGATCACCTTGCGCACGGTGCCGGTAAAACCATAATCGATCCCATCCACCACCCCCACCGGCTTGGCGGTGACGAAATTGCCGCCGGTCACGCGCATGAAGCTGCCGGCCATCGGGGTGTTGGGCAGGCCCTGGGAGAGTTGGGCCTCCACTTCGATACGGGTCACGGCCATGGCCGCCTTGACGCACTCCAACGCCGCAGCATCGGTTACCCGCAGCCCCTTGTGATAGCGCGGCGTCAGGCCGCGGCGGGCCAGTTCGGCCTCGATCTGCGGACGTGCCCCATGCACCAGCACCAGGCGCACCCCCAGGGCGGCAAGCAGGTTGCAGTCGTAGGCCAGGGCCTGGGCCAATTCACCGGCCGCCACCTCGCCACCGAACCCGAGCACGAAGGTCTTGCCGCGAAAGGCATGGATGTAGGGCGCGGCCGCCCGCACCCAGGCGACGAAGCGCTGGGAGAGATGGTCGGCCTGCCCGGGGGCTGGCACAGTGGCTGAAGTCGTCACGCTGGTTTCCGGAATGGCCGAATCGGCAGAGGTCTGCATTTTAGGGTCAGTCGTCTTTCATTTCCCGAGGGCGGCCTCAAGCTTTTCGACAAGCGTGGCCAGAATCTTGACCCGTGCGAAGTATTTGTTGTCGGCCTCGACCAGGGTCCAGCCTGCATTCTCGGTGCTCGTGCGGTCGATCATGTCGCACACGGCGGGCTCGTAGGCCGGCCACTTCTCCCGGTTGCGCCAGTCTTCAGCTGTGATCTTGTAGCGCTTGAAGGCCTCGGCCTCCCGGTCCTTGAAGCGCTGGAGTTGCTCGTCGCCGCTCACCGACAGCCAGAACTTGAGCACGATGGCGCCTGCCGACACCAGCTGATCCTCGAAATCGTTGATCTCCGCGTAGGCCCGCATCCAGTCGGCCTCCGAACAGAAGCCCTCGACCCGCTCCACCAGCACCCGGCCGTACCAGGAGCGATCGAAGATGGCCACCTTGCCCTCCCGCGGCAGGCGCCGCCAGAAGCGCCACAGATAGGGCTGGGCGCGCTCCTCGTCGCTCGGTGCGGCGATCGGGATCACCACATACTGGCGCGTGTCAAGGGCCTGGGTGACACGCCGGATGGCGCCCCCCTTGCCCGCTGCATCCATGCCCTCGAACACCAGCACCAGGCTGCGCCGGGCAAAGGCATCGCTGCGCACCGCCAGCGCCAGACGCCCCTGCAGCTTCTCCAGCTGCTTCTCGTAGGTCTTCTTGTCCATGGGCTGATTCAGCACCAGGGCATTAAGGAGATTGCGCTGATCGACCTGGGCAGGCAGCAGGGGGGCGGTAAGGCGCGTCCGGTAGCCCTTGTCGAGAGCGTCCAGCTTGCGCTGCATGCCGTCCAGCAGGGTCCGCCCCACGTGCACGGCCCGGTAGTCGGGGTCGGAGCCATCGACGATCACCCACGGGGCAATGCCGGTGCTGGTCCGGCGCAGCACGTGCTCGGCCACCTCGCGATAACGGTCGTATTCCTCGTAGAACAGCCAGTCCGCCTCACGGACACGCCAGCGGGTGTCGGGGTTCGCCTCGAGGGCCTTGAGACGCGTCTTCTGCCCGCCCCGGGAGAGGTGGAACCAGAACTTCACCAGCAGCACGCCCTCAGCAGCAAGCATGGCCTCGAAACGGTTGAACTCGGACAGCCGCTGATCAAGGCGCGCCTTTTTGATGCGCCCGAAGGCCCGATCACCAATCGGCTCGGAATACCAGTTGCCGAACAGAATGCCGATCTTCCCCTTGGGCGGCAGGGCGCGCCAGAAGCGCCACAAAAAGGGGCGCTCGCGCTCCTCTTCGGTGGGCCGGTCGAAGGCATGCACCTCGATGTGCCGCGGGTCCATCCACTCGTTGAGCAGATTCACCGTTTCGCCGCGCCCGGCGCCATCGATGCCGTTGATCAGAATCACCGTGGCGAAGCCCTTCTTCTCGAGCAGCTCGAACTGGGCGTTGAGCAACGCCGTGCGCAGCTGCGGATCGATCTCGTCGTACTCGGCTTTCGACAGCCGGTGGCCCAACTCCGCCGATTCAAACATGCGCCTCTCCCGAAAAATCGCCCCACAGGGTTTGCAGCGCCGCCAGGGCTGCCAGACCGGCGGTTTCGGTGCGCAGCACCCGCGGCCCGAGGGCCAGGGGCGCGCAGCCGGCCCGCTCCGCCAGGGCCAGCTCCGCTGCCGACCAGCCCCCCTCCGGCCCAATGAGCACCGCCAGCGGCCCCTGGGGTGCCGCCTTGCGGGCCAGCGCACCGGCGGCGCCGGGGGCCAGGATCAGGCGTGTGCCCTCGGCCGGCTGCGCCAGGTAGCGGGCCAGGCTGAGGATCTCGCCCACCACAGGCACCCGGTTGCGCCCGGACTGCTCGCAGGCCGCCACCGCGATCTGCTGCCAGTGCGCCACCCGCTTGTCGGCCCGGTCGCCGGACAGCTTGAGCACCGAACGCTCCGCCGCCACCGGCTGGATGGCCACGGCGCCCAGTTCCACCGCCTTCTGCACGACCCAGTCCATCTTGTCGGCACTGGCCAGGGCCTGCACCAGGGTGATCGCCAGCGGCGACTCCTGCTCGATCGGCAAGCGCGGCCCGAGCCGTGCCAGGGGCTGTTTGCCCAGGGCCGTCAGGGTGGCCGCGAACTCGCCGCCACGCCCATCAAAGAGGACCACCGGATCACCCACGGCGAGGCGCAGGACACGCTCGGCGTGGTGCGCCACCGGCGCCGGCAGGGAGATTTCGCAATCGGGAGCAAGCCCATCGGGGCAGAAGAAGCGCGGATTCATCATGCTATTATCGCCAAAACCACGTTACTCAACGGGATTGAAACGCAGCCTGCGTCGGCCATGCCGGCGCCCCCAGCGCTTCAGCCCAGCCGAGCCCGGCCGTTAAGGTCGAGGTCTTCATGTCTTTAGCCTCCCAGCACCCGATGACCAGCGCCCAGCGCCTCGAATACGCCCGCACCCTGGCAGAGACTGTCCGCCGGATGGCCCGCGAGACCATCCTGCCCCGCTATCTGCGCGCCGTGCGCGAACAGAAGGCCGACGGCAGTGTGCTCACCGAGGCCGACCTGGCCTCCCAGGCCGCCCTCGTGGAATGCCTGCCCGAGCTCATCATGGCACCCGTCCTGGGCGAGGAAATGACCGCCGAAGAGCAAGGCCGCGTGTGGCACGAGGGTGCCAACGGCCTGTGGGTCATCGACCCCATTGACGGCACCACCAACTTCGCCAACGGCATCCCCTTTTTCGGCGTCGCCGTGGCCTACCTGGTCAATCACAAAACGCAGATCGGCGTGGTCTACAACCCGGTCACCGACGAAGCCTTCTACGCCGGCCGGGGCGCCGGAGCCTGGCTCAACGACATTCCGCTGCCCATGCGCCAGCCCGCCAGCCGCCTCAAGGAAGCCGTGGCCGGTGTGGATTTCAAGCGCATCAGTCACCACCTCGGCGACGAGCTGGCAGTCCGCCCGCCCTATTACTCCCAGCGCAACTTCGGTTCCAGCGCCCTCGAATGGTGCTACGTGGCAGCCGGACGTCTCGACGTCTACCTGCACGGCGGTCAGATGCTGTGGGACTACGCCGCCGGCCGCCTGATCCTCGAAGAAGCGGGTGGCAGCTACAGCACCCTCGGCGGCACGCCGCTCACGGCCGGGCCCGCCATCAAGCGTTCGGTCATCGCCGCGGCCAGCCCGGCCCTGTTCGAGCAGTGGCGCACCTGGCTGCACGCCCATTCGTGAGGGGTCGATCACGCCGGCGGTTCGTTTTTTGCTATATCCGCTTTCCTTAGGCCGGAAACCCTGCGATCGAGTGCTTTTGGAACAGGCCATGTCCCGTGCCCTGCTCCAAAACTACTCACTTTCGGGAAGCAGTCATGTCCATGAAGCACCCCATCATCGTGGTCACCGGCTCCTCGGGCGCCGGCACCACCACGGTGAAACACACATTCGAAGGCATTTTCTGGCGTGAGAATGTCAACGCGGCGATCATTGAAGGGGACAGCTTTCACCGCTACACCCGCGAAGAGATCCGCCGGCTGATCATCGAAGCCGAGAGCAAGGGGCAGCGGGGCATCAGCCATTTCGGCCCGGAGGCCAACCTGCTCGAAGAGCTCGAACAGCTGTTCCGCACCTATGGCGAGTCGGGTGGCGGCAAGCGCCGCTACTACCTGCACCACGCCGAGGAAGCTGCCCGGCGGGGCCTGCGCCAGGGCGACTTCACCCCCTGGGAGGACCTGCCCCAGGACACCGACTGCCTGTTCTACGAAGGCCTGCATGGCGCGGTGATCACCGACAAGGTGAATACCTGTCGTCATGCCGACCTGCTGATCGGCGTGGTTCCCATCACCAACCTGGAATGGATCCAGAAGATCCACCGGGACACCAAGACCCGGGGCTATTCCCTGGAGGCGGTGCAGGAGACCATCCTGCGGCGCATGCACGACTACGTGCATTACATCGTGCCCCAGTTTTCCCACACCCACATCAACTTCCAGCGGGTGCCCATGGTGGACACCTCCAACCCTTTCATCGCCCGGGACATCCCCACGGCCGATGAATCCATGGTGATCATCCGCTTCCGTGACCCCCGCGGTGTCGACTTTCCCTACCTGCTGCGCATGATCCACGACAGCTTCATGAGCCGCGCCAACACCATCGTGGTGCCCGGCGGCAAGCTCGACCTGGCCATGCAGCTGATCCTCACCCCGCTGATCTGGAAGCTCATGGAGCGCCGTCGGCAGTGGGTGTGACGCCCTGAAAGCCCCGCCCGGCCCCGCTCAGCGCGGGGCTGCGGCAGCGATGTCCTTGCCCACGTCGGTCTTCAGATCGTCCCGGAATTCGCCCTCCCAGCCTTCGCCGCTGGCCCAGAAAAGCCGCCCGAGTCCGTGCTTCTTGCCCAGCACCCAGGCGCCTTCATAACGGTTGCCGTTCTTCCAGGCGTAGGTGCCCTGACCATGGAAGAGGCCCCGTGAGAACTCGCCGGTGTAACGATCACCGGAGGCAAACACCAAGGTGCCGCGCCCGCCGGGCTCCCCATCCTGGACGGCCCCCTCGTAGCGGTTGCCGCCCGGAAACTGGATCACCCCGTAGCCGACAGCCCGGTCATCCACCCAGTCGCCCTCGTACCACTGGCCACCCACCCAGTTGAAGCGCCCCTTGCCCTGGCGCCGGCCCTTGACCAGCGTGCCGGTGAAACGCTCGCCGTTGGCCCATTCAACCGACCCGGTACCGCTGACCTCGCCCGTCTCGGACACGATGGCAAAGGCGCCCCGGTAGGTGGTGTCACCGGCAACCACCACCCCATCGGCAGCCGGGGCCGGCCGGGGCTCGACGACCGGAGCATCCGCCAGACGCGCTGGGGTTGGCGCGGGCTTGGGCGTCGTCGGGGCGACCACCGTCGACGCAGCAGTCCGTGGGCTGGCCACCAGGGCGTTTCCTGGCGTTGCGATGGTGGCTGTCGCCGTCGTCACCACCGGCGCCGGGCTTGCGCCGGCGGGCGGGGTACCCACCCCGGCAGGGCCCGGCGGTGGCACCTTCTTGCTGCCGTACATCACCATGGCCTGGGCGGGCAGCGGCGCACCACGCTCCCGGGCGAGGGCATCGGCATTGGTGCGGGCAAGGGTCTGGGGCGCGCCCCGACAGGCGGTCGCAGCATCGCGCCAGCCCACCTCGGCGCGGATGGAGAGTTGGTCCCGCTCGCCCGCCGACAGGCTGGCACCGTTGGTCTTGAGGCGCTGGGCCTGATCGGTGGCGGCATCCCACAAGGGGCCGCAGTGCTCGGCATTGTGGGCATCCACGTGGGTCTGCTCCGCCTTGCGCTGGGCCTGCTGCTGGCGGGTACCGGAGCATTTGTCCGCCGCCCCCTCCCAGGCCATCGCGGCCTTGTCGTAGAGCATCGCCGCGTCATCCCAGCGCTTGTCCTTCCAGGCGCCCCGGGCGTAGTCCACCAGCGCCCCGGCGCTCTTCCAGGCTGCATCGCAGGCGGGCCCCGCACTCAGCAGCTCGGCATTGGCGGCCCGCAGCCGCACCGTGGCGGCGAGGCTCTTCTCGGCCTTCTCCCGATGGGGCGACTGGCACAAACCCACCGCATCGCGCCACACCCCTTCGGCCTCACCGAGGAGGCGCTCGACCTCCGCCGGGTCGCCCTTGTCGTTGCGCGCCGCGGTGGCCCGCAGATCCAGATCGAGGGCCTTGTCGAGCCGCGGCAGGCATTCGGACTGATGGGACATGGCACCTTCCGCCAGCTTGAGCTCCGCCGTCGCCCGGTCGCCCTGGCGATTGGCCTGGATGGCCACCGAAGGGCAGGCCGCCGCCACCTTGAGAAAAGCGCTCCCGGCCTCGCGCAGCACCGGCACCGCCTCTTTCCAGCGCCGCGCAGCCGACGCATGCCCACCGCGCTCGAGGAGCACCTCGGCCTCCTGCAGCAGCACCGGACAATCCACCGCAGCCGCCGCAGACTCCGTCGGCATGGCCGCGGCAGCATCCGGCTGCTGGGCTCCGACGGAAGTCGCGATGGCAGACACACACAGCACAGCAAGGGAAAAGGAACGCGCTTTCATCATCACTCGCCCCCCGACTCCAGGGGCATCCTCAGCATTGCATCGATCAAGCCGCCACCGCCCTGCCCGGACGCCAGCATCGTGTCATCACTCTCAGCCTTCATGGCGTGCTGGCTGACGTCGTCCGAGGCGCTCGGCAGATCGGTCAGCCGGAGGGCAAACACTTCCAGGGACGCCCCCTTCAGCACGGCCGCCAGCATCTCCTCCCGCTGGGTCTGGCGGGCCAGGGACGCAAAGCCCTGCAGGCGCTCCTCGTCGAACACGAAGGCGTTGTTCACCAGCCCCCGGTCCAGCAGCTTCTGGTGCAGCGTGGCCCCGGCCAGGGGATCGCCCCCCACCGCCACGATGCGGTCGTAGGCCCAGCGATCGGCGTAATCAAAAACCGTGGTGGCCACCCACGACAGGCTCGACACCGACAGGCCGACCCGCATCATGAAGGACTCGCGCAGCACGTTGCCGGCCTGCATCGCCACCACCTTGCCCACTTCCTCGCCCACCCTCTGGGCGTACTCGCGGCTGGCCTGTTCCGCAATGCTGCGCGCCGCCTCCTGGAGGGCCTGCTTGGCCGCCGCTTCACTCGCCGACTTGGCCGCCGCCGTGGCAGCCGCCTGGGCCGCCTGGTTGGCCGCCACCTTGGCCGCCTGGGCCGCCGCATTGACGCCCACCGCCAGGGAGGCGATGTCGAACAGGGTGGAGACGATCTCCTTGCTGTAGTGGTAGGTCTTCATGCGGGCGCCGCCCTCTTCCGACAGACCCTGGGTCCACAGCACCATCCACAGGGCTTCATCCGGGGTGATCTGGGGCACGAAGAGCTCCAGCGGATGAATGCTCATCAGCCAGTGGAAGTCCTGGTAAGCCGGCGTCAGGGGCGGCGCCAGGCGGGTGTAGCCACGGCACACCTCGAAGGGCTTGACCATCACCGTGCGCCCCGCTGCCGTCTTGACGGGAAAGGGATCGCCGTCATCACGCAGCTCGGCGAGCTCAAGGAGCATCTTGTTGGCGTCTTCCTTGCGGTAGCCCTTGAGCTCCACCAGCTTGTCACCGGGCTGCAGACCGCTGTCCTGGGTGGCGGCGATCACGGTGAGGCGCTCATCCACCTGCAGCGCCCGGACCCACGCCACCCTGTCGTCCACCGGCCAGTCGAAGCTGGTGGCCACGCTGAAGGGAAGCTCCCACTGGCGGCTGCACCCGGGATCCTTGAGGGCTGCGGAGCGGACGATGGCCGGACGCAAGGCGCGCTCGCCGTGGCCCATCAGACGCAGGTTGGCGAGCAGCGTTTCGTTCACCTTGCGGCCATCATCGACGGTGTACTTCATCGTGCTGCATCCGCTGATGAACAAGGTCGCCAGCAGGGCAAACAGGACAGCCAGTCGGGAAGGGACGAATGTCGGCACAGCGCGCTGTAAGAAAATGTAATCACCGGGACGAGCCGCGATTATGCCGGAGTTTTGGCGCCCTGACCGCAAGCGCCCGCGCCCCCACAAATCCCCCGTCAAGGCTACCCAAGTGCCAGTAAATCAAAGATAATTGCGGTCTTTGCGCGCCGTTCCCCCGGCCCAAGGTTCTTCGATGTCTTCTTCGCGTAACGTCAAGCCGCCCGTCTTCAACTCCCTGACTGGCGCGATTCGCGCGCTGGCCATGGATGCCGTCCAGAAGGCCAATTCCGGTCACCCCGGCGCCCCCATGGGCATGGCCGAGATCGCCGAAGTCCTGTGGCGCCGCCATCTGCGTCACAACCCCGCCAATCCCCGGTGGGCCGACCGCGACCGCTTCGTCCAGTCCAACGGCCACGGCTCGATGCTGATCTACAGCCTGCTGCACCTCACCGGCTACGATCTGTCCATCGACGACCTCAAGAACTTCCGCCAGCTCCACAGCAAGACCCCGGGCCACCCCGAGGTCGGCTACACCCCCGGCGTCGAGACCACCACTGGCCCCCTCGGCCAGGGCATCACCAACGCAGTGGGCATGGCGCTGGCCGAGAAGATCCTCGCCGACGGCTTCAACCGCCCCGGCCACACCATCGTCGATCACCACACCTACGTCTTTCTGGGCGACGGCTGCCTGATGGAGGGCGTCTCCCACGAGGCCTGTTCCCTGGCCGGCACCTGGGGCCTGGGCAAGCTGATCGCCTTCTACGACGACAACAACATCTCCATCGACGGCCACGTCGAGGGCTGGTTCACCGACGACACCCCGAAGCGCTTCGAAGCCTACGGCTGGCACGTCATCCGCGATGTCCAGGGCCACGACCCGGTCGAGATCGAGGCCGCCCTGAAGGCTGCGCAGGCCGAGACCGGCAAGCCCACGCTGATCTGCTGCAAGACCATCATCGGCGCCGGCGCCCCCAACAAACAGGACAGCCACGACGTCCACGGCGCCCCCCTGGGCAACGCCGAGATCGAAGCCGCCCGCGCCTACATCGGCTGGGCCCACGCTCCCTTCGAGATCCCCGCCGACGTCTACGCCGCCTGGGACGCCAAGGCCAAGGGCGCCGCCTTCGAGGCCGACTGGAACACCCGCTTCGCCGCCTACTCCGCCGAGTTCCCCGAACTCGCCGCCGAGTTCACCCGCCGCATGGCCGGCGACCTGCCCGCCGACTGGGCGGCCCACGTGGAAGCCGTGCTCGCCAAGGTCACCGAAAAGGGCGAAACCATCGCCACCCGCAAGGCCAGCCAGAACAGCATCGAAGCCTTCGCGCCCAAGCTGCCCGAGCTCCTCGGCGGCTCGGCCGACCTGGCCGGCTCCAACCTCACCCTGTGGTCCGGCGCCAAAGGCGTCAGCAAGACCACCGGCGGCAACTACGTGTATTACGGCGTGCGCGAGTTCGGCATGGCCGCCATCGCCAACGGCATCGCCCTGCACGGCGGCCTGGTGCCCTACACCGCCACCTTCCTGATGTTCAGCGAATACGCCCGCAATGCCCTGCGCATGGCGGCGCTGATGAAGGTGCGCCAGCTGTTCGTGTTTACCCACGACTCCATCGGCCTGGGTGAAGACGGCCCGACCCACCAGCCCGTCGAGCAGACCGCCTCCCTGCGCCTGATTCCCAACATGGACGTGTGGCGCCCCTGCGACACCACCGAATCCGCGGTGGCCTGGGCGGCCTCCATCGAGCGTCGCGAAGGGCCCTCGTCCCTCGCGTTCTCCCGCCAGAACCTGCCCTTCCAGGCGCGCAGCGCCCAGCAGGTGGCCGATATCCGTCGTGGCGGCTACATCCTTTCCGAAGCCGGTATTGCTGCACAGCCGGCCGCCGCGCAAGCCGTTATCATCGCGACCGGATCGGAAGTCGCCCTGGCCGTGGCCGCCCAGAAGCAGCTGGCCGACGAAGGCATCGCCGTGCGTGTGGTGTCGATGCCCAGCACCAACGTCTTCGATCGCCAGGACGCGGCCTACCGCGCCGCCGTGCTACCGGCCGGCCTGCCCCGCGTGGCCGTTGAAGCCGGTGTCACCGACGGCTGGTACAAGTACGTGGGCCTCGAAGGCGTGGTGATCGGCCTCGACCGTTTCGGCGAATCGGCCCCGGCCGGTGAGCTGTTCAAGTATTTCGGCATCACCACCGAAGCGGTGGTCGCTGCCGTGAAGAAGGTTCTCGCCTGAACGGGCGACGGGCCGGACACAACAACAGGGTCGGCACCCTGCGGGGTGCCGAATGCAACGTGATTTTGGTTTCGTGTATCTGAACTAGGGAGAAGAATCGATGAGCATCAAGGTCGCCATCAATGGTTTCGGTCGTATCGGTCGCTGCACGCTTCGCGCCATCTACGAGCAGGGTCTGCAGAACGAGTTTGAAGTGGTCGCCATCAACGCCTCCGGCGATCTGGCCACCAACGCCCACCTGCTGAAGTACGACACCACCCATGGCCGCTTCGCCACCTCCGTGGAAACCGAAGGCGACAACGTCATCATCATCGACGGCAAGAAGATCCCCTTCTACTCCACCAAAGACCCGAAGGGCGTCAACTGGGGCAGCCACGGCGTGGATGTGCTGCTCGAGTGCACCGGCGCCTACACCACCAAGGCCAAGGCCCAGGCGCTGCTCGACCAGGGCGCCAAGCGTGTGCTGATCTCCGCCCCGGGCGGCGACGACGTGGACACCACCATCGTCATGGGTGTGAACGAAGAAGCACTGCGTGCCGACATGACCGTCGTCTCCAACGCCTCCTGCACCACCAACTGCCTGGCCCCGGTTGCCAAGATCCTGTCCGACAGCGTCGGCATCAAGCAGGGCCTGATGACCACCATCCACGCCTACACCAACGACCAGGT
>Ga0116180_1001775_pt1 | contig 17746 bp, 19 predicted proteins | sample AD_UKC073_MetaG_FD_89804 | JGI IMG/M metagenome (GOLD analysis project Ga0116180, IMG submission 89804) | Active sludge microbial communities of municipal wastewater-treating anaerobic digesters from USA - AD_UKC073_MetaG | ecosystem: Engineered > Bioreactor > Anaerobic > Digestate | place: USA...
CGAGTTCGACATAGAAGGGCTTGCGCTTGGCGGTGGCGACGGGATCGCCGCTATTTCCGAAGCGCAGGCCGACGGGTCCGAGAACAGAAACGCGCGGGCGTTCGCATGACTCTGCGAACCATTGTTCAAGATCGGCGTCCAAACTTTCGTCGGCCTTGAGAACAGCATCCCGTACTTCGACCGGAACCCTTCGCGCAAGCGCCTCGAAATCCTCGGGTACGGCAGCAGTCTCCGCGACGTAGACCTCGGGGGCATCCTCCAGGATGGTCGTCGTTTCAGGCCGCTCGGCGTCCTCGTCCGGTGTCTCGTCCTGATCGCTGGGGACGGTGAGATCCTCGCGGATCTGTCCGGCGGCGTTGACTGATTCGCGCCACTCCTCGGCGTGCTGTTCAGCGTCAGTCATGTCGGGCATGGGCTCGTCGTCCAGCGTCTCGGCAGCACCGAGCAGCGCAGCGCAGCCAGCGGCCTCGTCGGCGGTCAGTCCGACCGCCACCAGGTCGAGGTCGAACTCGGCGATGCGGATGCGGCCGCTGGAGGTCAGTTGGAACTCGACCGCTGCGGCAGGTAGCTGCTGGGGCTGGGCTATGACGAAGACGGCGGTGGCGGCGTGGCCAGCGGCCCCCAGGGCGGTCTGGCACAGCGGCACGGCGAGGCGGGCTGTGTCGCGTCCCGCGACCACCACCCGGCTCTCCCAGAGGCGATCCGCGGCCGCCTCGGCACGAAGCCCTCCGAGGCTGTCAGCGTCGACGGCGGCCGCGGCCTGGGCGGCTTGGGTTACGCGCGCGTGCTGTTCGACGCTCTCGAGGACTGCCTCAGCCTCAGCTGCGGGGTGGTGATAGAGCCGGTCCGGGTTGATCCCGGCCAGCTCGTCCCCAATTGCGAGGGTGTCGATGCGGACGTCACGACCCCAGCGGGACATGGTGAGTTCGGCGATCAGGTGCCTGGCGAAGTCGGCCGTGTAGGTCGGGTCGCCAGTGAGCGCGAGTGCGCCGAACTCTTCGGCGTTGAACAGCCACACCGTGCCGTCGTCACTCTGGCCGATGGTGACCAGCTGCGGGTAGGGGGCGGCACCGTCGCGGTTGGGGTTCAGGGCCGCGGAGGCGACGTGCTTGGACTCCAGCTCCCAATGGGTCCGGGTCTCGTCGCTGCGCCACGGCTCGGGCAGGTCGCACGGTTCCACGAGGTGCAGCATGAGGTGACTCCGCGACAGCTCGACGGCGGCCACCGCGGGGACGGGGCGCTGAGCGCTGGCCAGGGAAGCCGCCAGGTTTCGGAGGACCGCATCCAGGGCCTCCACCGTGGGGGCGGCCATCTCGCCAACGGTGACCAGCGTCTTCTCAACGCGCGCCAGACGCGCCGGCGGCGCGGAGATCATGCGTCCCGGACGCCGCGCGCGGAACTGTGCGGCCCGACGCTGCTTCAACACCAACGCCATCGCGCCGGCCAGCATCACGCCTCCCCCGGTGAGGCCCGCGAGCATCCAGGGCGCAGGCGCGACCACTTCACGGTCCTGCTGCGCCGCATCCGCTGTCGACGCCGTGGACTGACTGGCAATGGGGGTGGCAGTGCTGGCCGGGGCCGAGACGGGCTGCTGCTCAGCCGGGGCGGCGACCTCATTGTCGGTGTCGGGCCGCGCGACCCCGGTGGTGGCCCGAGCGTTCTGGCTGGGCTGTTCCGGCGCGTCCGCTGGCGCTGGCGTCTGGCTGGGCGCGGGCGCCGCGGGCTCCTGCGGTGCTGTCTGGGCCGCTGGCTGCGCGGCCGAGGTGGGCTGGAGGTGGAGCACCCAACCGGGGTAGATCAGGTTGGGGTCGGTGAGGTGGCGTCCGTCGGCCTGGACGATGCCGGCCGAAGCGTCGACGATCTGCTGGTACTTGGACTCGTCGCCGTCGAAGTGATCGCGGGCGATCGCGGACAGCGTGTCGCCGGGCTGCACGACCACAGTGTTGGCGTCAGCGGGCAGTTGCAGCGTCCAGCCAGGACGCAGGAAGTCGGCGCCCTTGCTCAGTCGTTCGGTGTTGAGGCTGACGATCTCGTGGTAGCGCTTGCCCTGGCCCAACTCGTGGTCGGCGATCCGCCACAGTGTGTCGCCGGGTTGGACGGTGTAGCTCCGCGTCGCGACCTGCGCCGTCTGCTGCTTGGTCTTCTCGTTGGTCTCTGCGGTCGTCTTGCTGGCGTCCGAGGTGACCTGGGTCGACGTTGTCCCGCTCGTCGCCGTCGCAGTCACGGGCGCCGCCACGGGCGCAGCTGCGATGGCGGCCGCGGCGTTGCCGATGCTGCTGCCTGCGATGAACAGCATCGCGGCGGTAGCGACCAGGCTTCGAGCCGCATGTTGCGACAGGCCCAGGCCGCGGAGGTTGGGCGCCTCGACGTGGCGCAGGCGGGCCACGATTTCGACGCCGATCAGGATGGTGAGGACCAGCCAGGCTGCCCAAGCAACCACCTTGATCAGCGTGATGGTGAGCGTGCCGTCGTCGGGGTTGGTCAGGATGCGCCACAGCTCGGCGAGGTCGAAGTGAGCAGGCAACGCGGGGGCACCCAGACGCACCAACACCCACGGAAGCCCGATCAGCACCGCGACGATGACCAGGCTCGCCAGAAGGCCGCGCAAGCGCGCCGCGAAGCCCCTCATCGCTCGGTCCCCTGCACGGCGCGAACGAGGCGCGCCGAAGCGTGCCCCTCGAACTCGTGGGCACCGATGCCGAACTGACCGAGGATCTGCGGCGTCCAGGCGTAGCGAGTGGTGACGTCGACCGATGTCGCGGTCACGGACACCGAGCCGGTCATTCCGGAGCCAGCGATGTAGGTGCTGGCCGCGGCGCTTGCCTTGCCGCTGTCGATGACGAGCTGCTGACCCGTCATGATCGAGTCCGTCTGGACTGCTTCGGCCCCGGCGCGAGCCGCTTGGGCGGCGACGTCGTAGGCCCGTTGCTTGGCGAACACCATGCCGGACAGGTCGAGCGCCAGACCCAGGATGACGATCATGCCGATCGCCCCCATCACGTAGAACAACGTGACGGAGCCGCGTTCATCGCGAGATCGTGAGCGCATTGGGAGTCCCTTCCGTGCGTGGTGGGATGTATTCGAGGTTCAGCGGCCCGGCACTGTTTCAGCCGCGGAGCCGGTAGGTGTCCACAGCGCTGCTCATGGTCTTCTGGACCTGGACGCCGCCGCCGTAGAACGTGGCGATCTGCGCGCTGGACACATGACAGGTGACGACGGCGACGACCTCACCAGGCGTCCCGATAGGGAGCCCGAACGCGCTCGTGTCGAGCTGGACATTGAGCGCATCGCAGTTGAGGCCGTGGTTGTCGAGGACCTGTTGGGCAGCAGCGAAGCCAGCGCTTTGAGCCGCGCCTTCGCTGCGGGCGATCGAGGCGCTGCGCGCCGCCTCGGCAGCGGCCGCTTGGACGGTCTGCTCGGCCAACGCGATCTGGCCGCCGTAGTAGATCAGCCCGCAGAACGCGGCGAAGCCCATGGCTCCGATCACCGCTTCAATCGTCGCCGAGCCACGCTGGTCACGGGTTCGTTTCACTGGTGATCCTCTCGACCGGGGCAGACGCCGTCTTGGTGACCTGATTGACCGGCCACGGCCCCACTGACATGGGCCAGCCGGACACGGTCGCTGTCGACGTCGTCCCGGACCGGCTGCACGACACGGAGGTGCCGGACAGAGCGTCCCCTCCCCCGGCCAGGATCGCTGCAGCGGCCGTCTGGCAGTCTGCCGCCGTCGCGTGCTCGAGGGCACCAGCCCTAGCGCCGGACTCGGCCGCCGCCAGGGCCGTGGTGTGGCCGTACTGCGAGATGCCGACCTGGAGCCCGAGCCACAGGATCGACACCACAGCCGGGAAGATCAGGACCATCTCCAACGTCGTGGAGCCCTTCTCGTCCCGGCCGTACCGCCGGCCAAACTTCGTCTTCATGTCCATCTCGTCGTGAGTCGTCGTCAACAACGACGGATCACGGCTGCCCCTGAAGCTCGTTGCCCTTGCGGATCACGTAGCCCTGCAGCGCGGCGACCGCGATGCCGACGATGATGATGATGGCCAGCGCCCACAGCAGCACGTCGGTGGTGTGCGAACCGCGCTCGCGGTCCGCCTCACGGCGAGCCTCGATGCTGTTCAGGATCTGGTCCTTGCGGTTGACCATGCCCAGGTACAGCGCGATGAACATGACGGCGACGCGAGCGCTGACCGTCTGCTTCTGGTCGGCCTTCTGGAGGGTGGAGATGTTCATTGGCGTGATTCCTTTCCCGTTCGGAGTGGGTTGTCTCTTGGGTCGGGGATGCGGCCTAGAGCAGGCGCATCAGGGCGGGTCCGACGAGGATGGCCAGGAAGATGATTCCCAGCAGGCTCGCCGGCATGGACATCCGCTCGTTGGCCGCGTTCGCCTCAGTGAGTTCGGCCTTGAGCAGCGTGTCGCGGAGTGCTGCGCTGAGCTTCCGCAACGAGTCGTAGACCTGAACGTCCGAGTCACCGGCCAGCCGCATGGTGTTTGCGACTTCGTCCAGCTTCGGAAGGTCGAGATCCTCCGACATCACACGCAGGGCGTCCCAGGGCGCCTCGCCAGACCAGCGGGAACGGGCGAGTTCTTCGCCGATCCGCTGGAAAACCCAGGTGTCGCCCATGCGGGCGGCCAGTTCCATCGACTGCCGAGCCCCGGAGCCGTTCGCCCGTTCCATCGCCACGAGGTCGACGTAGGCGGCCAGCTCGCGCTCGAAGTCCTTGCGCGCGATCTTGGCGTCGTCGGCGACGAACAGGTTGGGCAGGAACCAGGCCCCGGCTGCCAAGACCACGGTGCCGAGCACCGGGATCGGAAGCGGGAGAGGGAACACGATCGAGACGATGGCGCTGAGGACCGGCAGGCCGATCAGCGGGATCAGGGCGAAGGTGACCTTCTCCCCGTAGAACCCGGCCAGTGTCTTGCGGAGCAGGGCCAAGTCCTTGGTGGGCGTCTTGGCCCAGACAGCTTCGGGCAGCAACCGCATCGCCGTCAGTCCGAGCTTCTCTTGCAGCTCATCCTCGGTCGAGCCGGATGAGGTGGCTGCGGGAGCCAGGCGGCGGCGACTCGGAGCGCCACTGAGGCGGGCGACCACGTCGGCGGCGTCGGGGCGTGCGGGGGCCAGCCACACGCCAGCAAGGACGAGGCCCAGGCCGAGCAGGGTGCCGGCCAGCAGCATGATCTGCAATCCGGTGGGGATCGGCATCAGCGAGCACCCCCGTCCGCCGGGACGGTCAGGTCGCGAGTCCGCGTGCCCCGCTCAGGCTTCGCGGTGAGCAGTCGCGGGAACGGTCGCGAGGTGGACATGTTGCGCATCTGGATCAGCAGCATCACGTACACCGACAGCAGCGCCACCAAGGCAAGCTGGCCCTCGGGCGAGTGGTACGGCTCCAGGAACGTGCCGGTCAGTCCGAACATGAGCAGGCCACCGGCGGACAGGATCGTGACCCAGCGCGCCGTGCTGCGCGGTTTGGCCCGGTCCGCCTCGATCTGGCGACGCGACGACACGTCGTCGGCGGTGGAGTCGGCCACGCTCTTCAGCACTGACGCCAGCTGCGCGCCGCGACGCCGAGCGCCCAGCATCATCTGCATCACCATCTGGTCGCCAGTGGCGTCGTCCAGGTCGGTCGCGAACGCACGCAGGGCGTCCTCGACGGACCAACGCGCATCCAGGCGAGCAACGAGACGGTTCACTTCAGGCTCGAACGCCTTCGGGGCCGAGCGCTTGCTGACGATCAAGGCCTGCTCGAGTCCGGCCCCCGAGGTGAGGACGCCCGCCAAGCTGCGGGTCCACTCCCCCATGGCCTCGATCCGCTCGATCGTCCGCTTCGACTCGCCCTGGACCAGGATGTAGGGCAGGCCGATCACGGCCAGCGGGAGCAGCACAGCCATGATGAACCAGCCCGTCCCGATGGCCAGCAGAACGCCGACCACGAGCGCCACCAGAGCGCCCAGCTGGGTGCGGCGACCCAGCGTGTCCCACCAAGTCCCCAGGCGACCCCGGCGACGCGGTGCGGCCTCCACGACCGGGTGCCGCTGGGCGCCGTAGATGATGCCCAGGATGCCCGCGACGATCAGTCCCCCGGCCAGCGCCGGGATCAGGGGGATCATCGCTCACTCCTGAACTCGGCCGCCTCGGCGTGGAACGCTGCGGGGTCGAAGCCGTAGTGGATCAGCTCGCGGTACTCATCCGGGAGGATCTCGGCGATCGCCCCATGGCGCGGGACGTGCTTGAACACCGTCGTGGCAGCCCAACCTGGGCCATCGTTCTTCTCGCCAGGGGTGATCGCGATGATCTCGGAGACGTAGCGCTGGCTGCGACCCGGCTTGAGCGACGGGTCGATGCCCGAGTACATCTGCACGACCAGGTCGACCGCCTGGGCCAGCTTCATCGTGGCCAGGTCCGCGGTGATCGCCGGGCCAGCCTCCATCGCACAGGTCACCAACTTCGGGACCACCTGATTGGCGACCGGCGAGTGCGTGGTGCACATCGAGCCGGGGGCCGACTCCATCGCCTTGATCATCGTCCAGACCTCGTCGCCGCGCGTCTCGCCGACGATCTGCCGGGACAGGTTCATGCGGAAGCTGTCGATCAGCGCCTGCTTCAGCGTGTACTCACCGGCCCGGTGCCCACTGGCGTCCAGTTCGGCCGACCCGGGACGCGCCTCATAGGCCACCACGAAGTGGTGCTGCTCGGGCAGCTGATCCAAGCCCAGCTCGTACTCGGTCTCGAAGGTGCCGATCGGCTCTTCAGGGCCGATCTCGGCGCACAGCGCGCGCATCATCGTCGTCTTGCCGCGACCCTGAATGCCGCCGATGACGATCGACTTGCGAGCCCGCACCGCCGCCTTGAGGAAGGAGGCCGCGACGGGAGACAGCGTGTCGTTGGCGACGAGATCCTCCAACCGCACCTCGCGCAGCCGGTGGCGACGGATGACCGCCTGGGGACGGCTCGTGATCCACGCGCTGGCCGCCAGACGTTCCCCGCCGTCGAGCTGCATGTGCAGCGACGGGTGCGACTCGCTGAACGGCCGCGGGTTCTTCGCCCGCGAGGCCAGGAACTGCAGGAACTCGACCAGCTCGGCGTCCGTGTCGGCCACACGGTCGACGTCGCGCTGGGTGCCGTCGGCGAAGTGGAGGGTCACCGGGTCGTTGCCGGTGATCATGATGTTCTCGACCTGATCCATGTCCAGCAGCGGTTGCAGCCGCCCCATGCGGAACTGCGCGTCGAAGACGGCCTGCGCCATCCGCTGGACGAACCTGGAGTCCCAGGAGACAACACCGCCCGCGGCCGAGCTGCTCGAGTGATCGCGCAACATCTCGATGATGTTGGCGCGGCCCATCTCCTGCTGTTCCTCGATCGAGGTCTGCTGGAAGCTCTCGCCGCTCAGCTGCTTGGCCAGCTGATCTGCCGAACGCTGCCGGAACAGGGCCACCAGGCCCCAATCCAGCGGCTCCTCGTCCCTCTGGGCGCTCTTGAGGGTCTCGCCCGCCACGGGGTCAACCGCCAGATGCACGAGGCGGATCAGGTTCTCGGCCGGCTTCGCTGTCCGAGTGATGGTGTAGTCCGACCGAACCCGACCATGCGTCCCACCGTCGACCGGCTGGACAACGCGCTCGACCGGCGCAGGCGATGCCGCGCGCTGCGGCTGCGCGAAGATCGGCAGGTCCAACAGGCCCGGCAGATCGCTGACGTCATCGAAATCGACACTCTGGTTCGTGCTCATCGCGTCCCCTCCCACTCTGCGAGGGCTGACGCCGTCGGCGCCCCCATCTCCTCCTCAATGCGCTGGACCTGAGTCCGCACCGCCTCACCCAAAGCGCGGATGCTGCGCATGTAGCCCGACTGATCGAAGTCCCGCTGGCTACCCTCTGACTTCCAGAACTGCCACCGATGCTTCGGGAACGGCTCACCATCGGACAGCGAGGCCGCGTGCTTGGGGGCCCACTTCACCGCGCTGAGAATCGGCATCTTGGTGAGATCACTGCCCTCGCGGATGCCCATCGCCACCGACGCCTCGCGTGGCCCGTAGGGACGACCGGGCCCCACCACGACTGCGCCGACATAGCGGCCAGGGGCTGAGCCCTCGAGGAGCGTTTTCGCCCAGGAACGCGCCCCCACGAAGTCACGGACGGTGGACCGGGTGAACAGCAGCGTCACATCGGAGCGCCGGACGAACGGCATAGGCGAGCCGTCCAGGCCCAGGCGCCCGGCATCCACGATGACGTCCTGGCCGGTCTTCGGTCCGAGCGTCTGCAGTTCCAGCAGTAGGTCATCCCACAACCGAGTCAGGACGACGCTCTGCATGTGCGAGTCGGTGCTGAGCAGAAACCGCGCGTTCGTTTTCGGCTCATCCATCAGCAGCTGCGGAAGCTGCTCCTGCAGGCGACCCTGCCGCGCCTCCACCGACAGCTCCAGCAGGCCAGGGATGGCCCTCTGGCCGGGTGCGGGCTCCTTGCTGCCCCGGTAGTAGCCGGACAGGATCGCCTGCGAGCCGCTGGGGTCGGCTTCCACGAGAATCACGGGGCGGGGCCAAGTCAGTGCCAGGCCCAAGGCCGTGGTCGAAACCCCCGGCGAGCCGGATGCTGAGCACAACGTGTAGATCGCCATCAGCGCTCCCGCGAGTCCAGGACGAGGGCGATGTTCCCGCTGGATGCCTTCGAGGCCAGGTCAGCGGCCGAGCCCTCGGCCACGATGACGTTGACGATCGTGGCCTGGGTGGTCCCGGCCTTGGAGTCGCCCGTCTGCGAGACGCTGTCCACGGTCGCCGAGATGACGATCGGCGTTGCGGGCGCGCTGCCGGTGGCGGTCGAGGTGGTGCCCGTGGCGCCTGTCTTGCCCTGCGTGGCCACGATCCGAACGTGATCGCCGTTCTGCAGCTTGACCGCGGGCATCTGCGCCGGCGACAGCTCCAGACCGACCATCGACGTGCCGTTGCCCGGCACCACGGCGTCCGACACCGCAGCCGGGTTCACCAACGACCCCGCCTGCATGTCCTGGCCCGCACGCTTGCCCACCAGGGACGCCAGATTTGCCCCTGGGACCGTCTTCAGGCTCTGTTCGCCGCCGAGCCGCACCCGCTGCAGGTCAGCGGCCTGGATGATCGCTCCACGCTGGACGTTGTTCCGCAGCGCGACCACTTCGGTTTGAGTCGTGCCAGTCGTCCACGCCCACGCCCCCAGCAGCGCACCCAGGCACACAGCCACGATGGCCAGCACCAGCACCAACGGACGCCGACGGTACTTCGGCGGCGCCGGGACGCTGGTGGTGTTGGTGGCCGGGCTGCCCTGCGGGGCATCCGCCACGACCTGCCGGGCGGCCGGACGGCGGAACTGACGGGTGGGCTGGGTTGAAGTGGAGTTCGTCACGCTGCGGTCTCTCTTTCTCTTCGGGGGGTGTGGGGGTGTCAGGGGCGCTGCCGATCAACGGTTGATGACCTGCGCCTCGGCGATCGTGACCGTCGTGGTCGTGGTGAGATCCATCGCCACCTGGCCGGACTTACCGTTGTTCGACGACCAGTCGATGACCCAATGGGTCTTGGCGGACACCGGGTACGTGCCCGACTGCTGATAGCCGGAGGGGCGACCGCAGTCCGGGGACGGCTGCGTGCCGTAGCCCGGCTGCCACGCTGTTCCCGCGCTGTAGCAGATGATCGGCGGCGTGCCGTCGCCCACATCCCAGGTGACCTTCTTCGACATCGCGCTCACCGACACCGTCAGGCTGTTCGACGAGCTCGACGCGGCCGCCGGACCCCAGGTCTGCGCGGTCGGGTCCTTCACCCACAGCCAGGTGGGAGCGCCTACCAGGCCGATCGCGTTCGGGTCGGTCTGAGCCACCGGCGGGGTCATGCCCACCGTGATGCCGTGCAGGTTCAGGGTCTGGACGGCGCGAGCCGTCAGCTCGATGTAGACGCCGTCCGCCGGCTCGGGCGGGTTCTCAGCCCAGACGTACGGGGACGGGCCCGCGATGGGGTCCGGAAGCTGGCAGAAGTAGAGCTTGCCGTTGGTGGCCCCACCTGAGATCGACTGGAAGAACGGATCGGTGGGAAGCGCGTCCGTCTCGAACATGTAGCAGTGCCTGCTCGACGACCACCAGCCCTCGGGGCGAAGCAGCTGCGGGTAGCCCGGCGTGTTCGAGTAACGCTGCCCATGGATGCAGGGCACCTGGGTGCCGTCGGTCCACGTGCAGATAGCGATGATCTGCCCGGAGCCGTCCTGCACCAGCGTGAACTGGACGTTCTGATCCTCCGAGACGTAGACCGTGACGTAGCCCGAGTTGCAGTTGGACCCGGAGGCGTCCCACAAAAAGCACCCGGTATCGGCGGCATGGGCCGCGGGCACCAAGGCCCCGAAGCTCAGGCAGGCAGTCGCCGCCCCGATGGAGAGAAGACGCTTCAGCAAGAGGACCCCGTCCCCTTGATCCGACTGGTGCGCCACTTGCCGTCCTTGCCCGTGGCCATCGTGTACTCGGCCAGCGAACGCGGGCTGCTGCTCTTCATCTGCCCGCCGGACTTGTCGCGGACGACAATCTGACTCGAGTCGGTGCACACCTTGGCCAAGTAGCCGCCGTCCGACTGCTTCTCGATGCCCAGGACCGTCATCGTCCCGGCACCCGTCTGAGTCTGCCCTTCGGCGCGGAACTGATTGATCTGCATCTGAACGGCCTGGCCCAGGTAGTCCGGCGGCACGTCGTTGACGAAGTTGCCGACCTGCCACGAGGGGACGCTCGGGTCCATGTACGCCCGGTTGAGGAAATCGGAGTACCCCTGGATGGCGGCGTTGATCGCAGCCTCCGGGGACGCCGGGTTAGCCGAGGTCGCCGTCGCTGAGGGCGCCGCGCTCGGAGTCTTCACCGATGTCGTCTCCACCGGAGACGTCGTCACCGTCGTGGCCGGTGCCGTCGTACAGCCAGCAAGGATCGTTAGGACAAGTACGGCGCCTGCCGCGCTGAGACCATGCCTCTTTGTCATCATCTGTGACCTCCTTCAACCTCTAGAAAGCGAAAAAGGGCCGAGTTACGACCCCTCCGAGTCCATCTTTTTGTGAGAAGTTTTCGTCGAGCGGGCCGCGGGTAGCCCCCGGCCCCCGAGGCGCGCGCATCTGGCCCGGGCACCCACACGGCGCGGGGACGGCTCATGACTGACAGCCGGGGACCCATCTGGTCCCTCCTTCGATGCAGTCTCCTGGGGGTACCCAATATGCATGGACGCCGCCGTTATGTCTCCGCAATCTCATCAAAGGGGACAAAGATCACCTAGAAGGCCGAGGCCCGCGGTCGGGTCCTGGTCCTCGACGCACGAGCAGCGCCTCTTCGGCTTCGATCCTTGTCGCGGGCGATCTACCATCCCCCAGCCCCTGGGCCGGCGCGTTGCGCGACCGCCACGAGACCCTTGCTCGGGTGATCTCATCAGCGCGACCGGCCAGGTCCTTGGATGCTGTCAGTGCAGACGCGGCGTCCGCCCTCATGGATGCGACTGAACTCCGCGCAGCATCATCCAAGTCCACCCAGCGAGGCGACTTTCTGACGTAGCCGGTCGCTGGCTCGGACGAGCGATACGGCGCCCATAGCCGTGTGCCACGACCCAATCCGTCGAACGCCACAGCGAAGTCGGCGCCCACCCGACGGTTGGATGCTGCGAGTCTCCTGGCCGCGTCCAACAGTGCGCTCGGCGGACTAGCAGCGAGCAGCTCCTCCGGCGACGCCCACCGCCCCCCGGGCCGCAAGGCTCTTTGAACCTCTCCGCGTAACTGGAGTGAGGCTTCGGACAAGCCCGTTGGCCGCGCGCCTGGGTATGTCATCAGGTCCGGCCAACGGGAAAGCCTCGTCCACATCCCATGTGCCCGCTGTCCCGCCGCGACCAGCGCCTCGACCTGCGGCTCAAGGCCAGGCATCCGGTCCCGGAGCGCAACGCCCAGGACGGTGCACGAGGCCGAGAGAATCGCTAGATCCGCCGCCACGGTCTCCAGCGTCAAGCGCGTCTGGCTATCGAGAACCGCTCGGCTCGCCGCACGCTCCCATCGGAACGCGACGTCCTCGAGTCCTGGGTGACGCGCGCCGGGAGCTGCTAGATCCTCTAGGGGGCTCCCTGCCTCTTGCCTGACATCGCGATACCCCTTCGTGAGGTGGGCCAGCTCCAGGACGTCCTGCCAGCCCGCCCGATGAGGGGCGATGGCCGGGACCGTGTAGGCGGCCGTGCGGTAGAGGGTTCCGTAGACGCGAGCCCGGAGATGATCACCGTCGGAGGGCCTCACGAGCGATCCATTCAGGTCACGATCTGCGAGCAGATCAGCGACGGCACCGAGTCGCAGCGCGACGCCGAGGATGCCCGCTTCGGCCTCCACTCCCCCGGCTGCCAAGGCGCGCCCGCCACGAGACTCCAGTCTCTTCAAGTTGTCGCTGATCGCATCATCAGCGGCAGACGGAGTCCCTGGCACAGCGTCCAGTACTCGACGCGCTCGGCGCGCCAGGGCATTCCAGGCCGCGAGGTGTTCCAGTTCCAGCCCAGCGCGAGGCGGCGCGTCGATCGTTCGCACCAACTGCGCACCGCGCAGGAGGTCGTCAATGGTGGCCATCTACGCCTCCCAGCTCTCGGAGCGGAAGGGCAGCAGGATCTTTCGCAGCCGGTGTGCCTCGGCCGCGTCGGCGACCTCCTTGAGCAAGGCCAGCGCCGACTCCACGCTGAAGCTGGGCGAGTGCTGAACAGGCACGACTGCCGGCGTGATGCCGAGCAGCTCGAAGCCGTTCTCTGCGTCCAACAGCACCGCGTTGGCAAAGCAGTGATCCCCCAGCGGGTCCACCGCTGCGTCGAGCATCTGCCGACGCGCTTGGAGCACGTGACCGTAGGCCAAAGCCCACAGCTGCTCATCGGCAAGTTCAACTTCGCTTGCCACGGCAGATCCCCCTTCCCCTGGTCCACGCGCCAGGCGATCGCCCGGCTATCTCTAGAAAGCGAAAAGAGGGCGAGTTACGACCCCCTCGGACGCAAAGAAGTCAGTCACGGATTTCACACGCGCACCTCGACGCCGTCCGCTTGTCCGCTTGTCCGCGTGCGGTCTTGTCCCCGTGCGGTCGTGCGGGTGTGCGGTCTTGTCCCCGTGCGGTCGTGCGGGTGTGCGGTCTTGTCCCCATGCCAGTTTCCCCGCGTGCGGTCTTGTCCTCATGTCCGCATGGGGGGCATGATGGTGCGCGTGATGATCGCGATAGTGAACACGAAGGGCGGCGTCGGAAAGACCACGTCCGCCATCTACATGGCCACCGCGCTCGCCGAACTCGGGAACACGCTGCTATGGGATGCCGACCATCAAGCGTCCGCCACGGACTGGGCGCAGTACGCCGAGGAGAGTGAAGATCCGCTTCCGTTCCCTGTGGAACCGGCCAACCTCTCCACGCTGCGCAGGGGAGCCCCGGCTGGGTTCGACTACGTGGTGATCGACACCCCGCCCGGTGACCCCCGCACCCTTGACGCTGCGATCGCGGCGTCCGATGTGGTGGTCCTTCCGACAGAGGCAGCGCCACAGGACATGAGCCGCCTCTGGGTGACCCTTGAGCACCTCGACGAGAACAAGAAGCGCGTCGTCCTCTTGACGAAGACCGCGCCGCACACCAAGGCGCACCGCGCCGCGGTCGACGTCCTGAACGAAGCCCAGGTGCCCTTGTTCGAGGCAGACATTCCTCGCCGCGAGGAGGTCAAGAACTCTTTCGGGTTGCGGCCACGCAACCTATTCACCTACCCGGCCGTAGTGGCTGAACTTCTGGAGGAGATCAAGTGAAGAACGCAGGCAACCTGACGGGTCGCATGGGACCGCGGAGGCCCGTCACCGACGAGGGCGCAGGCGCGCCGACGATCGCCAAGGCCTTCAGCTCGCCGGCGACGGGGGAGAAGACCCGCCAACTGACGGTGCGCGTCCCGGAGTCGCTGCACCGCGAGGTGCGGGCCTACGCCCTGGCTCACGACCTCAGCGTTCAGGACTTCGTCCGGGGAGCCGTGGTCCAGGCAATGCGGGCATGACCGCATGCGGGCATGCCCGCATCTACCTGAGGACGGCCCGTTACTGACGCAACTCGCGTCGGAGTGAGGCCGTCTGGGTCTCCGAGGGAAACATATGGGGCCGTCCCGGCGGTGAGTGGGTGAGTGGGGCGGCCCGGCTACGCCGCCTCGACGAACTCGTGGTGCCTGAGCACGACTCGCCGCGCCGCCGCGTAATCTGCCCGACCGCCCCGACGCGGATGGGCCCCAAACACGTTGTCGTGACGGTCGGGGATGAGTGCGGCTTGGAGTGACCCAGCTCGGCCCGCGCCGCGCCGAGCCCTCTCGGCTCGAGGCGCTCTCATCCACTCCAGTTCCGCGCACCACCAGGCCCACAGTTCGCGCTCGACGACGTGTTGGGCCTTCATACGCTCCAGGTATCCGTCGGACCCGAGAGCGGTCGCCAATGCCACGGCGGCCGCCGGCGTGAGGTCTCTGCGCTCCCAGGTCCCGTCGGGGCGGGGGAGTGCCAGACGGTGCGATGCGAGCCGCTCGAATTTCTCGCGCACCTTTGCTTCGGGCACGCCGAGCAGCAGGGCCATGCTGGAGGGAGTCGGGGCGTCTTCCAAACGTGCGTAGATCAGGCCCAGCTCTCGTCCCAGGCCCAGGCGCGAGGCGAAGATGTCGGAGGTGGTCCGCTGGGAGCGGCCGCGCATGAGGTGCTGGAGGGCGGTTCGTCTCTCAGGGGTGGGGGGCGCATCCGCTTGTGACAGGAATTGTTGAACCAAGATGGGGAAAACTCCCTGCGGGTCGATTGTGTAGAAGGCCGCCCGGCGTCCGTTGGTGTCTTTTGTGCGGGTGACCCACCCCTCCTCGACCAAGCGGTTGAGAGCGCACCGGGTCGTCTCCCGGTCCACCCCGATCCGCTCGGCGATCGTGCGGATGGACGCCTCGACCTCGGGTTTGACGGCATCAACCGCCAGCTCGATGACCTTCTCCACGACGAGGCGGTCGGCGACGTGGCTCTTGGAGGCCCAGCGGCCGGGTGTTGCATCAACTCGTTCTAGGAGGTCTTCGGCGACCTGGGAGATGGCCTCGCTGCGGGCGGCGAATGTCGGGTCGCCGCCGAGGGCGTCGTGCGTGGCCACGAACTTGACCGCCTCGCGCCACATGCGGGTCACGACGGCGTCCGGAGCATTGCTGCCTGTCGTGGGCCGTGGAACCCGGATCGTGTCGCCGAGGCACCTTGTCCGAGAGTGCTCTAGGCCCGGGCGATCGAGGAGTTCTCGCATGACCTCAGCGAGCGACCACCCGGCACGCGCGGCGCCCAGCAGGATGCTCCACTGGATCGTGGAGTGGTCTGCACGAGGGGATGGCTTGGCGTCCACCAGCTGCTGGATCGCAGGCGACAGCGCCCTTCTCGGGCCACCGAGGCGGATTGACGCGCCGTCGCCCAGGGGAGTGCGCCTGACGGGGGTCTGTGTGGCTCGTGTGTGAGTGCGGGCGTTCTCGCTGCGGAGTCGCTTCTGGAGCGTAGCCAGGTCCGTCAGCGAGGTGATCGGATTGCGTAGGACGTTCAGGTCGCCGCGCAAGACCCGCGAGGCGCCGCCCCGACGATGCGGAGCCCCTGGGGGTCGTCCGGCGCCCGTGGTTGGGTTGAGCAGGGGAGTGGGATCGCAACTGGCGTACGCCAGCTTCAACAGGCGAGCCAGGTAGCGAATCGTGGACGGTTCGGCCGGCTCGGCGAGAGCGATCCACACGTGGCGGCCGCCGTCCCTGGAGCCGGATGAGGCGCATTCCACATAGCCAATGCCCACCTGGTCCAACAGATGCGTCAGATCGGCGCTGTCCTGGGCGGCACGGCTCGGCTGGCCCTTGGCGTCGAAGTCGACCAGGAGCAGGCGGAACTTGTGCTGCTGGTCGGTCAGATGTACCGCCCACGGCACTCGCGGGACGTTGCCCGCGACGGGGTGGATGCAGGAGTAGGTGTTGAGGATCTCGCTGCCGTCATGAAGGCTGTCGGCGGCGCGCACCAAACGTCGTGGGCTGATCTGTCGAGTCAGCTCCCAGGCGGCGTTCACAGCGGAAGTGCTCATGATGCAGCCCGGCCAAACTCGTCAACCGCTGTTGCTTGCGCGAACTCGAGCGCCAGGCCGCGATCGCAGCGGTCGAGCATCCGCGCCACAGACGCGCGCTTCACGCCGAGTCGCTGGGCGATCATCTCGGGGTGCTCGCCCGTTGCAAGCATGTCCCGAACGTCCTCAATCCGATCGCGCGTCTTCTGTGCGCGGCTGATCGGGGTTGGTGTGGCGGTGGCTACGGACGGGTCGTCCAGCTCGTCGTCATCCCAGGCCGCCGGCCCAAGCCAACCCCGCTGGCTGGCATGTCGGCGCGCCCGCTCGGCGCTGGCGCCTTCCTGCGGACGTTGCGACAGCTCGACGTAGGCAGCGGCGATCCGGGCGTGGGTCGCGGCGTGCACGGCCGCGGTGACGCCCGCACGCAAGTGTCGGATGAAGTCGGGCGACCAGCCCAACGCTGTTGCCAAGGAAGCGCTGTCCCAGCCGATAGCGGTCAGGGCTTGCAGGCGGCGGGCGCTGCCCAGGCTCGGCACCTCACCGTCGCTATGGCCACGACCCCGCACAGCCAGGAGTGCACGTGCGGTGGCGGGCGAGACCGCAGCCACGCGCTCGCCGATGATGTTGCGGACGGTGCCGTGGCTGATGCCCGAGGCGCGGCTGATCTCAGCGATGCTCATGCCAGCGGCCCGGCGGTCAAGAAGATGGGAACGAACCGGGGCGGCAGACACCGTGAGCCGCAGCCCTTGGGAGCGGGCGTACTTGAAGCGTTTGGCCCACGTCGTAGCCGCGTCCCGACAGGAGGAGCAGCGGCAGCCGCACGCCACGTAGCAGGTTCGGCTGGGGTCGCCGTGGCGCACGCAAGAGTGCGCAGCGGCGGCGCGCGACGCTGCGACGCGCCGGACCTGGGTGTTCTCCGGCGCTGAGTGCCCTGCTAAAGTGGGCAACGCAAAGCCTCCTAGTCGAGGTATTCGGGTGATTGCTAGTTCGGGGATCGGACCGACCAGGGTTCTTTCCCACTCGTTGAAGTTCTGTTGGCGCAGGGCCTCAACGACCAAGGCTTCTGAAGGGTTCTCGTTGGCGCGAGGGCCCTTCAGCTATGTCTAGGCACTTTCTGGCAGTAGCGCCTCCTGTACGTGTCCGTTCGCGGGTCGACCGACTCGCGATGGCAGGTCGCCGGGCTCGGTCAGCACCGCGCGCAAGATGTACGCACGGATCGTCAGGCCAGCCTCTTCAGCTTTCGCGGCCAACTCGTCGTGCTGCTTCCTAGTCATCCGAAGCAGGAATGCGCTGGCTTCGGCGTCGTGCGACCGCTGCCGAGTAACACTGCTCACAGGCAGCAACCTACGGGCACCGATATCAATTCCCTCGGTGCGACACGCACCCGGCTCACACCCATGTGGTTCGCCCCCATGCTGGCCCTGTGCCACGGCGACCAGATGGCCCGCATGTGCCGGTTGCGCAGGAGCCTTCTTGAGCATGATGGAACCTCGGGTCGGTGAGCTGTCCACCCTAGAAAGCGGAAAAGGTCCGAGTTACGACCCCTCCGAGCCTCACAAGTTTCTGAGTCTGCCGATTGTCCTTGTGAGGTTGACCCCGAATCCCGGACAGGTGGTTGTTTGGTCAGGCGGCTTGGAGGGCCGTCTGGTCGGCCTGTCGGGCCAGGTGGTGTTCGTACTGTAGTGGGCTGAGGTAGCCGATGCTGGA
>Ga0116180_1001779_pt1 | contig 17720 bp, 14 predicted proteins | sample AD_UKC073_MetaG_FD_89804 | JGI IMG/M metagenome (GOLD analysis project Ga0116180, IMG submission 89804) | Active sludge microbial communities of municipal wastewater-treating anaerobic digesters from USA - AD_UKC073_MetaG | ecosystem: Engineered > Bioreactor > Anaerobic > Digestate | place: USA...
CGACGATATCCACGATCCGCCCATCGATCGCGTTGCGCTGCCCGGTCAACTCCGCCAACTCCTCGAACAGCGTCTCCAGACGTTCGGCGGGACTGGCCTCCACCGACTCCAGAGTCGCCGTCGTTGACATGGCTCCATCATCACCGAGCCCACCGACAAATCTCGCCGCGATGACGATCGCAGCGGCCTCCGCTAGCGGAACTGCACCGGATCGCTGCCCCAGGCCGCCCGGATCTCGGCGTCCACGTCGTAAGCAACCCGGTCGGAACTGTTGATCAGCAGGCAGGCCCGGTCGGTGTCCTGATAGGGCACCCAATCCGGTTCCCCGGCAATCCCGGTGGGCTTGGCGGTGGACGCGAAGTTGACCCAGCGCGTGCGGATCCGCTTGGACACCGCCTTGGCGGTCCTGGCGCCGCCCATCTTCAACGTCATGTCTTGGGGAGCGCCCAGAGTCCCCCAGACATAAGGCAATTCGGTGGCATGCGCAGCACCCACCAGCAACGTCTTCATCAGCGGGGAGGCGTAATCGAAGCGGTACAGATACACCGGCGCCACGGCATTGTGCCCCTCGGCGAACCACACCGACGGCATCCGGAATCCGACGTCACTGGCGATGCTGAGATGTTTGGCCGACCCACGCTTGCGGGCGTAGGCCGAACCCAACTTCTCCTCCGTCGGCAACTGCAGGTCCGGTTGTTCGGCGGCGATCTCGTTGAACATGGAGGTGATCGCCCGGGGCGTGATCGGCATCAGCGGCGAGCGCATCAGCCTGAAGAGGTTCGCCTCGTGGCGGTTGGTTCCGATGATCAACGGCACCGGGTGCGTTCGCCCCTTGCCCGCCTGGATCACCGGGTAGTCCAGGAGCAGTTCGCCGTCGACGAGTGGCACGAAAGCCAGCGTGCCGGGGTTGCGTACCGGCACCTCGTCGAACATCTTCTTGGTCGCAGCCAGCAGCGTGGATACCGGAGTCTGGGTCAGTCGGTACGCCTCGGCCGGGCTGATGCCGAGGAAGTCCAGGACCTGCGCGGTGACACGTTGCGCGCGGTTGCGGTCGTACACCGACGTGACCGGCGAACTCTGCGCGATCGCGCAGGAGAACAGACCCCGCGCGGCGGGCACAGCCAACAGCGTGGTGACCAGACCCGCGCCGGCCGACTCGCCGAACACCGTCACACGTTGCGGGTCGCCGCCGAACCCGGCGATGTTGGCCTGCACCCAGCGCAGCGCGGCGAGCACGTCCCGGAGGCCGACATTGCCGTCGTATCCGACCTCGGAGAGGTCGAGAAAGCCGAACACCCCGAGGCGGTAGTTGCATGTCACCACGATCACGTCGCCGTCGGCAGCCAACCGCTCGCCGTTGTAGTACGGCTGGCTGCCCGAACCCAGCACATAGGCGCCGCCGTGCAGCCACACCATCACCGGTTTTCCGTCGCCAGGTTGGGTCCCGGACGGAGCCCAGATGTTCAACCTCAGGCAGTCCTCGTCGGGACCGGCCCCCAGATTCATCGGGAAGTTCGGCACCGGCGGTTGCGGGCACGTCTTTCCGAACTTGGTCGCATCAGCGGGTTCGGTCCACGGCTGCGGCGGCCGGGGCGCCCGGAACCGTAGTTCACCGAGCGGCGGGGCGGCGTAGCGCACGCCCTTCCAGCACATCACTCTGCCGTCGTCGGTCCCCCGCACCGGCCCGTACGCCGTTTCTGCCACCGGCTGATTCATCGGGCCCTCCTGCCAGGTGTCGCCATAGCTCAGGTTACCCGCCGGTAACCCCGTCAGAAGTGAAGTGCGGTGAACGTCCAGTCCAGCACGGGGCGGTCCGCGCCGGCCTCGCCGTCGCCGGCTGCGAAAACCCGGGAGCGAAGCCGCAGCACCCCGCCGCCGTCGCCGGGCAATGGGCTCGCCTGTTCGACGGTCAGGTCGCTGTACAGGGTGTCGCCCTCGTGGACCGGCCCGAGATGATCACAGGACTCCCAGCCGAGCACGGTCGCCAGGTTCGGCAGCAGTCGGGTGGCCTGCGCCAACGCGAGTCCGATGGTGTGGCCGCCGTACACCAGCCGCTGGCCGCCACGGCGCCGGTCATGATGGGCCGCAGCGATATTGAGCGTCAGCCGGGCCAGTTCGGGTGCCGAACTGACCACGTCGGCGCTGCTGCGCAGGGTGGAGCCGGCCAGATCCGGGTAGAAGTGCGGACCCGGCACCCGGGCCCGGAACGCGTCGGCGTCCCAGTGCGCGGTGGCCGCGGTGTCCGGCAGCGGCCCGGCACCGATCCCGGACAGATCAGCATGATGGCCGGTCTCGTAGGGCCCGCTCATCGGCAGCATCGCGCAGCGGTAGAAATCCAGCACCAGCCTGCCCACCTGGTCGATGGTCGTCATCCGCAGCGCCGCCAAGCCGCTGGGTTCCCGGCCTGGTCGGGTGGTGTTCTGCTTGAGCCCGACGACCTCGGTGCGGGTGAACAGGGTGTCGCCCACCACGGGAAACCGATGAAACACCAGTCCGCGGTAGAACAGGTTCGCCTTGACCCGTTGGGTCACCAGCGTGGACTGGCCGATCGCCACGTCGCACACCAGCGCCGGATGGGCCAGCGAACCGGGAACCCCGGTGACCGCATGCGCCAGTTCGGCATCCAACGCCAGTCTCAGCCGGTCCCCCAGAATCGACTGGTGGGCGGCGGCCACGCCCGAGGTCAACGTCATCGACGGCGCCCAGTCAAAGACTTGCCCGACCGTCAGTTCGTCGAAATACAGCCCGGGGGAGCCGGATCCATACAGATGCACAGCTCACCAGTCTGTCATCATGAGCACGCGATGACACCGCTCAACGACGAAGAATCTCTGCTGGTCGCCACCGTTCGCACGTTCATCGACCGCGACGTCAAGCCGACCGTCCGCGAGGTGGAACACGCCAACACCTACCCCGAGGCGTGGATCGAGCAGATGAAGCGGATCGGGATCTACGGTCTGGCCATCAGCGAGCGCCACGGCGGCACACCGGTGTCGATGCCCTGCTACGTGGAAGTCACCCAGGAGCTGGCGCGGGGCTGGATGAGCCTGGCGGGCGCCATGGGCGGACACACCGTCGTCGCCAAGCTGCTCGAGGATTTCGGGACCGAGGAGCAGAAGCGGGCCTACCTCCCGTCGATGGCCACCGGAGAGCTGCGCGCGACGATGGCGCTCACCGAACCGGGTGGCGGGTCGGATCTGCAGAACATCTCTACCGTGGCCCGCACCGACGGCGCGGATCTGGTGGTCAACGGAGCCAAGACATGGATCAGCAACGCGCGACGGTCCGGTCTGATCGCGCTGCTGTGCAAAACCGACCCGCAGGCCATACCGCGCCACACCGGCATCTCGGTGCTGCTGGTGGAGTCTCCGCGCGAGGGCCTGGAAGTATCCCGCGATCTACCGAAGCTCGGCTATAAGGGCGTCGAGTCGTGCGAACTGAACTTCCACGACTGCCGGGTTCCGGCGTCCGCGGTGCTCGGCGGCGAGCCCGGTCGAGGCTTTGCCCAGATGATGAAAGGCCTTGAGACCGGACGCATCCAGGTGGCCGCCCGGGCGCTGGGGGTGGCGACGGCGGCGCTGGAGGACGCCCTGGCGTACGCGCAGACCCGGGAGAGCTTCGGCCGGCCGATCTGGAAGCACCAGGCGGTCGGCAATCACCTGGCCGATATGGCGACCAAGCTGACCGCGGCCCGGCAGTTGACCCGCTACGCGGCAGAGCGCTATGACAGCGGCCAGCGCTGCGATATGGAGGCCGGCATGGCGAAACTGTTCGCCTCGGAGGCGGCGATGGAGATCGCCCTCGCCGCGGTGCGCATTCACGGCGGCTACGGCTACTCGACGGAGTACGACGTCGAGCGCTACTTCCGGGACGCTCCGCTGATGATCGTCGGTGAGGGCACCAACGAGATTCAGCGCAATGTCATCGCGGCCCAACTGGTGGCACGCGGCGGGCTGTAGGTCAGTAACCGCCGGTGTTGGTGGTCATCGCGGCACCGAAGCCGATGATCCAGATGATCACGCCGAGCACCCACAGCACGCTGCCGATGATGCCCAGGATGAACCCGGCCTGCGCCTGGCCGCGGCCACCGTACCGGCCGCCGGAGGCGTCGATCTCCTGCATGGATTTGCGCCCGAGGTACAGCGCGAACGGTGCCGCCAGCCCGCAGCAGAGCAGACCGAGGATGCCCAGCACCATCGCGGTGGTGGCCTGCGGATGCGTCGGCGGCGGCGGGTAGCCCGAGCCCGGGAAGCCGGGTGGCGGGTAGCCGCCGGGTGGCGGATACCCGGGACCTGGGTAGCCCGGATACGACGGCTGCGCGCCGAGCGGCGGCGGGGGTGGCGGCGGGTAACCGTAGCCCGGCGGCGGCTGGTTGGGATCGAAGGGCTGCGGTTCCCCGGGGTAGGTCATAGCCCGCGAGCTTACTTCTCCGCGGCGGAGTATTTCTCGATCAGACTCTGCTTGTACAGCTTTCCGGTGTCGGTCCGCGGCAGCGCCGCCTCGAAGGAGATCGACCGCGGGCACTTGTAGTGCGCCAGCCGATCCCGCAGCCAGCCCAACAACTCCTCGGCGAAATCCGCCGTGGCCTCGGCGTGGTCGACGAGTTGGACCACCCCCTTGACCGACTGGCCCATCTCGTCATCGGGGATGCCGAAGACGGCGGCATCCATCACCCGCGGGTGGGTGACGAGCATGTTCTCGGCCTCCTGCGGGTAGATGTTCACCCCGCCGGAGATGATCATGTGGTGCCGCCGGTCGGTGAGGTACAGGTAGCCCTCATCGTCGAGATAGCCGATATCGCCGACGGTGCGCCAGCCATGATGGCTGGTGCTGGCGGCGGTCTTCTCCGGGTCGTTCAGGTACTCGAACGACGCGGCGGTCTCGAAGTAGATCTCGCCGGCCTCGCCGGGCGGCAGTTCGTTGCCGTCCCCGTCGAGGATGTGGATCGCACCGCCCATCGGCCGTCCCACCGAGCCGGGGTGGGCCAGCCATTCCTCGGCGCTGATCAGGGTCGAGCCGTGCGCCTCGGAGGAGGCGTAGTACTCGTCGATGATCGGCCCCCACCAGTCGATCATCTGCTTCTTGATGTCCACCGGGCAGGGGGCGGCGGCGTGGATGACCCGCTCCAGGCTCGACACGTCGTACGAGTTCCGCACGGATTCAGGCAGTTTCAGCATTCGGGTGAACATCACCGGAACGAACTGCCCGTGCGTGACGCGGTGCCGCTGGATGGCGTCGAGGGCGCCCTCGGCGTCGAATCGCGCCATCACCACCACCGGGATGCCCGCCGCCTGGAACGTCATCGACCAGACGTTGGGGGCGGTGTGGTACAGCGGCGCCGGGCTCAGGTACACCCCGTCCGGGTTGGCCCAGAACGACACCAGCGCCGTCATCAGGCCGGGCGCCTCCGACGGCGGCAGGTGCGGCAGCGGGCGCTTGATCCCTTTCGGCCGGCCGGTGGTTCCCGACGAGTACTGCAGCAGGTCGCCCTCGATCTCCTCCTCGATCGGCGAATCCGGCTGGTCGGCAACACATTCCGGGTAGGACAGCCAGCCGTCGAGGGCCCCGCCGGCAATCATGCGCAGATCCGGCAGACCCTGGGGGAGGTGCTCGGGCAGTTCTTCGAGCACCGGGCGCAACCTGGCCGAGCCGATGATCGCCTTGGCGGCGCTGTTGTCGACGATGTAGGCGGCCTCGGCGGCGGTCAGATGGGTGTTGATCGGCACGTAGTACAGCCCGGCGCGCCGTGCCGCCCACATCACGGTGTGGAAGTGCTCGTTGTTCTCCATGAGCACGGCGACGACGTCGCCCTCCCGCAGACCGGCGGCGCGGAAGGCGTGCGCGAGACGATTGGCGCGGGCCTCCATCTCACCGAAGGTGACGACCGCTCCGGACGGGTGCAGGATGACGGCGGGCTTGTCCGGGGTGGCCCGGGCGTGTTCGCGGATCTGCACGTCTAGGTGCGTCTAGGTGGCGTCGGCCAGTCGCTGCTTGAGCGCCTCGAACTCGTCGCGCACACCGGTCGGCAACTTCTCCCCGACGAAGGCGAACCACTCCTCGATCTGGGGGAGTTCGGCGCGCCATTCCTCCGGGTCGACGGCGAGTGCCTCGGCCACATCGGCCGCCTCGACGTCCAGTCCGCTCAAGTCCAGGTCATCGGCACCCGGCACGATGCCGATCGCGGTGGACGTGCCGTCGGCGCGGCCTTCGACCCGGTCGACGATCCACTTCAGAATCCGGCTGTTCTCCCCGAAACCGGGCCACAGGAATCGACCGTCGGCACCGCGGCGGAACCAGTTCACGAAGAAGATCTTCGGCAACTGCGACTCATCGGCGTTCTTGCCCAGATCGAGCCAGTGCTGGCAGTAGTCGCCGACGTTGTAGCCCATGAACGGCAGCATCGCCATCGGATCCCGGCGGATGGTCCCGACCTTGCCCTCGGCGGCGGCGGTCTGCTCACTGCCCAGGGTGGCCCCGATGAACACCCCGTGCTGCCAGTCGCGGGCCTGCGTCACCAGTGGAACCGTGGTCTTGCGGCGGCCCCCGAAGAGGATGGCCGAAATCGGGACACCCTGCGGGTCGTCCCACTCCGGGGCCAGCGTGGGGCACTGTGACATCGGGGTGCAGTACCGCGAATTGGGGTGCGCGGCGGGGGTACCGGACTGCGGGGTCCAGTCCTGCCCCTTCCAGTCGATGAGGTGCTGCGGGTCGCCCTCGAGCCCTTCCCACCAGACGCCGCCGTCGTCGGTCATGGCGACGTTGGTGAACACGGTGTTGCCCGCGGCGATGGTCTTCATGGCATTCGGGTTGCTGCTCCAGTTGGTGCCGGGCGCAACCCCGAAGAAGCCGAACTCCGGGTTGACCGCGTAAAGCCGGCCGTCTTCGCCGAACCGCATCCAGGCGATGTCATCGCCGAGGGTCTCGGCGCGCCAACCGGGGATGGTCGGCTGGATCATCGCGAGGTTGGTCTTGCCGCAGGCCGACGGGAACGCCGCGGCGATGTAGTAGGCCTTGTTCTCCGGGGAGATCAGTTTGAGGATGAGCATGTGCTCGGCCAGCCAGCCCTCGTCGCGGGCCATCACCGAGGCGATGCGCAGCGAGTAGCACTTCTTCCCCAGCAGGGCGTTGCCGCCGTAACCGGACCCGTAGCTCCAGATCTCGCGGGTCTCCGGGAAATGGGTGATGTATTTGGTGTCGTTACAGGGCCAGGGAACGTCCTGCTGACCGGGCTCCAGCGGAGCTCCGAGCGAGTGCAGTGCCTTGACGAAGAACCCGTCGTCCCCCAACTTCTCCAGTGCGGCGCTGCCCATCCGGGTCATGGTGCGCATCGAGACGACGACGTATTCGGAGTCCGTGATCTCCACCCCCAGCTTGGGGTCCTCGGCACCGAGGGGTCCCATGCAGAACGGCACCACGTACATGGTCCGGCCGCGCATACAGCCGCGATACAGCTCCGTCAGGGTGGCCCGCATCTCAGCCGGATCCATCCAGTTGTTGGTGGGTCCGGCGTCGATTTCGCGTTCCGAACAGATGAAGGTGCGTGACTCCACCCGGGCCACGTCAGAGGGCTCGGAGCGGGCGAGGTACGAACTCGGCTCCTCGGTGTCCGACAGTCGCACGAAGGTGCCGGCCTCGACCAGAGCGGCGCAGAGCCGTTCGTTCTCCTCGGCGGAACCGTCCGCGAACACCACCCGGTCGGGTTGGGTGAGCTCGGCTACCTCTGCGACCCAGGCCAGCAGTCCGGCGTGGGTGGTGGGTGCGTTGTCCAGACCGGGGATGGTCGCTGAGGTCATTCGGTGTCTCCCGCTTGAGTTGTCCCGCCGGGAACGGACAGCGGCCCGCTCAGCGCGGACAATCAGCCGTCCCCGACCTGAACATTAGCGCCTGCATGAGGGCTGTCGGTAATCGCCGGTATGTCCGATCGGCCACCCGGTTCATCGCCGAACCGGCGCATACCGCCGATCGGGGCACAGGCCTGGCGGGCTTCGGCGGCCAGCACCCGCACCGCGATGTGTTCCTCCACTCCGGCCCGCAACCCGGCGACGGCCTCCACAACCCAACGTTCCAGCGCCGCGCGGCGGGCCAGCAGCCGACGGGCCGCCATCACCCATCCGGCCAGCGCAACTCCGAGTACCGCACTGGCGGCGAAGGCGAGGCCGGCCCACTCGGGGACCAGCGCCACCAGCATCCTGTCCAGGGTCAGCGCCACGCCCACCCCGAACGCCGCACCGAACGCCGCACCGAGCAACGCCCCGAGCCGACCCTCGGCGTTCGCCGGCAGGGCCGGGTCGATCGCGATCGGCGCGGGCACCCCGGTCCCGGGCAACTCCCAATCCACCGCGTCGGTCAGTTCGGCCGCGACCGCGGCCACCCGCCGGCCGACGTGCTCGGGGAAGTCGCGGGCGCGGCGAAGGTTCAGGGCGGCGACGTCGCCGCGCAGTTCGGACCGCAGGGCGGCGCATCGGGTGCGAACCAGGCCCAGCAGGGTGATTCGGGTCTGCCTCAACCGCATCCGGCGGGTCAGGGCACCGGCCGCCGGCGGCAGTCGGCGACGGTCCCACAGCCGCAGCAGCCCGCGCGCCAGGTCGGCGGCACAGGCACGGTGCAGACCCGGCGCGGAACTCCGGGAGTAGCGGTGCCAGCGGTTCGCCGCCTCCAGCAGGTCCGACTCCACGACGGCCACCGGGCAGCCGAGTCCGGGACGCCCGGCCGGATCGACCAGGTCGGCCAGATCGACCAGGTCGGCCAGTTCGGCGGGCACCGGGGCGGTGATCATCACCGCCGCGGCCGCCCGCATTCGTGCCAGGACCACCTCGTCGCCGGCGAGCACGTCGGCCAGTCGGGCACCGTGCGGACCGGTCGCCCACTCACCCAACGCCGCGACAGCGGCGGACACCCGTTGGTAACGAACCTCACACGGGGACTCGGCCACGCCGCCATCGTCACAGTGCCGGGAAAGACCCGCGAGTCACCCGCAGAAGGCAACTGTTGGGTATCAATCTGACCGGCGGGAAGGGCGGCGGCGGATTCATGGGCCACCATATGTCAATGCATGCGCAGGGCCACCCGGGCGCGACAGCGCCTGAGAGCGCCTTGAGCGCGACAGCGCCTGAAAGCGCCTTGAGCGCGACAGCGCCCGCTCCGCAGCACCCTCGCCGGGTGACCAGTTTCCGCTCCCGCCGGGCCGCACTCAGCGACACCCAACAGGAGGTCTGGGCCCGGTTGTGGCCTCGGCTGGGTCGGCAGGCTGTGCAGAGCGAACAGCAAAGACCACCCGAGCCCTTGGACACCGAGAGGTGGTTCGGCCGCGCCGCTCCGGGTGGCGTGGTGCTCGAGATCGGCTGCGGAACCGGCACCTCGACCCTGGCGATGGCGAAAGCCGAGCCCGACATCGATGTCATCGCCGTCGAGGTCTACCGCCGCGGTCTGGCGCAACTGCTCAACGGCATAGATCGCGATGCCGTGACAAACATCCGGCTGATCCGGGGCGACGGGGTTGACGTCCTGGAACAGCTGGTGACTCCTGGCTCGCTGACCGGGGTGCGGGTCTTCTTCCCCGACCCATGGCCGAAGGCCCGACACCACAAGCGCCGGCTGCTGAAACCGGAGACGGTGGCACTCATCGCCGACCGGCTGCGCGTGGGAGGTGTCCTGCACGCGGCCACCGACCACCCCGGTTACGCCGAGCAGATCGCCGCGGTCGGCGATGCCGAGCCGCGGCTACGGCGGGCGACTCCGGCAGAGCTCGCGGCCGATCCCGCCCGCGGGGGGTTGCCGATCTCCGTCACCCGCCCGACCACCAAGTACGAGACGAAGGCACAGCACGCGGGCAGCCCGGTGAGTGAACTCATCTGGGTCCGGATCGCCGAGGGATGAGCACCATGACCGTGATCGAGGAGACCCTGGAGAGCGCGGCGGCGCCGTCCGATGATGTCCGTCAGCACGCCGTGAAACGGGTGCTGCTGGTGTGGGACGCTCCGAATCTGGACATGGGCCTGGGCTCGATCCTCGGCGGGCGCCCCACCGCGGCGCACCGGCCCCGGTTCGACGCGCTGGGGCGCTGGCTGTTGGCCCGGACCGCCGAACTCGCCGGACGGGATCCCGAACCGGCGCTGGAGCCGGAGGCGACGGTGTTCACCAATATCGTTCCCGGCAGCGCCGAGGTGGTCCGACCCTGGGTGGAGGCGCTGCGTAACGTCGGTTTCGCCGTCTTCGCAAAACCCAAGGTCGACGAGGACAGCGACGTCGACGCCGACATGCTCGCCCACATCGCCCGGCGTCACGAGGAGGGTCTGGCCGGGCTGCTGGTGGCCTCGGCGGACGGGCAGGCGTTCCGCATCCCACTGGAAGACATCGCACGAACCGGCATCCCGGTCAGCGTTCTTGGATTTCGCGAACATGCCAGTTGGGCGCTAGCGTCGGATAGTTTGGAATTCGTCGACTTGGAGGACATTCCCCATGTCTTCCGAGAGCCGTTGCCGCGAATCTGCCTGGATTCGCTACCGGAAGAAGGTGCCTGGCTACAGCCGTTCCGCCCGTTGTCCTCGCTGCTGAGTTCGCGCCCGTGAAGGACGGCGGCCCCGGCCACGACTTGTTGCAGATTTTCTTCAGTTAAGGAGTTCAAGTGTTCGCCTGGTGGGGTCGAACCGTCTACCGGTATCGCTACATTGTCATTGCCGTCATGGTGGCGCTGTCCATTGCGGGCGGCATCTTCGGGATGAGCCTCGGCAAGCACGTCACGCAGAGTGGTTTCTACGACGACGGCAGTCAGTCCGTGAAGGCCTCGCTGCTCGCCGACGGCGCCTACGGACGGGACACCTCCGGCCATATCGTCGCCATTTATACCGCTCCGGACGGCAAGACCGTCGACGATCCGGCGTTCACCAAGAAGATTCTGGACAACCTCGACGCCGCCCAACGGGACCATCCCGACGAGATTCTGCGGGCCATCGGCTACTTCAAGAGTCCCGAACTGCTGTCCAACATGGCCGATGACGACAAGAGGCACGCCTTCATGTCGATCCAGCTCAAGGGCAACGATGACGACACCATCCTGAACAACTACAAGAAAGTCAAGGACAGTTTCGCGATCGACGGCGTCGACGTGAAACTGGCGGGCCTGCAACCCCTGGCGAACGAGCTCACCGGCACCATCGGGGTGGACCAGCAACGCGCCGAGGTGGCCGCCATCCCGCTGGTGGCGGTACTGCTGTTCTTCGTGTTCGGCGGTGTGATCGCCGCCAGCCTTCCGGCCATCATCGGCGGCCTGTCGATCCTCGGCGCCCTGGGCATCATGCGGCTCACCGCCGAGGTGACCCCCGTTCACTTCTTCGCCCAACCAGTCGTCACGCTGATCGGACTGGGTATCGCGGTGGACTACGGCCTGTTCATCGTGAGCAGGTTCCGGGAGGAACTGGCCGAGGGCTACGACACCCCCACCTCGGTACGCCGGACGGTGATGACCTCGGGCCGGACCGTGATCTTCTCCGCGGTGATCATCGTGGCCTCGTCCCTGCCACTGCTGCTGTTCCCGCAGGGCTTCCTGAAGTCGATCACCTACGCGATCATCGCCTCGGTGATGCTGGCCGCCATCCTGTCGATCACGGTCTTGCCGGCGATTCTCGGCATCCTCGGCCCCAACGTGGACGCACTGGGCGTGCGCACCCTGTTGCGGGTGCCGTTCCTGCGCAACTGGAAGCCGACCAACTGGTGGCTGAACTGGCTGGCCGACCGCACCCAGAAGACCAAGACCCGCGAAGAGGTCGAGAACGGGTTCTGGGGCAAGCTGGTCAACCGGGTGATGAAGCGCCCGATTCTGTTCGCCGCCCCGATCCTGCTGTTCATGATCGCGCTGATCATCCCGTTGGGCCACCTGTCGCTGGGCGGCATCAGCGAGAAATACCTGCCGCCGAACAACTCCGTGCGGTTGGCCCAGGAGGAGTTCGACAAGATCTTCCCCGGCTTCCGGACCGAGCCGATCACCCTGGTGCTCCAGAACAACGACGGCCAGCCCGTCTCGGACGCCCAGGTGGCTGAGATCCGCAGCAAGGCGATGGCGATCAGCGGGTTCACCGACCCGGACAACAATCCCGACGCCATGTGGAAGGAACGTCCGTACCTCGACGGCGCCTCCAAGGATCCGTCCGTGCGGGTGATCCAGAACGGTCTGATCAACCGTAACGACGCCAGTAGGAAGATCAACGAACTGCGGTCCATCACCCCACCGCGAGGGGTGTCGCTCTACGTCGGTGGAACGCCGGCGCTGGAGCAGGACAGTATTCACAGCCTCTTCACCAAGCTGCCGTTGATGGTGTTGCTGCTGATCACCACCACCACGATCCTGATGTTCCTGGCCTTCGGCTCGCTCGTGCTCCCGATCAAGGCCGCGCTGATGAGTGCGCTGACCCTCGGTTCGACGATGGGTGTGCTGACCTGGATGTTCGTCGAGGGCCACGGGTCCGGGCTGATGAACTACACCCCGCAGCCGCTGATGGCGCCGATGATCGGCCTCATCATCGCGGTGATCTACGGCCTGTCCACCGACTACGAGGTCTTCCTGGTCTCCCGCATGGTCGAAGCCCGCGAACAGGGCATGTCCACCAGCGAGGCGATCCGGATCGGCACGGCCACCACCGGACGCCTGATCACCGCCGCCGCTCTGGTGCTGGCGGTGGTGGCGGGTGCCTTCGTCTTCTCCGACCTGGTGATGATGAAGTACCTGGCGTTCGGCCTGCTGATCGCCCTGCTGCTGGATGCCACCATCGTCCGGATGTTCCTGGTCCCGGCCATCATGAAACTGCTCGGCGACGACTGCTGGTGGGCGCCGAAGTGGATGAAGCGGCTCCAGCACAAGATCGGGATGGGCGAGACCACCCTGCCGGTCGAGCGCAAGAAGGAGACGGTTGCCGACGCCGAGGATGCCCTGGTCACCGCCGGTGCCCCGGCGTCCGCGGCAGATGCGGCCTTCCCACCGGGACCGCCGCCCGCCACGGTGCCGGTCGGCCCGCCGCCGGCTCCCCCGGTCAATCCGGCGGCCGAGGCGCCGACCACCCGCTTCGCAGCGGCCAAGCCGGAGCGCGACGACCGCGACATCGGCTCCTGGCTCGGTGAACTGCGTGACAAGAAGCCTCGATCCGCGCAGCCGTCCCCGCGACCGGCCGAGCCCACGGTGCCCGTCTCCACCCCCGCCAACACCCCTGAGGACGCCACCACGGTGTTGCCCGCGGGCGGGAAGACCACGGAGATTCCGGCCGCGGACCCGGTCTCCGCGGAGGAAACCCGGGCCATCCCGATTAGCCGGCCCGGGTCCGGTGACCCCGAAGCGGCCACCGAACAACTCAACGCCCGCGGCAAGCAGGGCGGCGGGGTCAGCGCTCAGGATCTGCTGCGCCGCGAGGGACGGCTCTAACTCCCCGCAGGCTTCCGGGCTGGCTCCCGGGCTGGCTGCCGGGGTTCTTCGGACACGGCGTCCGGCTGGGCCTCGAGCACGATGGTGCCCTCACCCGCCTGGATCTCGGCTGCCTCGGTGGCCGGATCGGGCGCGGCGAGGACCCGGAACGCACTGTTGAGGAATGCCACCAGCGGCACCGACAGCAGGGCCCCCACGATGCCGGCCGACACGGCACCGGTGGTGATGGCCAGCACGATGGCCAGCGGATGGATCGAGACCGCACGGCCCATCACCACGGGTTGCAGCACGTGGGCTTCGAGTTGCTGGACCGCGATGATCAGCCCGAGCGCGATCAGGGCGTAGACGAAGCCCTTGGCCAGGAGCGCCACCACCACCGCGAGGAAGCCGGTCACCACCGCGCCGACCAGTGGGACGAAGGCGCCGAGGAACACCAGCGACGCCAGCGGCAGCGCCAACGGGACACCCATGATCGCCAGCCCGGCGCCGATGCCGACCGCATCGACAAGCGCCACCAGGAACGTCGCGCGCACGTAGCCGATCAACGAGCCGAACCCGGCCCGCCCGGCATCGCGAACCCGGTCACGGCTGCCGGCCGGGATGATCCCGGTGATGAAGGTGTAGATGTTGCGGCCGCCGTACAGCAGGAAGATCAGCGTGAACACCATCAGCAGCGCACCGGTGACGATCTCGGTGAGCGTCGCCGCGGTGGAGAGGGCACCGCTGGTGAGCTTCTCCTGGTTGTCCCGCAGAGCCCGAACCACTTCGTCGCCGGCCTTGTCGATCTGCTCCCGGCTCAGGTGGGCGGGGCCCTCGATCAACCATGCCGTCGCGTTGTCGATACTGCGCGTGACCTGGTCGGTCAGTTCTGGGAGCCCCGAGATGAACTGACTGACGACGAACGTCATGATGCCGCCGAACAGGGCGAACCCACTGAGCAGGACCAGGGCGACGGCCGCGCCGCGGGGCACGCGGCGGCGGTCCAGCCAGTCGACCGCGGGCAGCAGCAGTGCGGTGAGTATCACCGCCAGGGCCACCGGTACGACGATCACCTTCAACCGGTCCGCCAGCCACACCAGGGCCGCGAGCGCCGCGACGATGACCAGGAGCCGCCAGGCCCAGGCCGCCGTCTTGCGGACCAGCGGATCGACCGCGGCGGCGTCGGAGCCCATCGGCGCCCCCGCGGCTGCCCCTTCGCGTCCCTCGCCGGCCGACATGCGTCTCACCCTAAACCGTTGGGACGCCGGAAACAGGGTGTCGCGCGGCTACCCTGAGTCGGTGGCCCACGAGGCTCCCAGCAGCGCCGATCGGGACGGGCGGCACCCGCGCCCGAAATATTGGTGGGTGCGCTGGGCGGTGCTCGGGGTCGCGGTCGCGGTGCTCGCGGTGGAGGCGGGGCTGGTCTGGGACCAACTGGCGCAGGCCTGGCTGAGCCTGATCACAGCCGACGGATGGTGGGTGCTCGCGGCGATCTTCGCCGCGATGATGTCGATGCACAGCTTCGCCCAGATCCAGCGCACCCTGTTGCGCTCGGCGGGCGTGACCGTGCGGCAATGGCGATCGGAGGCGGCGTTCTACGCCGGCAACGCCCTCAGCACGACCCTGCCCGGCGGCCCGGTGCTGTCGGCGACCTTTGTCTACCGCCAGCAGCGGTCGTGGGGAGCCTCCCCGGTGGTGGCCTCCTGGCAGCTGGTGATGTCCGGTGCCCTGCAGGTGGTCGGCCTGGCGGTGCTCGGTCTCGGCGGCGCATTCATGTTGGGCGCCAAGGACAATCCGTTCTCGCTGCTGTTCACTCTGGGCGGGTTCGTGGCCTTGTTGCTGCTCGCGCAGGCGGTCGCGACCCGCCCGGAGTTGATCGACGGTATCGGCGTCCGGGTGCTGGGCTGGGTCAACTCGGTGCGCGGCAAGCCCGCGGACAACGGGCTGCGCCGGTGGCGGTCGACGCTGACCCAACTGGAATCGGTGAGCCTGGATCGCCGGACGCTCGGCGAGGCCTTCGGTTGGTCGCTGTTCAACTGGGTCGCCGACGTCGGCTGCCTGCTGTTCGCTGCGTACGCCGCGGGCGGGCAGCCGTCCCTGGCCGGGTTGACGGTGGCGTACGCGGCGGCCCGCGCGGTGGGCGCCATTCCGCTGATGCCCGGCGGACTGCTGGTTGTGGAGGCGGTTCTGGTGCCGGGACTGGTGTCCAGTGGGATGACGCTGCCGGACGCCATCTCGGCCATGCTGATCTATCGCCTGGTGAGTTGGATCTTCATCTCGGCGATCGGCTGGGTGGTGTTCTTCGTCATGTTCCGGACCGGGGCTCCGATCCGGCAGTCGCTGGCAGACACCGGCACCGCCATCGACGATCTCGCCCCCGCCGACGAACCGCCAGCCGAGGGCCGGGTGGAAGGTCACGGCTGAACACGGTTGGATGGGATCATGGTGAGCGAACCGACCACAGAGACTCCGTCCACGGCACCCACCACCGCCCGCGCGGCATTACTGGCCTTTGCCGCCGATGTGCTGTGCGTACTGATCTTCGTCACGGTCGGCCGGCGTAACCACTCCGAAACCGTGACGGTCACCGGCGTGGCTCAGACCGCCGGACCGTTCCTGGCCGGTCTGGCGATCGCCTGGCTGCAGTCCCGCGCCTGGCGGCGGCCGACCGCGGTACGGCCGACCGGCCTGACCGTGTGGGTGGGCACCATCGCCATCGGCATGGTCGTCCGCGCCGCCTTCGGGGGCGGGGTGGCGATCAGCTTCGTCGTGGTCGCCACGCTGGTCACCGGGGCGCTGCTGCTGGGCTGGCGGTCCGTCGCCCAACTGGTCAGGGCGAAACTGGCCGCGTCAAAACAGGCCGCCGCCTAGTCGGCCGCCGCCCAGTCAGGTCGCCCGGTCAGATACGGAGCCTCAGGCGCCGGGGATGCCGAGATCGTCTTCCTCGCCGCACCGGTTCTTCAGGTCCACCAGCGGCTGACGGATGGCGCCCAGCTCGGCCTTGACCTGGGGGTTGGTGTCCAGATACTGCTTGATCTGCTCGCGCAGCTCGTCGCGCGGGCTGCCCTCCAGACCGGTGAAGAACGCGTTGACGTCCGGGTGGGTGAACAGGTAGGCCGACGTTGCGGCGGACACCCCGGCGGACACCCCGGCCAGATCGGCGGCGGTGCAGTTCGGGGGCAGTGCGGCCGCCGAGGGGGCGGTGCCGATCAGACCGGCGACGGCACCGGCTCCGAGCGCGGCGACCATCACACGACGGGCCTTCCGGCCATCCAGACTGCGCATACTGCGGCTCCTCACGTCTTGCCGATCGTTCTCGGGTGGACTCATCCTAGGACAGTCCGGGCTCCCCGCGGATCCCGGAGACACACAGTCCGCTGCGGTAGGCTCGCGGTCTCGGTGATTCGGTGCCACGTGCGGGGAGTTCGCCATCCAGCATTTCATGATGCGCCTGAGCGGCAGCTTGCGCAGACACCGCTGGCTGGTGTTCGGCTGCTGGCTGTTGGCACTGGTCCCGTCCGTCGTCCTCGCCCTCACCGCGTCGGGCAACCTGACCGGTGGCGGGTTCGATGTTCCCGGCTCGCAGTCACTCCGGGTGCAGCACGAACTCGAGGACCACTACCCCGATCAGGGCGCGTCCCCGCTGGCGATGGTGGCCGCACCCCGCGCCGACGCGACGTATGCCGACATGACCGCCGCGGTCGCCCTGTTGGAGGAGGCGGCCCGGCAGGTACCCAGCCTCACCCTGGTGCCCAATCCGCTGCAGCCGCCACCGGCGCCGGACCGGCCCTACGTGGTCTCGCTGCGACTGGACTTCAACAACACCGGCGCGGTCGATGTCGCCCGGCAACTGCGCAACGCCATCGGGGTTCAGGGCGACCGGCCCGGCACGACGGAGAACGGCCGCGTCCGGCTCTACGTCATCGGCCAGGGCGCACTGGGCGCCGCGGCGCAGACCAGCACCAAACGCGATATCGCCGCCGCTGAGCGCTGGAACCTGCCGATCGTCCTGATCGTGCTGGTCGCGGTGTTCGGCTCGCTGGCCGCCGCGGCGATCCCGCTGGTGCTGGGAGTCTTCACCGTCGCGGTCACCATGGGTGTCGTCTATCTGCTGGCCAGCTTCACCCAGATGTCGGTGTTCGTCACCTCGACGGTGTCGATGTTCGGGATCGCGCTGGCGATCGACTACTCGTTGTTCATCCTGATGCGCTACCGCGAGGAGTTGCGGGCCGGCCGTGATCCGGACCAGGCCGCGGACGCGGCGATGGCCACCTCGGGGCTGGCGGTCGTGCTCTCCGGCCTGACCGTGATCGCGTCGCTGACCGGGATCTAC
>Ga0116180_1001781_pt1 | contig 17712 bp, 18 predicted proteins | sample AD_UKC073_MetaG_FD_89804 | JGI IMG/M metagenome (GOLD analysis project Ga0116180, IMG submission 89804) | Active sludge microbial communities of municipal wastewater-treating anaerobic digesters from USA - AD_UKC073_MetaG | ecosystem: Engineered > Bioreactor > Anaerobic > Digestate | place: USA...
CGCGATGGCCGGCGTGGTGGGCGCCGCCGAGGTCGTCGCAGGAGTGGTCGAGGTGGCCGTGGTCGAGCACGCTCCGGCGCCGAGGGCCAGCCCCAGGACCATGGTGAGAGCGAGTGCGCGACGCGCGTGGTGATGCATGAGTTGTCTTCCCTTCGGACGCCGAAGGGCCACCTGCTGCCCCCCGCTGTGCAGTGCGTCCCATTCTAGGAGCTTCAGATGGGGTGCACCGGGCCCCGGTCAGCCACCGAAGCGGTGACGTTGTGCACACGAATCCCTAGCTCTCCTCAACCGGGTCCGTCACGACGACCTGGCAGCCGACGCCCCGGATCCGCTCGATCACCTCGGGGGCGAGGGCTGCGTCGGTCACCAGGCACTCGACCTCCTCCAGTCGGCCGAACGAGCTCAACCCGACCACCCCCCACTTGCTGTGATCGGCCGTGACGACGGTGCGCGCGGCAGCGGCGACGAGGGCCCGGTTGGTCGCGGCTTCGACGAGGTTGGGGGTGGTGAGTCCCGCGCCGAGAGTCATGCCGTGGACACCCAGGAAGAGCAGGTCGACGTGCAGCCCGCGCAGTGACTCGACCGCCACCGGCCCGACGAGTGCGTCCGAGGGAGTCCGGGAGCCGCCGGTGAGGATGAGGCTCTGGCCGACCTCGGCGCCGTCTTGGAGCACTTGAGCGATGAGCATCGAGTTGGTGACGATGGTGAGGTCCGGCACCGCACGCAATTCACGCGCCACCTCATAGGTCGTCGTCCCCGCCGAAATGGCGACCGCCGAGCCCGGCCGGGCCATGGCCGCCGCCGCCCGCGCGATGCCGCGCTTCTGCGCCACCTGCAGTTGCGCTTTGACCAGAAATCCCGGCTCCACCGCACTCATCGCCCCGGTCGGCAGCGCCCCGCCGTGGACCTTGTGAACCAGGCCCTTCGCAGCGAGGAACTCGATATCGCGCCGGATGGTCATGTCCGACACCCCGAGCAACTCGACGAGTTGCGACACACGCGCTCCGCCGGACTGCACGTGGCCGAGGATGATGTCCCGCCGCTGGCTGGCGAGCACGCTCAGTCCTCGCGGACGACGGCCACGCCCCCGGCTGGCACCTCGCACTGCCCACCGGTATGCCGTCCGGTCACCAGGTCGACGCCGGTCACCGGCACCGTGCGGGCCAGGTCGGTGTGGTTGATCGCGAAGACCCACGACCGGCCATCGGCAGCGCGCCGTCTGGTGAGGTCAACCCCGTCCGGCGCGCCGGGTAACACCGGCTCGACGCCCGCCGAGGCGCATAGCGTGCCGACGATCTCGGCGAGGGTGTCCCGATCGGGTCGCGTGGCAAGGTACCAGCGCACTCCGGAGGCCGAACCGCCTTGGGGCGCAACGGCATACCGTGTGAAGGCAGCATGCCCGGCAGCCGGGCCCTCGGTAAAGGTCAGCACCGCCTCGGCGCCGGCGAGCGCGACGTCCTCGCTCCACACCGAGCCGGAGTGCGCGCCCGAGAGGGCGACCACCTCGCCGGGGCGCAGCGGCGCGAACTCGGTCGACCGCACCCCGAGCAGCTCGCGGAACGCCCCTGGGTAGCCGCCAAGCCGAATGTGGTCGCGCTCGTCGACGATCCCCGAGAAGTAGGTAACCAAGACGTCGGCGCCGGTGGCCACCGCTGCCTCGATCGCCGCGGCATGGGCGTCGGACACGAGATAGAGGGTGGGGACGATGATGAGCCGGTATGCCGTGAGGTGGGCTCCCGGGTGGACGACATCGGCGCTGACGTGCCGTTCGCGCAGCGCCCGGTGGATTTCGATTGCGAGGTCGGGATACTGCACCTGCGCCGACGGCAGCGCCGGACCCTGGGTCGCCCATTGCGCGTCATAGTCCCAGAGGATCGCCACCTGGCTCTCGACCCGGCTGCCGGACACCTCGCCGAGCCGGCCTGCGATCTCGCCCAACCGGCATACCTCGGCGAAGCGCGCGGAGTCCTCGCCGGCGTGCGGGAGGAGCGCGGAGTGGAACTTCTCAGCACCGGCCCGCGAGGCCCGCCACTGGAAGAAGCCGATCATGTCGGCGCCGCGCGCGACATGGGTGAGCGAGTCGCGGATCGTGCCGCCCGCGGGCTTGGGCCGGTTGACCGGCTGCCAGTTGACCGCGCTGGTCGAGTGCTCCATGAGCAGCCACGGGCCACCGCCGGCGATGCCGCGGGTGAGGTCGCCGCAGAAGGCCTGCTCGGCCCACGGGTCATCGAGCAGGTCGACGACGTAGTGATCGGTGGAGATCCGGTCGACCGGCTCGGTGAGGCGCGCCGCCCAGCGGTGGTAGTCCAGGTGGCTGAAGTGCCGCATCGTCATGAAGTTGGTCGTGATCGGCACGCCCGGCGAATGCTCCAAGAGCACCGCGCGCTCAGCGAGGAACTGCTGCAGCAGCGCATCGGACTGGTAGCGCCGGTAGTCCAGGGTCTGCCCCGGATTGGGGAAGGTCGGCGTGCGCCGCGGCGGCAGCGGCTGCGACCAGTCGGTATAACGCTGGCTCCAGAACGCCGTCCCCCACGCGTCGTTGAGCGCATCGAGGGTGTCGTAGCGGCGGCGCAGCCACTCGCGGAAACCGGCAGCGCAGGTGTCGCAGAAGCACGGGATGTTGTGGCAGCCGTACTCATTGGAGATGTGCCACATCGCCAACGCCGGGTGATCGTGGTAGCGCTGCGCCATCGCCTCGGTGAGACGGGTCGCGTATGCCGTGAACGTCGCCGACGAGGGACACCATGCCTGCCGGGAGCCTGGCCAGAGGCGGTGACCGTCGTGGTCGATCGGCGCGATCTCAGGATGGGCCTGGGCCAGCCACATCGGCGGCGAGGCCGTGGCGGTCGCCAGGTCGACGGCGATATCAGCGGCTGCCAGCAGGCCCATGACCTCGTCGAGCCAGCCGAAGTCATAGGTGCCGTCGGACGGCTCCACCCAGGACCAGGAGAAGATCCCCAGCGACACGAAGGTGACGCCCGCTCGCTGCATGGCGGCAATGTCCTCCCGCCACACCTCTCGCGGCCATTGCTCTGGGTTGTAGTCGCCGCCGAAGGGGATGACACCACGTGGCCAGTCGCGCATGCGGCCAGTCTCGACATCGCTGCCCTAATTGTCAACAAAACCGAACACGTCGTCGGTTGAGGATCCGACGGGGAAGCATCGGGTTTCAGGTCGCTAACGACCCACAGCAGGGTGTTGACAGGGCCATCGGGAACACAGCAGGATCGAACCAGTGACCTTTACGGATTGTTCGGTCCTGTTGGAATGCCCCAAAGCACTGCTCAAACGGTGGCGCGACGGGACGACAGGAGCCGCACCGCCGCCGGTCCGCCCAGGCATCACCCGCACCGGGTGATGCCCGTCACCAAAGGAGTTGACATGTCCCGTCCGTCCAGTGAGGACGCCTACCTCGCCAGTCTCGTGCCCGCGTCGGTGCAGGCTCAGCGCTTCAGCCGCCGCAACCTCTTGGTCGGCGCCGGCGCTTTCGCGGTGACCCCCGCTCTCTTGGCCGCGTGCAGTTCGGGTTCGTCCACGACTGCGGCGAGCAGCTCCGGCGGCGGTGCCGCGACCGGCACGGTGAGCCTGGGGTCCAACCAGTCCGACGCCGTCCCGAAAGCCGCTGTCGCCGCGGTCGTCGACGCCTTCAAGAAGGACAACGCGGGTCTGGACGTCAAGGTCAACACGGTCGACCACAACACCTTCCAGGAGCAGATCAACAACTACCTGCAGGGCAGCCCGGACGACGTCTTCGCGTGGTTCGCCGGCTACCGGATGCGCTTCTTCGCCAGCAAGGGCCTGGCCGGCGACATCTCCGACGTCTGGGGCAACCTTCCCGGGATGTCCGACGCCATGAAGAAGTCTTCGACGGGTGACGACGGCAAGCAGTACTTCGTTCCCTCGAGCTACTACCCGTGGGCGATGTTTTACCGCAAGAGCGTCTGGGCTGCGAAGGGCTACACCGTCCCCAAGACCCTCGAGGAGCTGATGACCCTCGGCCGGAAGATGAAGGCCGACGGGCTCGTGCCGATCGCCTTCGGCGACAAGGACGGCTGGCCCGCCATGGGCACCTTCGACCAGATCAACTTGCGGGTCAACGGCTACGACTTCCACGTCAGCCTGATGGCCGGCAAGGAGGACTGGGCCGGCGACAAGGTCAAGAAGGTCTTCGACACCTGGCGCGGCTTGCTGGAGATCCACCAGGCCGACTCGCTCGGGCGCACCTGGCAGGAAGCCGCCCAGAGCCTGCAGAAGAAGGAATCGGGCATGTACCTGCTCGGCTCGTTCCTCGCCCAGCAGTTCAAGGGCGAGGAGGACGACCTCGACTTCTTCAACTTCCCGGAGATCGACGCCGCGATCGGCGCCGACGCCATCGAAGCCCCGATCGATGGCTACATGATGGCCAAGAAGCCCAAGAACGAGGCCGGCGCCAAGAAGCTGCTCGGCTACATCGGCTCGGCCGCAGGTCAGGACGTCCTGGTCAAAGCCGACCCCAGTGTCGTCGCCGCCAACGGCAAGGCGAGCACGGCGGCATACACGGCCTTGCAGAAGAAGTCGGCGGAGTTCGTCGCCTCGGCGAAGTCCATCGCTCAGTTCCTCGACCGCGACACCCGGCCCGACTTCGCATCGACCGTGATGATCCCCGCGATCCAGGACTTCATCAAGACCCCGACCGACGTCGACGGCCTCGTGAAGAAGATCCAGGCGCAGAAGGTGTCGATCTTCGGTTCGTGATCCATCACCCGTGACGGGGGTGGCCCGGGTGCGAACCCGAGGCCACCCCCGCTCGGCGAGGAGGCAGCATGGCCAAGCGCTACAAAGGCATCAACCAGCTCAGCCCCGGCGACAAGATCCTCGTCGCCCTCATGATCATCGTCCCCACCGCCCTCGTCGTCGGGCTGGTGTGGATTCCCGCGATCATGTCGGTGTGGCTGTCGTTCACCAACTGGGATGGCCTGGGGTCCTTCTCGGACGCCCATTTCATCGGGACGAAGAACTACACCGACGTCGTGTCGATCTATCCGCCGTTCTGGCCGGCGATCCAGCACAACCTCATCTGGCTGGCCGTGATGTTCCTCTTCGCCACCCCGATGGGCATGTTCATCGCCGTGCTCATCGACCGTGAGGTGCGGTTCACGCGGTTCTACCAGACGGCCTTCTATATGCCGGTCGTGTTGGCCTTGGCCCTGGTCGGCTTCATCTGGCAGCTCATCTTCAGCCGTGACGAAGGCCTGCTCAACAACCTCACCGGCTCGACCATCGACTGGTACGGCGACCCGCGCTACAACCTCTGGGCCGCTCTCGTCGCCACGAGTTGGCGCCATATCGGCTACATCATGTTGCTCTACTTGGCCGGCCTCAAGGGCGTCGACCCGTCGCTGCGGGAAGCGGCCTCGCTCGACGGCGCCACCGAAAAGCAGACCTTCTTCAAGGTCGTCTTCCCCGTCCTCGCGCCGATCAACATCATCGTCCTGGTCGTGACGGTCATCGAGTCGCTGCGCGCTTTCGACCTGGTGTGGATCATCAACAAGGGCCGCAACGGCCTGGAACTCATCTCGACCCTCGTGACAGCCAACGTCGTCGGCGAGGCGAGCCGGATCGGCTTCGGATCCGCGCTGGCGACGATCATGCTGCTCATCTCGTCGGTCTTCATCGTCATCTATCTGCGCATCGTCATGAGGGAGGACGCCCGATGAGCACCGCTACGCCCGCTGTGCCCGCCGCGCCAGCCCCCATCCGGCCGCCTCGGGAGGGCGGAGTGCAGGCCAAGCGCACCGGCACCAGGATCTTTCTGCTCGTCTTCGCGCTGCTGTGGATGTTCCCGCTCGGCTGGGCGGTGCTCAACTCGTTCCGCGACTACAAGTTCACCTCACTGAACGGCTATCTCAGCTGGGGTGGCTTCACCCTGGACAACTACAAGAACGCCTGGGAAAGAGCCGATTTCGGCACCCACCTGGTCAATTCGGCGATCATCACCATCCCCGCCGTCATCCTCACGCTCATCCTCAGTTGCTGCATCGCGTTCGTCGTGGCCCGGTTCTCGTTCCGCTTCAACCTCACCCTGCTCGGGCTCTTCACGGCGGCCAACCTGCTGCCTCCGCAGGCGTTGCTCATCCCCGTGTTCAAGATGTTCAGCAAGGTCGAGGTCCCCGAATGGGTGAGCGACTCGGGCACCCTGCTCAACACCTATTGGGGTCTCATCGCGGTCAACGTGGCCTTCCAGACCGGGTTCTGCGCCTTCGTGCTGTCCAACTACATGAAGACCATCCCCAAGGAGATCTACGAATCGGCCGTCCTCGATGGCGCTGGCGTCGGTCGACAGTTCCTCCAGCTGACCCTCCCGCTGTGCCGACCGCCGCTGGCAGCGCTGGCCACCCTTGAAGTGACCTGGATCTACAACGAGTTCTTCTGGGCGACCGTCTTGCTCACCCAAGGCTCGAAGTTCCCCGTCACCAGCTCGCTGAACAATCTGCGCGGCGAGTTCTTCATCGACAACAACCTCGTGGCGGCCGGGTCGGTCATCGTCGCCATCCCCACGTTGGTCATCTTCTTCGCGCTGCAAAAGCAGTTCGTGTCGGGCCTCACCCTTGGCGCGACCAAGGGCTAACCTTCGCTGCTCAGTCAGCCCGCCGACGCGTCAACAACCTGGTCCGCCGGGGGGACGGTAGCCCGTGGCACCGAATTCCATTCGCTGAAGGTCGCCGCATCGACACCCTTTCCGGTCACCTTGACCGGCAGCCAGGAGCCGTCGGCGGCGACATAGCACTGGCCCTGGTCCTTGCCCGCCGCGTCCGAGAAGACATAGACGGGTTTGCCGTCCAGCGTGGTCGACTCGACGGTAGGTGCGACCTTGTCCGGGGTGATCGAGGTGATCATCTCGGCGAGTGTGCCCGGCACGGTCAGCTGGCCGAGCGCCTTCTTCTGAGCCTCCGGCATCTTCATCCACCGGCCGGCCAGCAGCGTGGACGCTGAGGGCACCCCCCATGCCTTCCAGAACGCGTCATCACCCTTGACGTAGAAGCCGCCACCGGCAAGCAGGGCCTCCATCTTCGTGCCGTCCGAGGTCACCTGGTAGTGACCGTCGGTGCCGTCCGTCGTGCCGGCCAGGTCGAGCGAGACCGTGCCGGTCGCGACGATGTGGACCGACGTGGCTGCCTTGACTGCCGTCGTGACCTTACTCAGCAGCTCAGCGCCTGTCGCAGGAGCGGCTGGGCCCATGCTCGTCGCAACCGCGGAGGCCGTGCCACTCGGCGTGGGCGACGAGGTAGTGGTGCAGGCGACGAGACTGACCACGAGGGCACCGGCACCGATAACGGCACCCCACCGACCGAACCGCACGGACATCCGTCCCCCTCGTGAGGCAAGAGCACACAGCGCCGGTCGCCGCGTGGGAGCCATCCTAAGGAATCGACGTCGGGGCTTCTCGTCGGGCGAGCGGCCCGTGGTGTCGGAAAGCGCACACTCGGACAGCGCACACTAGCCGCAGGGGTGAGCCGACGGCATACTGAGGAGTAACTAAGCAAGCGCTCACCTGGCGCTGCGCGGGATCCTGAAGGAGCCACCCGTGACCGAGGCCGTCATCGTCGCCGCTGCTCGCACCCCTATCGGTCGGGCCTTCAAAGGATCGATCAAGGACATCCGGCCAGACGACCTGTCCGCCCAGGTCATCCAGGCGGCCCTCGCCCAGGTGCCAGGCCTGGACCCGGCTCTCATCGAGGACCTCTACTGGGGCGCGGCCGACCACACCGGGAAGGCGGGGGGCAACGTCGCCCGCGTGATCGCCGTGCTGCTCGGCTTTGACCACCTGCCGGCGGTGACGATCAACCGCTACTGCGCCTCCAGCGTCCAGACCACCCGGATGGCCTATCACGCGATCAAGGCCGGCGAGGGCGAGGTCTTCATCAGCGGTGGGGTCGAGTCGGTCTCGCAATACACCAGCTTCCTCGGGGCCGGGGGCATCTACGAGAGCGACCACAACCCGGTCTTCGCCGATGCCAAAGCGCGCAGCATCGCCATGTCGGACGGCAATGTCACCTGGACCGACCCCCGGCTGGAAGGGCTGCTGCCCGATGTCTACCTCTCGGTCGGCCAGACCGCCGAAAACGTCGCCACCTCCCGCGGGATCACCCGAGCCCGCCAGGACGAGTGGGCCGTCACCTCGCAGAACCGCGCCGAAGCAGCCATCGCCAGTGGCTTCTTCGCGGCCGACATCTCGCCGGTGACCTGCCCGGACGGCACCGTCGTCACGGCCGACGACGGGCCGCGCCCCGGCGTCACCATCGAGGCCCTCGCCGGGCTCAAGCCGGTCTTCCGCGAGCAGGGCACCGTCACCGCTGGCAACTGCTGCTCCCTCAACGACGGCGCCGCCGCTCTGGTTGTCATGAGCGACCGCAAGGCCAAGGACCTAGGCCTGACCCCACTCGCCCGCGTCGTCTCGACCGGCACGACCGGCCTGTCCCCCGAGATCATGGGCCTGGGCCCGGTGGAGGCATCGCGTCAGGCGCTCGCCCGGGCCGGCATGACGATCAAGGACATGGACCTCTACGAGATCAACGAGGCCTTCGCTGCTCAGGTGCTGCCCTCGGCCGACGACCTTGGCATGGACTTCGACAAGCTCAACGTCCACGGCGGGGCGATTGCGCTCGGCCACCCGTTCGGCTCGACCGGCGCCCGCATCACGACGACCCTGCTGCACGGGCTGCGCGAGCGAGACGGCCAGTTCGGCCTGGAAACGATGTGCGTCGGTGGCGGCCAGGGCATGGCGATCATCTACGAACGCCTGAGTTGACCCTCAGGGCAGATCGGCGCGCAGCCGTCGCAGGGTCTCGGCGACGTCGGGCACGCCAGCCTGCGCGGCGTCATAGGTCACGACCCGCAGTTGGTCCATGACGACGGCAGGCCCGAAGCGCTCGTGCAGGCGCGGCAACGGCATACCAGCAGGTATGCCGTGCCGCGCAGCCGTCACGTCGACGAGACCTTGCGCGGCGGCGAAAAGGGTGTCGGAAGCAGAAACCGCCTGACCCAGCGGCAGCTGATGCCACCGCTGGGTCAGGCGGTCGAGTTCTGCGTCAACGCCGCGATCGCAGGCTGACGGGATCATCCGAGCGATCGGATGGTCAGTCGCGCAGGCGGGCGAGCAGCCGGACGATCTCGATGTAGAGCCACACCAGGCTGACGATGAGGCCGTGGGCCAGCAGCCAGGAGTACTTCTGCGGCGCGCCCATGCGGACCGCCCCGTCGATGGAGTCGAAGTCGATGGCCAGCGAGTAGGACGCGAGGCCCACACCGAGCAGCGAGATCCCGATACCGAGCATGCCGCTGCCGCCGAAGCCCCAACCGCTGGTCCAGCCGGCGAAGAGCGCAATGACGTTGACCAGGCTGAACAGCAGGTAGCCCATGATCGCGAAGCCGAAGATGCGCCGGCTGCGGCTGGTCACCTTGATCAGGCCGCTCTTGTAGCCGAGGAACATGCCGGCGAAGGTGCACAGGGTCGCGACGACAGCCGTGGCGACGATGCCGGGGTAGGTGCGCTCCATGACCCGGCTGAACGCACCGACGAAGACGCCCTCCAGCGCGGCATACGTGACGATGAGCGGCACCGAGACGGTCTTCTTGAAGGCGATGACCAGGCCGATGACCAGGCCGCCGAACATGCCGGCCAGCCAGAACGGCATGGTCAGGCCGGGCGAGCCGGCGGTGACGACCCAGCTCAATGCGGCGAGGGTGACCACGAGCGTGAACAGCCCGATGGTCTTCATGATGACGTCGTCGAAGGTGACCCGTCCGGTCTGCAGCGGCCCGGCGCTGGGCGCCTGGTACATGTCCTGCAGCTGCTGGTGGCTCAGTTGGTCCTGGTATGCCGTGCCCGCTGTCGCGTAGGGCCCCTGCCCGTAGGGCTGCTGAGGTTGCGGCTGCTGGCCGAAACCGGCATACCGGTCTTCCTTGAGCTGCTTCTCGATCCGAGAGAACACCGGGTTGTTGCCCGCCATCGATCCTCCAAAGGTGTGCCCCCGGAATGGGGAGCGCGTCTTGAAGGGTAAGCGTACGGGGCTGCGGCCTTGTTCCCCCGATCCGCGGTGCCCCCGACGAGACTCGAACTCGCACTGAAGCGATTTTAAGTCGCCTGCCTCTGCCATTGGGCTACGAGGGCACCAGCAAGTATGCCGTCCCGGCCGACTGCGAGCGGGTGCCCCGCGCGGGCAGAGCGGCTCAGAGATAGGTGCGGCGCGGGTGGACGGCGTGAGGGCCCGCGACCCGGTCGAGGAAGATCATCCCGTCGGTGTGGTCGATCTCGTGTTGCAGAGCGACGGCCTCGAAGGCGTCGGTCTCGAGCGTCACCCACTCGCCCGTGACCGGCAGCTGGCCACGCACCACCAACCGCCGGGCGCGAGCCACGTCGCCGGTGAAGTCGGGCACCGACATGCAACCCTCCCGGCCACGCTCCTTGCGAGTGGCTGACTCGACGACGGCATTGCACAGCACGAACTCGCCGTGGCAGGTGCGGGTCTTGGGGTGACCGGTCACGTCGACGGAGAAGACCCGCCAGGCGATGCCGACCTGCTGCGCGGCCAACCCAACGCAGCCGGGTGACACGGCCTGGGTGGCGAGCAGATCAGCGGCCAGCGCGATGACCTCGGGGGCGGTCGGGTCCACCATCATGCCCGGGGTCGCGAGCACCGGATCGGGCGCCTGCACGACCTGGAGCACCCGACCCGCGGGCAGGGGTGGCATGACCAACGAGCTCACAGCAGGTCGTCGTCCACGGGATGCAAGCTCACGTCGACGCCAAGACCTGACGCAGCCTCGGCCAGATCTGCCTGCACGGCCTCGACGTCGGTGCCTTCGGGCAGCATGACCTCGGCCATGAGCACATAGAGCGCCGAGCCGAGCCGGGTGCCGAGGTCGACGATATTCCCCTGGTGTCGGGCCAACACCCGGGTGATGGACGCGACGATCCCGGGCCTGTCGGCGCCGTGCACCCGCAGCGTGAAGGGCTGCCCCGCACCGGACAGGTGGGCCGGGTCGGGCAGCGAGCGCACGTCAACGCTCAGCCCTCCGGATTGGGCAAGCGGCGCCATCGCGGATTCGACGTCCTCCTGTGATGCTCCCGTCCGGACGAGAACGACCATGGCGAAGTGCCCCCGCAACAGGGTCATCGTCGAGTCTTCGAGGTTGCCCCCGACCCCGGCCAGCGCCTCGGTGAGTTCGGCGACGATGCCGGGCCGGTCGTCGCCCAGGACGGTCACGGCGAGGACAGGGGGCGGAAGAGTCACGGGCGTCAGCCTAGCGGCAGCCCGAGGCCACCCTCACGGCCTTCCAGCCCCGCCCAGCGCATCAGCCCGCGCACGCGCCAGCAGCTCATAGGCTCGCGATCACCGCGTCGAGCATCGGTTCGGTCAGCCGTCCGGTGAAGGTGTTTTGTTGGCTCACGTGATAGCTGCCGACCAGGCGAAGCTCTCGCCCCGCGGAGGTGACCAGACGGCATACCGCCCCATGGCCGAAGCGCGGTTTGGGCGTCGGCACCTGCCACCCGAGCCGTCGCACGGCCGAAAGCGTGGCATCCCAGCCGATGCCGCCGAGGGCGAGGATCGAGCGCAACGACGGCTCGGCGAGGGTGAGATCGCGGTCCAGCCAGGGCGCACAGGTCGCCTTCTCCTGCGTCAAGGGCTGGTTTCCCGGCGGAGCGCACCGCACGGTCGCGACGATCCGCATCCCGGTCAGCGCTTGCCCGTCGCCCGCGGCGACGCTCGTCGGCAGCGCGGCATACCCGGCGCGGTGCAGCGCGGCATACAGCCAATCGCCGCTGCGATCGCCGGTGAACATCCGCCCGGTGCGGTTGGCTCCGTGGGCTGCGGGAGCCAGCCCGACGACCAACACCGCTGGTGCAGGGTCACCGAAGCCGGGGCCTGGCCGACCCCAATACGGTTGCGTTGCAAAGGAAGCCCGTTTGCCGACCGCGCACTCCTCCCGCCACGCGACCAACCGCGGGCAGGCCCGGCATACCGAGATCCGAGCATCGAGCTCCTCCACCGTGGCAGCCGAGTCCGCCAGAGCCACGACCTCTTCGCCCGAGGACGCGACGGGGGTATGCCGGTCGGCCAGGTCTCCCGGCCACCCCGTGCCCGGTGGGACAGGCGAGGCGAACAGCTCGCCGGTCACCGGGTGGGGCAGGTCGGTCATGCCACGCCGCTCTCCGTCATCGTGAGTCGATCAGAGTCCGGCGAGCGACAGGGCGATGCCGTCGAGGATGTCGTGCTCGGACGTGACGATCTGCAGGTCCTCGCCGAGGCCGGTGTCGCGTTTGGCCCGCTCGATGACTCGTGACCACACCAGGGCGCCGGCACCGATGACGTCGACCCGTCCGGGGTGCATGAACCCCAACTCGGCCCGCTGCGCGCGCGGCATCCGGAGCAATTCGTCGCATGCCTTCTGGGTCGCGTCGGGGCTGGCGATCGACAGGTGGATCGCCTCGGGGTCATAAGCCGGCAGTTTGAGCAGGTATGCCGTGACCGTCGTGACGCTGCCGGCCAAGCCCACCAGGGTGCGCACCGGATGCACGTCGACCTCGGTGGCACCGATGTCAATCTGCGCATCGACGTCGACGATCGCCGCGGCGATCTCTTCCAAGCTCGGCGGGTCAGTGACCAGGTGGCGCTCGGTCATCCGGACGCAGCCGATGTCGACCGAGCGAGCGGCCTTCACCTCAGACGTGCCCCGGACGAACTCGGTCGACCCACCCCCGATGTCGATGACGAGGTAGGGACCGGGGATCCCGGCGGCGCGCAGGTCGCCGGTGGCCCCGAGGAAGGACAGCCGGGCCTCCTCGGAGCCGGTGATCACCTCGGGCGTGACATCGAGGTCCCCGAAGGCCGCGTGCACCCCCGCCACGAACTCATCGGAGTTGCCGGCGTCACGACTGGCCGACGTCGCGACGAACCGGATCGTCGTCACGCCATGCTCGCGGCACTGCTGGGCATATTCGCGGGCCTGAGCGAGGGTGCGCGCCATGGCGTCCGGCGCGATCATGCCGGTCTTGTCGACGCCATGGCCGAGCCTGACGATGTCCATGCGGCGCACGACGTCGGTGAGTGCCCCGGTCTCGGTGTCGACATCCGCGATGAGCAACCGGATCGAGTTGGTGCCGCAGTCGACCGCTGCGACGCGACGAGTGTGGGAGGTCACCGGTCTGCTCCTTCGTTTTCCGCGGGCGCGCATGGCTGCGTCGTCCACCACTGTGGCAAGAGGGCGAGGGTCTGGTCACCGAGCGGGTTGACGCCCGGACCGGCCGCCAGCGCGTGGGCGGCCAGGACGTGTAGGCACTTGACGCGATCGGGCATTCCCCCGGCCGAGATCCCGTCGATCTCCTCGGGCACCCCGAGCAGGGCGCGATCGGCCAGGTATGCCGTGTGCGCCCGGCGATAGCCCTCGGCCAGGCTAGGGTCCTCGCCCAATCTCCGCTGCATGTCCTTCATGACGCCCTCGGACTCGAGAGTGCTGAGGGCTGCCGTGAGCCGAGGGCAGGTCGCGTAATAGGTCGTGGGGAACGGGGTGCCGTCGGGCAGTTGCGGGAGCGTCGTCACGACGTCAGGTGCGCCGCAGGGACACCGGTGGGCCACGGCCACGACGCCCCGCGGAGTGCGCCCGAGTTGCTGCTGGACCATGCTCAGGTCCGCAGCATCGACGGCAACCTCCCGTGATCCGCTCGTCCGCACGATGCCGAGCCTACCGATTCAGGCTGTCAGCGCCGCGGGCATGTGGGCAACGGCAGACCAATGCCAGGTCAACGGCCAGTGACAGAGGCAACCGGTTGATCCGCCAGTTGCACCGACTGCCAGAGCTGGCCGTACCACGGTGCCGAGGCGTCGGCCCGCGGAGCGGCCACGGAGACCGACGGCGTCGGGGACTTCGGCGCCGTCGCGTCGATGACGGTGTAGGAGCGATCGCCCGGCTTGACGAACTTGAGTCGCGCGCGCGCCTGCTGCTCGACATAGGCCGGGTCCCCCCAGCGCTCTTCTTCGGCCTTGAGGTCGGCCAACTGCTGTTGCTGAGAGACGATCTTGTCGCGCAAGGCGTCGATCTCGGCGTTCTGCCGGGCCAGGTTGCGAGCGGTCGGCACCAGGGTCACCAAGAGGACGATGACCAGTCCGGCTAGCACGACCCAGCGCCACCATACGGTGCCCGGGGCGGTGTCGGCGGTGGCCTCGCGGGGCCGGGCAGCCGGTGCCGGCCGTCGGGCTCCCGCTCGAGCCCCCGGGCCGGTATGCCGGGTGGTTGCCCCGGGACGAGACGCCGCAGCACCCGGCCGGCGGGCGGAGCCCGTCGGCCGGGTGCTGCGAGAGGTCGTCACGTCAGGGTCCTGGACGGCATACGGTCCAGTGTGACCGACGCGGCGCTGGGATTACTTGCGCCCCGCCGTGAACCGCGGGAACGCGCCGGCACCGGCATACACAGCGGCGTCGTCGAGTTCTTCCTCGATGCGCAGCAGCTGGTTGTACTTGGCCACCCGGTCGGAGCGGGCCGGGGCGCCGGTCTTGATCTGGCCGCAGTTGGTTGCCACCGCGAGGTCGGCGATCGTCGTGTCCTCGGTCTCGCCGGAGCGGTGGCTCATCATGCAGGTGTAGCCGTTGCGGTGGGCGAGCTCGACGGCGTCGAGGGTCTCGGTGAGCGAGCCGATCTGGTTGACCTTGACCAGCAGCGAGTTGGCGGTGCGGGTGTCGATGCCGCGCTGCAGCCGCTCCGGGTTGGTGACGAACAGGTCGTCGCCCACGAGCTGGACCTTGTCACCGAGCTTGTCGGTGATGGCCTTCCAACCGGCCCAGTCCTCTTCGCTCATCGGGTCCTCGATGGACACCAGCGGGTAGTTGGCGACCAACTCGGCGTAGTAGTCGGCCATCTCGTCGGCCGACTTCTTGGCGCCCTCGAACTCATAGGAGCCGTCCTTGTAGAACTCGGTCGCCGCGACGTCGAGCGCCAGCGCGACGTCCTTGCCCGGGGTGTAGCCGGCCTTCTCGATGGCCTCGACGATGAGGTCGAGGGCCGCCCGGTTGCTCTCCAGGTTGGGGGCGAAGCCGCCCTCGTCGCCGAGGCCAGTGGACAGCTCGCGGTCGTGCAGGACCTTCTTGAGCATGTGGTAGACCTCGGCGCCCCAGCGCAGCGCCTCCTTGAACGACGGCGCGCCGATCGGGGCGATCATGAACTCCTGAATGTTGACATTGGAGTCGGCGTGGGCGCCACCGTTGAGGATGTTCATCATCGGCACCGGCAGGATGTGGGCGTTGGGGCCACCGACATAGCGGAAGAGCGACAGCCCTGCGGAGTCGGCCGCGGCCCGGGCCACGGCGAGCGAGACGCCGAGGATGGCGTTGGCGCCGAGCTTCTCCTTGTTCTTGGTGCCGTCAAGCGCGATCATCTCGGCGTCGATGAGGCGCTGCTCGGAGGCCTCGAAGCCGATGATCCGCTCGTTGATCTCGTCGAGCACGGCCTCGACGGCCTTCTCGACGCCCTTGCCGAGGTAGCGCTTCTTGTCACCGTCGCGGCGCTCGCACGCCTCGAACGCTCCGGTCGATGCACCCGACGGGACCGCCGCGCGGGCGATGGTGCCGTCGTCGAGAGCCACCTCGACCTCGACCGTGGGGTTGCCGCGGGAGTCGAGGATCTCGCGCGCGCCTACTGCCTCAATGCTGGCCACTGGACTGCCTCCAAGACGTGGTTCGGGGCTGGGCCGATCCCGCCTCACGCCGCATTGCGTCAAGCCGCCGGCCGTCGTGCCAACCCTATCCCTCGGCGTCGGCCAGCGCCCTCACAGCGGCCCGCAGGGCGGCGTCGGGATCGTCACCATCGCGCACCAACCGGGCGACGATTCCCAGGAGTTCGGCCCCCGGCCCTCCGGCGTTCACCTGCGCATCGACGCGGTCGCCGAGACCGGCGCGATCCAGACGGGAGACCACCTTCGCCGCTCGGGCGAGGGACGGCATACCCGCCGGTATGCCGTGCAGCGGCCCGTCCGCGGCCCCTTTGGCCGCCTTCTCGGCGGCCTTGAGCTGCTCCCAGTTGGCCGCGACCTGCTCGGGGGTGTCGGCCTGGACGTCGGCGAAGACGTGGGGGTGGCGACGACGCAGTTTGGCGGTCAGCCCTGCGGCGATGTCGTCGAGGTCGAACGGCACCTCGGGGTGCTCCTGGCCGACCCGGGCTTGGAAGACCACCTGGAGCAGGACGTCGCCGAGTTCTTCGACGATGTGGTCGCGGTCGCCGGACTCGATGGCTTCGGCTGCCTCGTGGGCCTCTTCCAGCAGGTAGGGCACCAGCGACTCGGGGGTCTGCTCGGCGTCCCAGGGGCAGCCGCCCGGCGAGCGGAGCCGGTCCATCACCGCCACCAGTTCGGCAACGGCAGCTCCGGGTTGCGGGGCGGTCGAGGTCACGGGGCCTTGGTGCTCGCCGCGGGCTGGATGATCCAGTCCGGGGTGGTCTTGAGCAGGGTGCCGTCCTTGGGGTTGACCCCGCTGCCGTAGCGCGGGTCGATGATGACCTGCGCGTGGTCGATCTTGGCGAGCACGTCCTGCCAGTCGGCGTCGGTGAAGGTCGCCGCCGCGTTGTTGGCCTTGACGATCGAGACCGTCTCGGCCGTCGGCGAGGCGATCTGCGCCATCATCGCGTTGTAACCGGCATCCGGAGTCCACAACCCCTTGGCATCGCTATGGGCCAGCACGAACGGCGCGACGACCAGCCAGTTGACGGTGGTCTTGTCGCTCAGCGGTTGCGCGGCCAACTCGGCCATGGTGTTGAGCTGGCGGGTGGCCTCGCTCACCTGAGCCTGGCTGTAGGTCGTGCCATCGACGACCAATGCCGTGCCCGGACGGGTGGCACCGCTGCAGCCGGACAAGGCCAGCGCGCCCGACATCACCAGGGCGGTGCCGACAAGGCGCCAGGCGGAACGACGAGTGGTCATCGAGCGGGTCCTTTCCCTCCGTGCCGTGCGGCACCGGAGCTATTGTGCCCCACCGACGTCGTCGCTGTGCCAGCCCCCGCAGTGGCGACCCGAGCGGCGTCGGCGACGTTGTCCAGGAGCACCGCTCGCACCAGGTCCGAGGCCCAGCGCAGCACCGCGGTGTCCCGCAGCGGCTGGCCGCCCACCCGTGCCGTCATCGGCTTGGGCACCAGCAGGACGTCGAGGCTGTCCTTGACGATCGAGCCGGGATAGAGCCGGGCCAGGCGCACCCGGCGGCTGTCCGGGAAGCTCGTTGCTGGCACCGGGCCGAAGCGAACGAAGTTCCCTTGCACCGACACATCGGCCAGGCCGGCAGCCCGCGCCACGGTGCGTAGACGGGCCACCTCGAAAAGGTTGACCACCGGCTCCGGGGGTGCGCCGTAGCGGTCGCGCAGCTCTTCCTCGATTGCAAGGACGCCCGCCTCGTCGCTGACCGAGGCGAGCTTTTGGTATGCCTCCAGCCGCAGCCGCTCCCCAACCTCACGGGGGTAGCCCTTGCCGGGCACGTAGTCGTGCGGCAGGTGGGCATCGACGGGCAGTTCGATCTTCACTTCCGCGGGGGTGGTGTCGGCTTCGCCCTTGTATGCCGCGACAGCCTCGCCGACCAGCCGTACATAGAGGTCGAAGCCCACCCCCTCGATGTGCCCGGACTGCTCCCCGCCCAGGAGGTTGCCCGCCCCACGGATCTCTAGGTCCTTCATCGCCACCACCATGCCGGCCCCGAGGTC
>Ga0116180_1001783_pt1 | contig 17708 bp, 14 predicted proteins | sample AD_UKC073_MetaG_FD_89804 | JGI IMG/M metagenome (GOLD analysis project Ga0116180, IMG submission 89804) | Active sludge microbial communities of municipal wastewater-treating anaerobic digesters from USA - AD_UKC073_MetaG | ecosystem: Engineered > Bioreactor > Anaerobic > Digestate | place: USA...
CCTTCTCCAAACCCAAGCTCAGCATCATCCACCAGAGTCTGGATCACCTGCGCAAGGGCATTGGCATCGGCATACTCCACTCCCGGAGTGAGCTCGAATTCTTTCTGCTCTGAACCGAGGGTGATCCTGAATTTATTGTTCTGGCCTGTCAGCTTTATCCCGGAACTCAGGTCACTGTTGAATATCGCATTGTACCCTTTGTTCATGGTGTTGGAGATTTTCAATGTGTTTGTGTTACTGGTGTTAAGCGTCAGCCTGTCTCCTTCGGTATCCACAGTAACCTTACCGTTTCCGAAAGCTTCATCCAGCTTGTTTTGCATGTCATCTCCAAGCTCGCCTATGCTGGTAAATCCACCGGACAAAACGATGTTTTTCTTAACTCCGTTGAATTCAACGGCAAATACATTGTTTCCGGCTGAGCTGCTGATCTTGCTTATGTTTTCTGATGTAAGGACGCTGCCGAACAGGCCTCCTGTAGCCTTCGTGCCCGTTTGTCTGGCAGTCGCAGCTGTTACGATATTTTTTATCGTGTAATCGCCCGCTTTTGCACCCGAGCCGGCCACAGCCGTGAAAAACGTATTTGTGTCCTGCCCGTCATATTTGACAGCGAAGGCATTGTATATGCTGGAATTCCTCATGTCGGTCGCAGGCTTCAATGCATTGAAATATTCGTTACTGAAGCTCTGGAGCGCGCTGGTTATTTCCCTGTACTGCTCCTGTTTCCACAGCAGCAGTTGTCTGCTTTTTGATACAGAATCGACTTTGAGCCTCTCGACCTGCATCAGTTGGAAAACCAGACCATCCACATCCAATCCGGACAGTCCGGTCATCCTCGTTACGCTGTTATAATAGGTGTTGATGTAACTCATCCGTGATCACCTTCTTTCATCCACCAAAATACCTGCCATTTCAAGCATGCTTGCTATCACGTCCAGTATTTTTTTCGGCGGTATTTCCTTGATGACTTCATTGGTGGTTTCGTCGATGACCTTGATCATGATTTCATTTGTACCTTCGTGTATCGTATACTGGAATCTTCTGTTGTGTCCTTCTATTACCTTGTTCATTTTGTCGACAGCTTCAGATATTACCCTCTCATTGACAGAGTAACCGCCTGTCTCAGAATTTCTCTGCTGTGGATCTCTTCCACTCCCGACCTTCATTTGGAAATTGTCCGCAGTTCTGCTTCCAATAAGCTGCGGTTCATTGTTTACTCTGGTATTGACTGCGGCATCCATGCCCTGAATCCTCATATGAATCCCTCCATGAATCAACGAATAGAGGTATAACCTCTCTATTTATTTATCGGAATAATTTGAGTAAGTGTTTATATATATTTTTACATAAATTATAAACACGGGCAATGATGTTTTTTTACAAAAATTGCTTTGCCGCTCATCCTTACGGCGCTGGCATATGCGCCATTCACCGCCGCCCACCGTTTCTCTCCATCAAAGCGTCTCTATTTTTGCCCTGTTTTTAACGTTTTTCATCGCATTCTTGGTGTCAAAAATAAATTTGCTGTGTTTTTCAATGAAGTCATAATCATAGCTGCTGTGCATCGTTGTGATGATCACCAGGTCTGCAGACTCAAGGTTTTCCGCCGTCAGCGGCGCAGATTCGTAAGATCTGCCTTTGTAAGTAAACCCAGGCACGTACGGGTCATTATATTTCAGTCTGGCACCATGTCTGACGAGCAGGTCCATCACCTTCAATGCCGGCGATTCCCGCACATCATCGATGTCCTGTTTATATGCTGCCCCGAGCACCATTATTTCAGAACCATTGAGCGATTTACCGAAACGGTTGAGTATTTTCATAGTTCTCTCAAGCACGAACTCCGGCATATAGTTGTTGATCTCACCGGCTGTCTCTATCAGCTTCGTATGGTAACCGAACTCCCGGACTTTCCATGTCAGGTAGAACGGATCGACTGCTATACAGTGGCCTCCGACTCCCGGTCCCGGATAAAAAGCCATAAAGCCGTAGGGCTTGGTCTTTGCAGCTTCGATTACTTCCCATATGTCTATACCCATTTTTTCGCATATTATTGCCATTTCATTGACTAAAGCGATGTTGACGTTTCTGAAAGTATTTTCCAATATTTTTTCCATCTCTGCAACTTTGGGAGAAGATGCCCTGAATACTTCACTGTCCAGTACATTGCTGTACAGAGCGGCAGCTGTTTCCGTGCAGTCAGGAGTGACCCCTCCCACCACTTTGGGCGTATTCTTTGTTTTATATATTTTGTTGCCCGGGTCCACGCGTTCGGGAGAAAAAGCAAGATAAAAATCCTTTCCGCACTCTAGGCCGGTGGACTCCAGTATCGGCTTTACCACTTCCTCGGTAGTACCGGGGTATGTAGTGCTCTCCAGTACGACCAGCATGCCTTTGTGAAGGTATTTTGCTATTTCTTTTGATGAGTTCGCGATATATGATATATCCGGCTGAAAGTGCTCATCCAGCGGTGTTGGCACACAAATGGCCACACAATCCGCTTCCGAGATAAAACTATAATCGCCAGTCGCCTTCAGCCTGCCCGATCTCACTATGTTTTTCAGGTCCGCGGGAACTATGTCCCCTATGTAGTTGATTCCCTCATTGACCTTCCTGACCTTATGCTCCTGGATATCAAATCCAATGACTCTGTACCCCGCTTTGGCCTTTTCCACCGCCAAAGGGAGACCGACATAGCCGAGGCCTATCACTCCGATGACCGCTGTTTTATCGTTGATTTTACTTAACAGTGTATTTTTCATGTCGTAATCCTTCATAAATCCGCCGCCTTAAAATGTGTCTGATTTGTTGCACCTGTTTTATATATCGACTTCGAGGGGGAATTCCATCACTGTGTATTTCACAGAATCTGTGAACATTTTGACCGCCGGATGCTGCCTGTCAAGATACGCTTTCATTATCGAATGCTCGTGCCGCCATGGCGGAGTTAACAGATGCCCTGTACATGCCGATAAAATAAGTATGACAACAGCAAACTAATGCTGTAATATCAAAGAGGTGACATTCCATAATGAAAGATATCATAAATTTCGGTCTGGTGGGCTGCGGCAGGATATCGAAAAACCACATCGATGCCATCTCAAAACTGCAGGATAGAGCCAGACTTGTCGCCGTATGTGATATAGATCCGGTCAGGGCACAAACGACAGGAGAATCGCATTCCGTTGATTATTACACGAGCCTCGATGACATGCTTGCAAGGAGTGACCTCGACGTGGTTTCAATATGTACTCCCAGTGGCCTTCACCCTGCACACGGCATAGCTGCTGCCAGGAAAAAGCTCCATGTGATAACGGAAAAGCCCATGGCAACAAGTCTGAAAAAGGCAGATGAACTGATATCGGCCTGCGACGAAAATGGTGTCCAGTTGTTCGTAGTCAAGCAGAACCGCCTCAACCCCACTCTGCAGCTTGTGAAACGTGCGATAACGAAGGGGCGGTTCGGGCAGATTTATATGGTCATCGTGAATGTACTCTGGTCCAGACCTCAATCTTATTATGACCAGGCTAAGTGGCGCGGCACCTGGGAACTTGACGGAGGAGCCTTTATGAACCAGGCAAGCCACTACATCGATATGATAGAATGGCTCATAGGGCCTGCTGAAAGCGTATGTGCATATACCGGTACCCTTGCACGCAGCATCGAAGCCGAAGATACTGGCAGCGCCTGTATCAGGTTCAGAAACGGAGCGATGGGCTCGGTCAACGTAACAATGCTCACATATCCAAAAAACTTTGAGGGTTCACTGACTATCATCGGTGATAGCGGCACTGTCAGAGTCGGCGGTATCGCTGTCAACAGAATAGAACATTGGGAATTCCGCGATTACGATGATGACGACAAGCTTGTAGAAATGAGCGCATATGATCCTCCCAATGTCTACGGTTACGGACATACAGGCTACTATAAAAATGTCCTGGATGCTCTCAGAGGGATATCGGAGCCTGACATCAACGGCAGGGAGGGGCGCAAATCGCTGGAGTTGATCCTGGCCATATATAAATCGGCGCGGGAAGGCAGAAGCATTTCACTCCCGCTGGAGTAGCAGGGCATGGCGACGATCCTGTGACATGGCGACATTCTCCAGCCACAAAGGAGTTCCTCTTGCATAAGAGTGTCCCCATACCCGGGGAGTAGCACATACCTCAGCTTTAAAGAATGTCACAATGATCTGGGAGCATCACTTGTCTCGGCCTTGCGAATGTTACGATGAGATTTTGAGGTGGTACGAATGAAGGATTACTACATCCATGAATCCAGCTATATCGATGAACCCTGTGAAATAGGCGCAGGGACGAAAATCTGGCACTTTTCTCATATCATGAAGGGCTGCAGGATCGGCCGAAACTGCAATATCGGGCAGAATGTGATGTTAGGTCCCGATGTGGTCATAGGTGACAATGTTAAGATACAAAACAATGTTTCAGTCTATACAGGTGTCATTTGTGAAGATGATGTCTTCATCGGACCTTCCGCGGTCTTTACCAATGTGATCAATCCGAGGAGTCATATAAACAGAAAAAACGAATTCAGAAAAACGATCATCAGAAAGGGCGCCAGTATTGGCGCAAATGCAACGATCGTATGCGGGCACGAAATCGGTATGTATGCCTTTGTCGGAGCTGGCGCAGTGGTCACCAGAAATGTGTCGGATTTTGCGCTGGTGGTTGGTAATCCGGCAAGGCATGCCGGCTGGGTATGCAGGTGCGCTGCCAGGCTGGATTTCAACAACAGTGACAACAGAGCTGTATGTCCCGAATGCAGCAGCGTATACATTATGGAGAATGACATGGTTCGACCTGAATGAAGCTCTATGCGAAAGCAGGCAATGACAAAAAACAATACATTTGCCGGATGTTTGAGAAATGTACCGGAGGACAGCAGAAAGCACATCGGAAGATAATGAATATTTATAAGGAGGCGGCAGGATGAAAATCCCCCTTCTGGATTTGAAAACACAGTATGCACAGATAAAAGATGAAATAAAACAGGCCATAAATGAAGTCCTGGAGTCACAGCGATTCATACTCGGTCCAAAGGTGCTCGAACTGGAAAAGGAAATAGCTGCTTACAGCCAATGCAAATATGCACTGGGTGTTTCTTCAGGTACTGATGCACTGCTCCTGGCCCTGATGGCTCTTGACACAGGACACGGAGACCTTGTGATAACGACCCCCTTCACTTTTTTTGCTACAGCAGGCTGTATAGCGAGACTTGGTGCAAAGCCTGTGTTTGTCGATATCGACCCTGTCACCTTCAATATCGATCCGCAGAAACTGGAATCGCTGCTGGAGTCAATGACAAATGAAGAGCTGTCACGGGTGAAAGCCGTCATCCCTGTCCACCTGTTCGGACATATGGCTGACATGCAAAGTATTGTTCCTGTTTGCCGCAGATTCGGTCTGAAAATCATCGAAGATGCAGCCCAGGCCATTGGATCTGAATGCCCGTTCAACGGCGCTGTGCGAAGAGCAGGCAGTGTTGGCGATATTGGCTGTTTTTCATTCTTCCCCTCAAAGAACCTGGGCGGATTCGGTGACGGCGGAATGGTCGTGACAAATGATGCCGACCTCTGTGAGAAAATGAAAATCCTGCGTGTCCATGGGTCAAACCCCAAGTATTATCACCGCATCATCGGAGGAAATTTCAGGCTGGATGAGATCCAGGCCGCTGTCCTGCTGGTGAAGCTGAAGTATCTGGACAGATGGACAGAAAGCAGGCAGAAAAATGCAGGTATGTATAATCAGATGCTGGCTGATGTGAGCGCAGAATCTTTCCGGACACCGGCCGCTTTGCCCGGATACAGGCATATATATAATCAATACAGCATACGAACAGCGAAGCGCGACGAGTTGAAAGCCTATTTAAAGGAAAACGGCGTTGCCACAGAAATATACTACCCGCTTCCAATGCATCTGCAGGAATGCTTCAGTTATCTCAGATATAAACAGGGCGACTTCCCTGTGGCGGAAGAGGCGGCGCTGACTGCACTCGCCCTGCCGATATATCCTGAGATGAGCAGGGAAGGGCTGGAGTACGTAGTTTATTGCATAAATGAATTTTTTAACCCTAATAGCTGATATGAAATGTAACAGCCGTTACATGTGTCTATTCCAGACCGGAGTTTTTAAATAGGCTTACCCTGGACAGAATAGCATACTCTGGACAAATTTCTAATCAGATCATAACCATCCCATATCAGTGAGAAATCAGATGATTTCCCTACGGGCACGATACGATCTATACCTTTCAGACCATTTGCCATGACCCAATTTTTTAGTTCTTCCGGTTCAAATCCGATATAAGTCATAGTTTGATATTTTTCATTAACAATGCCAGCCAATGAGTCCAAGTTTACGTCACTATACTCAATAAAACAACCTCCAGGACAACGATACTCATGTATATCGCTAGTCAGACGGCTGACGCTGATTCTGCTGACAAGATTATCATTCATGCGTTCCCGCTTGACGGGTCCGATATCGATGGCACATCTGCAGAATGTCATCAGCTTATCCACAGCAGTAGCAGCTTCTACTTTATAATTCTGCTTAACACAAGAATATAAAGTGTCCCAGAATATATCTTTTGCCTTCTCAATATCATCATCTGTTCCGACCCATACTATCAAATGCGGTGAAGAGCATGCATTCTGATCAAACAGGTAAGTGTCATTATAGAAAGCATCTGCTGTTTTTTGATAATTGCTCTGGACCAGGTATTCTTTTGCTTTAATTACACAAACAGAGTACCTGTCAGCAAAAGTTATGTCATAGGCACGGGGTGAAATTGGCGATTTTCTGATTCCATTTATAGTTTCATCTCCGCCCCAGATGATCCTCACATTACATAAAGCAGATAAATAGGAGGTAACTTCAGTGTCCCTCTCATACCGGATAACAGAGATAAACTCTTTCATTTTACTATGTTCATCAGAAGACAGCACACTGTTCATCGCATTGCATATTATATCTGTTTGCGGGAAAGGCTTTGACGATACACGTACTATACAGGCGTTCCCGCTCAAAAGACCTGCCACCATGCTGTAAGCAAAGTTTATTGGGACATTCGAAGGCGCTATATGGAACGTCAATCCACGCCCAATATGGTTCTCCATACAGTCCAGGTATTTCTTTCTCTCATTTTCCAGGTTTGCCTTGCGGCAGTAAAACGCAAACGTCACTATTTCCGGGTAAACTTTACTGGTTTTGTTCCTGAACAATTCCTGCGAAAGCGCGGAAAGAAACGAAATCACCTCGTCAGCAAAAGGTCTGAGGGGTTTTACATTCTTCATTTTCTCAAAAGGTACGCCGTTATGGCACAAATATTCCACTTTATTTGAATCTATCGGCATAGGTATCGCTGCACCCCCTGATTTCCGCGTTCTTTATACGTCCTGTAATTTTAAAGTACTTCCCCTTCCTGCCGCAGGCACAGTTATCTTCACCTATAATAATGCCCTCATCCTCTGTCAACAGTACATGTCCGGGATATGATACCGGCAGGATCGAAACGACCTCAACAATGCCCTTTTCACCAAAATCAGCTATGCCGAAGTCAGAGCTGCGACGAATTATAACATCTGAAAAGATGCTTGAATGCAAATGCCCGCATTCACACTCAATATAAACAGTTCCGGTCTGCTCGACCATCCCATAATAGTCATATACCCTGTTTATCCCGCAAATCTGATGCAGGGCTTCTTTTAACCCGGCAGGCGATATTGCCTGCTCCTGCAGTTTCTTCCACCCACCGCCATGCATCATGATGCCTCTGGATAAATCCAGGCTGAAATCCAGTTCCTTCAGCTTATTGTAAAAATGCTGCCATATCATATACGTAAACCCAAAAAGCAGAATATCCTCGCCCTCATATTTCCGTAGGAATTGAACCATTCCATCGATATTGAGATCCATATTTTCATCGAGAACGAATATCCGATCCCTCGCGAACACAGAAAAACCCAAAATGCCGGCTCCACGGGCAGAAAACATATTGCGGTCCTTCAGTACCGCAGATGTATCGATCACAATCATAGGAAGCCTTTTTGCGCCAATATACGATGAAACGATCTTCACCAGCGTTTTCGTCTGGTTTAGTGAAGTCTCTTTATCAAGGTATATTTTTGAAACCTTCTGGCCAGTAGTTCCTGAGGACGTCATTGTCTTTATTATATTTCCCCGCGGAACGCTCAGCAGATCATATTGCTTAAAAAGCCTCACAGGCAAAAAAGGGATATCGTAATAACTCTTTATGCAATTCACATCAAAGCTGAATGCATCGATAATTTTCCGATACTCAGGACAGTTATCGTAATGATGCCTGGTCAAAATACTCAGCTGCTCTGTCAGGAATTCATGCTTCTTATTCCTGTCGAGTGAGTAAGGTGGTATATTAAGCATTTCTTCATAATTCACAATACAACTCCTCCAGTTTGCTGTAAAGCACTTTGCCTGCCTCGTTACGGGGTATTTCGCTGATCTGTTTTACAGTAAATCCCGCCGGATTCAGATGCGTTTTCTCAACGACAAAATCTTTTACTTCATCGGTTTTCTGCCCGCTGGTGACATATATTTTCATGTTATCGTCCGAACCTGCGCATACACATGCAAACCCGGCTTTATTCAGCATGCTTTCCATTTCATCCAGATTAACACGGTTCCCGAACATTTTCAGGAATCGCTTTTTCCTGCCGACTATATAATAAAAACCGTCGCTGTCCCTTTGTGCAATATCTCCCGTATGAAGCACGCCATTGTTCTCATCGCCTTTTTCCAGATCGTGATAATTCAAAGCATAACCAAGCGTTACATTTCTGCCCTGGTAGACAAGTTCCCCGATCTTATCGCTTTCTTCGATAATTTGCCCGTTCTCGTCGATCAGGCTGAACTCCCCGCCAGGTATGGCGATGCCGATACTTCCTGCCTTAGTTTCAGCAAACTCCCATGGAAGATAAGACATTCGCGCAGTAGCTTCTGTCTGTCCGTACATCACGATAAATTTTATATTTTTCTCCCTGCAGGCAGATGCGAAAAAGGAGCACATCTCTTTTGCCAGTTTTCCTCCCGCCTGTGTTATATACCGCAGGCTTGGAAGCTCCATTCTGTCAAATCTAAGTTTTCTGAGCATCTCATACGTATACGGCACACCGCCAAAACTGGTAGCGTTCTGAGATTTGAGCAGCTGCCAGAATTTCTTTTCCAGTAATGTCGCATCTGTCATAATCATTGAAGCTCCTGCCAGCAAGTGGCTGTTGATTATGGACAACCCATAAGTATAATGCATCGGCAATGTCGTAATAGGCCTTTCATCGGCAGTAATCTTCAGGTATTCTACGATAGAAGCGGCATTACATTCTATGTTGACATAGGATTGTCTTACAAGCTTCGGACTGCCCGTACTGCCGGAAGTAGTAAGCAGAAGGGCTAATTGAAGGTTCGGCTCTACTGACACATCATGCCCGGTACCGACAAGCACATAGCCGTTATTTTGATATATCTGCTCGCCATCTTCATTCCAGCCGACAGGACAGCATATATAACCAGGCTTGTAGCTCTCCAGCAAATCGCCTAATAATGATCGGTCAATGTCCGGACTTAAAAGGACCGGGATGACCCTTTTCCGCAGAAAACCGATATAAGCAGCTACAGACTGAAATGTGTTTCTGCATACCAGAAAAACGATCTTGCGTGCCGGGATAAAGGATGCAATCTCATCAGCCGCGTTCAGCAAAGCCCTGTATGAGATCTGCTCCCCATCTTCAGTAATGATTGCGGTATTATCAGAATACACACCAATATCATCAAAAAAGTTAATTGTGTTCACACTCCCTGAAGAGTATTCAGCAGATATCTTACTCGACTGCTACATTATATTTCTTGAGTATTTCCTTACCCTTCTCAAATGAGCTGAAATCGATTATATCATCGGTTTCCATCATTATTCCGAATGTATCTTCAACTGCTGCAATCAATCTCATATGTCCTACGGAATCCCACTGCACAATTGATTGATACTCTAATGCCTTCACCTGGTCTTCTGCAATCCCAAATGTGTCTGTAAAGGCCTTAACATATTTTCTGAGATTTATCACTAAGCTTTCCTCCTTTGGCTTCCGCTAAATTATTGTCTTTCCGTCAACGACCAAAACCTGTCCTGAAATATATGAGGACAGATCTGACGCCAAAAACAATGCTGCATCCGCTACTTCATCTGGTTTACCCAAACGACCCAGCACAACATTTTTAATATTATCCTCAATTTTTGCGGGACCTAAAGGTTTTATCAGGTCTGTGTCAATTATTCCAGGTGCAATTGCATTTACCCTGATACCATGTACGCCCAGCTCTTTGGACAGGCTTTTTGTTAGAGAAATAACTGCTCCTTTACTGGCAGAATAGACGGCCTGGCCAGGGCTTCCTTCTACTCCGGCAATGGATGCGATGTTTATTATGCTTCCGCTTTTCTGGCGTCTCATGATCTTGTATGCATATTGAATTATATTGATCACTGAAAAAACGTTGGTATTGAAAACGTCATGCATCAATTCATAGTCGATCATTCCCAGCAGCGCGTCTTTCATTATTCCTGCATTATTAACCAGTATATCCAGGCGATTTTGCTCATCGAGTATTTTTACAAAACATCCTCTTATCGCTACCTTATCTGTCACATCAAAATATGCAGGTATTATACTGGTCATGTATTTCTCGGACAACTCTTGTGAAATACTGTCCAGACACCCGACCGAGCGTGCATTCGCATATACTGTAGCACCATTTTCAGCAAACTTTTCCAGGATCGCTTTCCCAATACCTCTATTGCATCCTGTTATAAAAGCAACTTTTCCCTTCAGTACCATTTGCTTTATGCCTCCGGTATTACAGTGTTGTCATATGATGCGTATCTCTTCAAATCATAGCAAAGTTCTATAGCCTTGCTGAAAACCTGTCGATTAATGCAACGACCTTTTTTCTGCAGGACATATAAGTCTCTTTTGTGATAATAAACTCAATGTTTGTCATTTGAAACTGCATATTAAAACTGCGATTTATTTCTGTCCCTCCTAAGTTCAACGTCAACCCGATTGCCGGTTTATTATCCTCAAAAATATTGGCATGGAGCTTTGATAATGAACAAATATTAAAAGCAAAATCATGTATCAATACCGCTGCTTCTGTATTCTGTACAGGATTGCCGTACAATAATGCTCTTCCTATTTCTGCCTCGTCGTTCCTGATATTGTACAGACCATACATACCCAAAGGTCTTCTTTGCTTGTCTTCTACAATGAAGGTAAAATCATCAGGCCTTTCGATTTGCCGGATGATCCACCTTCGCTGGTCTTCCACCGTCCCGTTGACGGGATGCAAATATTTCGTTTTCTCCTTATCCTGCCGGATATTGAAAGTATATTCCGCATCCGATTCTTCAAGTGAACGCAAATACACCAATTTCCCTTCAAGCAAGCCATTGTACCGCATTTTTTCACCCTTTTGATACATGTTATTACACTAATCTTTTCAATTACATACTCTTTCCCGCACCCATGCCTCTCAAATATACTCAACCAGAATACCGTGTCAGCAGAATAACTCCTAATGAGTACAGAGATAATATCGTTTCTCACCTGACATCTTACCATATATATCGTCAAAAATTTCTGATATTAGCACAAGCAAACTCGTGAATCTGAAAATCAGGTATCAATCGGATCCATCTCACCTCAGCTTAAGTGTCATGAGTCAAACTGTCTTCAAATGTCTTTAACTTACAACAAAGAATCGTTAAGCACTATATGTTTTCATACATTCTGTCATAATAGCTCTGGTATTCACCGCTTGTTACATGCTCGGTCCACTGTTGATTGCTGATGTACCATTCTATTGTCCGCCTTAACCCTTCATTAAAATCGGTCCTTGGCTCCCATCCCAATTCACTGCGTATCTTGCCTGGATCGATCGCATACCGCAGATCATGGCCCGGCCGGTCTCTTACAAATGTAATCAGGTTTTCGCTCTTGCCCAGTATGTGTATAATAGTCCTGACAACTTCCAGGTTCGTCCGTTCGTTGTTTCCGCCAATATTATAAATTTCCCCGACTCTGCCTTTATGTACTATCAAGTCTATCGCTGTACAGTGATCCTCTACATACAGCCAGTCACGAACATTCTCACCCTTCCCGTAAACGGGCAATGGTTTGTTTTCCATTGCATTGGTTATCATAAGAGGAATAAGCTTCTCAGGGAACTGAAAAGGACCATAATTGTTGGAACATCGTGAAATAGTGACGGGGGTCCCGTATGTTCGGTAATATGCCTGCGCCAACAGGTCTGCACCTGCCTTAGATGCTGAGTACGGACTGGAAGCCTGAAGCGGCGTTTTTTCAGTAAACAGTAAATCAGGCCTGTCCAAAGGCAGATCACCATAAACCTCATCCGTAGATACCTGATGAAATCGTTTGATGCCGTATTTGTTGCAGGCATCCAGCAGGACCTGTGTGCCAAGTATATTGGTCCTCAGAAATAATTCGGGGTTCTCAATTGACCGGTCAACATGGCTTTCAGCAGCAAAGTTTATTACCACATCTGGTCTGTGTTCTTCGAATATTTCATAGATGGCCATCCGATCCGCAATATCAGCCCTGTGAAAAACAAATCTACGGTTTGCAAGTGCAGACTCAAGGGTTTCCATATTACCTGCATATGTAAGTGCATCTATACAAACAACAACGTGTTCAGGATAATTGTTCAAAATGTAATATATGAAATTTGCCCCAATAAATCCTGCCCCGCCTGTTATTGCCATTTTCATATAATGTTCACTCCCAGTCAATAAACGTATATTCCTTCCGCGACCTTTTTAAGATATGCCCCATATGGGGAGTTCCCATTTAACTCCGCACTTGAAAGCAGTTCTTCTCTTGTTATCCAACCGTTATTGTAGGCTATTTCTTCCAAAGCAGCAATTTGTATCCCCTGCCTGACTTCTATGGCTTTAACAAACTCAGATGCATCATTGAGTGAGTCAACAGTGCCCGTATCGAACCATGCATAGCCACGTCCCAGGCAAATAACCTGCAGTTCACCATTTTGCAGGTACATGCGGTTCAGATCCGTAATCTCGAGCTCACCGCGTTTTGACGGTTTCAGGCTTTTTGCCAGTTCACATACTTTATTGTCATAAAAATATAAACCAGTTACAGCAATATTCGATCGCGGCTTTACAGGTTTTTCTTCAATCGTCAGAGCTCTGCCGTCGCAATCAAGCTGAACCACACCGAACCTTTCCGGATCATTGACATAATATCCGAATATAGTCGCACCCTTCTCATTCCCTGCGGCCTTTTTCAGATTCGCAGTAAAACCTGCACCATAGAAAATATTGTCACCCAATATCATAGCGCATTTGTCATTACCTATAAACTCTTCCCCTATTATAAATGCCTGGGCCAGACCGTCTGGAGATGGCTGTTCTGCGTAGCTAAGTTCAATACCATATTTGTTTCCATTACCCAATAGTCTGATAAAGTTTGGAAGATCATTTGGTGTAGAAATTATGAGGATCTCTCTTATACCTGCCAGCATCAGGACTGATAAGGGATAATAAATCATTGGCTTGTCATAAACGGGCAATAGTTGCTTCGATGTTACCATTGTCAAAGGGTACAGGCGTGAACCAGACCCTCCGGCAAGAACGATACCTTTCATGCCGTCATCTCAACCCCTTAGCATATTAAAATTCACTTAACTGTCTGGCTGTTTCCGGCTGTTCTGTATACCTTGTATCCAGCACACTTCTCCCAAACCTCTTTACCGCAACCTCTTTCAAACTGTGATATATTGCCGGATAGTTATTATGCAGAAATTTGAGTAATGCTTTGCATTCATCTCTGGAACGAGCAGCAGTATTGATACGCCAGTACATGTATCTCCATATTCTGTATGTTAGCCATTTGTCCGCGGTATTTGAATCAATACTAAAAGCTTGTACCGCCATCTTCGAAATATCAGATAATTCACTGATATCCGATATTGCACTTTTTACCGATTTTTCAATATCACTGTAAGAGTTATCAACAACACTTTGATGCGTATTCAAACTAAGCATTCCTTCATGATGTGTATAAACAAGAACTATATTGTTGATGAAACCGGCATCACCAGTAGTCAATAATCTAAGCTCAATGGATAAATCGCCAGCAAGTTGTCCTCCCTGCAATATACCTGCACTTATTGCACTCTTTCTCCTAAAAACCAGCGTGTTTATATCTGGCATAACAGGATAACTTTGAGTTGTGAAATTAATAAACAGGTCCTTGCCGCTAACGATCTCAGGCACATCCATTTTAACTCTATATGCCTTTTTGTTTATTGAATCGTGATGATATACTCCTCCAGCAACAAAAGCCAAATTATCATTAACGCTTAGCATGCTGATGGCTTCGCTTATATATGTACTGTCGATAAAGTAGTTGTCATCATTCAGTATTAGGCAAAAATCACCTTTCGCCAAATCGTAAACTGCATTTTTTGCATTAAGTTGAGGTCCCACATTGATCTCATTCCTGTGATAAATCAGCCTCTTCTCATCTTCGTACCTGCTTCTGACCATTTCTTCAGTGCCGTCCGTGGAACAATCATCAGCCACGATTACCTCAATATTGGAGTAGTCCTGTTTCAGCACCTGATCTATAGCCCTTTTAAGCATTTCTTTTCTGTTGAACGTAGTGATAAGCACACTAACGAGTGGTAGTGTATCAGTATTACTGAACACAGTAGACTTTGCTTTTTCAGTATAAAAGAAACCTCTCATTTTCTTCAATTCCGGAGCCAGTTCATCCAACGAGTTTTCGATTTTTATTCCATGGAGATCAAGAAAGTGGATAAACACTTCCTCGCTTATTCCACCGTTGAGATATTCGATCAACTCTGTCTCAAAGCTTTCACCGAAATTATAAAGCCTTTGTATCAGTGCAGCACGATCCTTCATCCATACAAGAACCTCTGCAGGTCCGGCGATGCCGAGGCGCAGACAATGATAGCACGCAACACATTGTGCAATCAGTCCCAATGCCAGTTTATAAGGGGATTTGGTTCCACTGAGAGAACTTTTTGAAATCCTTCTTATATGAACAAGCGACTCAGTAGTGTAAACTTTCATTTCCGTATTGGCGGAAAGTAACCTGGAAAGCATAACAAAATCTTCTGCAACTCTGAATTTTGGAGCAGAAGAATTTCTTGCAAGTTCTTCCGTGTTTCCGATCGATCCGCCTGCAAGCATAGCCTTTATTTCACTTTTTGATGCAATATCCATTAATACTTCTGAAGCTTTCCGGTTATTGTAGCAATACCTGTCATATCCCAATGCTATTGTATTATCGCTATATAAATTAAGAAGATATCGGGGCAATAACAGGATACAATCATCGTTCAACTTATCAACATCGGATAACGCCTTATCCCTGTCCAGGCACAAAAGTATATCATCGTCATCGACAAAAGCTGTAAACTTTGTGCCGATATTTTGAAAACCTGTCCACCTGCTTTGCGCCAGGCCCTCATTAACAGGCTTGAAGATGATATCCGCATTATACTTCGCTTTGTCTTCAAGAATTTCATCCAGCAACTCTTTATCTTCCGTCGAACAGTCATCTACAATGATTTTAGGCCGGCTGCCAAGCTTCAGCCCCTTGTCCAGATCCTCCTTGAGCATCCTGGCACGGTTATAGCATGGGGTCAGAACGGTGACATCATCGCATGGCAGTTCGTCAGGCTTTATCTCTCCGCTTATTGCCTTATTAATTTTTCTTACGATTTTTTTGTAGGATAAAAGCTCATCTATTGCGGATCTTATATTTCGCAACTGGCGATGCAGTGAGTAATTGTCTCTGACAAAGTTATGATACTCCTCGGAATCGTACCCGTCAGATACCACCATCTTCACTGCTTCATCTATCGTATTCCATACATACCTGTCCGGGTATATGCTTCTCGCTCCGACAAAATTATGTACAACAGGCCTGATGCCCTTACTCATAGCCTGCATCACGCTCAGGTTCTGTGACTCCAGTACACTGGTACACAATATGAAATTTTTGTCCTCCAGCCACTTATTTATGTCATCCTGCCAGCCGTCAAATATTACATCGCCCTTTAGCCCCATTTCTTCAGTCATCTGATTGAAGTACAGTTCATAACGCGGATCCTGGTATTTGCCGGCTATATAAAGTTTGTACCTGCTGTCCCTGTCATGTATGGCTTTAAAAGTGTGCAGCAGCAGCATGGGACCTTTTTTGTAGTTAATATAACCCACATATGCAATTTTGAAGCCCTTGTCCCGCTTTCTGAATGTAAATTTATCCGTATCGATGCCATTTGGTATTACAATCGTTCTGGCTATATCAAGATCTTCATTTTCACTGAGTACATACTGCCTTATATGTTCAGCCACAAAAATGACTTTATCTGCATTTGCCCATTCTACTTCCCGGGTATATCCGGAAAATGCCTCATAGCTGTGAAGCCTGCAAATGATTTTCTTCTGCATGGCAAGCGGCGATCTACTCCCATACACCACAAGCTCGTCGCACCACTCGAACCAGCATACGTCGGCCCATTCCATGCCTTTATCTATCTGGCTGAAATCGCTGACGATCATCTTTCTCACAAAGTAATCTTCAGACAGTCCCTGTATAATATCTCCAAGGAAATTATCCAGGCCTGGCCTGCAGAAAAACACTATCCTGTCCTTTTCAACCGGTTCGATGCTGCTGTCCGCAAGCTTCAGCCTCGCCACGGCTTCGCCGATGTTCGCCTTCTGTGGGGCGTCCGCCACCGTGTCCGCCTTGCAGTATAGCTCCATGGCCTTTTGGAGTTGCCCTTTCTGTTCATATATATATGCAAGGTTGTACAGCAGGTCAAAATGGACCGAATCGTTCTTCAGTCCATCCAGCAATACTTCCTCCGCCTTGTCCGCGTCTCCTTCCAGTATATGGATGACGGCACGCATGGAACAGATGTCCTGGTCCCCGGGCATATTCTCTTCAAGTTTGCCGATGGCCGCTTTTGCTTCTTCCATGTGTCCCTGTTCTATCAGTTTTTCTATCCTTTTCTTTACCGATCTGATCTTGTCCTGTATTTCATTGCTATCCATTGCTTTCTACCTCTTCATCATCTTATTTCGTCTGTGCATGCCGCCTATATGGAAACTGCTTTCTAAGCCCTGTACGGCATAAAAATAATGCTAATTTCACTTCCTGCATACAGCTATAAACCCCGGTGCAGATTCGTCCACTCCATGTCTTATATCCGACATGCAGGAGTAGTATTCGATCGAATCGAAATAGCTCCTCAGGATTTCGTCCAGTTCCTCGAATGTATATTCTTTTATATGATATGGATTATTAATGTGGGCCCTGGCTTTTTTGTTCGGTGTCGACAGTATCATTTTGCCGCCGTTTTTAAGTACTCTCAGTGCTTCGCTGAAATAAGCGCCGACAAGGTCGACGGGAAGGTGCTCCATCGTTTCAAATGAAGTATAAATGTCATATGTGCTGCTGTTAAGGGGCAGTTTTGTCACATCTCCCTGTATCCATTCTATGTTGTCGAAATCGTAACAACTCTTTCCGAACCGGATATTTTCTTCCGAGATATCCAGCGCCGTGATTTTGACGCATCCCGGCCTGCCCG
>Ga0116180_1001789_pt1 | contig 17658 bp, 15 predicted proteins | sample AD_UKC073_MetaG_FD_89804 | JGI IMG/M metagenome (GOLD analysis project Ga0116180, IMG submission 89804) | Active sludge microbial communities of municipal wastewater-treating anaerobic digesters from USA - AD_UKC073_MetaG | ecosystem: Engineered > Bioreactor > Anaerobic > Digestate | place: USA...
GCGGGGGTGCGCCACGAGATCGGTGCGCGCTGCACCGTCGTCGGCGAGGGCGAGGATGTCGACACGGCCGTGGCCGCGGTCCTCGCGACCGAGCCCGACGTCGTCCTCCTCGATGTGCACCTGCCGGGCGGCGGCGGGGCCGAGGTGATCAAGCAGGTCCACGCGGTGAAGCCGGGGGTCAAGTTCCTCGCGCTGTCGGTCTCCGATGCCGCCGAGGACGTCATCGGCGTCATCCGCGCGGGCGCCCGGGGCTACGTCACCAAGTCGATCAACTCCGAGGAACTCCTGGAGGGCATGGCGCGCGTCGCCGGCGGAGACGCCGTCTTCTCCCCGCGCCTCGCGGGGTTCGTGCTCGACGCGTTCTCCGGCGCGGTCGACATCTCGAGCATCGACGAGGAGCTGGACAAGCTGAGCGCCCGCGAGCGCGAGGTGCTGAAGCTGATCGCGCGCGGCTACTCGTACCGCGAGGTGGCGAAGGAGCTGTTCATCTCGATCAAGACGGTCGAGACCCACGTCAGCAGCGTCCTGCGCAAGCTCCAACTGAGCAACCGCCACCAACTCACGAAGTGGGCGACGGACCGCCACCTGGTGTAGCTGAAAGGATCAGCTCGACGGGCGGCTGCTCAGCCAGCCCTTGACGGCGAGGACGACAACGGCTCCGGTCGTGGCCCAGCCGATGCGGGGCAGCAGGCTGTACGCGCCGGTGTGGAAGACGACGTCGGCGATGATGCCGCCCACGAAGGCGCCGACCAGGCCGAGCACCAGGGTGGAGAGCCAGCCTCCGCCGATGCGCCCAGGGAGGAGGGCCTTTGCGATGGCGCCCGCGACGAGTCCGACGATGATGTAAGTGATCATGACGATCAGCTTGCCACGGCGCACGCGCGGCCGTACATCGTGAATCGCCCTGAGTCGACCCTGAAGAGGGCCGTGACCGGGGTCATCGGGAGGGATCGGATATGGTGAGGGCCATGGAACTCCTGCACAGCCTGCTCGTTCTGCTCCACCTCGTCGGCTTCGCCGCCCTGTTCGGCGGCGCGTTCGTGCAGCTGAAGGCCGACCCTCGCGTCGTCAACAAGGCGATGCTGCACGGCGCCTACACCCAGGTGGTCACCGGCCTGCTGCTCGTCGGGATCGCGGAGATGGGCGACGGTTCGGTCAACCACGCGAAGATCGCCGTGAAGACGCTGGTGCTGGCCGCGATCCTCGTGCTGGTCCTGATCAACAGGAAGCGCGACGCCGTCCCGAACGGAGCCTTTTGGGCCATCTTCGGCCTGACGCTGGCCAACGCCGCGGTGGCCGTCTTCTGGTGATCAGAAGATGGGGCGCCAGGGGGAGAGGAGCGCCTCGGTCGCCTTCGCGGCCAGCGAGCGCCCCTGCCAGCGGTCGGCGCTGACCTCGATGCAGTTCGACTCGTCGCGGCGGAACACCTTCTCCATGAACTGGGCGACCTCCGGATCGGTGACCTCGAGGTTGACCTCGTAGTTGCCCATGAGGCTCACCCGGTCGAGGTTCGCGGTGCCGATCGTCGACCATACGCCGTCGATGGTCGCCGTCTTCGAGTGCACCATCGCCTGCTGGTAGAGGAAGAGCCGGATGCCGGAGTCGAGCAGGTTGCCGTAGAAGCCGCGCGACAGCCAGTCGGCGACCACGTGGTTCGACTGCGCGGGAACGATGATCCGCACGTCGACCCCGCGCTGGGCCGCGTCGCGCAGCGCCGCGACGAAGTCGTCGTCGGGGATCAGGTAGGCGTGCGTCAGCCAGATCCGTTCGGTGGCGCGGTCGATGGCCTCCAGATACATGTTGCGGATGGGGTAGACCGACAGGCGCGGCGAGTTGCGGTGCACCCGCAGCTGCGACTGCCAGCCGCGGTGCGGGTTCCGCTCGATGCGCTCGTGGCGCTTGCCCGCGTACATGTTCCAGAAGTCGATGAACGCGTTCTCGAGCTCGGCGACGTCGGGGCCGGTCACGCGGCAATGGGTGTCGCGCCAGCCCGTCGCGTAGAGCGAGCCGATGTTGTACCCGCCGACGAAGCCGACGGTGCCGTCGACCGTCATCAGCTTGCGATGGTCGAAGCCCCAGGTCTGGATCGACCACGGCCTCGGCAGCGCGGGGTAGGCGAAGGTGTTGATGTTCCCGGGGATCGACCGGTAGAAGGACCGCGGCACGACCATGTTCCCGAACTGGTCCCACACGGCGTAGACGTCGACGCCGCGGTCGGCGGCGCGGGCGAGGGCGTCGACGAAGCGTTGGCCCGCCTCATCGCCCTTCCAGATGTAGGTCTCGAAGTACACGTGGTCGGTGGCGGCGTCGATGGCCGCGATCATGGCGTCGTACAGGTCAGCGCCGTAGGTGTAGACGGTCACCTCGTTGCGGTTGACGTGCAGCGACTCAGGCGCCGTGACCGGAAAGCGGCGGAGCTTGCGCTGTTTCTTCCTGAACGACTCCAGCACGGTGAGCAGGACCATGGTCGCGACCTGCGCGAGGAACAGTCCGAGGGTGACGCGGTTGAGGAGACGACGGGCCGAGGAGAGGGTCCTTCGCATGGCCGCCAGCATACCGATGGGCGGACGGCGGGTAGTCTGAGCCCCGACATGAGCGACTCCCTCTTCCCCGACCTCTCCGTTCTCTTCCAGCCCGACGAGGCGGTCCCGCGGCCGCCCCGGCAGGGCGGCGAGGGGAGTCCCGCGCGGGGGAGGAAGGTCAGCGTCGAGGAGCTGCTCGAAGGGCTGAACGGGCCGCAGCGCGAGGCCGTGATCCACGAGGGCGGGCCGGTGCTCGTCGTCGCGGGAGCCGGCTCGGGCAAGACACGCGTCCTCACCCGCCGCATCGCCTACCTCGTGTCGGAGCGGAACGTCCACCCGGGTTCGGTCCTCGCCATCACGTTCACGAACAAGGCCGCGGCGGAGATGCGCCAGCGCGTCGTCGACCTCGTCGGCAACCGCGCGAAGCTGATGTGGGTCTCGACGTTCCACTCCGCCTGCGTGCGGATCCTTCGCGCCGACATCGACAGGTTCGGCATCTCGAAGAGCTTCTCCATCTACGACGACGCCGACTCCAAGCGGCTCATGTCGCTCGTCATCCGCGACCTCGAGCTCGACCCCAAGCGCTTCCCGGTCCGCGCCGTCATGACGGCGGTCAGCAACTTCAAGAACGAGCTGATCGACCACGAGACGGCCGCCGCGAACGCGCAGACGCCGCCGCAGAAGGCGTACGCGGAGGCCTACAGCGAGTACCAGTCGCGGTTGGCCGCCGCCAACGCGCTGGACTTCGACGACCTGATCATGACCACGGTCCACCTCTTCCAGGCGTTCCCGGATGTCCGGGAGAAGTACCGGCGCCGCTTCCGCCAGGTGCTCGTCGACGAGTACCAGGACACCAACCACGCGCAGTACGTGCTCATCCGTGAGCTCTGCGGCGAGCCCACCGTCGGCGTCGTCGACGGCTCGCCGCTTGCCGATCCCGCGGAGCTGATGGTGGTCGGCGACTCCGACCAGTCCATCTACGCGTTCCGCGGCGCGACGATCCGCAACATCCTCGACTTCGAGCTGGACTTCCCGGGCGCGACGACGGTGGTGCTCGACCAGAACTATCGCTCCACGCACAACATCCTGACGGCCGCCAACGCGGTCATCGCGCGCAATCAGGGGCGCCGTGACAAGCGGCTCTGGAGCGACCTCGGCGAGGGCGACCTCGTCGTCGGCTGGGTCGCCGACACCGAGCAGGAGGAGGCGCACTTCGTCGCCACAGAGATCGACAAGCTCTCCGACGCCGGCGTCAGCCAGTACGGCGACACCGCGGTGTTCTACCGCACCAACGCGCAGTCGCGGGCGTTCGAGGAGGTGTTCATCCGGGTCGGCATGCCGTACAAGGTCGTCGGCGGGGTGCGCTTCTACGAGCGCCGCGAGATCCGCGACGCGCTCGCCTATCTGCGGGCGCTGGTGAACCCGGCCGACGACGTGTCCGTGCGGCGCATCCTGAACGTGCCGAAGCGCGGCATCGGGGACCGGGCGGAGGCCGCGATCGCGGCCCTGGCGACGGCGGAGCGGATCAGCTTCTTCGACGCCCTGCAGCGCGCCTCCGAGGCGCCCGGGCTCGCCAGCCGGTCCCAGCGGCTCATCCAGGGCTTCGTCGACGTGATGAACCTGCACCGCGGGATGGTCGCCGCGGGGGTCCCCGCCGACGAGGTGCTCGTCTCGATCCTCAAGGAGTCCGGCTACCTGCCGGAGCTGCAGAGCTCGACCGACCCCCAGGACGAGACCCGGATCGAGAACCTCGAGGAGCTGGTGTCGGTCGCCGCGGAGTTCGTGGCGGGCGCCAACGCCGTCGACCTGGACGAGGACGCCGTCGCCACGGGCCTCGTGGCGGGCATGCCCGAGCCCGACGACTCGCTTGCCGCGTTCCTGGAGCGCGTCGCGCTGGTCGCCGACTCCGACCAGGTGCCGGAGCACGACGAGGGCAAGGGCATCGTCACGCTGATGACCCTGCACACCGCCAAGGGGCTGGAGTTCGACACCGTCTTCCTCACGGGCCTCGAGGAGGGCATCTTCCCGCACATGCGCGCGCTCACCGACCCGAACGAGTTGGAGGAGGAGCGGCGCCTCGCCTATGTCGGCGTGACGCGTGCCCGGAAGCGGCTGTTCCTCAGCAGGGCGCAGGTCAGGATCACGTTCGGCCAGCCCCAGTACAACCCGCCGTCGCGGTTCCTCGACGAGGTGCCGCACCACGTCCTCGACTGGCGGCGAACGGCGGCCGCGACGACGACCTGGGCGAGCCAGTCGGCGACGAGGAACAGGGCGACGACGGCGTCGATGCAGAGCTTTGGGCGGGGGTCAGCGCCGGCGAAGACGGTGCCGAGCGTCGCCGTGGGGGAGCGCGTGCTGCACGCCACCTTCGGCATGGGAACGGTGCTCGCGGTCTACGGGGCGGGCGACGCCGCGAAGGCGGACGTCGACTTCGGATCGGCGGGGGCGAAGCGGCTGAGCCTCAAGCACGCGCCGATGGAGAAGCTTTAGCGTTAACTAGATCTTGACGCCGAGCGAGCGGAGGAACGTGACGGGGTTCGAAGCGTTGTAGACGTCGCCGGGGGTCACGCCGGGGGAGTAGTACTCCAGGTGGAGGTGGGCGCCGAAGGAGCGGCCGGTGGTGCCGACGTAGCCGATCAGCTGGCCCGCCTTGACGGTCGACCCGGGCGAGACGACCTTCTTGCTCATGTGCGCGTACAGGGTCGCGCCGCCGTTGGAGTGCTGGATGACGACGTTGGTGCCCGCCCAGCCGCCGTTGGTGGGGCTGAGCACGACGCCGGAGGCGACCGCGTAGATGGGGGTGCCGGTGGGGGCGGGGAAGTCCTGGCCGGTGTGGTAGCGCGACCAGGAGCCGGTGGCGCCGAAGCCCGCGCCGACGCGGTAGTTCGACTTGACCGGCATCGAGCCGCCGGTGGAGGTGAGGTTGGCGATCTCCTCCGCGGAGAGGCTGCTGAGGTCGACGTCGGAACCGACGGCGCGCTGGGCGGCGGCGAGGCGCGCGGCGGCCTCCTTCGCCTCCTTCTTGAGCTTCTTGGCCTGCTTGGCGACCAGCTTCAGGTCGGCCTCCATGAGCTCGTCCCTGTCCGCCTCGGCCTGCTCGGCCTCGTCGTCGGCGACGGCGGTCGCGGTGGCGTCGAGCTGGTCCTCGCGGTTCTTGGCCGTCTGGTCGGCGACGGCGGCGCTGAGGTTCTCGCGGACGGCATCGCGGCTGACCTGCTCGGAGCGGTCGCCGAAGGCCTCGGCCGCGGCCGAGGCGGCAGCGGCGGGAACGGCGGCCTCAGAGGTCTCGCTGGAGGCGTTGGCGGCGAGGCCGCGCGACGCGAACGCGAAGGTGAAGACGGCGGCGGCCGCGAGGGTCCCGGTCACGGTGAGGGCAACGATGCGCTTGCTGAAGCCTGCGACGGAGCCACGGCGGGCGCGAGAGGCCTGGGGGGCCTCCAGCTCGTACACGTCGCCGAGGTCGGCGACCGCGCGACGTGCGGGCTGTGCTGCGTTCTCGTTCACCAGGCTCCTGAGATCAAGGTCGGACGGTCTGCTGACCGTCCTGAGAGACCTTAACAGTTTCTCAGGAAACTCTCAAAATCGGGGTCTAGCAGCGCCGTTACCCTGTGTTAATGCTGTGTAAAGGACCTATCGCCGGACCGTCGAGCGGAGGTAGGGTGGCAGCGCTAAAACATCTCAATGACGAAGGAACGACGTGGATCTCCTGGAGTACCAAGCGAGGGACCTTTTCGAGCGGTTTGCGGTGCCCGTGCTCTCGGGCAGGGTGGCCACCACGCCCGACGAGGCCGTGGCCGCGTACGAGCAGCTCGGCGCGAAGACGGCCGTGATCAAGGCCCAGGTCCGCATCGGCGGCCGAGGCAAGGCCGGGGGAGTGAAGCTCGCGCGCGGCGCGGAGGCCGTCGCCGCGACGTCGGCGGAGATCCTCGCGCTGGACATCAAGGGGCACCGGGTCGAGCAGGTCATGCTGAGCCCCGCCGCCGACATCGCGGAGGAGTACTACTTCTCCATCCTCCTCGACCGCGCGGCCGGCGGCTACATCGCGCTGTGCAGCGTCGAGGGCGGCATGGACATCGAGACGCTCGCCGTCGAACGGCCCGAGGCGCTGGTCAAGCTCGGGCTCGATCCCGTCGTCGGGATCGACGCCGAGACGGCCGCGCGCATCGTGGAGCAGGCCGGGTTCCGCGAGGAGGACCGGCCGCGGGTCGCCGACGTGCTGACGAAGCTGTGGACGGTGTTTCGAGACAGCGACGCCACGCTCGTCGAGGTAAACCCCCTGGTGAAGACGGCCGGCGGCAGCATCATGGCGCTCGACGGCAAGGTGACGCTCGACGGCAACGCCGAGTTCCGCCATCCCGAGTGGGCGCAGTACGAGCAGACGAGCGGGGACGTCGACCTCGAGCGCCAGGCGCGCGAACTGGGCCTCGGCTACGTGAAGCTCGACGGCTCGGTCGGCATCATCGGCAACGGCGCGGGCCTCGTGATGAGCACGCTCGACGTCGTGGCCGCCGCGGGCGAGGACTTCCCCGGGAAGCCGCGCCCGGCCAACTTCCTCGACATCGGCGGCGGCGCCTCGGCGGCCGTCATGGCCAACGGGCTGCGGATCATCATGAGCGATCCGCAGGTGCGCTCCATCTTCGTCAACGTCTTCGGCGGGATCACCGCGTGCAGCGACGTGGCCACCGGCATCGTCAACGCGCTCGAGATGCTGGGCGACGAGGCGCGCCTCCCCATCGTCGTGCGGCTCGACGGAAACTCCGTCGAGGTCGGCAAGGCGATCCTCGCCGAGGCCAACCACCCGCTGATCACCGTCAAGAACACCATGGACGCCGCGGCCCGCACGGCCGCGCGCCTGGCCGCGGAAGGAAACTGACAAGTGTCGATCTTCATCAACGCGTCGTCGCGCGTCCTCGTGCAGGGCATGACCGGCAAGGAGGGGCGCAAGCACACGCAGCGCATGATCATGTCGGGCACCCGCATCGTCGGGGGCGTCACGCCCGGAAAGGCGGGAACCTCCGTCCTCTTCGAGGAGGACCCGGTCCCGGTGTTCGGCGCGATGGCCGACGCCGTCGCCGCCACGAACGCCGACGTCTCGGTGGTCTTCGTGCCGCCCGCCCACGCGAAGGCCGCGGTGCTCGACGCCGTGCGCTCGGGGGTGGGCCTCGTCGTCGTCATCACCGAGGGCATCCCGGTGCACGACTCGGTCGAGTTCCTCGCCGCCGCCCGGGACGCCGGGGTCCGCGTGATCGGCCCCAACTGCCCGGGCCTGATCTCTCCCGGAAAGTCGAACGTCGGCATCATCCCGGCTCACATCTCCGGGCCCGGCAGGATCGGCCTGGTGTCGAAGTCCGGCACGCTGACCTACCAGATGATGTACGAGCTGCGCGACCACGGCTTCTCCACGGCGGTGGGCATCGGCGGCGACCCCGTCGTCGGCACCATGCACATCGACGTCCTGCAGGCGTTCGAGGAGGACCCGGACACCGACCTGATCGTCATGATCGGCGAGATCGGCGGCGACGCGGAGGAGCGGGCGGCCGAGTACATCGCCGCCAACATCTCGAAGCCGGTGATCGGCTACGTCGCGGGCTTCACGGCCCCGCCCGGCAAGACCATGGGTCACGCGGGCGCCATCATCACGGGATCGAAGGGCACCGCGGCCGCGAAGAAGGAGGCCCTGGAGGCCGCCGGGGTCGTGGTCGGGGAGACGCCGTCGTTGACCGCTCAGCTCGCGCGCGACGCGATCGCGCACCTGCGGGTCGCCTCGACACGGTAGCGGCGACCTCGTCGACGCAACCGGCTCGCCGAGTGCGGGTCAGCCCTGGGCGGCGCGGATCGCCGTCCGGGCTGCCAGGTCGGCGAGCTGCTCGTCGGCGAAGCGGTAGTCGTCGGCGACGGTGATGAGCGAGTAGGTGACCGTCTTGTTCACCTGGCTCACGATCAGCTGGTAGGTCACCGACTTGGTGTCCGACGTGGCCATGTTGATCACGAACAGCCGCGAGGTGGCCTTGCCGTCGGCGGTCTCGGTCTCGACCTCCTCCTGCTCCTGGACGTTCGCCCCCGGAGACCTGTCCTTGCAGGACTTGAGGGCGTTGCCCAGCTTCTTGACGAACGCGCCCGCGGTCTTCTTCTTGCTGAACGTGAATCGCATCTCGTCGATGCCGAAGGTGTCGGGGGCCTCGTCGTCCTGGGTCATCAGGTAGGTGGCCTGCGCCCTCTCCTTCGGGCCGGGCTCGCTGACCAGGGTCATGGACTCGCATCCCATGCCCGTGCTCTTCAGCTGGCCGGGGGGCGTCATGTTCCAGCGGCCGATGCCTGCGCGGATGCGGGGGAGATCGGAGGGGATGAGCCACCCCTCGGGGGCGACTGCCGGGAGCTCCGCGGGCGAGACCGTCACGCCCTGGGGGGCGGGCTCGCCCTGGCGCTCGGAGAGCTGCGTCTGCGGCCGGGTCAACGCCGCGGCGAGCGTCTCCGGGTCGACGGGGCTGCCGACCTGGGTGACGTCGAGCACCTGCAGCACCGCGCCGGAGCGGGTCAGCAGCACCGTGTGGTAGCGGTCCTTCTCCTCCTGGAAGAGGACCGTGAGCTGGAAGGCCTCGGGCGCGAGGCCTGCAACCTCGTTCGCGCCCTGAAGCTGAGCCGGCACCTCGGAGCAGGCGGAGAGCACGGCGACCCGCTCCTCGAAGGCCATGCTCGCGACCGCCTCGTTGGCGAACGCGTCGATGCGGTGCAGCGCCGCCACCGGATCCTTCTCGGAGGTGGCCAGCGTGCGCTGGACGCTGAACGTGGGGTTCGCGGCGTCCTCGTTGGTCTGGAAGCAGGCCACGCGGCCGTCGTGCTCCGCGGCGGTGTGGCTGGTGCCCGTGACGGCCCACGCGCCCTCCGCGACGCCTTCGAGGTCCGCGACGGTGACGAGGTCGGCGGCGGACGCGGCGTCGGGCACGGCGGTCTGGGTGGCCGACGGCGTCGGGGACTCGCTCGGGGGAGCGGTGGTGCGGCCGCCGCGCACGACGAGCGAGACGACGACGGCGACGATCAGCGCGAGCGCCAGCCCGCCGACGCCCCAGGCGAGGAGCGTGCGGCGATGCTCCCTGAACCAGTGCGGGGCCGCGGCGACGGGTTCGGCCTCGACCGGGGTGGTCGACGACAGCGCGGACCGGCGCGGCGCGGGGCTGGGGGAGTCGGCGAACTCGCCGGAGGAGCGCGGAAAGACGGGCGCCGGGATGGGCGTGTCGGAGAGCGGGAGCACGGGAACGGGCGGCGCGGCCTGCGTGGCCGCCTCGGAGCCGGGGCGCGCGAACGGATTGGCGGTCGGCTCGGCGACATCGTCCTGCGGCGCATCGCCTCGGGGTGCGTCCGCGCCGCCGTCGGCATCCTCGGGCGGATCGGCCAGCGCGCCGCGTCGCGCGGGGCTGGGCGCCGGCTCTGGGGTATCGTCCGAGACGACCGGGTCGTCCGGATCCTCGTCGGGCTGCCAGCCACGGCGGGGGCGAAGCGGCTCGCCAGCAGACATGTCAGCACCTCCCATGACGCGCGGATCTCGTGAGTTCTGGGGCAACACTACCGGGGGACGAAAGACCATGCGCCAGGCGGCAGTGACAGGAGGACGCGCGTGAGGGCACCCCGGAAGCCTCGCACCGTCGCCGTCGACGTGGACGCCGCGCCTGTGGAGGCGGGCCGCAGGATGCTGTGGCCGTGGTGGCTGATGGGGGCGCTAGGCCCGCTCGCGGTGCTTGTCGCGGGCTGGTTGATTCTCGCGGCGCTCGCGACGCTCGGCTGGTTCACCTCGCCCGCGGCCGAGTTCCGGGGCGCGCTCAGGCTGGCGGCTCAGCTGTTGCTCCTCGCGCATGGTGGGGCCACCACGATCGCGGGGCAGACCGTCACCATGGCCCCGCTCGGGGTCACCGTCCTCCTGATCTTCCTCGCGCTGCCGATGGCCTCGCTCGCCGCCCGGCAGGCGGCCGCCGACCGGCATGACCCCGACGACACCGGCCGCGTGTGGGTCGACCCCGAGGCGCTGACGCTGCGCGTCGCGGCCGTGTTCGGCGGCACCTATGCCGCGGCCGTCGTGGCTCTGGCCGCCGTCCTCGACCTGCTGACCGCGGGTCTCGTCCTCGGAGCGGTCACGGTGGCCGCCGTCGCCGCGCTCTGGGGTGTCAGCCGGGGCGTCGGATACGACCCGACGGACGCCTGGCCCGAGTGGCTGCGCGCTGCGCCCCGGGCGCTCGGCGCCGCGCTGCTTGTCGTCGTCGCGGGCTCCGCCGCGGTGTTGGCCGTCGCCCTGTGGCAGGGCCGGGCGCGCGTGACCGAGATGGTCGCCGCGCTCGACGGGGGGTGGCCGGCGGTCGTGCTGCTCGTGGCGCTGCACCTGATCTACCTCCCGAACCTGATCCTCGCGTGCGCCTCCTGGGCGCTGGGGGCGGGCATCACGCTGGGCGACGGGTCGCTCGTCACGTTGGGCTCCACGGACCTCGGCCTGCTGCCCGCGCTCCCCGTGCTCGGCGCCCTGCCGGAGCCCGGCCCCGCGCCCTGGCCCGCGCTCCTCTGGCTGCTCGTCGGCGTCGCGGCGGGCGCCGTCGCGGGCGTCGTCGTGGCCCTGGCCCGGCCCCGCGCGCGCTTCGACGAGACGGCCGTGGTCGGCGGCCTCGCGGGGACCGTTGCCGGGCTCCTGGTGGCCGTGGCCTGCGCGCTCGGCGCGGGCGGGCTGGGGACGGACCGGATGGCGGCGCTGGGCGCCCGCAGCCCGGAGATCTTCCTGTTCGCCCCCAGCATCCTCGGCCTCGCAGGCCTGGCCGCGGGCCTGATCGTTGGCCTCGTCCGCCGCCCACCGGCGGAGCGCGAGGAGGCCGAGGAGCCCTCCGCCGCGTAGGCTTCGCCTGTGACGACCAAGGTTTGTGTCCTGCTCTCCGGCTCCGGCACCCTCTGCCAGGCGCTGCTCGACGCCATCGCCGACGGCGAGGTGGACGCCGAGGTGGTCGCCGTCGTCTCCGACCAGGCCGACGCCTACGGGCTGGAGCGCGCCCGGCAGCGGGGGATCCCCGCCGTCGCGCACCCGCTGCCCCGGGGTGGCGACCGCGCGCGGTGGGACAGGGAGCTGACGGAGCTCGTCGCGGGCTTCGAGCCCGACCTCGTGGCCTCCGCCGGGTTCATGAAGCTGGTGGGCGCGGACTTCCTCGCGCGCTTCGGCGGCCGCACCATCAACACGCACCCCGCGCTGCTGCCGAGCTTTCCCGGCATGCACGGCCCCCGCGACGCGCTCCGCGCGGGCGTGAAGGTCTCCGGGGCGACCGTCTTCGTCGTCGACGCCGGGGTCGACACCGGTAAGATCCTGCTGCAAGGCGCGGTCGACGTCCGGGATGACGACGACGTCGAATCGCTGCACGAGCGCATCAAGGTGGTCGAGCGCGGCCTCCTCATCCAGGCCGTCTCCGAATGGAAGAAGGAACACCCGTGACCGATCTGATCCCGCTGCGCCGAGCGCTCCTCTCCGTCTACGACAAGACGGGCCTGATCGAGCTGGGCCGCGACCTCGCCGACGCGGGCGTCGAGATCGTCTCCACCGGATCCACCGCGGCCAAGCTGGCCGAGGCGGGCATCCCCGTCGTCCCCGTCGAGTCCGTCACCGGGTTCCCCGAGTGCCTCGACGGCCGGGTCAAGACGCTGCACCCGATGGTGCACGCGGGAATCCTGGCCGACCGCCGCCTCGAGTCGCACCGCGCGCAGCTGGACGAGCTGGGGGTCGCCCCCTTCGACCTGGTCGTCACCAACCTCTACCCGTTCGAGGCCACCGTCGCCTCCGGCGCAGGCCAGGACGAGTGCGTCGAGCAGATCGACATCGGCGGGCCGACCATGGTGCGCGCCGCGGCCAAGAACCACCCGTCGGTCGCCGTGGTCACCTCGGCCGAGCAGTACCCGGCCCTCCGCGCGGCGCTGGCCGCCGGCGGCTTCACCCTGGCGGAGCGCCAGGCGCTCGCCGCCGCCGCGTTCGTGCACACGGCCACCTACGACGTCGCCGTCGCCAGCTGGATGGGCAGCGTGCTCACCGACTCCTCCGAGGGCACCGGGTTCCCGGGCTGGGTCGGCGGAACCTGGCGCAAGGTCGCGGACCTCCGCTACGGCGAGAACGCCCACCAGAAGGCCGCGGTCTACCGCAACGGCGACGGCCGCTCCGGCCTCGCCGACGCGACCCAGCTGCACGGCAAGGAGATGAGCTACAACAACTACGTGGACGCCGACGCCGCGCGCCGCGCCGCCTACGACTTCGATGCGCCCGCCGTCGCCATCATCAAGCACGCCAACCCCTGCGGCATCGCCGTCGGATCGGACGTCGCCGAGGCGCACCGCAAGGCGCACGCCTGCGATCCCGTCTCGGCGTTCGGCGGCGTGATCGCGGCCAACCGGCCGGTCACCGTCGAGATGGCCGAGCAGGTGGCCGAGATCTTCACCGAGGTGGTCGTCGCTCCCGGCTACGAGGAGGGTGCCGTCGAGGTTCTCGCCCGCAAGAAGAACATCCGCGTCCTGGTCGCCGACGACGCCGTGAACTCCGGCGTCGGGCTGCGTCAGATCGACGGCGGGATCCTGCTCCAGCAGTCGGACGCGATCGACGCCGAGGGCGACGACCCCTCCAACTGGCAGCTCGTCGCCGGCGAGGCGGCCGACGAGGCGACGCTGGCAGACCTCGCCTTCGCCTGGCGCGCCGTGCGCGCCGTCAAGTCCAACGCGATCCTGCTCGCCGACGGCGGCGCCTCCGTCGGCGTGGGCATGGGCCAGGTCAACCGCGTCGACTCCTGCCACCTCGCCGTCGACCGCGCGGGCGAGCGCGCCGCGGGCTCCGTGGTCGCCTCCGACGCGTTCTTCCCCTTCGCCGACGGCCCGCAGGTCCTGCTCGACGCCGGCGTGCGCGCCATCGTCCAGCCCGGCGGCTCGGTCCGCGACCAGGAGGTCGTCGACGCCGTCGCCGCGGCGGGCGTGACGATGTACTTCACCGGCACCCGCCACTTCTTCCACTGATCGGAGAACCGTGACCGCGCAGAAACTCGACGGCCTCGCCACCGCGAAGGCCATCAAGGCGGAACTGACCGAGCGGGTCGCCGCGCTGCGCGAGCGCGGCGTCGTGCCCGGACTGGCGACGGTGCTCGTCGGCTCGGACCCGGCGAGCCAGAACTACGTGCGGATGAAGCACCGCGACTGCGAGCAGGTGGGCATCGCGTCGATCCAGGTGGAGCTGCCGGGCGACACGACCGCCGCCCAGCTGGAGGACGCCATCCGCGGCCTGAACGAGGACCCGGCCTGCACCGGCTACATCGTGCAGCTGCCGATCCCGCGCCACCTCGACGAGAACTGGGCGTTGAGCCTGATCGATCCCGCGAAGGACGCCGACGGCCTGCACCCGATCAACCTCGGCCGCCTCGTCCTGAATGAGCCCGCGACGCTGCCCTGCACGCCGCGCGGCATCGTCGAGCTGCTGCGCCGCCACGGTGTGGAGCTGAACGGCGCGGAGGTGGTCGTGGTCGGCCGCGGCATCACCGTCGGCCGTCCGCTGGGGCTGATCCTCACGCGTCGCTCCGAGAACGCCACCGTGACGCTCTGCCACACCGGCACGCGCGACCTGGCCGCGCACACCCGGCGGGCCGACGTGGTCGTGGCCGCCGCGGGCGTGCCCGGCATGATCACCGCGGACCTGATCCGCGAGGGGGCCGTCCTCGTCGACGTCGGCGTCAGCCGCGTGGAGGGAAAGACCGTCGGCGACCTGGCCCCGGACGTGTGGGACAAGGCCGCGTGGGTCACCCCGAACCCGGGGGGCGTGGGCCCGATGACGCGCGCGATGCTGCTCAGCAACGTGGTCGACCGCGCGGAAGCGCTGCATGGCCGATAAGCCGGACAAGCCGGTCGACTGGTACCCGGACAGCCCGTGGCCGCTGGCCGCGGCGCTGGCGTGCGTCGCCGTCGGCGTCTCCTTCGCGGTGCTCGGCCACTGGCGTCGGGCCGCGGTGATGATCGCGGGCGGGCTGCTCGTCGCGGGCGTGCTGCGCCTCCTGCTCTCGCGCGAGGCCGCCGGCCTGCTCGTGGTGCGCGGCCGCTGGGTCGACGTCACGGCCCTGCTCGGCCTCGGCGCCGCGATCGCCGTCGTGGCCTTCCTCGTGCCGCCGTCGCGCTGAGGGTTCGGCTCAACCAGCGGCGTTTAGTCCAGGTGGGAGGCGACGGCGAACGTTCCCTCGGCGCGGCGGACGCCGTGCACCGCGTGGCGGGGGATCAGGTCGCCGAGGAAGCCGTAGTCGCGGGCGATGTAGGCGGCGCGGAGGTCGCCGGCTTGGGCGCGGCCCGAGACGTCTCGCCACCAGTCCGCGATGTCGCCCCACCCCGGGGCGGCGAGCGAGCCGCCGAACTGCCGAACGGCCAGCGACGAGCTGAGCGAGGCGAACCGCAGCCGCGTCTCCAGCGGCCACTCGGCCAGCGTGCCAAGCACGATCGACGCCGCGAACACATCGCCCGCGCCCGTCGGGTCGATCGCGTCGACCGCCACCGACGGGCAGTAGGCCTCCTCGCCGGTCGTGTTGTCGATCGCGAACGAGCCGCCGACGCCGTCGGTGACCACGGCGAGCGGGACCATGTCGGCGAGCTTGCGCACGGCGTCGGTCGGGCGCTCCGTGCGGGTGTAGCCCATCGCCTCGACGGCGTTCGGCGTGAACGCGTGGCAGTACTGCAGCGGAGCGAGATCGGCCGGGTCCCACCTGCCCGTCTCGTCGAAGCCGACATCGGCGAAGCACAGCGTCCCGCGGTCGTGCAGCGCCCGGCACCAGGCGCCGACGGCCCTCAGGTCGACGGCGGCGGCGCGCGAGGCGGGCGCCTGGACGAGCGCGTCGTCCATCGGCTCGGGGAGGTCGTGGGCGTGGGTCACCATGCCGCGGTCGCCGCTGAACGCCATCGACACCGTGATGGCGGAGTGGAAGCCGCCGAACCGCCGCGACGCGGAGAGGTCGATGTTCTCGTCGTGCGAGAGCACGTCCCACATCCAGTCGGCATAGGCGTCGTCGCCGAAGCCGGCCACCAGCCCGGTGCGGAGACCTAGGCGGGCGGCCGCCGTCGCGAGGTTGGCGATGCCGCCCGGGCACGACCCCATGCCGTCGCTGTACAGCTCCTCCCCGGGGAAGGGCAGCCGGGGAAGGCCGGTGAAGATGAGGTCGAAGAACAGCTGCCCGGTGGTCAGCACGTCCAGCGGCGGGTCGTCGGGCGTCCGGGTCGCCGCGAGTGGATCCCACATCCAACAGGTGGGGCACCGGTCCTCGAGATGCGCGTGATCCATTCCCGCACCCTACCGAGCCCGCCGGGCGCGCGGGAAGTGTGCGCGGACCGGGTAGGTTCTTGGCCCATGAAGCTCGCGATTCTCGGCGGCGGCGGTTTCCGCGTGCCGCTCGTCTACGAGGCGGTCGCCTCGAACGCGCTCGCCGCCGACGGGAGGGCCGCCGTCCGGCTCGACGAGGTGGCGCTGCACGACTCGTCGGCGGAGCGCCTGGAGGCCATGCGCCGGATCCTCGACGAGGACGCGCGCCGCTTCCCGGACCCGCCGCGGGTGACCTACACCGTCGACCTGCGCGAGGCGCTGGCCGGCGCCGACTTCGTCTTCTCCGCGATCAGGGTCGGAGGCGCCGAGGGGCGGATCGCGGACGAGCGGGTGGCCCTCGACCTCGGGCTGCTCGGCCAGGAGACGATCGGGCCGGGCGGCCTGGCCTACGCGCTGCGCACGATCCCCGTGATGCGCGAGGTGGCGCGCACCATCGCGGAGGTCGCGCCCGATGCGTGGACCATCAACTTCACCAACCCGGCTGGCATCGTCACGCAGGCGATGCGCGAGTTCCTCGGCGACCGCGTCGTCGGCATCTGCGACACGCCCATCGGGCTGGTGCGGCGGGTGTCGCGGGTGCTCGGCGTCTCGCTGGAGGCCGACGGCGTGGCCTACGACTACGTGGGCCTCAACCACCTCGGCTGGCTGCGCTCGGTCACCGTCGACGGCGTGGACCGGCTGCCGGAGCTGCTCGCCTCCGACGCGATGCTGGACCAGATCGAGGAGGCGCGCGTCGTCGGCGAGGACTTCGTGCGCGCCCTGGGCGTGCTGCCCAACGAGTACCTCTACTACTACTGGCGCACCGAGGAGGCGATCGCGCGCATCCGCGAGGCCGACGAGACCCGCGGCGAGTACCTGGCCCGCAGGCAGGACGCGTTCTACGGCCGCGTCGCGGAGGCCGCGTCGCCGCTGACGGCCTGGCGCGAGGCCCTGCACGAGCGCGAGTCGACCTACATGGCGGAGGCGCGCGACGAGGAGCGCCGCGAGGAGGACGTCGCGGGCGGGGGATACCAGGAGGTGGCGCTGCGGCTGATGAACGCGCTGGCCACCGGCCGCAGCGAGCGGATGATCCTCGACGTCGGCAACCTGACGCCGTCGGGCCGGATCGTGCCCGAGCTCCCGGACGACCTGGTGCTGGAGGTCGGCTGTGTCGTCGACGGCGAGGGCGTGCACCCGCTGCCGATCGCCCCGCTCACGCTCGCCCAGCTGGGCATGATGGCGCGGCTGCGCGCCTCCGAGAAGGCGATCGCGGACGCCGCGGCGACCCGGAGCCGGGACAAGGCGTGGGAGGGATTCGCGATCCACCCGCTCGTCGACTCGCCGCGCCTGGGCCGCGCGCTGCTCGACGGCTACGTCGCCGCGCACCCCTCGATAGCACAGCTGCTCCTTGAGCCAGGCGCGTCGACGGAGTCGACCGCGACTGCGTCGAAAGGCCCGTCACCAGCGCAGTGAGGGGAGCAAGTACCATTCACCCCATGCCGCTCCCCGAAGCCGACGCCGCCCAGGCCACCGACCCGCGCCCGGTGCCGCCGCTGCGCGCCCGATACTTCCTGTTCGGTGAGATGCTGCTGTTCGCGACGCTCAGCCTCGTGGCGTCGTTCGTGCTCTCCTACGACGCGCTGGTGCTCGCCGCGGACCCGAACGCCGACCTCAGCTGCTCGCTCAACTCGATCCTCGACTGCGCGAAGGTCGGGGTGACCTGGCAGGCCAAGGTGTTCGGCTTCCCGAACGCGTTCTTAGGCATGATCTCCGAGCCCGTGGTGATGACGATCGCGGTGGCGCCGCTCTGGAAGA
>Ga0116180_1001790_pt1 | contig 17655 bp, 10 predicted proteins | sample AD_UKC073_MetaG_FD_89804 | JGI IMG/M metagenome (GOLD analysis project Ga0116180, IMG submission 89804) | Active sludge microbial communities of municipal wastewater-treating anaerobic digesters from USA - AD_UKC073_MetaG | ecosystem: Engineered > Bioreactor > Anaerobic > Digestate | place: USA...
ACAATACACTTCGTTAGTATTTAGTCGGCGGTTGCAGGATGCTGGCATACTTGGCTCTATGGGCTCTGTTGGTGATGCCTTGGACAACGCTGCCGCTGAAAGTTTCTACGCCACGCTGCAGACTGAGCTGCTTGACCGCTATACCTGAGATTATTTAACTTTAGATTGCAAAAACCAACCAGAATGTTTTCTCATAGCATCTAACAGTGTGTTGCCGTATACTTTATATATTTGGAGCTATTGTTAAGGAGCATTTACGGAATTCCTGGTGTCCAGCCCAACTGTGTTGACAAGTATTAATAAAGAGACTACAATAAAATTAAGTGGTCTGACCAATTAATTATTAGTAATACGACTTTTTAAACTTGTTATAGGTAGAAAGGAGTAGACTGTGTTTTCAAAAATAGTAAAAAATAAGGATGATTCCCGTCCTCTGTATGTTTTGGTCTATAATCAGCTGTTAGATAAGATAGAAAGTGGTGAACTTTCTGAAGGCAGCGCGCTGCCGTCAGAGAGCAAGCTTTCCCAGTTGATGGGAATCAGCCGATCTACTTTGAGGCAAGCTCTTCTAATTCTAGAAGAAGACGGCCTGATCACCAAGCTCCAAGGAAGTGGCACTTACATAAGCAAAAACATTAAACGTATCGGATTAGGTTTGGAAAACCTAGTGAGCATCCCTGAGATGTTGGGCGGTGGAGATATCGAGGTAAGACAGTTAACATTGAACCTTGAATATCCTGACAATATCGTAAAAAATATACTTAAATTAAGAGAGCATGAGCTCTTGGTAGTTTTGGAACGTGTTTATGCACGTGGTGATGATCTGCTAGCTTATGCAATAACATTTATCCCCAATACCAGGCTGTTAATTCCGGTAACACTTAATTCGGCCCAGAGCATCCTCGATTATACGCATAATGAGCTGATCGAAGGAAGCGACATGGCTATTAGCAAAATAAATGCTACCGTAGCCGGAGGCTTTCTAGCAGAGTGTTTGGATCTTGATCAAGGAGAGGTGTTACTGCTACTGGAGGATTGTCTAATTAATAGTAATGGTCTTCCCATTGCTTTAACTAAACTATATTTCAGAACAGATATGATTAATTTTACCATTAACCGCCGCAAATATTATCGAAGGGAAATGAGTTATGAAGAAGATACTATTGGACGTTGATCCGGGAATTGATGATTGCTTGGCGATTATGCTTGCTTTGAATTCGCCGGAGCTCGATATCGTGGGCATTACTACGGTCAGCGGCAATGTAATTGCAGAGCAGGGTGCCATGAATGCAGGCCGCATTCTCGAATTTTATAACCGCTCCGATATACCTATTCATATTGGTCAATCCAAACCGATGGTCATCGATCTGGTAACTGCTCAGGATACTCACGGTGAAGATGGCATGGGGGAGCTATTTTTACCCGAACCTAAAATAGAGGTTCAAAAAAATGGAGTTGATTTCATCCTGGATTCCCTTTACAAGTACGCAGGTGAATTAAGCATAATTGCGGTTGGCCCCCTAACAAATATTGCCATGGGATTGCAAAAAGATAGAGCAGCATTCGATAACCTCAATGAGTTAATTGTCATGGGTGGATCAGCTAAATCTCATGGTAATTGCAGCCCCGTGGCAGAGTTTAATTTCTGGGCAGATCCACACGGAGCCGACCATGTATTTAAATGCCTGGATAATATCACCATGGTCGGCCTGGATGTTACCCGGGAGATCGTTTTAACCCCCAATCACCGCGAGCTATTATACCAGTTTGCCACACCGGCAGCTCAATTAGTTAATCGGATGACCAGGTTTTATGTTGATTTTCACTGGAAGCAAGAGAGAACTCTTGGCTGTGTAATTAATAACCTCTTGCGGTAGCCGTTGCCTTTCAACCCGAACTAGTCACTACAAAGGCATATTACGTTGAAGTAGAAACTGAGGGTCGCTCCATCGGGCAGTCTCTTGTAGACTTTGCCTCATTTCACCGGAAGAAGCCAAATACAAATGTCTGCCTGACAGTGGATGAAGATAGCTTTATGAAGCTGTTTTTAAAGAGAATCTGCCCTGAGTTCTCAGATGATATTGATCAGTATTACTCCAAGGGTGGTACAATTAATGTAAGAATATAATTAATTTATCACTGCCGGCCAAAATCAATTCTGAGAGGGGTTGAATCTAATGAAGCTAGTGGAAAAGGTCAAGCAAAATTTTACCATGATGTCTCTACTGTTAATTCCAGTCGCAATTGGCATTAATTTAGTTGGTGGCGCCATTGCCATGGCCCTTAAACTTCCGATTTACCTAGACTGCATCGGAACTATCTTAACAGCAGTTCTTGCCGGCCCCTGGGTTGCAGTTGTGGCCGGGGCGTTAAGCAGTGTTGTTGCTACCATTACCATAGATCCAATTTCGTTGCCTTTTGGCCTGGTTCAGATTGCCATTGCTTTGATGGCCGGATATCTAGCCAACAAAGGCTTATTTGAAACTGTCTTAAAAACCATCATCTCAGGGGTTATTCTTGCTGTAACGGCAGCTGTTGTAGCATCCCCGATAGTCGCCTACTTGTTTGGCGGTGTGACAAGTGCTGGCTCGGCTTTTATTGTCGGCTATCTGCTTGCTACGGGGAAAGAGTTGTTAAATTCAGTATTTACTGCTCAAATTATTACTGATAGTGCCGATAAGATTTTATCTTCCCTCGTTGTTTTTGCGGTTGTTCGGAGCATGCCTGAAAGGTTCAAGATTAAATTCAGAGGATAATAAGCTATTTGGTTACCTGCCTTGGCCGGCAGTTTTGTTAAGGAGTTATAAACGAAGGATTGGAGAGTGGTTTGCTTGCTCACTTTCTATGAACAGAAGCGCTCGTGGTTTGCCGATCTCAACCCCATCACTAAGCTGTACTTTGTTGGAGTAATGTTCCTTATACCTTTTCTAACAGACAATCTTTTAATTTTAACAAGCTACTTTTTGCTCATTTTAGCCCTGGCCTATTCTTCAAAGATATTTAACAGATTCTGTAATACACTGACCAGAATCATTCTTCCATTGTTAATTCTTTTGTTTATTATGCAAAGTTTACTTTATCCAGGCGGGGAGAAGATTATCTGTCAAATCTGGTTTATGTCTGTAAAACAAGAAGGGGTTATATTTGCCAGCACGATTGGGTTAAGACTTTTAATTGTGATCGGGTCCATATTAGTATTTTTGATTACTACGCATCCCAAAGATATGATCATGGCTCTTGAACAAAAAGGTGTTCCTTCGGCAATTGGCTATATAGTTCTGTCAACAATGCAGATCATCCCTCATATGGAGATGATGTCAAAAAGAATACTGGATGCACAAAAATCGCGAGGCGTTGAAGTGGAAGGAAATATATGGGTAAGAGCAAAAGCTTATCTGCCTGTAGTAGTGCCCTTGATTTTAAGTTCTATTGCCCAGTTGGAAAATAAAGTAATGGCTTTAGAGTGCCGTGCTTTCAATGCCCCGGTTAAAAAAACTTCCATGGTTGATTTTACACTGACTGGTGCTGACAGGTTTGTGCGTATCATTGTGATACTAATCCTGGTTGCAGCGGTTGTCGGAAGGGTGGCTTCGTTATGGCTTTAGTCGAGTTAAAGGATTTGTCATTTAAGTACCAGTTGGCAGATGAGTTCGCCCTTAAGAGGATTAATTTAAAGATTGAAGAAGGAGATTTTTATGCTATTGTAGGAGCTAACGGCAGTGGAAAGTCGAGTCTTTGTTATGCTATCAGAGGGTTTATCCCCCATTTTCACCGTGGTGATTTTTCCGGAGAGGTGCTAGTAGCAGATCAGAGTAACAGCCAGAGAAAACTTGGAGAAATTGGTCTTGATGTTGGTTTTGTATTTCAAAATCCTTTTTCCCAGATATCAGGCGTAGCCATGAATGTTTATGAAGAGGTGAGCTTCGGCTTAGAAAACCTAGGGGTAGCCAAAGAAATGATTGCCCACCGGGTGGAAGAGATCATGACCCTTTTAGAAATTGAGCATCTACGCCAGAGAAACCCATATAATCTCTCGGGGGGCGAACAGCAGAAAGTGGCGATAGCTTCGGTTATGGTCATGGAGCCGCGAATCCTTATTTTAGATGAGCCGACCTCTCAACTTGATCCCGTTGGGACCGAACAAGTTTTTAAAGCTATTGAGCTGATGAAAAACAGGGGGATGACCATCATTCTTGTAGAACATAAGATGGAATTAATCTCTTATTTTGCCAATAAAGTAGCGGTACTTAAAAACGGAGAACTTTTGCTGGACGGCCCTATCCAAGATGTATTTACCAGCCCGGTTTTTGCCCATTCCCAAATAAAGCCTCCGGTATATGTAGAAGTAAACTCTGAATTAAAGAAGCACTTTGACTATTGCTGTGAAGAGGTATTAACTCATGAACAGTGTACGGCATTGCTGCACTCACTGAAACAAAGGAGTGCCATAGAAAAATGATTAATGTAACAGAACTAGTTTATCGTTATCCTACGGGTTTTGATGCTCTGCGCGGTATTAACTTGCAGATCGACCATGGTGAAAAAGTAGCGATTATCGGACAAAATGGAGCCGGTAAAAGCTCACTGGTAAAACATTTTAACGGTTTGTTAAAGCCTACATCCGGGGATGTCACGATTAACGGGGTTAACACCAAAGAGAAGACTACGGCCCAACTTTCGCGTTGGGTAGGATATGTATTTCAGAACCCCGATGATCAGCTATTTAAAAATTCGATTAGAGAAGAGCTTCTATTTGGTCCTCGGCAACTGTCCACCGATCAAGTGAAAATCGATGAAATAGTTCTTGAAATTGCTCATTTAACCGGCCTCGAATCGTCACTGGATAAAAACCCCTATGATCTTTCTCTCTCTGATCGTAAATTTGTTTCAATCGCTTCTGTCTTAACGATGGATCAAGATGTAGTTATTTTAGATGAGCCTACTGCAGGTCAAAGTGATGATAAGATAGCTCTCCTGGAATCAATCGTCAACTACCTGCAGGAAAAAGGTAAAACCATCATTGTCATTGCTCATGATATGGAATTTGTTGCTAAAAACTTTACCCGAGTGATAGTCTTAAGCGGGGGTAAAATTCTTATGGATGACTCTGCTGACAGGGTGTTTGCTCAACCTGAAAAATTAAGACAAAGTCAGCTTCGTCCACCGCATATTACCAGGCTATGCCTAGAGTTTGGTCTGCCGGTATGTTTTAATGTGCCCGAATTTGTCGAGGCTTTCGTTAACAGTTGCTGCAAGAGAAGCTAAGTAATCATTAAGCTAATCATCAATATTCTAAGCGAGTGTGATTAACTTGACCCAAATAGCAGTTATCGGTAGTACAAACGTTGATTTGATTGTTGAGGCTGCCCGGCGCCCAGAAGCAGGGGAGACCATTCTTGGGAGCTCTTTCCATCTTGCGCCGGGAGGTAAAGGAGCTAATCAGGCCGTAGCCATCGCTCGCCTGGGCGGCCAGGTTACATTTTTCGGCTGTACTGGGGATGATGAATTCGGACACCTGGTACGTGAAAATTTATCCAAGCAAGGTGTGCAGATTGATAACCTAAAAATAAAGGTGGGCGAGAGCACCGGTGTAGCGGTAGTTGTTATCGCCAGCGGCGATAATAGTATCATTGTTGTATCTGGAGCTAACAACTTCGTCAGCCCGGCTTATATCGATACGGTGCGCCGACACATTCTACAGTCTGACCTGGTGTTGATGCAGAACGAGATCCCTCTGGAGACTATCTTTATGGTTACTGCTCTTTGCTCTGTAGAGCAGATTCCAGTAATCCTCAATCCGGCACCGGCGCTGCGATTAGAGCAGTCGCTGATCGATAAACTTGACTATATTATTCCTAATGAACATGAGGCTCGGACAATTTTCGGTATAGATAATGGCCTGGAGCCTCTATTAAAACGTTATCCTTATAAACTGATTATCACGCTGGGGGAAGAGGGGGCCGTTTACAGTAACGGCGAACAGATTGTCCAGATCCCAGCCATAGATGTCCAGGTCGTAGACACTACCGGCGCCGGTGATACCTTTATCGGTGCGTTTTCTTTTGCCATCAGCCAAAAATGTGAGCTTTATCATGCCATTCTTTTTGCCCAGTATGCCGCTGGGCTCTCCATAGAGAAACTAGGGGCACAGGCAGGAATGCCCACGCTGGATCAGGTCTTAAAGAGAATGAAAGATGATGGGCATGACATACGTAGCATCTTAACTGATTTGGAAAGCTAGGATCAAGTTATTTGGTGGTGTAAATCGTGTCAAGACACTGTCGGTTTTAAAAAGAACCCCACATACAATTTAAACAATCACTAACAATCGCTCTTCTAAAGTTTCTAAAATCTATTTTGCTACCAAAAGAAATTCACTTCTACTGCACGAACTAAACCTATAAGGAACCTCTACCTCTTCCTAGGGGGTATTCATTTCTTTTCCATGACGAACGGATGGTGACCCGTACCCCCTTTGGTGGACAGTAGAAACGCATGGTAAACTGGACATCAGAAAGGGGAAAGGGAATGGCAAATCAGTATAGTGCGGAATTTAAAATGGAAGCAGTACGGAGGATCGAGAGAACAAGAGAGACAGTATTGAAGGTGGCAGCGGATCTGGGGGTTAACGGAGAACACAGTGTATGGCTGGGTTGAGCGGTACCGTGAAAAGGGGGAAATGCCCTTCCCCGGGAGCGGGAGATTAAGCCCTGAGGACGAGCGGATAAGAAAGCTTGAGCGTGAAAATCGTGATCTGCGTGAGGAGAATGAGATTCTAAAAAAGGCGGCAGCCTACCTCGCGAAGAACCTGAAGTAAAAAGGTTCGAATTTATCAAGGCCAACTGCCATAAGTACCGGGTAGCGAAGCCATGCTTAATTCTTGAGGTATCGAGAAGCGGTTACTGGGCATGGGATAAACGCCTGAAAAGCGCCAGAGATTAAGAAAATGAAGCTATTATGGAACAGATAAAAAATACATAAGAAGAATCGCCAAACCTACGGCAGTAGGAAGATAACAGCGGAAATATGTCGCAGTGGAAAGCTTGTTAATCACAAGCGTGTTGAGCAAATCATGAGAAAAACCGGCATCCGTTCAAAGATGGCCAGGAAATGTAAAGCAACCAATCCTAAACACAGCTTGCCGGTTGCAGAAAACATTCTTAATCGTGAGTTTGTTGCAGACAGGCCAACCAGAAGATGGTAAGCGACATAACCTATCTGTGGACTGATGAGGGTTAACTGAACATAGCAAGGCGATAACATTGACTAAACTTGAAAAAGATATCATAATTATGTTACCAGAATAATCTTAAATCAGTAAGGTCTTCATATAGATTTCATTATTAATAAAGAAAAGAGCACTCCGGAGTGTTGTAATCCATGGCCAGACTTGAAGAACTTCAACCAAATGCCACTGTCGACGGGATTCTTCCAGGCTGTCAGGTAACCGTTGTCGGTGTCCAGTGGTTTGGCTCCGAAGCCCTTGAACTGACTTATAAAGACCCGGACGGCCGGGTGGCGAATACACTTTTATATCGGGATGATGAAGAGCGTTTCGAAGTGGTCGAGCAGGGGCGTCCCTGGAGCTTTGACGGTGACGGTTCACTTTTCCGTCTTGTTTCAGAAGCGCACCGTATTCGGTTGGCGCATCTGTTTGATCCGGTTCTGGCTGTACATACTTCCCTTGTCGAGCCGCTACCACACCAAATCACCGCGGTTTACGAGTCTATGCTGCCCCGCCAACCGCTGCGCTTTCTCCTGGCTGATGATCCGGGTGCCGGTAAAACTATTATGGCCGGCCTTCTCATCAAAGAGCTAATTGTACGGGGTGATCTGCAGCGCTGCCTGGTAGTCTGCCCCGGCAATCTGGCTGAGCAGTGGCAGGATGAACTCTACCGTCGCTTTCAGCTACACTTTGAGATTCTTACAAACGAGAAACTGGAGGCTGCCCGGACCGGCAACTGGTTTCTGGAAAACAATCTGGTTATTGCCCGCCTGGACAAGCTTTCACGTGACGAAAATGTCCAGCAGAAGCTAAAAGCGCCCGACTGCTCCTGGGATTTGATTGTCTGCGATGAAGCGCACAAATTTTCTGCCACATTTTTCGGGGGTGAGGTCAGGTATACTAAGCGTTACAAGCTTGGCCGGTTGCTATCCACCCTTACACGCCATTTTTTACTAATGACAGCCACACCTCACAATGGCAAAGAAGAAGACTTCCAACTGTTCATGGCACTTCTTGACGGTGATCGTTTCGAAGGACGCTTTCGTGACGGTGTACATTCGGTAGACGTATCCGATTTAATGCGGCGTATGGTTAAAGAGAAGTTATTAAAGTTTGACGGAACCCCGCTTTTCCCCGAGCGTATTGCTTACACGGTACCCTATAAACTATCCGATAACGAGGCCCGGCTTTACAAAGAAGTCACCGAATATGTACGCGAAGAATTTAACCGGGCCGAGGCGCTGCAGAATGATAAACGTGCAGGCACAGTAGGGTTTGCCCTAACCACCCTTCAACGAAGGTTGGCTTCGTCACCAGAGGCTATCTACCAATCCCTCTGCCGCCGCCGCGAACGACTCGAGAAACGCCTGCGTGAGCTGAAACTGCTCCAGCGCGGTGCATATATTCAGGCTATGGCCGCGGATATCCCTTATCTTGACGAAGAAGATTTTGATGATCTCGAAGATGCGCCCGATCTCGAAGTAGAAGAATTTGCAGAGCGGGTTCTTGACCGGGCTACAGCGGCGCGAACCATAGATGAGCTGAAGGCCGAGATAGAGACGCTCAGGCGCCTTGAAAGTTTGGCATTCACGGTGCGCCGCAGCGGTGAAGATCGCAAGTGGCGGGAGCTGGCCAACCTACTCAGCGAGATATTTACTCCGACTGCCATCGCCAATCACCTGGCCGAGACCGCCGCCCCCTATGAAGTGGATAACGCGCTCAAGCCGAGGTCGTCACCCCGGCAAAAAATTGTTATATTTACAGAACACCGGGATACGCTTAATTACCTGGAAGAGCGTATCTCCACGCTCCTCGGTCGCAGTTCGGCCCTAGTTACCATCCACGGCGGCATGGGCCGCGAAGAGCGGATGAAAGCCCAGGAGTCTTTTAAGCACGACCCTGATGTACAAGTGCTTATTGCTACCGACGCTGCCGGCGAGGGGATCAACCTGCAGCGTGCTCACCTGATGGTCAACTATGATCTCCCGTGGAATCCCAACCGCATCGAGCAGCGCTTCGGGCGTATCCACCGTATCGGCCAGACCGAGGTGTGCCATCTCTGGAACCTTGTTGCTGAAGAAACCCGCGAGGGCGATGTTTACCTGACGCTTCTTAAAAAGCTGGAGGAGGCTCGCAAGGCTTTGGGCGGCCAGGTGTTTGATGTGCTGGGCAAGCTGCAGTTTGAAGGGAAGCCTCTCCGCGACCTGTTGGTCGAAGCGATTCGCTATGGAGAGACACCTGTAGTGAAGGCACACCTCAACCGGGTTGTGGAGAGCGCGTTTGATCAGAATGAGCTGCAGGAGATCCTTGAAGAGAGTGCCCTGGCCCATGACGTCATGGATATCAGCCGGGTGCTGCGGGTCCGCGAAGAGATGGAGCGCGCCGAGGCGCGCCGCCTGCAGCCGCATTATATCGAGTCTTTTTTTATCGAAGCCTTTAAAAGGCTGGGTGGATCAATCAAGCAGCGTGAACCGCGGCGTTACGAAATTACCCGGGTGCCGGCGATCATCCGTCAACGGGATCGCCTCATCGGTATCGGCGAACCGGTTTTAACCCGCTACGAAAGGGTTGCCTTTGAGAAATCATTAATTGCGCCCCAGGGGCAGCCGCCGGCAGCCTTTATTTGCCCCGGCCACCCTCTGCTTGACGCCACCCTCGATCTGATCCTGGAAAGAAATCGGGATCTTTTACGGCGCGGCGCTGTGCTGGTAGACGAACGTGACCCGGGCGAATCCCCGCGGGTGTTGTTCTACTTGGAGCATGCGATCCAGGATGCCAGCTTGACGCGATCCGGAGAGCGCCGGACCGTCTCCAAGCAGATGCTCTATGTCGAATTGGAAGCTGACGGCAGCACCCGTCACCTGCACTACGCTCCCTATCTTGACTATCGCCCGCTCAAGTCCGACGAACCTGATGTCCAGGCCCTGTTTGCTCGCCCTGAATGTGCCTGGATTACCCGGGAGCTAGAGCAAAAAGCCCGAGAGCACGCCATCGCCCATGTTGTGCCCGAGCATCTGGAAGAAGTTCGCGACCGCCGGCTGGAGTGGATCGGCAAGACCCGGGCTGCGGTAAAAGAACGTCTTACCAAAGAGATCGGCTACTGGGATCACCGAGCCGAGCAGCTCAAACTTCAGGAGCAGGCTGGTAGGCCCAATGCCCGCCTTAACTGGCAGGAGGCGCGAAAACGAGCCGATGATCTGCAAGCCCGCCTGCAGAAACGCCTGGAGCAGCTGGACCTGGAAAGCAAGCTTTCCCCGCTGCCCCCGGTGGTTTTGGGTGGCCTGGTCGTAATACCCCGGGGACTTATCAACAAGGTAACCGGCGACCGCCGGGTTACAGTCATGCCTTCTGTCGATACACAGGCTGCTGCAGCCCGGGCCCGCACCATTGTCATGGAGATCGAGCGCCAGCTCGGTTATGAGCCCGTTGACCGGGAATTTGAAAAACTTGGTTACGATATCGAGAGCCGTGATCCCCGTAACGGAAAGCTTCGTTTTATCGAGGTTAAAGGCCGTGTTTCGGGAGCACCGACAATCACCGTTACCCGCAACGAAATTCTTTATTCGCTTAATAAGCCGGATGATTTTATCCTGGCCATTGTTGAGTTCATCGAAGACGGCTCGCACAAGGTCCATTATGTGCGCAGACCCTTTCAGCGTGAGCCTGACTTTGGCGTAACCAGTGTTAATTATAGTTTTGTGGAGCTATTGGAGCGGGCGGAGGCTCCGGCATAACATCTATCAAAGTCAACGTAGGACAACTTGGAGGTAGTAAGTTGAATTATCGTAAAAAACTGATTGAGGTGGCCCTGCCCCTGGATGCGATCAACGAGGCTTCTGTTCGTGAGAAATCTATACGCCACGGGCATCCGAGTACGCTGCACCTGTGGTGGGCGCGCCGGCCGCTGGCGGCGGCGCGGGCGGTGATCTTTGCCCAGATGGTGGATGACCCGTCAACGTATGTCGATCTACTGCGCAGCGATGCGAGGCTGCGGCGGAAGGCCGAACCTCTTTTAAAAGAGCGCCAGAAGGTTTGGGAAAAAGCACGGCAAACCGCCGGGTTGGCGGCGTCCGATAACAATTCTGCTCCCGACCCCGGCCCGGAGCCCACCTTAGACCAGATCCTGGCTGAACTGGAGCGGGAGCGCCTGTTCAAGATTATCGAGGAACTTGTTGAATGGGAAAACACCACCAATGAGACCGTGCTTCAGCAAGCACGTGATGAGATCTGGCAATCCTGGCGGCGGGCCTGTGCGGAACATGCCGATCACCCGCGCGCTAAAGAGCTGTTTGACCGCCGTAAGCTGCCCGCCTTCCATGATCCTTTTGCCGGGGGCGGCTCGCTCCCCCTGGAGGCGCAGCGCTTGGGCCTTGAAGCCTACGCCAGCGATCTTAACCCGGTGGCGGTGCTGATCAATAAGGCCATGATCGAGATCCCGCCCAAATTTGCAGATCGGCCCCCGGTAAGGCCGGTAACAAATGGGAAGCAGATCGCTGCTCCAAATACATGGCAGGGCGCTCAAGGCCTCGCCGAAGATGTGCGCTACTATGGACAATGGATGCGGGATGAGGCCGAGAAGCGCATCGGCCATCTTTATCCCGAGGTTAAGATCACGCCTGGGCTAGCTGCAGAGCGCCCTGACCTGAAGCCCTATAGCGGCCGTTCGCTGACCGTGATCGCTTGGCTCTGGGCCCGCACGGTGAAGAGCCCGAACCCGGCTTTTGCCGCAGTGGATGTGCCTCTTGTCTCTACCTTCATGCTCTCTACCAGAAAGGGCAAAGAGGCTTATGTTGAACCGGTGATCGAAGCAGGCGGTTACCGTTTCACCGTGAAGGCGGGGCAGCCCCCGAATCCGAAGGCCGCCAGAAGCGGGACCAAGCTTTCACGGGGAGCGAACTTTCAGTGCCTGATGTCGGGTTCGCCGATTACCGGCGATTATATTAAAGCTGAAAGTATGGCCGGGCGGATGGGTGCCCGGCTGATGGCCATTGTTGCCGAGGGCGATCGTGAGCGCGTCTACCTGCCGCCTATACCGGGGCATGAAGAGATAGCCAGGAAGGCCAGGCCCAAGTGGAAGCCGGAAAACGAGCTGGTTGGGAAATGCCGGGATCAGCTCCCGCTATATGGGATGAATACTTTTGCCGACATCTTTACCGATCGCCAGCTTGTGGCGCTGACGACATTCTCCGACTTGGTACAGGAAGCACGTGAACTTATCCGGCGCGATGCAGCGGCGGCCGGTTTTCCAGACGACGGGAAGCCCCTTGCGGCCGGCGGCACCGGCGCGACGGCATATGCAGAGGCGGTGGGGGTATATCTGGCGTTTGCAGTAGACAAAGGTGCAAACTACTGGTCGTCAATTTGTACTTGGCATTCTGGCCGCGATACTATTACAAGCACATTTGGACGTCAAGCTTTACCAATGGTATGGGACTATGCCGAAGCCAATCCCTTTAGTGTTTCATCGGGCAATTTCATGTCTGGTATAAATCAGTCAGGGCGTTTTCTTAAGTCAACACTGCCCAATATAAAAGGTAATGTTATACAAGCTGATGCTGCAGCGCAATTCACTAGTAAGGATAAGCTTATCTCCACTGATCCGCCTTACTACGATAACATCTGTTATGCTGACCTGTCGGATTTCTTTTACGTCTGGTTGCGCCATTCACTGAAGCCTGTTTTTCCTAAGCTTTTTACAACGCTCGAAGTGCCCAAGGCCGATGAGCTGGTAGCCACAATATATCGCCATGATAGTATAGAGAGGGCCGAAGAGTTCTTTCTTGGCGGCATGATCAAGGCGATGCGCCAACTTGCCGGGCAGGCGCACCCGGCCTTTCCAGTGACCATATACTATGCTTTCAGGCAGTCCGAGACCACGGACGAGGAGGGCACAGTCAGCACAGGCTGGGAAACCTTTCTTGACGCAGTGATCCATGCCGGGTTTGCCTTGACCGGCACCTGGCCGTTAAGGACGGAATATACAGGAAATCTTAAAAAGAACGTCAGCGCCCTCGCCTCCAGCATCGTCCTTGTCTGCCGGCCGCGGGCAGATGATGCCCCGGTTGCTACCCGCCGCGAGTTTGTCAATGCGCTTAAAACCGAGCTACCGGTGGCGCTTGCTCACCTGCAGCGCAGTAACATCGCCCCGGTAGACCTGGCCCAGGCGGCGATCGGCCCGGGGATGGCTATATATACCCGCTACGCACAGGTAATCGATGCCCGGGGCAACCCCCTGAGCGTGCGGGAGGCCCTCGCCCTGATCAACGAGACACTTGACGAAGTGCTGGCCGAGCAGGAAGGAGATTTCGATGCCGATACCCGCTGGGCGGTAGCCTGGTTTGAACAGTTCGGCTTCGACGAAGGTGAATATGGCCTTGCCGAAACCCTCTCCAAGGCCAAGAACACCAGCGTTTCGGGCCTGGGCGAAGCCGGCATTTTGCTTTCAAGGGAGGGGCGGGTGCGCCTTTTCTGCCCGCAAGAGCTGCCCGCAGAATGGAACCCGTCCCGCGATTCACGGCTGACCGTTTGGGAGACGGTGCACCATCTTATCCGGGCGCTGGAACAGGGTGAAGAGGCTGCCGCCGATCTTTTGGCCGTGCTGGGTGGCCAGGCCGATCCGGTCCGGGAACTGGCTTACCGCCTCTATACCATCTGCGAGCGGAAAAAGTGGGCCCGGGAGGCGCTGGCTTATAACAGCCTGGTGCAGAGCTGGCCTGAAATTGAGCGTCTTGCCAGGGAGAACAGGGGGCCCCAAGAAATAGTACAAAGACTATTTGGTGAGGAGTAATAACCATGGCCATTACAAATTATGAACGGGTCGCAAAAGCGATGAATCTTTTGAAAGACGGGCTCCGTCCTTTTGTCGAGCGGGAGCTGGAAGCCCATCACGGCAAGTACTGGGTTACCAAGGTCGTGGAGGGGTGGAAACATGAACTGACCTGGCCCGAGGGTCAAGAGCAACCTCATCTCGACGTGGCCGCTGTCTTGAGGATCATGTGGGAGCAATGGAATCCGGTATTCGGTAAAACCCTGGGACATACCGAGCGCAGCTTGGTCAGTGAGCTGCGGGAGGTGCGTAACAGATGGGCTCACCAGGAGGCTTTTTCCAGCGACGATGCATACCGTGCCCTCGATTCTGCTGCCCGGTTGCTTACTGCCATCTCCGCAGAGGAGGCGGCGGCAATAGAAAAAATGAAGATGGAGCTTTTACGTGTTCGTTTTGATGAACAGGTCCGTAATGAGAGGCGTAAAAAAGCCGGCACGGCTATCGCCAGCCCGGTGGCAGGCAACCTCAAGCCCTGGCGGGAGGTGATTACTCCCCACAGAGATGTAGCTGGCGGTCACTACCAGCAGGCAGAATTTGCAGCCGACCTCTGGCAGGTGTACCAGGGAGAAGGAAGTGCTGAATACCGTGAACCTGTTGAGTTTTTCCGGCGAACCTTTCTGACCGACAACTTGAAGAGATTACTGGTAGGTGCTCTACTGCGTCTCTCCGGCCTGGGCGGTGACCCGGTGGTCCAGCTGCAAACCAATTTTGGCGGGGGTAAAACCCACTGCATGTTAGCCTTGTATCATCTTTTTTCCGGGACGCCGCCCGCCGATTTGGCCGGCATTGACAGCATCATCGAAGAGGCGGGTATAACCCAAATTCCAACCGTTCGCCGCGTGGTCTTGGTCGGCAATAAAATATCTCCTGCAAACCCCTCCGTTAAACCGGATGGCGTAGTTGTCCATACGCTCTGGGGGGAGCTTGCCTGGCAGCTGGGCGGCCGGGAAGCTTATGAACGGGTGCGGGCCGACGACGAAAAAGCTACCAGCCCCGGCGACCTGTTACGGGTGCTTTTCAATGAGTACGGCCCCTGCTTAATTCTGATCGACGAATGGGTTGCCTACGCCAGGCAGCTGCACGACAGGAGTATCTTGCCCGCAGGAAGTTTTGAAACCCAGTTTTCTTTTGCCCAGGTCCTCACCGAATCGGCCAAGCTGGCCCAGAACTGCCTCCTGGTGGTCAGTTTACCCGCCTCGGAGTGGCCCGCTTCGCCTCACACCCAAACCGATGATGCTGAAGTGGGAGGGCAGCGCGGCCGCGAAGCCCTTGACCGGCTGCAGAATGTCATCGGGCGTGTCGATTCGTCCTGGCGGCCGGCCAGTGCAGAGGAGAGCTTTGAGATCGTTCGCCGCCGCCTTTTCGAACCTCTGGTCGAAAACGAACAGTTCGTGGCCCGGGACACGGTTGCCCGGGCGTTCGCCGATCTTTACCGGACGCAGCACCAGGAGTTCCCGCCTGAGTGCCAGGAGGCAGATTACGAGAAGCGGTTAAAAGCGGCCTACCCGATTCACCCGGAGATTTTCGATCGCCTTTATACCGACTGGTCGACACTGGTGAAATTTCAACGCACCCGCGGCGTATTGCGCCTGATGGCTGCGGTGATTCACAGCCTTTGGGAAAAAGAAGATCGAAATCCGCTTATTTTGCCGTGTAATATCCCCATTGATGATCCCCGTGTGGAAACTGAACTAACGCGTTATCTTTCCGACAACTGGGTCCCGGTAATTGCCAAGGATGTTGACGGTCCCAACTCGCTGCCGTTGCAGATTGACGCGCAAATTCCAAATCTCGGAAGATATTCCGCTTGCCGGAGAGTGGCCCGGACGGTCTACCTAGGTTCGGCGCCAATCACAACGGCTGCCAACCGCGGCCTGGAGGATCGCCGGGTAAGGCTGGGTTGTGTCATGCCTGGCGAGACGCCCGCTCTCTTTGGAGACGCGTTAAGAAGACTGGCGACAGAGGCAACCTATTTGTATGTGGACGGCACTCGCTATTGGTACTCCACCCAACCCACGGTAACCAAGCTGGCCGAGGATCGGGCTGAACTGCTCAGACGTGAGCCGGATAAAGTAGAAGAAGAGATTAATAAACGCTTGAGGGCCGATTTACGCAAGACCGGTGATTTTAACCGCATCCACCCCTTGCCAAGTTCGGGGCAGGATGTTCCCGACGAGCAGGATGCCGGGCTGGTAGTTCTTGGTATCGATTATCCCCACAGCAAGGAGAAAGAAAGCGCGGCCATAGCATATGCTAAGGAGATCCTTGAAACACGCGGCAGTTTGCCCCGCATTTACCGGAACGCCCTTGTTTTTTTCGCGGCAGACAAGACCCGCTTGCAAGAACTTGATGAAGCGGTGCGATATTACTTGGCCTGGGAATCCATCCTTAATGAACATGAAGAACTGGATCTTTCATCTTCCCAGGTAAAGCAGGCGGAAGCACATAAAGCCTCTGCAGACAGCTTCGTCGAGGCCAGGATGCCTGAAGCCTACCAGTGGTTGCTGGTTCCTGTCCAGTTGAATCCACAGTCGGAGGTGGAATGGGAAAGCTTCAGGCTTACCGGCCAGCAGCCCATTGCAGAACGTGCCTGCAGAAAGCTGCGCAGTGATGAGCTTTTGATTACCGTTTTTGCGGCTACTCGCCTGCGGATGGATCTGGATCAGATACCCCTATGGCGTGGAGACTATGTGGCTATAAAACAGCTTATCGAAGATTATTCGCGCTACCTTTACCTGCCAAGGCTTAAAGAGCCCGCAGTTTTACTGGATGCAATCCGCAGCGGTCTCTCTTCACCTACATGGAGGCAAGATTCGTTTGCTTATGCTGAAAGTTATGACGAAACCGCCGGCCGTTATCGCGGTCTGCGTGGTGGAGAACAGGTGAATATTATCTACGACAGCTTGACCCAGGGCCTTCTGGTTAAACCCGAGGTTGCACAAAGACAGCTTGAAGCTGAAGGGACACCGCCGGTGCCACCGGGCGATGGTGCTAAAGACGAAAACGGATCAGACGAGCAAAACGGAGTCACTGTCTTGCCTGGCGAAGAAACTGGTGATGTAGAAGGTGAAGGCGCACCGCCTGCCTCGCCCAGGCCGAAACGCTTTTACGGTAGTGTTGAGCTCGACTCAACCCGCGTTGGTCGCGATGCCGGCCAGATAGCCGAAGAGGTTATCGCCCACCTGGATGGACTTGTTGGTGCTAAAGTAAAAGTAACCCTGGAAATCGAAGCAGAAGTTGAAGACGGTGTTCCCGAAGATGTTGTGCGCACTATCACCGAAAACAGCCGTACCCTCAAATTTACAACGCACGGTTTCGAGAATGAATGATTAGATGAGGCGCAATAAATGAAATAGATATATTATTGAAAAAAATACAGGTTATACTGATATCTTTCAGTTAGAATATGACCATTGGTGAACTTTTAGATTCGATTAAGAGTTTGGATTTGGTTCTCCCAGAGTTTCAACGAGAGTATGTCTAGGAAAAAGAGCAGCCAAGGCAGCTGCTGGTTTCTGCCGCGATTACCTACACCTCCTGAGATAATTATAGTCTCTTACCTTACGGTGAAGATGCCGCTATAGAATTCAAATCACTTTTAGAT
>Ga0116180_1001791_pt1 | contig 17648 bp, 16 predicted proteins | sample AD_UKC073_MetaG_FD_89804 | JGI IMG/M metagenome (GOLD analysis project Ga0116180, IMG submission 89804) | Active sludge microbial communities of municipal wastewater-treating anaerobic digesters from USA - AD_UKC073_MetaG | ecosystem: Engineered > Bioreactor > Anaerobic > Digestate | place: USA...
AGCCTGTACTGGGGCCTCAACGAAAACCCCATGGCCTGGGCCAACTGAATGAAAACCCCCAGTCTTCGCGCACTGCGTTTCACTTCGTCAACACCCTTGCAGGGGGCAACACCAGCGGCCCGGCAAAGCCGGAACCGGGGTATTCCTGGAGCGAACTTCGCTGAGTGCGTGCGTTTCCGCAGAACACCCCACACCCTCGAAACGACAGAAGGAGTCACGGAATGAGCGTACTTGGCATCGACGAAATCACCTACAGCGCGGACGACCTTCCGACTTGCCGTCGCTTCTTTCTCGACTGGGGCCTGCGCCTGGTGGGCGAAAGCCCCGATGAGCTGGTGTTCGAAACCCTCAACGGCGGGCGCGTGATCGTCGCTGCCTCTGGCAAAGCGGGCCTGCCGCCCGCGCTGGAGGTCGGCCCCACCCTGCGCGAAGTGGTGTGGGGCGTGGAGTCCGAGGGTGACCTGCAACGCTATGCCGCCAACATCCGCCAGGCACCCGGCTTTGTCGAAGGGGGTGGCCGCGTCGGCTGCACCGATCCCAACGGCCTGGCGGTGCGCCTGCAAGTCACGCGCAAGCGCGACCTGAAGATCGATAGCGCTACCTACAACACCTGGAGCCACAAAGAGCGCATCAACCAGCGCAGCCCCGCCTATGAGCGCGCCACGCCGATCGAAGTGGGCCACGTGGTGTTCTTTGTGAAGGACGTGGCCGCCTGCGAGCGCTTCTATACCGACAGCTTTGGCTTCGCCGCATCCGACCGCTACCCGGGCCGCGGTGCCTTCATGCGCTGCGCGCCCGAAGGCGGCCACCACGACATGTTCCTGCTGGAGCGGCCCACCAAGGACGCCGGCCTGAACCACGTCGCCTTCACCGTGCGCGACATCCACGAAGTGTTCGGCGGCGGCATGCACATCTCGCGCTGCGGCTGGGAAACCCAGCTTGGCCCGGGCCGCCACCCGATCTCTTCGGCCTATTTCTGGTATTTCAAGAACCCGGCCGGCGCGCTGGTCGAGTATTACGCAGACGAAGACCAGCTTACCGCCGAATGGCAGCCGCGCGACTTCGAGCCAGGCCCCACCGTGTTCGCCGAATGGGCCATCGACGGCGGCATCGACGGCAACACCCGCCGCCAAAAGGGTGCGTCTGCCAGCGGCAAGTTCATCACCGACAAGAAATGAGCAAGGCCATGCCCCGCGCTTCGATCCTGCTGCGTGCCGCCGTGCTGGCTGGTGCCGTGCTGCTGTCTTTTGCGCCCGTGGCCCAGGCGCAAAGCGGCGCGGAAAAGGCTTTGTCCGCGCAGTCCTTCAGCATCGTCGCGCCGTTCCCGCCTGGCGGGCCGGTCGACGTGCTGGCGCGTATTCTGGCCGCCGGCCTGAACGAGCGCTACAAGCAGGCCGCCGTGGTGGACAATCGTACTGGTGCCAATGGCAACATCGGCATCGACCAGGTCAAGCGCGCCGCGCCCACCGGCCACACGCTGCTGGTGGTGCCCGCCGGTAACCTCACCATCAATCCCACGCTGATGCCCAAGCTGGGCTACAGCGTGGACGGCGACTTCGCCCCGGTGGCTTCGCTGGCCAAGGCCGCCAACGTGCTGGCCGTGCACCCCGCCGTGCCGGCCAAGAGCGTGGCCGAGCTGGTGGCTTTGTCCAAGGCCAGGCCCGGCACGCTGAGCTACGCCTCGCCGGGTGTGGGCAGCGGCCTGCATCTCGCCGGCGAGCTGTTTAAGCAGCAAAGCGGTGCCGACCTGCTGCACGTGGCGTACAAGGGCACCACGCCCGGCCTCAACGACGTGCTTGGTGGCACCGTGCCAGTGATCTTCGGCAACCTACCCGCGCTGCTGCCGCACATCCAGGCCGGCAAGCTGCGTCCGCTGGCCGTGACCGACCCGGCGCGCGCGCCCGCGCTACCCGACGTGCCCACCCTGGCCGAAGCCGGCGTGCCCGGCGTCGCCGTCACCTCGTGGTACGGCGTGATGGCCCCCAAGGGCACGCCCGCGCCGGTGCTGGCCGAGCTGGCCGCTGACATCACCCGCATCTTCAACGCACCGGCCACCAAGGCGCAGCTCGAAAAGCTGGGCCTGAACGTGTGGATCAGCACCGGCAGCGCGTTTGGCGACACCATCCGCAAAGAGGCTGCGGTATGGGCACCAATCATCAAGAGTCGCAAGATTGAAGCCGAGTGAAGCGGCCACGCCTGACGTTACCACCCCTATTTCCCCGTCCCCCACCCCGCACCTGTGTTCGACCCCATGAAAGGATCTCCCATGTTCTGCACCCGCCGCCAAGCCTTCACCCTCGCCGCTGCCGGATTCGCCCTGTGCGCTGCTGGTTCCGCCCTCGCGCAGGCCTACCCGAGCAAACCCATCACCATCGTTGTGGCCTACCCCGCCGGTGGCGACACCGATGCCATGGCGCGCCTCTATGCCGAAAAACTCTCCACCCGCCTCGGCCAGCCGGTGGTGGTGGACAACCGCCCCGGTGCCAGTGGCACCATCGGCACCTCGTATGTGGCCAAGGCCCAGCCCGACGGTTACACCTTACTGATGGCACCCAGCACTTTCTCGATCGCGCAACAGGTGCTCAAGCCCGGCAGCAGCACCACCTACGATGAGCTCAACGGCTTCACCCCCATCGTGCAGACCGGCGTGCAGCCCCTGTTCATCGCAGCTTCGCAAAGCGCGGGCGTCAAGGACCTGAAGGAACTGGTGGCCGCCGCCAAGGCCAAGTCGCTCACCTACGCCAGCCCCGGCAGCGGGTCGCCCATGCACATCCTGGGCGAGATGTTCAACAAGAGCGCCGACGTGAAGATGAACCAGGTGCCTTACCGCGGCATCGCCCCAGCCATCAACGACGCGCTGGGCGGGCACGTGCCTGCCGTGGTCACCACCTATGGCCCGGTGGCCCCCCACCTGGCCAGCGGCAAGCTGAGCCTGCTGGCGGTGGCCGACGACAAGCGTTCGGTGCTGGCGCCCAACGTGCCCACGCTGGCCGAGCTGGGCTACAAGGACGTGCAGGTTGGCGCATGGCAAGGCATCTTCGGCCCCAAGGGTCTGCCGCCCGAAATCACCAAGACGCTGAACACCCACCTCAACGAAATCCTGAAGATGCCCGACGTAGTGTCCAAGATGACCGTGCTGGGTGCGCTGCCCGGTGGCGGCGAGCCGTCCAAGCTGGCCAAGGCCAATGCTGATGACTACGCGCGCTTTGGCAAGGTTATCAAGGAGCTCGGCATCCAGGCCGACTGACCTCCCTCTTTTCACCAAGGAGAACCACGATGCAAGCAGACCGCTACCTCCAGCCCCACCAGGCCCGTCACCGCGAAGGCACGACCTTCGAAGACCTGCTGGGCGACGCCATCGAGCGCGCCTTCGCCGACGGTGCGCACACCCTACCTGAGCTGGTTGCCTACCTGAACCGCACTGGCCCGTTGAGTGAGAACAGCGCCCAGTGGACCGAGCAAAGCTTCCAGGCCCTGATGGCCCAGTTGGGCGACTGAGCAGCCTCCAACCTTCCAGGAGACCCCTTATGAACACGATCCCGATTACCCCAGCAGCCGTGGACCCGGTAGATGCCTTGCTGACTGTGGGCCTGAAGAACCTCTGGTACCCGATCTGCCCCTCCAGCTTCGTCAAGGAACAGCCCATCTCCTTGCGACGCCTGGGCAAGAAGATCGCCTTGTGGCGCGACGCCGCAGGCAAGCTCCACGCGCTGGAAGACCACTGCCCGCACCGTGGCGCCCCGCTGTCGCAGGGCGTGGTACTGGGCGACCGCTTGGCCTGCCCCTACCACGGCGTCGAGGTGCGTTGCGACGGCATGGTGACCAAGGTGCCCGGCAGCCCCGGTTGCAAGCTGGAGAACTCGCGCGCCACGTTGTCCTTTCACGTGCAGGAGATGTGCGGCACCGTGTTCCTCTACAACAGCGACACCAACATCGACGCACCCCCGCCCATGACCCTGCCCGACGAGCTGGTGTCGCCCGAGTATTCCCACTTCCTCTGCTACGTCGAATGGCGCGGCGACTACCGCTATGCCCTGGACAACGTCATGGACCCGATGCATGGCACCTTCCTGCACAAGCAGTCGCACTCCATGTCCGAAGGCGACAGCACGGCCACCTTCCAGATCCGCGACACCGACACTGGTTTCATCTTCGAGAAGGTTGGCCAGCGTGGCGTGAACTTCGACTGGTCGGAGTGGGGCAGCACCGGCCTGCACTGGATGCGCCTGGAGATTCCCTACCCCAAGACCGGTGGCCCTGGCGGCAACTTCGCCATCATCGGCTGCCTCACCCCCATCACCCCCGAGCTCATGGCCGTGTTCTTCTGGCGCTGCCGCAAAGTGTCGGGCTGGCAGCGCAACACCTGGCGCTTCCTCTACCGCAACCGACTCGAAGCGCGCCACTGGGCCGTGCTGGAGCAAGACCGCGTGATGATGGAGCAGATGGAGCCCAACGCCAACCAGCGCGAGCACCTCTATCAGCACGACATGGGTCTGGTGCGCCTGCGCCGCCACCTGCGCCGCTTGGCGCAGGAGCAGCTCGACGCCATGAACCCCTGAGCCAGCGAGGCGGCTGCCGTGGCGGGATCGACTTCGCCACGGCGTGCAGCGCCCCCGTGACCGAACCAGAGGCAAGCCCCATGTCCAATACCCTTTCTGCCTTCGTGCACACGCTGCGCTTCGAGGCCACCGACGTCATCAGCGTGGAGCTGCGGCCCGCGCCTGGCGTGGTGTTTCCGCCTTTCGAGGCTGGTGCCCACATCGACCTGCACCTGCCCAACGGCATGGTGCGCAACTACTCCCTACTCAACGCCCAGGGTGAAACCGGACGCTATGTGATCGGCGTGCTGCGCGACCGCGCCAGCCGCGGCGGCTCGCGCTGTGTGCACCAGGACCTGCGTGTCGGCATGACCCTGCCGATCTCAGCGCCCCGCAACAACTTTCCGCTGCACGAAGACGCGGGCCACAGCGTGCTGGTGGCCGGTGGCATCGGCGTCACACCCATCCTGGGCATGGCGCGGCGGCTGAAAGCGCTGGGCAAGCCGTTCGAGCTGCTGTACTTCGCGCGCTCGCGCGCCAGCGCCGCCTTTGTCGCGGACCTGGAGGCGCTAGGCATGCCGGTGTACTGGCATTTCGACGACGAGCGGGGTGCGCCGCCCGATCTGAAGGCCCTGCTGGGCCGCCGCCCGGTGGAGGCCGGCACACACTACTACGCTTGTGGCCCGGCCGTGATGCTGGATGCGTTTGAAGCGGTGTGCGCCGAGTTGGGCCACACCAACGCCCACATCGAGCGTTTCAGCGCGGTGGAAGTGGCCGCGTCCAGCGATGCCCAGGCCGTCTACACCGTGGAGCTGCAGCGCAGCGGCAAGACCTTCACCATTACACCTGAGAAAAGCCTGCTCAACACGCTGCTCGACGCGGGTATCGACGTGCCTTTCAGCTGCAGTGAAGGCATCTGCGGCACCTGCGAGACCAAGGTGGTTTCGGGCATTCCCGACCACCGCGACTCGGTGCTCAGCGCCAAGGAAAAAGCCACCAACAAATCCATGATGGTGTGTGTGTCTGGCTGCAAGAGCAGTGCGCTGGTGCTGGATCTCTAGCGAACAGGAGGGAGACAGCACATTCATCCCCCCCATTCTTTGCCTGTTGCCCGCCCCCTGAAACCGGCTGCACCCTGTCCGTTGCGACGGGCCTGGTGCGGACGTGCCCCAACCCACAAAAGGAGTTCCCATGAAAAAAATATCCCGCCACCTGGCCCCGCTGGCCGCTGCTGCTGGCGCACTGGCCTGCGCCAGTGCGGCACAGGCGCAGCAGGCGTCTTCGGTTCAGCTGTATGGCTTGCTGGACACCGGCGTCGAATACGTCAGCAACGTGGGGGGCAGCTACAGCCTGACCCGCGTGCCCACCAACACCAACACAGCCCCATCACGCGTGGGTTTTCGTGGCAATGAAGACCTGGGCAATGGTCTGAGTGCCGTTTTTACGCTGGAGATGGGCATTGATCCTGGCAATGGCGTGTCCAACCAGGGTGGGCGGCTGTTTGGCCGGCAGGCCTATGTGGGCCTGAAGAGTGGCCTGGGCACGGTGAGTGTGGGCCGCATCTACACCATGACTTTCTGGAGCGGAACCAGTGCAGACATCCACGGTGGTGGCATCTACGGCACAGGCTCACTCGACAGCTACCTGCCCAATGCACGCGTCGACAACGCGCTGGGCTGGATGTTCAACCAAAGCGGCTGGACGCTGGGTGCCACCTACAGCCTGGGACGCGACGCCGTGAATGCCGGCCCCAGCCCTGCAGGTACCAACTGCGCTGGTGAGTCCGGTGCTGACAGCCGTGCGTGCCGCCAATGGTCGCTGATGGCCAAGTACGACACCGCGGATTGGGGCGTGGCGCTGGCCAACGACCGCATGTACGGGCGGACGGTGGGCGCCGCCCCCGATGCCGTGTTTGGTGGCCTCAACAGCAGCAGCAAGTCTGACAACCGTTTGACTGTCAACGGCTGGGTCAAGCTGGACAAGACCAAGATCGGGGCTGGCGTGATCCGCCGCAGCAACGACGGCCTGCCTGCCCGTCCCGACAGCGATATGTGGCACCTGGGCGTGTTGCATCCGGTCACCCCGCAACTGGACCTGTCGGCCCAGTGGGTGGGCCTGCGCTACCGCAATGCCTCTGCATACAACGCCAATCTGATCTCGGTGCGGGGCACCTACAACTTCTCCAAGCGCACCGCGGTTTATGCCCAGGCGGGCTACATCAGCAACAGCGACAACTCGGCCGTTTCGGTCAGTGGCGGCGCGACCGGAAGCAATCCGGCTGCTGGCAAGAGCCAGACCGGCTTCAACGTTGGTATGCGCCACGCTTTCTGACGCAGTGGTACGCCCGAGCCACACCACAGTGCCACCACGGTGCTGCGTGTGTGGTTTGGGGCGCAGCATCGAGAAAATCACTGGATTCGATGGACTAGTCGTATCTCTCCAAATAGGGAATCCATGGGGTGCCAGCCAGGTAGGGGAACCTATCATTGGCCGCATGGACATCAGCACCCCCCCCGCCACCGAACTTCGTTCATGCTTTGACGCGCAGCACCGCGCCACCCGCGCTGCCCCCGAGGTGCCGCTGGCCCTGCGGCTGGACCGCCTGCAGAGGATCAGCACCCTGCTCGACACCCATGGCGCCGCGCTGGCAGCCGCAGTGCAGGCCGACTTTGGGGTGCGTGCGCCGCAGCTCACCGAAGTGGCCGACATCTTCGTGCTGCGCACCCTGCTGTCCCACACCCGCAAGCACCTGCGCGGCTGGATGAAGCCGCAGAAGGTCAGCACCCCCATCTACCTGCAGCCCTCGCGCGGTGAGCTGCAGCGCCAACCGCTGGGTGTGGTGGGGGTGATATCTCCGTGGAACTACCCGGTGCAGCTGGCGCTGGCGCCGGTCATCACCGCGCTGGCGGCGGGCAACCGGGTGATGCTCAAGCCCAGCGAGCTGACGCCGCGCACCTCGGCCCTGATGGCCGATCTGCTGCACCAGCAGTTCGCCGCCGATGAGCTGCTGGTGGTGCTGGGTGATGCCAGCGTGGCCAGCGACTTTGCGTCCCTGCCCTTTGACCACTTGCTGTTCACCGGCTCCACCCCGGTGGGCCGCAAGGTGGCCCAGGCCGCCGCCGCCAACCTGACCCCCACCACGCTGGAGCTGGGGGGCAAGTCGCCCTGCATCGTGGGGCTGGGCGCGGACATGGACGACGCTGCGCTCAAGATCGCCCATGGCAAGCTGCTCAACGCCGGCCAGACCTGTATCGCCCCCGACTATGTGCTGCTGCCCCAGGGCCAGGAGCAGGCTTTCGAGCAGGCCTATGGCCGCGCGGTGGCTCGGCTGTTCCCCAGCATCATGGGCAACGGCGACTACGCAGCCATCATCAGCCCGCGCCACCTGGCCCGCCTGCAGCAGCTGCTGGACGAGGCCCAGGCCCAGGGCGCCGTGGTGCGGCAGATTGCCCCAGCGGGTGACCGTAGTGAAAAGGGCACCGGGCGCCAGATGCTGCCCACGCTGGTGACCCATACCAAGGACACGATGGCCCTGATGCAGGAAGAGATCTTCGGTCCCATCCTGCCGGTGCTGCCCTATGCGGCGCTGGACGAGGCCATCGGCTACATCAATGCCCGGCCACGCCCGCTGGCGCTGTACTGGTTCGGCCCCGACACCGCCGCGCGCGACGCGGTGCTGGGCCGCACGGTGAGCGGGGGGGTCACCGTGAACGACACGCTGATGCACATCGCCCACGAGAACCTGCCTTTCGGCGGCGTGGGTGACAGCGGCTGGGGCGCCTACCACGGCGAGGCCGGCTTCCTGCGTTTCACCCAGCAGAAGCCGGTTTTCTTCCAGTCGCGCTGGGCTGCCGGCTCGCTGTTCTACCCGCCCTACGGCAAACGGCTGGAGCAGGTCATGGGCCTGCTGCGCAAAGTACTGTAGTCATGTCTTTTCGCGCCTGAACTGGCTCGGCGGTTGCCCCATGGCGGCCTTGAACATGGCCGAGAAGGCGCTGTCGCTGGCGTAGCCGCTGGAGGCCGCTACATCGCTGATGGACGCGCCCTGGCTGATCATCGGCAGCGCATGCGACAGGGCCACCTGCTGGCGCCACTGCTGGTAGCCCACACCCAGCTCCTGGCGAAACAGCCGAGCCATGGTGCGCTCACTGGCCCCCACCTGGGCCGCCAGCACCGCCAGCGAGGCACGGTTGCCGGGCTCGCGCAGCACCGCTTCACACAGTGCCCGCAGGCGTTTGTCGCCGGAGTCCACCCGGGGCAGCTGCACGCCTAGCGCCAGGGTGTCGGCATGGGCGATCTCGTCCAGTAGCAGGGTGCCCAGCATGGCTTCACGTGTTTCCATGGTGTGGGTGCGCCCCGGCGCGCCATAGGCCTGGTCGAGTGCCTGGATCAGCTCGCGCACCAGGGCTGAGATCACGATCACCCGGCAGCCATCCCAGCCTGGCGGGGTGACGCTTTCGTCCAGGTAGAGGGTGCGGAACTCGGCGGCCTCCAGCACCGTGACCGCATGCAGTGCGCCGGGGGCGATCCACACGCCGCGCGACGGCGGCACGATGTAGGTGGTGACCTCGGCGGCGGTGGACACCATCACCTGCAGGATGCCCACCGAGCAGTAGGCCAGCTGGGCCCAGGCGTGCTGGTGCGGCTGAAAGTGGGTGTCCGCCGGAAGGGAGCGCGCCCGTACCCGCACCGGGCGCTGCGGGGTGGGGGTGAAGGGGGCGGTGTCGCCCAGCGGCGTGGGGCTGGTGGAAGGGGGCATGGGGTAGATTTGTCTGGTATTCGCTGATAACTGTCGTTCTGTCGCATTCCAGCAAAACAGCCGCCATACTACGATCCGCGCATGAATCCATCAAGCACTACTACCCTGCCCGGCGTGCCCCTGCGCCAGGACGCCAGCGTGATTGGCCTGGTCGGCATCGCCCACCTGGTCAGCCATTTCAGCCAGCTGCTGCTGGCGCCGCTGTTCCCCTGGCTGAAGGACGTGTTTCAGGTCAGTTATGCGCAGCTGGGCTTTCTCATGACGATCTTCTTCGTCGTGTCCTGTGCGGTGCAGGCGTTCTCGGGCTTCGTGGTGGACCGTTTCGGCCCGCGTCCTATCCTGTTCGGCGGGCTGGCCCTGCTGGGGGTGGCGGCCTGGGGTTTTGCGGCCAGCACCAGCTACGCCATGCTGGCGGTGTTCTCGGTGGTGGCCGGCATGGGCAACGGGGTGTTCCATCCGGTGGACTACACCCTGCTCAACCGCAAGGTGAGTGCGTCGCGCCTGGGCCATGCTTACAGCGTGCACGGCATCACCGGGAGCCTGGGCTGGGCGCTGGCCCCCGCCATGTTGGTGCCGCTGGCCATGGCGTATTCGTGGCGTGTGGCCCTGGTGGCGGCGGGCTGCGTGGCCTTCGGGGTGCTGGCGCTGCTGCTGGTGCACCGCGACAAGCTGGAACTGCCGGCCAGCCATGCGCCGGCGGCCCCCAAGGCGGGTGCCGCGGGGGCACCGGGGGAAGGCAGTTTCGACTTCCTGCGCATCCCGGCGGTGTGGATGTGTTTTGCGTTTTTCTTCTTCTACGCCATGGCGTTGAGCGTGGTGCAGACCTTTGCCCCTTCGGCCGCTGCCCAGCTGCATGACGTGCCGGTCACGCTGGTGGCGATGTGTCTGACGATCTACATGCTGGCCAGTGCGGGCGGCATGGTGCTGGGCGGCTTCCTGGCCGCCGACCCGACGCGCTGCGAACGCATCGTGGGGGTGGGCATCGGCATCGCTGCGGGCATCGCGTTGTGGATGGGGCTGGGCCAGTTTCCGGGCTGGATGGTGCCGGTGCTGTTTGGCGCCATGGGTTTTGCCGCGGGGATCGCCGGGCCTTCGCGCGACCTGCTGGTCAAACGCTCCACGCCGGCCAACGCCACTGGCCGGGTCTATGGCGTGGTGTATTCGGGGCTGGACATCGGGCAGGCGTTTGCCCCCCTGGTGTTCGCCCGTCTGATGGACAACGGCCGCTTCAGTGCCGTGTGGGTGGGGCTGGCGGTGGTGCAGGGTGTGCTGATCGCCAGTGCCTTCAACGTGCGGCGGGTGCGGCGTACCGCACTGGCCACCGCCTGAGGCCAGCGCCATGGACTGGTCGCTGGTCGGGATGGTGGCGCTGGGCGCGGTGGTGGCCGGCTTTGTGCAGGGGTTGTCGGGCTTTGCGTTTGGCCTGGTGGCGATGTCGTTCTGGGCCTGGACGGTGGAGCCGCGGCTGGCGGCCGTACTGGCCACGGGCGGTGCGCTGACGGGGCAGCTGATTGCAGCGTTCACGGTGCGCCGGGGTTTCAACCGCGCCTTGCTACTGCCGTTTTTGGTGGGGGGGCTGGTCGGTGTGCCCATCGGGGTCTGGCTGCTGCCGTCGCTGGACATCGTCGTGTTCAAGGCCGTGCTGGGCAGTCTGCTGATCCTGTGGTGCCCGGCCATGCTGATGTCCACCCGCCTGCCGCGCGTGCGCTGGGGTGGACGCTGGGCCGACGGCCTGGCGGGGTTTGCTGGCGGCGTGTGCGGGGGTATCGGCGGCTTTGCGGGTGCCGTGCCCACGCTGTGGTGCACGCTGCGCGGGCTGCCCAAGGACGAGCAACGCGCCGTGGTGCAGAACTTCAACCTGGCGATGCTGTCGGTAGCCTTCGCGCTGCAGTGCGGCACGGGCCTGGTGACCACCGCCATGCTGCCGCTGCTGGCCATGGTGGCGCTGGCGGTGTTGGTGCCGGTGCTGCTGGGGGCACGGCTCTACATCGGCATCAGCGAGGCGCGTTTCCGCCAGATCGTGCTGGGCCTGCTCACCGCGTCGGGGGCGGCGCTGCTGGCCGCGTCCCTGCCGGCGCTGCTGCAGCGGGGTTGAGAGTCATCAGCACCCGAGAATAACTGTCAAAAGTAGTCCATGTTGAGGTAATACCTAAGCATGTAGCTATCTTTTTTATAGTTTTTGCGACTAGGCGCACAGGGGGCACATGTCGCCAAGTTGTGCATCTGCGCGGTGATGCCGCCCAGCACCTGCTCACGGGCGTTGATGGCCAGCACCACCGAGGGTTCGGGGTTGTCCCAGCGTGCCGCCCTTTGCACACAGTGGGCGTTTACCGCGCCAGCAGTGCGTCCACCTTGCGCAGGCCTTCCACCGTGGCCACGCAGGCCTGAGCGGCCTCGGTGCCCTTCACCGCGAAATGGCGGTGGAAGTATTTACGGTGTTCCGCGTGTTCGTGGAAGTGGTGGGGCGTGAGCACCGCCGACAGCATGGGAATGCCGGTCTCCAGCTGCAGGGTCATCAGCGCATTCACCACCGTGGTGGCAACGAACTCGTGGCGGTAGATGCCGCCGTCCACCACCAGGGCGCAGCCCACCACGGCGGCGTAGCGCCCCGAGAGCGCCAGCCGCTTGGCGTGCAGGGGGATCTCGAAGGCGCCGGGCACGTCGAGCACGTCGATGCGGTCGCGGGCCACACCCAGGCGCTCCATCTCTTCGAGGAAGGCGTCGCGGGCCTGGTGGACGATGTCCGAATGCCACTGGGCCTCGACAAAAGCAAACCGCTGCTGGTCGGGCGCCGTGATGGCGTGGAGGGGAAGGTCGTTGATCTGACTCATGGTGTTCCGGGTAAGGATGTGAACCTGAATCAGGGCGCACGAACACCGTGACCAGCGTGCGCCTGCACCAACGCGTGAACACGCCCGTGCAGACACCCACCAGCTGGGGCGATCGCGCTCTCTTTCATCCGGACTGTGACCGTCGGCTTCGGAATCGCACCGAAATCTGCTGACCCTGCCACCCCTTGCGGGCCGCAGGCGCTCGCGGGCTTGTGTGGCGATAGCCACCATCACCGCCGGTGGGGAATTGCACCCCGCCCTGAGAACGCATGTGGCGATAAATTCGCCACGCAGGCATTGTAGGCAGGCATGCAAAGGCCTGCGGTCGCTCGGGTTACTGGCAGGTGCGATCGGGGCACGCATTAAAAAAGCGAGCACCAGGCTCGCTTTCAGGGGAGGGAACGCTGCGGGTCAGTGCACCACACCACTCGGACGGGTGTAGCGATGCTCCCAGGCGATACCGAAGTTGCCAGATACACCCCCACCAATGTTGGTGCTGGTGGCCTTGGCAAAAGCAGCGCCCAGCACCGGCAGGCCCAGATTGCCAATGCCCGGCGTGCGCAGCTCACCCCAGCCATCGGCTGCGTCCAGCTCGTAGTTGGTGCGGATGATGCTGGCGGAGAGCGCCGAGTTGTCCTGCGTATCACCGGCGTTGATGCTCCACACCGACACCGCGCCACATAGGTGGAAGGAGTTGCTGCGTGGTTCGATGCCCAGGCCCGGGTCGATCCATTGCTGGCTGGAACGGCTCCAGAAGTCTTTGTCGGTACCGCTCAGGCAGATGCGACGGATGCCGTCAACACTCCAGATGCTGGAGTTGGCCGATGTGAAATAGTCGGCAGCGCGGGGGGCGAATGCGCGCACATCGGCTACATAGTCCATCGTGACGCTGTAGCGGCGGGTGGGCAGGGTGAACACCCAGTCGGTGGATGCTGCCACGGCGTTGTCGGTGAAATACTCGTTGCGCACGCTGCTCTTGGCCAGGGCAGCGGACAGCATGGCAACCTGCTGCGCGGGTGTGACACCGGAGACATAGGGGGTGGACAGGTCCGGGAAGTCCAGCAACTGGGCCGTTTGCACGCCACTGAGCATCAGGGGGTCGGTTGTCAGGTCACTGATCTTGGCCGAAGGCAGGCCGCTGTACTGCGGGTGCAGCACCATCTTGCCCGCAGCTGCAGTGCCGTTGTCATCGACAGCGACCAGGGCGGTGGCATTGCCGGACCAGGACGTGGCATCGGCCACATTGAAGATAGACCAGTTCGCAAACAGGCCGGTGGTGGGAGCACCGAAGCCAGCAGAGGCTACGCCGGCCTCGGTCATCAGGTTGCGCAGCACAAGGGGGACGGGCACATTGCCGGTGCACGGGGCGGGCAACCTGCCATCGACGTGGTTGATGGCGGTGAAGACATCTGTACCGGGTACCACATCGGCCATGGTCTGGATTTCGATGTAGCCTTCACGGGTCTCGTTGGCCACATGGTTCACACGGATCGGATTGAAGTCGCGGTTGATGGCGGCAGGCGGTGCGCAGGAGTCATCCGGGGTGTACAGGCGGGCCAGGCCGGTTGCGGGGTTCTGGCTGACCTCTGCTGCCCAGACGTCATTGGGCGAGAGGTACACGGTGAAGCTGAACACGTCATCCGCATTGGCGGCACCGCGGAAGCGGATCTTGACTGCCTTGCCATTGGTCTTGTCGGTGTTGACGATGTTGAGCAGCGTTGCGTTGCCGTCCTGTACGGTGTAGTAGGGCACCAGCAGGATGTGGCCGATGCCGTCCGAGGATTCCTTGAGCTGGGTGGCAGCCTGGGCGTGGGCCAGGCCCACGACACCAAGGGAGCCCAGACTTCCAATCAGGGCAGTGGCGCCCCATGCAATCAGCGATTTCTTCATTTCCAGATTCTTGGGTGAAACGAGGGGAGGCATTGCGCCGCGGGCATGACCCATGGAGAGGCGGACAGAAGGGGGGCTCTGCGTGCGCCGGGGATAGTGAAATCCTCGACTTTTTCTCTTCGATGACAGGTCAAGCTGGTATGTTACCCGGGCAAACTGACGGCTCTGGCCGATGGTGCGAAACAGGCTGGCTTTGGATGTCCCTGCTGCGTTGATAAAACGCAGCAAGCACAAAAAAGCGGGGTCTTGGCCCCGCTGTATCCATCGTGGTGCGACGTGAAATTTATTCGATTTCAGCCATCTGCGACTGCAGGTAATTGGGCAGGCCGACCTTGCCGATGAGGTCGATCTGGGTTTCGAGGAAGTCGATGTGCTCCTCGGTGTCGTCCAGGATCTTCTGCAGCAGGTCGCGCGAGACATAGTCGCGCACGGTCTCGCAGTGGGCCATGCCGGCCTTGATGGTGGCCTGGGCGCCGTATTCCATCTTCAGGTCGCACTCCAGGATTTCGGGCACCGTCTCGCCCACCAGCAGCTTGGCCAGGTCCTGCAGGTTGGGCAGGCCGTCGAGTACGAAGATGCGGTCCATCAGGGCGTCGGCATGTTTCATCTCGCCGATGGACTCGGAATATTCCTTCTTGGCCAGCTTGTCCAGGCCCCAGTGCTTGAGCATGCGGTAGTGCAGGAAGTACTGGTTGATGGCGGTCAGCTCATTCTTGAGCTGGGCCTGCAGATGTGCAATGACTTGTGCGTCGCCCTTCATGGGGAACTCCTTGTTGTGGTCGGTGTATGGCGGCATTGTGCGGGCCGCCTCCCGGGCTGGCAAGGCATACCCCTGTAGCTGCGGTGTGGCTGCGTGTGAGGTTGATAGGCATTCGTATTGATGGGGCTGGTGGGTGCTGGAATTGCTGCAATCCTGTTCTTTTAATAGTCAAATGCAATTGAATAAATCGAATCAATCAATTGGATTGATGATAGTTTCGCGCCTAGACTTGAGCCTGTTCCATTCAACAACCAAAGGAAGTAACCATGTCCCTGATCAATACCGCAGTCCAGCCGTTCAAGACCGAAGCTTTCCACAATGGCAAGTTCATCACCGTCTCCGACGAAAGCCTGAAGGGCAAGTGGTCCGTGCTGATCTTCATGCCGGCAGCCTTCACCTTCAACTGCCCCACCGAAGTGGAAGATGCTGCTGACAACTACGCCGAATTCCAGAAGGCCGGTGCCGAGGTGTATATCGTCACCACCGACACCCACTTCTCGCACAAGGTGTGGCACGAAACCTCCCCTGCCGTGGGCAAGGCCAAGTTCCCGCTGGTGGGCGACCCCACGCACGTCCTGACCAACATGTTTGGCGTGCATATCGCTGAAGAAGGCCTGGCGCTGCGCGGCACGTTCATCATCAACCCCGATGGCATCATCAAGACGATGGAAGTGCACTCCAACGAAATCGCCCGTGACGTGAAGGAAACCCTGCGCAAGCTCAAGGCTGCCCAGTACACCGCTGCGCACCCCGGTGAAGTCTGCCCCGCCAAGTGGAACGAAGGCGCCAAGACCATTGCGCCGTCGCTGGACCTGGTTGGCAAGATCTAAGCCAGAGCACTCGCGCTTCAGTTAAAAAACCAAGAAGACGCTCGGGTGCCTGGCGCCCGGGCTTTTTTTTCCCAAAATTTCTCCACCAAGGACATCTGCCATGCTCGACGACACCCTCAAAGCCCAACTCAAAACCTATCTGGAACGTCTGCAGCGTCCGGTGGAACTGGTGGCGTCGCTGGACGGCAGTGCCACGTCGCAGGAGTTGCGCGAGCTGCTGGCGGACATCCGTGCCTTGTCGGACAAGATCACGGTGGTCGAGAAGCACGACGCCGCCGTGCGCACACCGTCCTTCCTGATCACCAACCCCGGCGTGGACACCGGCGTGCGTTTTGCCGGCGTGCCGCTGGGCCATGAATTCACCTCGCTGGTGCTGGCGCTGCTGCAGGTGGGTGGGCACCCCTCCAAGGAAGCCGCCGACCTGCTGGAGCAGGTCAAGGCGCTGGACGGCGACTTCCACTTCGAGACCTACTACTCGCTCACCTGCCACAACTGCCCGGACGTGGTGCAGGCGCTCAACCTGATGGCGGTGCTCAACCCGCGCATCACCCACACCGCCATCGACGGCGGCGTGTTCCAGCAGGAGATTGCCGACCGCGAGATCATGGGTGTGCCCACCGTGTTCCTGAACGGCGAGCGCTTCGGCCAGGGCCGCATGGAATTGGCCGAGGTGGTGGCCAAGATTGACAAGGGGGCCGGCGCGCGTGATGCCGCCAAGCTCAATGCCAAGGACGCCTTCGATGTGTTGATCGTGGGCGGTGGCCCCGCAGGTGCGGCTGCGGCCGTATATGCGGCACGCAAGGGCATCCGCACCGGTGTGGCCGCGGAACGTTTCGGCGGCCAGGTGCTGGACACCGTGGACATCGAGAACTTCATCTCGGTGAGCAAGACCGAAGGCCCGCAGTTCGCCGCCGCGCTGGAGCGCCATGTGCGCGACTACGAGGTGGACATCATGAACCTGCAACGGGCCAAGGCGCTGCGGCCCGCAGCAACCGAGGGCGGTCTGATCGAGGTCGAGCTGGACAACGGCGCTACGCTGCGCGGCAAGACGGTGATTCTCTCCACCGGCGCACGCTGGCGCAACATGAACGTGCCGGGCGAAGAACAGTACCGCACCAAGGGCGTGACCTACTGCCCGCACTGCGATGGTCCACTGTTCAAGGGCAAGCGGGTCGCCGTGATTGGCGGTGGCAATTCGGGCATCGAGGCAGCCATCGACCTGGCCGGTGTGGTGGCGCACGTCACCGTGCTGGAATTCGCCGGTGAACTGAAGGCTGACGCCGTGCTGCAGCGCAAACTGAAGACCCTGCCCAATGTGGAGGTGATCCTCAACGCACAGACCACCGAGGTGAATGGTGATGGTGCGCGTGTGACGGGCTTGACCTATAAGGACCGCACCAGCGGTGAGACGAAACAGGTGGCGCTCGAAGGCATCTTCGTGCAGATCGGCCTGCTGCCCAACACCGACTGGCTCAAGGGTACCGTGGAGCTGTCGAAGTTTGGTGAGATCGTGGTGGATGCCCATGGCCGTACCAACGTGCCGGGCGTGTTTGCGGCGGGGGACTGCACCACAGTGCCCTACAAGCAGATCATCATCGCGGCGGGTGACGGGGCCAAAGCAGCGCTGTCGGCCTTCGACCACCTGATCCGCAGTTCGGCACCTGCCTGATGGTAAATCTTATGGACCTGAATGGCTTGATGCCGGCGAACTAGCTTTGCATGGTGCTATAAATATTGAAGCGGGCTGGCAAGCCCGCTTTTTTGTGCTCCCTCGGCCAGGAATCTGGGCGGCATAAGCCGCGCAAGCTGAACTGGCGCTCAGTACGACAGCCTTTCAGGCTGCAGTTCCTGCAGGATCGTGGTGGCGATCTCTTCGATCGACTTGGTGGTGGTGCTGAGCCAGCGGATGCCCGAACGGCGCATCATGGCTTCCGCATCCGACACTTCCTGGCGGCAATTCAGCAGGCTGGCATAACGCGAGCCCGGCCGGCGCTCGTTGCGAATCTCGCTCAGCCGTTCGGGCTGGATCGACAGGCCGAA
>Ga0116180_1001797_pt1 | contig 17630 bp, 20 predicted proteins | sample AD_UKC073_MetaG_FD_89804 | JGI IMG/M metagenome (GOLD analysis project Ga0116180, IMG submission 89804) | Active sludge microbial communities of municipal wastewater-treating anaerobic digesters from USA - AD_UKC073_MetaG | ecosystem: Engineered > Bioreactor > Anaerobic > Digestate | place: USA...
CGACAACGGCACCAACTTCGCCCTCATCGGCATCATCGTCTGGGTCATCGTCGTCATCGCGCAGGCGGTGCTGTTCATCGCCTCGCTGATCTCGATCCTCGGCTCGAAGCGCTACACCGGCGGCGGCAAGTTCCTCTGGCTGGTCGTCGTGTTCTTCGCGCCCTTCCTCGGCGCGATCGGCTGGTTCGTCGCCGGACGCACGGCGCAGATCCGCACCTCTGCTCCGTGAGCCGCTGCGGGTCTAGCATTGCGGGATGATCCCGCTTGCGAACCTCGTAGCCTTCGTGCTCGTGGCGATCCCGATCATCCTCGTGCCCGGTCCGAGCGTGCTGTTCGTGATCGGCCGCTCGCTGTCGCTCGGTCGCATCGGCGGCCTGCTCTCCGTCGTCGGTAACGCGATCGGCGGACTCGTCGTGGTGGTCGCCGTGGCCTTCGGGGTCGGCATCCTCATTGCGCAGTCCCTCGTCGTGTTCACCATCGTGAAGATCGCGGGCGCCGGCTACCTGATCTATCTGGGCATTCAGGCGATCCGGCACCGTCGCCAGCATGCGGATGCCGCGACCGCGACCCCGCCCACCCGCAGCAAGCTGCGCATCCTCACCCAGGGGTTCCTCGTCGGTGTCTCGAATCCCAAGACGATCGTGTTCTTCATCGCCGTGCTGCCGCAGTTCGTCGACTACGGGGCCGGCGGCATCCCGGCACAGATGCTGTTGCTCGGCACCCTGTTCATCGTGATCGCGCTGCTGACCGACAGCGTCTGGGCGCTTGTCGCCGGGGTAGCGCGCGACTGGTTCGCCCGCTCCCCCCGGCGCATCGAGGCGCTCGGCGCGACCGGAGGCGTCGTGATGATCGGGCTGGGTGTGGGGTCACTGTTCGTGGGTAATCGGCACTAGCTGGTCGGACGCGGCCGCGCCGCCCTCAGTCGAACACCGAGCGCGCCGTCGACGTCACGTCGATGCGCAGGCCGTCGGGCACGAGCGGGGCGAGCACGGGCGGGTGCCAGACGGCGGACAGGGTGACGGTGGCGCTCGCTCCATCGTCGGTGGTCGCGCGGTCCACCCGGAGGTCATCGAAGCCGGGGTCGGGGCTGCTCGCGAGGTACGCGGTGACGGCGGCAGACACATCCGCGGGTTGGAGGGTGGGCCGAGGACCGCTCGAGGTGACGGTCACGCTGTCGATCGTGAACGCCTCAGCTCCGACGAGCGCGGCACCGTCGGCGAGCGTGAACAGGCGCTTACGTTCGACGTAGAGGGATGTCGCGGCCACGACCACGAGGATCAGCGCGAGCGACAGGAACGCGAAGAACACCGTGAGCGGCATGATCGAGCCTCGGTCGGAGGTGAGGGTGCGGATCATCCGCCGCTCCAGAACCGGGAGACCTGCTGGGTAGCCGTCGCGCTCAGCGGCACGGCGAGCGGGAAGTCGCCTGTGAGTGCGGCCGGCACGAGAGGTAGCGGCACGGTGAGGTCGACTGTGACCGTGACGAGGCCGCGTCGAGTGAGGCAGGCGTCGGGGCGTGGAGTGCAGCTGATGCTGAGGTCTGCATCAAGTGAGTCGACCCCGTGGTCGGCGAGAGCGACCTCGAGCGCGCGGAGTGCCGCTGCTTGCGCGTCGGATGGCGTGCCCGACTCGACGTAGACGCGGGCGGCCTGGCGCGCGGCGCCCTCCGCGGCGAGCGCCCCACCCTGGATCGCGGCCATCGTGAGCACGAGGTAGACCATCGGCACGAGCAGTACCATCCCGAGCGTCACGAACTCCAGTGCCGCTGAGCCGGTGTCGTCAGTCCAACTCTTCGACCGCGGCATGACCCGAGACCTCCATGCCGTCGGGCAGGCCGATGAGTCCGAGCAGCGGCAGCGGCGCCCGCACCGTGACGGCGATCGCCGGATGCCCCAGATACTGCCCCGACGCCACCGTCACGTTCTGCGCGTAGCTCGGCCCGATCGTGGCGCTGATCAGCGCGACCGTACGGGACACCCCGTCGGCAGGAGTGTTGTCGGCCAGCGCTGCGAAGCGCGCGCCCTCGGCGGCCGCGTCGAGCACGGTGTTGCGCACGAGAAGAGCGAGTCCCAGCTGGAGCACCGAGAGCGTGAGCAGGGTGAGGAGAGCCGAGACCATGACGAACTCCGCGATGGCGGCGCCCGCGTCATCCCGAAGCAGGCGGCGCATCTAGAAGCCCGAGACCCGCTCGATGGCCTGCTCGAAGATCGAGCTGAGCGCCGGGCCTGCGAGACCCCAGATGATGATGACGAGCCCGGCGGTCATGAGGGTGATGAGCACCCAGCCGGGTACGTCACCGCGGTCGTTGTGTGCCCGTGCACACAGTCGTGTGAGTGTGGATCGCATGGCGTGAGAGTGCCAGAACCGATCCGCTCGCCACCGCGGTTGTCCACAGTTCGGTCGAGCTAGGTCAGCTCCACTCCGTGACAGGAAGCCCGTCGCCGTCGTGCGCGGATCCGACGAGAATGATGATCCAGTCGATGAGCGGCCAGATGCCGAGCGTCAGCCAGCCGACCAGCAGCTTGGCCACGCCGAGGCCGATATTGCCGAGGTAGAAGCGGTCGACACCGAAGCCACCGAGGAAGAACCCGAGAATGGATGCCACGGTGCGGCTCTTCGGCGACACCCCGGCGGGCACGACCCTCACGTACTGCACCGGCACGGCGTAGGCCGGGGCACCCTGCGCCGGTATTGCGGGCTGCACCGGCGCAACGGGACGCGCCTGCGTGTACTGCGTGCCATCCCACCAGTGCTCGTGGCCGGGACTGTCGGGGTGCGTGTACCAGCCGGGAGGAGCCGCGTTCGTCATGGGCACGACTCTACTGGCGAGCTCAGCCGCGGATGCGCGCCGTGACCTCGATCTCGATCTTCATGGCCTCGCTCGACAGCCCCGCCTGCAGCATCGTTGCCGCGGGTCGAATCTCGCCGAAGACCTCGCGCAGCGCAGGCCAGCACGCCTCGAAGTCGTTCGCGTCGGGCAGCAGGTAGTGCACGCGCACGACGTCCGCGAAGGATGCCCCCGCCTCCGTCAGCGCAGCACCGATGTTGCGCAGCGCCTGTGCCGTCTGCTCGGCCACGTCGTCGGAGATGGTCATGTCGGAGTAGTCGTAGCCCGTCGTGCCCGACACGAACACCCAGTCACCGTCGACGACGGCGCGCGAGTACCCGATCTGGGCCTCGAATGTGGAGCCGGAGCTGATGAGTCGGCGGGCGGTGCTGGACATGGTCTGACCTCTCTGATGGCGGGTCCGCCAGCCTAGCGGGTTGGCCGGTCTCGGTGGCTCTACGCTGGTGTGGTTGAGTGTCGACAGTAGGGGGTTTCGTGGCATCCAGAGCAGTGGTCATCGTCTCGGGGGGCGACGCGGTCAGCCCGTTCACAACGCCCGATGCGGCCTGCACGATCGGCCTCGCGGCCGGCAACACCGACACCGCACTGCGCCAGCACCTGCTGGCCCGCGGGCATCGCGTGTTCACCTCGCCGGCGATGAACGCTCGCGGCCCGGTGGTGGATCAGCTCGAGGGCTTCGGCCAGTTCGGCGGCATGCCGATCGTGCTGCCTGAGCACCTGACGGTCAACTCGACGGGCGACATCGACCTCGCCGGCGAGCACCTCGCGCGCTTCCTGACGTATCTGCACACCGACCACGGCGTCGACACCCTCGACATCGTCGCGCACTCGATGGGCGGGCTGTTCTCCCGCTCCGCCATCCGCCTGCTGCAGCTGATGCAGTCGCCCCTGCGCGTGCGCTCGCTCACCACTCTCGGCACTCCGTGGCAGGGCTCGGTGGTCGGCGACTTCACGATCGGTGACGTGGATCTCTCGGCTGCGGTGGATGACGCGTTCCTCGAGCGCGTGCTCAACGAGTTCCAGGTGCGGGCGGCATCCCTGCCGGTAGGCGCCGCCCAGCAGGTGACCGGGCGCTACCTCACGGGTGACGCTGGTTGGAACGCCTTTCAGGCGGGCGCGCTCGACGAGATTCCGGTGACTCTCATCGGCGGCTCGTACTTCACGGCCGAGGGCGGCGCGAAGAAGTATTGGCCGCACGACGGTCTGGTGTCGGTCGCGAGCGCCCATGCGGTGGATGTCCCGGCCGCCGTTCTGCCCAACCGCACGACCTTCACGTTCCCCCGCACCCACAGCATCTTTATCTCCGACGCAATCGGCGCCGAGTGGGACACCGCGATGACGTGGGACACCGAGGTGCTCGACGTGGTCGCGGACGCGATCGACTCGGCCTAGGTCAGGCGTCAGACGCGCGGCACCCAGGGGTTAACGAGATCGAGTCCCAGCCCCTCGAAGTCGCGGGTGTTGCGGGTGACGAGTGTTGCGCCGTGCTCCACGCAGGTCGCGGCGATCATGCCGTCCTCCATGTCGATCGGTCGTCCAGTGGCGCGCCGAGTCGCAGCAATCCCCGCCTGCAAGCGGGCCGTGACGCCGGTGTAGGGCAACACCCGACTTGAGAACGATCCGAGCACCAGCTCAATCGCCTCGAGGAGGTCGCGCCGCCGTCGCCCTTCGGGGAGTCGACTCACTCCTTCGAGGAGCTCGAACACCGACGTTGCGGTGACGGCGAGGTCTCGGGTGGTGGCGACGTAGTCGAGGACCTGAGGTGATGCATCCGCTCGGAACGACTCCGAGAGAACGTTGGTGTCGAGGACGATCACGACAGGTCGAGGCCGCGGGGGCCAGACCGAGCGGGTAGCGGGATGCTGTCGCCGCGCAGCCTCGCCGACATCTCGACCCACGCTGCCCCGAACTCCTGCTCGTCGACGGCCTCACTCAGGATGGCGCGCGCCTCAGCCTCCATCGAGCGGTTGTTAGCGGCCGCCCGCTGCTTGAGTCGCCGCTGCACGTCTTCGTCGAGACCGCGCACGGTGATGGTTGCCATCGCGTCTCCTTTCACAAGTGCTAGCAATGCTAGCATTTGCTCCGTTGTCGGGCCGAGCTTGATCACAACCCCACCTCCAGCACAACAACCCCAGGGAAGATCGCGAACAGGATCGTCACCGGCAGGATGAGGAACACCAGCGGGAACAGCATCGCGATCTCCTTGCGCCCCGCGGTCTCGAGCAGCTGACGCTTGAAGTCATCGCGGGAATCCTGCGCCTGGGCGCGCAGCACCTCCGCGAGAGGGGTGCCGCGGTCGAGCGCGCCGACGATCTGCTCGACGCAGCGGGTGAGGGGCGGCAGCCGCAGCTCGCGGGATAGGGCGGTCAGTGTCTCTCCGAAGGGAAGTCCCGTGCCGACGGCGGTCACGACGGACGACAACTCTCGGGAGAGATCGCCGACACCGGTGCGGGATACCCGGCGCAGCGCATCCACGATGCCCTCGCCGGCCGACAGGCTCAGGGTGAGGAATTCGAGGATGACGGGGAACTCCTCGGCGAGGCGCGCGAGGCGGCGGGTTGCCGCGCGCTGGAGGAGGTAGTCGCACAGGAAGACTCCCCCGATTCCGAGCACGGCAGCGATCGCGACGGCGAACGGCGTGCGCACCACCAGCGCGAACGCCGTGCCCACCGCGAGTCCGACCAGGCCGAAGATCAGCTGCTGGGAGCGGAAACGCTCCACTGACAGCGCCGAACCCGATTGACGCAGGCGGACGGCGATCAGGTCGGAGCCGCCCAGGAGCACCCCGAGCAGCTGGCGGGCGCGAGCGGCGGAGGGTTCGATGAGAAGCCCGATGACCGAGAGCGGGCCGGGCGGCGTGGGGGCGAGGAGTTCGCGGGCGCCGGGCGAGACATCCTGAAGGTAGGGGGCGACGCGGCGCGCGAGACGTGGGCGGCTGAGTCTCGGGGTGGCGCTCGCGACCGACCACAGGCCGACGCCCAGCGTCACTCCGGCGACCAGCGCCCACGCCAGCGAGCCGCTCACGCGAACCACCGGCGTTCCTCGGGCATGCGGCCGAGCCTGATCATCACGCGATAGGCGATCACCGACACGAGCAAGCCCGACACGATCAGCACGACCCCGGCGGGAGAGTTGTAGGCCGCGGCCGCCTCAGGTCGCGTCGCCAGCAACAGGAGCACCACCCACGGCGCGGCAACCCCAAGGCGCGCGGCATTGACGACCCAGGACTGGCGGGCGAGCACCTCAGAACGGATCGCCGCCTCCTGGCGGAGGTACCCGCTGAGGTTGCGCAGCACCGTGGTCAGCTCGGTGCCGCCGACCTCGCGGGACATCCGCACGGTCTCGACGATGCGGTCGGCGACCGGGTCTGCGAGCCTGGCTTTGAGCTCGTCGAGGGCGAGCGCGAAGTTGCCTGTCGTTCGGTAGGTGAACGCGAGTTCTGCGAACGCCGAGCGCGTCAGATCCGGGCCGACTCCCGCCAGCCCGACCATCGCGTCCGGCAGCGAAGAACCCGCCCGCACCGACGACACCAGCTGGTCGACGAGGTCGGGCCAAACCACCCGCGTCGCCTGCCGCCGCGTCCGCGCGCGCCACCCGATCGCGAGCGCCGGTCCTGTCGCCGCGAGGATGCCCGCGGCCGTCGCCACGACGACCACCCCGGTGAGCGCGAGCACCACCGCGAACCCGACCACCCCGAGCAGGGCCGACACCACCACGACCACGGCGGGACTGACCCGGTGCAGCCCCGCCTGCACCAGCCGCTCCCGCACGCTGGCGAGTTGTGGGGGCCGGATGCCACGCCCCTCCCCCCGTGGCCACAACCCGGGTGACAGCACCAGCAGCAGCCCGCCGCCGAGCATCAGCCCCACCAGCGCGGTCACCGCCGGCTCCCCAGCACCAGCGCCGGGTCGAGCCCGGCCGCCGCGAACTTCGTCGTGCGCGACGGATATCCCCCGGTGTGCTCGAGCGACCCGTGCTCGAGCGTGAAGATCGGACTCGCCTCGATCACACCCGACGTGACCTGCCCGGTCGGCGCCAGGATCTCGACCACACGCCGGCGCCCGCCGCGCACCAGCTCGCAGTGCACGACCACGTCGATGGATGACGCGACAGTCGGCACCACGAACGCCGAGTCGATGTTGCGCCCCGCCAGCAGGGGCAGCGTGCAGAGCTTCGTGAGGGCATCCCGTGCGTTGTTGGCGTGGATGCTCGACATGCCGGGCAGCCCACTGTTGAGCGCGATGAGCAGGTCGAGGGACTCGGCCTCGCGCACCTCACCCACCACGAGTCGGTCGGGGCGCATCCGCAGGGCCTCTTTCACCAGACGACGCAGAGTGATCTCGCCGGTGCCCTCGAGGCTGGGCTGGCGGCACTGCAGTGCGACCGAGTCGCGGCCGAGGACGACCAGCTCGAACGTCTCCTCGACGGTGATGATGCGCTCGGTCGGCCGACCCGACGCCAGCAGCGCCGAGAGCATCGTGGTCTTCTCCACTTGGTGCATCTGACGCACCTAGTCAGTGGAGGTGATCGGCATGGATGTCGAACGCAAGAAGAACGTCGTGGCGTACGTGCGGGTGGCCCGCGCGCGGGCCGTTGGCGGGGATGCAACAGCACAGCGACGAGCCATCGAGCGGTACTGCCGCGAGAACAACCTAGTCGTCGCAGCCGCGCTGCAGGCAACCCGCCTGGCAGTCGATCGGTCCTCGAAGGAGGTGCTTCGCGCACTGGCGCGATGCCCCTTCGATGTGTCCTTGAGGCAGGGCTCCGATCGGGGCGGTCGTCATGCTCTCTAGGGCAACGACGAGCAGCACCGGGACGATCACGGAGCAGGTGCTGGTCTATCTGAGGATCAGCGAGGACCGCACCGGGGAGGAGGCCGGGGTCGAGCGACAGCGAGACGACTGCCTCTCGCTGTGCGCCCGGCTGGGCCTGGACGTTGCCGAACCCGACGTTTTCATGGACAACGACACGTCCGCCTACCTCGACAAGAAGCGACCGGACTTCGCGCGAATGCTCGCCCGGATCAAGCTCGGTCCTTCGCGGGTCGTCGTGTGGCACGTCGATCGCCTCTACCGGCGACCCCGTGAGCTCGAGGACTTGATCGACCTCGTGGAGACGCATCCGATCCGCATTGAGGCGGTCATGGGCGGTGCGTTCGACTTGAACACCACGAGGGTCGGCTGATGGCCCGACAGCTCGTCGCGATGGCGGCCTACGAGTCCGGACACAAGGCTGACCGCATTCGCCGCGCGAACCGGCAGAAGGCCGAACGTGGCGACTGGCACGGCGCAGCAAAGTTCGGATACGGCACCGGCGGCGTCCTCATCCCCGAGCAGGCCGCCGTCGTCCGTGAGATGGCGGACAGGTTCCTCGCCGGCCAGTCCCTGCGCTCGATCACCGCGTGGCTGAACGATGAGTCCGGGTTCCCCGCACCGCAGGCGAAGACCGGGAAGACGCTCGGCGTCTGGCACGCGACCACCGTGAAGTCCATCTTGGTCTCCGCCCGGATCAGCGGGCAGCGAGCGTACGAGCCGACGCGACGGCGCGGTGATGGCCCGAACGGGCGAGAGATCCTCGGACCGGGAAACTGGCCGGCGATCATCACGCCGGAAGAGACAACCCGCATCAGGGCCATGCTTTCCAACCCCGACCGCCGGGTTGGAGCATCTTCGATCAATCTGCTGTCGGCGATCGCGACGTGCGGCAAGTGCGGCTCCGGGCTCGTCGCGGGCAAGGCCAAGCACGGGCCATCCGATGCGAAGCGGAACTACTACCGCTGCATGCCAGTACCAGGACATCCCGAGAGAGGCGGTCTGTCGGTCAGTGCATCCGGCCTCGAGGCTGTTGTCAGAGAAGCCGTGATCGCACGCCTGGCCGTGACCACCCTTCCGGCCGACACTCCCGAGACAGGCGGGGCAGTCGCGGAAGCGATGGGACGGATCATGGCCGCGCGCGAGCGGATGGAAGATCTCGCCCGCGACTACGGGGCGGGCATGCTGACTCGCAGCGAGTACCACGCCGGTCGCGTCGCCGCCCAGAGCGCCGTTCACGACGCGGAACTGGCCCTCGGCAGGGTAAACCGCGGGTCGGCCCTCAAAGGGCTCCCTATCGGCGATGAGGCGGCTCTGCGGCACGCTTGGGAGCACGAGTGGACTGTGCCGCAGAAGCGCGCGATCCTGACCGCGCTGATCGACAGCCTCGTCGTGCAGCCCTACGCGAACGGTGGTTCGCGCTTCCGGCCCGAGCGGGTGCAGCTCACCTTCAAGGCATGACGGGAGGATGCTGGGTCAGGCCGGATGCTCCATGAGCGCGCGAAGCCGGCCCAGCGCCACCGGGTCTTCGACGGCGAACGGCACCCCTGACGCCTCGCATGCCTCTCGCGTCCAGGCCAACACATCGAAGTTGGGCGGGAGCGCGTCCTTCGCGAGATCGCCGCGGGTGGCGTGCTCTGCGCTTGTGCTGCCCATGATGCACAGGTACGCGCATCGCCCCGACCCCACGGCGGCGCGCACCTTCGTGGTGCGGGCGCCTGCCCGCGGCGAAGAAGCGGAGCAGCATCATGGCGACCCCTCGATATCGGCCGGAGCAGTTCGTCGACTCGGGCTGGGACTCGGGCACGCCGGAGCGCAAGGCGCGGTTCGTGAACTCCCTGCTGCGCTTCATCGCCGACGACTTCCCCCGTGAACGGTTCACGCGCCCGCTGTATCTGGGGCTCTCCACGCACGGCTACTTCGGGTTCATCGCGCACTACGACATTCACGGCTTCTACGACGAGCAGATGTCGACGCCTGCCCGCCGTGAGCGGTTCCTGAGCGACCTGGCCAGCGACTGCCAGAAGGACGCGCACCTGGACCGCCCGGACCTGTGGAGCGACGTCAAGGCCATCCTGGCGATCCGCCTCATGCCCCAGGCCGAGCAGGCGCCCGCGGCGCGGCGGCTGGCGCCGTCGTCTTCGTTCGGGACACGTCCCCCCGCCGCTGGCCCTGACGCGCCGACCCTGTTCTGAGACTCGACCTCAGAGGCCGAACTGCGGTCCTTCGCGCAGCGGCGCCGTCGAACGCTCGGCGACGGCGAGGTCGGCCACAGTGCGGTCGGGGTCGGCTCGCACACCGAGCGCGGGACGGTGCGCTCGGACGGACTCCACAGTGATCCGGGCCTCCTCGACGGCAGGCGGCAGGTCGCCGCCGTCCTGCATCGCGGCGAGCTGCGCCTCGACACGGGCCAGGTCCGCCTCCGACTCGGCCAGGGCGCGCACGTACCGGAACGGTTGACCAATGCGTTCCTCGGTCTCGGCGATGGTCTGCTCGGCGACGGCGAGGTCATCGCGGGCGTGCCCGAGCAGGGTGGGGATGCCCGAGACGCGGTTCTCGATGCGCTGAATCACGCCGACACCACCCTCGAGGAAGATGTCGCGGGAGATCGTGAAGCCGCTGCGGGGCACGCCGTCGAGCGTGACCTCCATGAGCAGATCGCCGAGCATCGGCAGCGTGCTCAGGTGGACGTCGAATCCGCTGATGCGCCCGATGACGCCGTAGTCGCGGGTCGCGTACTTCGGCGCCCACTTCAGGTCCGAGTCGTGCGCCCACCGGGCGAGCGCGTGCGCGGCATCGACCCGCGAGTCGTAGTGCGTGCCGCGCAGCTCGATACGGAAGTTCTCGCCGGAGGTCTCTCGGATGCGGGGCAGCGCCGCCTCCAGATGCTCGATATCGTTCCCGGCGCGGCGTGCGTCGCCGCGGGCGCGGTCACGGCTGTGGATCAGCATCGACTCGTTACGGTGATAGGCACGTTCCAGCCGACGGAGCCTAGTAACCTCGTTCTGGATCGTGGAGTGCTCCAGCAGCAGGGGGTTGCCGGAGCTGATCGCCTTCGCTTCCGCGGCGGACAGAGCCGAGGAGTCGATCTCCTCGATCTCGCGGGTGTCGAGCCGGCCACGCATGAGCTGGGCGATGAACGTCGCCTTCCGCTCGACGCCCTGCCACATGTAGGAGTCGAAGGAGCGCTCCGTCACGAACCGGACGATGGCGACCTCCGCGTTCTGGTTGCCCTGCCGCATGATCCGGCCCTCGCGCTGGGCGATGTCCGAGGGACGCCACGGGCAGTCCAGGTGGTAAAGCGCGACGGCGCGGGCCTGGACGTTGGTGCCGACGCCCATCTTCTCCGTGGAGCCGAGCAGCACGGCGATGTGCCCGGCGCGCGCGGCGGCAAACAGCCGCGCCTTGTCCGTGTCGGTCTTGGCCTCGTGCATGAACCGGATCGCCTCGCCCGGCATCCCGCGCATCACGAGCTGGGCGTGCAACTCGTCGTAGGCGTTCCAGCGATCGGGGTTCGGCGTCCCGATGTCGGAGAACACCAGCTGCAACGCCCCGCGTACCGGCGAGGGCTGCCCGGTGATGACGTCGAGGTACTCGTTGTCGCGCGTGCGCTCCCATACCCGGTGGATCGCGTCCGCGGCCGCGTCGATCTTCGTCGGGCCGGAGGGCCGGTTCGGGACGATCATGCGAATGTCCAGCGCGGCCTTCCGCCCATCGGTGGACACGTTGAGCATGTTGTCCTCGGTGGGCGGAACCGCCTTCGCGGCGATCTTCTCCGCCCGCGCCCCCAGGTGCTCGATGAACCGTTCGAGCTCCACGGTCGGCTGTACCGGCACGGTCGCCGGCACCCGCTGCCCGTCGTCGCGGGCAACGAGGTCCGGGGTCGGCAGTTGCAGGTCTTCGGCGGTCTTCACGTCGGCGAAGATCGACCACATCTTGAGCATCTCCGGCACGTTCGAAAACTTCGCGAAGCGGGTCTTCATGCGGAACGTGTTGTTTCCGGTCGGGGCCATCTCCATCTGCGTGACGGTCTGCCCGAACGTCGCCGCCCAAGCGTCAAACGCACCGATTCCGGCCGCGTCGAGTAGGTCTGGGCGCAGGTAACGCTGCATGACGTATGCCTCGGTGATCGAGTTGGAGATCGGGGTCGCGGTCGCGCCGGTGACGACTCGCTCCCGGCCCTGTGAGCGCAGGTACTCAAGCTTCATGTGCAGGTCGGTCGCCCGGTCGGAGCCCTCGATCGAGGCGTCGCGGATGTTGGACTCTGTGGCGAGGTTCTTGTACATGTGCATCTCGTCGACGATCACGTAGTCGATGCCGGTGTCCTCGAAGCAGACGCCGACGTCGCGGGAGGTGTCGGTGCGTTCTTTGAGCTTGTTCTCCAGGGCCAGGAGCTTGCGCTGGATGCGCTTAACGCTCATCCGGTCCTCGCCCTCGGCCTGGTCGAGCACTTCCTTGACGTCATCGACCTGCGAGCGGATGTATGCCTGCTGGGTCTCGGTGCGCAGCGGGATCTTCGCGAACGCGCCCTGCGTCAAGATCACGGCATCCCACTCGTTCGCTGCGGCGCGGGCGACGAAGGTGCGGCGCTTGTCCGCAGTCAGGTCACCGCTGGAGACGGCGAGGATGCGGGCCTGCGGGTAGATCTGCAACCACTCCCGGCCGACCTGCTCAAGCATGTGATTCGGCACGACGACGACGGGCTTGGCGATCAGGCCCATGCGGCGCATCTCCATCGCGCCCATCACCATCTCGGCCGTCTTGCCGGCACCGACCTCATGGAACAGACCGGCCGAGGGCTCGGCGATCATGCGGGCGACCGCGGCCCGCTGGTGCGGGCGCGGCTCGAAGCTTGCCGCCATGCCGGGCAGCGAGAGGTAGTCGCCCGCATCGCTGTAGTCACGGAGGACGATGGAGTTGAAGCGCCGGTTGTACTCTTCGACCAGCGCCGCGGCGCGGGCCGGGTCTTCCCATACCCACTCGCCGAACCGCTCTTGGATCAGGTCGGCCTTCTCCTGCGCGGCCGTCGTCTCGATCGGGTTCAGGACGCGGCGGATCTTCCCGCCGACGTCTTCCACCTCGTCATAGACGAGCAAGGTCTTCTGTTCCATGACGGCTTGGGCGATGTCGGGCGCGGGGCGCCGCTCGGTGCCCCACTCGCTCGTGGACAGCACGCCCACCCGCCCGCCGCGGACCTCCCACATGCCCGGCAGCGCGTTCTCCACCCGCACGTCGGAGGTCTTCAGGATCGCGTTGAGGAAGTCCTCGTGGATGCGTTCGCTGATCCACACCGCGCCCAGGCGGGCGGTGATGTCCTCGACGCCGAGCGCGGGCGGCAGCACGGCGGCCAGCGCGTCGACGTTCGCCTGGAACGCGGGCTCATCGGCGGCGCGCGCCTTGGCGGACTCCAGCTTTCCCCGCACGTCGCCGGACAGATAGGCGGGGGCGTGGACGAGTTCGCCGCCAACGGGATCGGTGAACACCATCCCGGCCAGCGCCGAGCGTGCCTCGTGCTCGGGCATGCCCAGCAGGTCGGCGATGAGGGTCAGGTCGATGCCGCCGGTGCGGTCCAGGCTCACCGCGATCGCGTCGGCGGGCGTCTCCACGCCCTGCACCTCCGGGCGCGGGGCGACGACACGGCGGGTCATGATCGCCGCCGGCGTGGCCGTCTGCTCGGTGTCGTCGAACTGCTCCAGGGCGATCACCAGTGGCCCGAACGGGTCGGAACGCAGCAGCCGGATCGGGGTCGGCACGATCCGCGCGTAGGTGTCCTCACCGGCGGGGTTCTGCCGCCCGGTCGGCCGCAGTGTGTAGCGGTTGAGGGGGCCGTACTTGCCCAGGTACTTCTGGTAGTCGCGCCGCAGCGCCGCCCGCGCCTCGATGACCTCGATTGTGTCGTCCACCGTCGCCGACTCCAGGGTCAGCAGGGTCGTGGCCCGGTCGCGCAGCCCGAGCAGAGCGCGCAGTTCGGTCGCCGCCGATTTGGGTACGGCGAGTGGTTCCAGCGCCCCGGAGGCGACGGTCGCGAACTCGCCGCCGTCGACGGGCACGATGCTGCCGTCCCATACGGTCGGCGCGGACGGGGTGAACGCGGCACGGCGGGACTGCTGCGCCGCGGTGCGTTCGCTCATCATCAGCCCGAGCCGGCGCCCGGCGAACACGATCTCGTCCACGGCGAGCGCCAGTGTGCTCTCCAGCTCGGCGAGGTTCCCGGTGACGGTGAGCGTATCCGCGCCGTACATGCCCTGCTGCACGCCGACGGCGCCGAGCATCCGCTCGGGCCGATGGTCGAAGTAGGCGTTGATCTTCACCAACCGCCCGTCGATGCTGACCGGCGTGACAGTCTCCCACAGGTCGTCGGCCGGTGGCCGACCGTCCTCGCGGCGGCGGAAGATGAGCAGATCGGTGAGCACCTCAGTGCCAGCCGCGCGGCGGTGCGCGCCGGTGGGCAGGCGGATCGCCCCGACGAGATCCGCCAGGGCGTTCATCTCCCGGCGTGCGCCGGGATTCTGTGCGTCCATCGTGTAATGCGAGGTCAGCACCGCGACGAGCCCGCCGGGCCGGGTCAGCCGCAGCGACTTCAGGATGAAGTGGTTGTGCATCGTCTGCTTGGTGCCGTTGTGGACCGGATCGTGCAGGACGACGCCGGCGAACGGCACGTTGCCGATCGCAGCGTCGAAGTGCCCTTCGGGCAGGCGGGTGTCGGCGAACGACTCGGCGCGGATCGTCGCGTGCGGGTAGAGGCCCTGGCTGATCGCCGCCGTCACCGGGTCCAGCTCGACGCCGGTCATCTGCGCCGAGCCCGGCGCGAGCCCGATGAACGTCCCCGCTCCCGAACCCGGCTCCAGCACGCTTCCGCCCGTGAAGCCGAGCGCGCTCATGGCGCGCCACATCTGCCGGACGATCAGCGGGTCGGTGTAGTGGGCGTTGATCGTCGTGCGGGCCGCGGCGTCCCAGTCGGTCTCGTCGAGCAGGCCGCGCAGCTCGGCGCGCTCGGCATCCCAGCCGTCCTTCGTAGCGTCGAACACGTCGGGGATCGCACCCCAGCTCGACCAGCGGGCGAGCACCTGCTGCTCCTCGCCCGTCGCGGGTCGTTCCTCGGCGGCGAGGGTGCGGGCGAGCCGGATCGCCGCGGTGTTCGCCTGGAAACGGGCCTTCGGCCCCGAAGGGGCCAGGTCGTCCTGCGATGCTGGGACGAACCGAGATGGGGCGGCTAGCTCAGTTCGCGTAGGAAACGGATCGTCGCCGCCTCCTGCAGCACGGCCTGGTTCTCCCGTAGGTAGTCCAGCGGCGGCTCGGTCGCTACCAGGCCCTCGAGGAAGGCCACCGGCACCGCCCAGTCGTTCGCCATCTGCTCCAGCTCCACCGTCGAGGGCATCAAGTCCGGGGAGTCCTGCATCCGTTCGGCCCAGGTCACGAGGTTCTCGTCCGAGGGCCGGGTCTGCTCCCACTCCTCGCGGGCCTGCTCCAGCGGCAGCTCCGGGTCGCCGATCCACACCAGTTGTGCCATCACGACCTCCTCCGCGATCCGCCGGGCCGTCACTAGCCGGGCGATCTCCTGCAAGTAATTCTGCTCCGAAGATCGCGTCCCAGCCAGTATTGCTGTCAGGTCCGACACTTGCGCCTGCACTTCCAGGCCCAGGTTCGTGAAGAACTCCTCCGGGTTCTCCAGCGCCTTCAGCCGGCTCGGGGCCGTCCTCTCCCAATGTGCTCTGGCCGCTGCCGCGTACTTGTTCATCGGCCTGTTCCTCCCCGGCGGTGTCCTCTGGCGTATCGGATGCGAGCGCACCGGCCAGGGACTCGTCGGCGGTCTGCTCGTCCAGTCCCCACAGGTCGAACGCGAGCTGACCGGGATGCGGGTCGCGGTTCCGGCGCGCAGCCATCAAGCCACCTCCGTGTCGCGCATGGGCTATCTCGTGGTCGGTCGCGCAGGGTCAGGGGCGGATCTCGCCCGTGTCCGGGTCGAGGTTGCGGTAGAACTCGTCCTCGGCCTCGCGGCGGCGGGCGACGTCATCGAGGACGTGCTGCACGAAGTCCGCGTCCCGGTCGGTGATCGGGATCTCCTCGACGGGCTCGGCGGGTTCCTCGCCGGGCCACACCGTCTGCCTGGTCGGTCGGTCGCGGTCCAGGCGGGTGCCGGACGCGGCGACCCAATCGCGCAGCCGGTGCCGGGCGTCGGCGAAGTCGCGGTGCCAGCCCAGCGGTGCCGACCCGTTCTGCTCCGGGTCGTAGGCGCCCAACCAGTGCAGGTGCAGCGCCGACAGTTCCCAGACGAGCTCGGAGTGGCGGTGCCACAGCGGCGGGACCACCGCGGCCGGCAGACCGTAGGTGCGGCGCAGCCAGTTCACCCAGGCGTTGAGCTCCAGCCACTCGGTCTCGGCCTCGTCGGCGGTCAGGATGTTCCAGTTCACCGGGTGCGGCGGCTCCGGCAGCAGCTCCGGCTCGCCTCCACCACCCGCGGCGGGCTCGCGCGGGGTGTCGTCCTGGTTGCTCATGGGAAGGCCGCTGTTCAGAGAGCGACCGCGGTGGACTGGGCGGACGGCCGCTGCGGCGCATCCGCGATCGGCGCCGGCCTGCGGCGCGGGCGCGGCGTCGGGCGCTCGGCCGCGTCTGCCTCCGGGGCGGGCTGGTTGCGGTGGCTGCGGTCGACGCTGTAGCGGGTGCGCAGGCTGTCGTGGCCGATGGCGGTCGCAATGAACTCCTCGTCGCGGATCGTCTTCCCGTCGCGCTCGTAGGTGAACGGGTGGACGCGCCCGCTGGCGACGAAGCTGTCGTCCTTCGCCAGGAGGGCGTGGGCGCGCTTGGCGGCGGCGCGGAACAGGACGAGGTGGTGGAACGTCGGCTCGAGGTCCGTGGTGGTGCCGTCGGGCTCGCCGCGCTGATGCCGCACGCCGACCCTGGCGTAGAACCGGGCCTGCCCCTTCGAGGTCTCGGTCAGCTGCGGCTCGGTGGCGATGAACCCGGTCAACGACTGCTGGGTCTGGATGCTCACGTCGTGCTCCTTGCCTGTCGTGACAGCCGCCAGATGCGGCCGTTCCCGTCAGGCAGGTGCGCGCCCGCTGCCAGTCAGGCGGGGCGGCGTAGCAGCGCCTCGACCTCGGTACGGTCGGCCTTCAGCGTCGCCGCGTCTTCGCGGGTCGTCCATGCCCGCAGATCGGTCACGATCGGCGGGGCCGAGCGCAGCAGCGTGATCCCCGTGCCGAAGGGCAGGGTGCGGATCGTCTCGGGCGGCATCACCGCCACGCGGCGCACGGAGCGTTGCGAGGAGCGTGAGCCGCGGTCGCCGATCGTGTCCGAGTGGGTGGTCTCGTCCCGCTCCCCGATGAGGGTCGACAGGTCTTGCAGGTCGCGTGAGCCGGACGCGCCGCCGAGGACGATCTTGACGATGGAGGCGTCCCAGATCGCGGCGGCGGCGTTCTCGCCCCACTTCTCCCGCGCCTGGGCGAGGGATTGGAGCACGGGCATGGTCGTGATCCCGGTGCCGCCGCCCTCAGCCATCAGCGTGGGCAGGCTCGGCAGGGGCGCGAGGTTCCCGATCTCGTCCAGCGCGAGCAGCAGCGGCGGGTCCAGGCGTGCGCCCGGTGAGGTCGCGGCCAGGTGCCTGGCGGTCTCCACAAGGTCTTCCACGAACGCGGAGACCAGCGCCGAGGAACTGCCGGCCCCCGCAGAGGTCGCCAGCAGGTACAGCGTCCCGCGCTGGGTGAGGAACGCGGCGGGATCGAAGTCCTCGCCGGGGCGCGGGGTGACCGCCTCCAGCACGCGGGGGTCGGCCAGGCAGCTCAGAGCCAGCGACACGCCCTGCCAGATCGAGTCGCGGGTCCGGGGGTCGGCGTGGATCATCGCCTCCAGCGACTCGGCCCACCCGGTCGCCGCCTGCGGGTGTGCGGTCAGGATCGCGACGGCCTCCGCAGCGGCGGTCGGGTCCAGGGTCCACCGGAACAGCTCGGCGGCCCCGCGCCCGTCGAGCGCCG
>Ga0116180_1001800_pt1 | contig 17612 bp, 16 predicted proteins | sample AD_UKC073_MetaG_FD_89804 | JGI IMG/M metagenome (GOLD analysis project Ga0116180, IMG submission 89804) | Active sludge microbial communities of municipal wastewater-treating anaerobic digesters from USA - AD_UKC073_MetaG | ecosystem: Engineered > Bioreactor > Anaerobic > Digestate | place: USA...
ACTTGCGTCTGTCGGTCCACTCTTTAACTGGTCGGTGTGAAAGGATTCGAACCTTCGACCCCTTGCACCCCATGCAAGTGCGCTACCAGGCTGCGCCACACACCGATCGAGCTTTAAATTATACCCCGAGAATTAGGGCATTACGAGCAAGAGGTCACGAATTTCAAACAACTCGCGCCGCAAGAGGTGTAAATCCTGCGGCGAATCCAGAGAAGATGCAGCAGCAACACGGTCCTGCACAGCATCGGGGGCGGTCTGCCCCACAGATACAGGCATGGAGGAAACGTCTCCCAGCACCATGGAAGGCACCAGCTTGTCTCCCCCCTCGGCCACATCATGGAGCTTGTTGCGAGCACCGCTGATGGTGAACCCCTGGTCATAGAGCAGTTCACGGATACGGCGGATCATGAGCACCTCATGGTGCTGGTAGTAACGCCGGTTGCCACGGCGCTTCATGGGGCGCAATTGCGTGAATTCCTGCTCCCAGTAGCGCAGCACATGCGGCTTGACATCACACAACTCGCCCACTTCACCGATGGTGAAGTAGCGCTTGGCAGGGATGGAAGGAAGCACGGAGACCATGGAGAAAGTCCAGATATTGCAGGCAAACGGGCCATCAAGGTTACAACAAGTTGCGCCGCAGTGCTGGAAATCAGGTGTGCAGAAATTGACACTTTGCACTATCCACCAGCTCGCCTGCCATCCATACCTTATGCACTTTGCTGGATCTGCTCCTTCAATTTGTGGCTCGCATGAAAAGTCACCACACGACGCGCCTGGATGGCAATGGCCTCCCCCGTGCGGGGGTTGCGCCCGGGACGGGGGGCCTTTGTCCTGATCTGGAAATTGCCGAACCCGGATATCTTGACATCTTCCCCATTCACGAGCTTGTCGCAAATCAGGTCGAAAAAAGCATCCACCATGTCCTTGGACTCGCGCTTGTTCAGGCCGATCTGCTCGAACAGCAGATCTGCCAGGTGCGCCTTGGTCAGAGCGGGTGTCTCAATGGCCTCAAGGGTGAAATCCATGGCAACTCCTAGCCGCGCAGGCGGGCTCCGAACAACGAGGCTAAATGGGCCACGATAGCCTGCACGGCAGGGTCTACTTGCTCGTCCGTCAGGGTGGCGGTAGCGCTGTAGAAGCCAAGGCGTACCGCCATGCTCTTCTCACCAGCAGCCAGACCACCGGCAGCGGAGACAAAGCCATCTTTCGTCGCCTGAGGACGGTAGATGTCGAACAAGGTCGCATCGCGCAACAGGCCTTGTCCGGCAGATGCGCGGATGGCGCCCAGCAGTTCGTCGTGGCTCACTCTCTCTGGCACCACCACGGCGATGTCCCGCTCCACGGCTTGCTGGCGCGGCACCGGACGCGCCACCGGCACTCGGCCCGTAGTCACAGCTTCCAGGTCCAGTTCGAACAGCATGGGTGCCTGGGCCAGATCCCATTGCTGGCGCCAGCGGGGATGCAACTCACCCACCACCCCAATCACACGGCCTTCCAGCAGCACGTTGGCCGCCCGGCCCGGATGCAGCGCGGGGTGCTCGGTGCGCTCGAACGTCGGCACCAGGGGTGCCAGCAGGGCCTCGACATCCCCCTTGGCATCAAAGAAATCCGCCCGCTCGGGCTTGCCATTCCAGCGCGCCGACTGGACATCACCCCAGGCCAAGCCTGCCACCCGCATCGGCTGGTGCACACCTTTGACAGTGGTGTCCGTGGTGGCCACGCTGTCGTCCCGCAGGAAGACACGGCCCACCTCGCACACCCGCACGCGGGTGGCTTTCCGGTCGAGATTGAACTTCAAAACCTGTAGCAGAGAACCCAGCAATGACGAGCGCATGACGCTCATCTGGCTGGCAATCGGGTTCAGCAGCTTCACCGGGTTGCCATTGCCTGCCAGGTCGCGCTCCCAGTCGGCTTCGACAAAGCTGAAGTTGATGGTTTCCTGGTAACCCAAGGCCGCCAGCCTGTGGCGCACCGCGAAACGGCTGCGGCGGTTCTCGGGCCGCACACGCGCCACGATGGGCGCTAGCGGGGCAGAGGTGGGCAGGTTGTTGAAACCCACCAGACGTGCCACTTCTTCGATCAGGTCCTCTTCGATGGTCAGGTCGAAGCGATGCGGAGGTGGGGTCACCACCAGGGTACCGGCCCCTTCTTGCAGGTCAAAGCCCAGGCGCCGCAGCGCAGCGGCGCAGTCAGCCTGCGTCAGCGGCATACCAATCACCCGCGCAGCACGCGCCACGCGCAGCGTGACGGGGGTGGCCGGGGGCAGTTGCAAGTTCTGGTCGGTGATGGGGCCTGCCGCACCGCCGCAGATCTCGATCACCAGCTGGGTAATGCGTTCGATGATCTCCACCGTGCGACTCGGATCCACACCACGCTCAAACCGGTGTCCGGCATCGGTGGAAAAATTGAAGCGCCGCGACCGCCCCTGGATAGATGCGGGCCACCAGAAGGCAGCTTCGATGTAGATGTTTCGGGTGTCCGACGACACCGCTGTGGCGTCACCGCCCATGATGCCGGCCAGCGACTCGACTTCGCGGTCGTCGGCAATCACACCCACCTTGGCATCCAGCGCCACGGTGTTGCCATTGAGCAGCTTGAGCTGTTCGGCCTCACGCGCCCAACGCACTGTCAGGCCGCCGTGGATCTTGTCCAGATCGAAGATATGGGACGGCTGGCCGTACTCGAACATCACATAGTTCGAAATGTCCACCAGCGGCGTCACGCTGCGCTGGCCACAGCGCGCCAAGCGGTCCACCATCCACGCCGGGGTAGTCACGTTGGTATTGACACCCCGCACCACCCGGCCCGAGAAACGCCCGCACAGTTCCGGCGCCTCCACCTTGACGGGCACGCTGTCGGCCAGTGTCGCAGGCACTGGTGTGATGGGCGGGCTGCTCAGGGGCGCACCGGTCAGGGCAGCCAATTCACGGGCAATGCCATAGACACTGAGCCCGTGCGCCAGGTTAGGCGTGAGCTTGAGTGTCAGCAGCACGTCGTCGAGCTTCAGCACACCGCGCACATCAGCCCCCAGCGGCGCATCTACCGCGAGCTCCAGCAAGCCACCATGGTCGTCGTTCAGGCCCAACTCCTTGGCGGAGCACAGCATGCCCTGGCTTTCAACACCCCGCAGCTTGCCCAACTTGATCATGAAAGGCTTGCCGTCTTCACCCGGTGGCAGCTCGGCGCCCACCAATGCGCACGGCACGCGAATACCCACGCGGGCATTGGGCGCACCGCACACAATGTTCAGCAAGGCGCCCTGCCCCACATCCACCTGGCACACGCGCAGGCGGTCGGCATTGGGATGCTGGACGGCTTCCTTGATTTCGCCCACCACGATCTTGGTAAACGGCGGTGCGACGGGACGGCTGTCCTCGACTTCCAGGCCGCCCATGGTAAGGGTGTCGGCCAGTTCGCTGCTGGACAAGGGAGGGTTGCAGAACTCGCGCAACCAGGATTCAGGAAATTGCATGCCGGTCTTCTCGTTATTCTGGTGTTACTGGAATTGGCTCAGGAAACGAAGGTCGCCATCGAAGAAAAGACGCAGGTCGTTCACGCCATAACGCAGCATGGTCAAGCGGTCCGGGCCCATGCCGAAGGCGAAGCCGATGTAGCGCTCGGGGTCCAGGCCCATGTTGCGCACCACCTGCGGATGCACCTGGCCTGAGCCGGCCACTTCCAGCCAGCGACCGGCCAGAGGGCCGCTCTGGAACTGGATGTCGATCTCGGCGCTGGGTTCGGTGAACGGGAAGAAGCTGGGGCGGAAGCGCAACACCAGGTCATCGCTCTCGAAGAAGGTCCGACAGAAGTCGGTGAACACGACCTTGAGGTCCTTGAAGCTCACGTTCTCGCCCAGCCACAGGCCTTCGCACTGGTGGAACATGGGGGAATGGGTCGCGTCACTGTCCACCCGGTAGGTACGGCCAGGGGCGATGACGCGGATTTCGGGGGCCACCACGCCAGGATCTTTGGCGGCAGCCTCGAACTGCGCTGCGTACTTCTTCACATGCTGATGTGCATAGCGCACCTGCATCGGGCTGGTATGGGGGCGCAGGTTGTAAGCAATGCCGTCCTCGCCCTGGATGTCCACATAGAACGTGTCCTGCATGGAACGCGCCGGATGGTTGGGCGGATTGTTCAGGGAGGTGAAGCTGTGCCAGTCGCTCTCGATCTCGGGACCGTCGGCCACGTCGAACCCCATGCTGGAGAAGATGGCCTCGATACGTTCCAGCGTGCGACTCACGGGGTGCAGGCCACCACTAGCCACGCGGCGTCCAGGCAAGGTCACATCCAGAGCCTCGGCACGCAATTGCGCCGACAGCTCTTCGTCGGCCAGTTGCTGGCGCCGCGCGGACAGGGCAACTTCGATCGCTTGCTTGGCCACATTGATCGCTGCGCCGCGTAGCTTCTTTTCTTCCACGGGCAACTGCGCCATCCCCTTCATCAACTCGGTGATGCGCCCCGCTTTGCCCAAAAACAGGGCTTTGGCGTTTTCGAGATCTGCGGGGGTGTGTGCCTGGGCAAAGGCAGCGTTGGCACTGTCGACCAGGGTGTCCAGCTCGTTCATGACAATCCAAATATCAGGGAAATAAAAAAGGGCTGGGGCTTTTTCAAGCGCCAGCCCTTGTACCGTGGGCGCAAGAAGCTATCGAAACGATAGCAACCTGCCGAGCGGAATCAAGCTGCCAGCTCGGCCTTCACTTGCTCCACGATGCCGGCAAATGCGGCCTTGTCATGCACGGCAATGTCCGCCAGCACCTTGCGATCGATTTCGATCGAAGCCTTCTTCAGGCCGTTGGTGAACTGGCTGTAGGTCAGGCCCAGTTCACGCGAAGCGGCGTTGATACGGGCAATCCACAGCTGACGGAATACCCGCTTGCGGGTACGACGGTCACGGTAGGCATATTGCCCAGCCTTCATCACCGCTTCTTTGGCGATGCGGAAGACATTGCCGCGGCGACCGCGGAAACCCTTGGCAAGGGCGAGAACTTTCTTATGGCGGGCGCGAGCCGTTACACCACGTTTGACGCGAGGCATGTGTTTACTCCTTGTTCGTCGTTAGTTAAATGCCACGGCCGGGCAGCATCTGTGCCATGTGACCCATGTTGGTCTCATGCACTGCTGTTGCACCACGCAGTTGACGCTTGTTCTTGGTGGTCTTCTTCGTCAAGATGTGACGCTTGAAGGCTTGACCGCGTTTGACGGTGCCACCGGGACGAACGCGGAAACGTTTTTTCGCGCTGCTCTTGGTCTTCATTTTGGGCATGTAAATGCTCCTTTTCTTTGTGCTCGTGAGGCGTTCGCAAACCTATACGAACTTGTTGGCCCCGAGCCACTTATGGGATGGGCATGACACCCACCCTTGCACGGCTCATTGCTTCACCATGCGCAGCACACCTTGCGGTGCGCTGCATCACCAGACGGACATCAAGCCCATCCAGCAGATCCTTCACCTATCTTCAACCGCCTGCTGCAGCAGGTTCCGCCGCAGGCTTGGCAGCCGGCTTTTTGCGACCGGGCGCGATCATCATGATCATCTGGCGCCCTTCCAACTTCGGAAACTGCTCCACCAGGATCAGGTCACCGAGGTCATCCCGGATACGTTGCAGCAGGGCCATGCCGATTCCCTGGTGCGTGATTTCGCGACCACGGAACCGCAGGGTAATCTTGCACTTGTCGCCGTCATCCAGGAAGCGGCGGATATTGCGCATCTTGATGTTGTAGTCGCCGTCGTCCGTACCCGGACGAAACTTGACTTCCTTGATCTCGATGACCGTCTGCTTCGCTTTGGCTTCCGCCGCCCGCTTCTGCTCCTGGTACTTGAACTTGCCGTAGTCCATCAGCCGGCACACTGGCGGCGTAGCGGTAGCGGCAATTTCCACCAGATCCACATCCAACTCACCCGCCATACGCAGGGCTTCGGCCAGACTCACGATGCCCAAAGGCTCGTTTTCAGGGCCGGACAGCCGGACTTCTGGCGCCATGATTTCACGGTTCAGGCGGTGCTTGCGTTCTTCACGGTGACGACGGTCACGAAATTCAGTAGCGATGGCAATATCCTTCTCAATATGCGCCATGTGAACATGGCAATCGCTGCCCAGCCAACGTGCGTCAGCAGCCTCTTCTACTCAGGAGATCAGCTTTTGAGAGCAATGTCGCTGGCGATCTTCTGTGCGAAGGTTTCCAGGGACATCACACCGAGGTCCAAATTGCCCCGGGCACGCACTGCGACAGCACCTGCAGCCTTCTCCTTGTCACCTAGAACAAGGATGTACGGCAGCTTTTGCATCGAATGCTCGCGTATTTTACGCGTAATTTTCTCGTTACGCAGGTCAACCTCCACCCTAAGCCCTTGATTTTGCAGCGTTTTGACCACAGCCTGCGCGTAATCGGCCTGGGCATCGGTGATATTGAGCACCGCAACCTGCACCGGGGCCAGCCAAGTGGGCAAGGCGCCAGCGTGCTGTTCGATCAGAATGCCGATGAAACGCTCCAGGCTGCCGACGATGGCGCGGTGCAGCATGATGGGGCGGTGGCGCGTGCCATCGTCCCCCACGAATTCCGCGTCCAGACGCTCGGGCAGGTTGGGATCCACCTGGATGGTTCCGCACTGCCAGGGGCGACCGAGCGCATCCTTGAGGGTGTACTCGATCTTGGGACCATAGAAGGCGCCCTCACCCGGCAGGTACTCGAAGTCACACCCCGACGCCCGCAGGCCCTCTGCCAAGGCGTTTTCGGCACGGTCCCAGCTCTCTTCGGTGCCGATGCGCTTCTCCGGCCGCGTTGAAAGCTTGTAGATGATGTCGGTGAAGCCAAAATCCTGGTACACCTTCTGCAGCAACGATGTAAAAGCCACCACCTCGGACTGAATCTGGTCCTCGGTGCAAAAGATATGGCCATCGTCCTGCGTGAATGCACGCACACGCATGATGCCGTGCAGGCCGCCCGAAGGTTCGTTGCGATGGCAGGCGCCGAACTCGCCGTAGCGCAGCGGCAGGTCGCGATAGCTCTTGATGCCCTGCTTGAAGATGATGATGTGGCCGGGGCAGTTCATCGGCTTGAGCGCATAGCTGCGCTTCTCCGACTCCGTGACGAACATGTTCTCGCGGTACTTGTCCCAGTGCCCGGTCTTCTCCCACAGCCCCTGGTCCAGGATCTGCGGGCCCTTGACTTCCTGGTAGCCATTGTCACGGTACACCTTGCGCATGTACTGCTCGACTTCCTGCCACACACTCCAGCCCTTGGGATGCCAGAACACGGTACCGGGCGCGTGCTCGTCGATATGGAACAGGTCCAGTTCGCGGCCGAGGCGCCGGTGGTCGCGCTTTTCGGCCTCCTCCAGCATGGTGAGGTATTGCTGCAGCTCTTCCTTGCTGGCCCAGGCGGTGCCATAGATGCGCTGCAGCATCTCGTTGCGGTGATCACCACGCCAGTAGGCGCCGGCCACCTTCATCAGTTTGAAGAAGCGCAGCTTCCCCGTGCTGGGCACGTGGGGGCCACGGCACAGGTCCTCGAAGGCGCCTTCGCGGTACAGGGACACGTCTTCGTTGCTGGGGATGCTGGCGATGATCTCGGCCTTGTAATGCTCGCCCAGGCCCTTGAAATATGCCACGGCCTCGTCGCGTGGCAGCACGCGGCGCACCACCGGTTCGTCCTTGGCAGCCAGTTCGGCCATGCGTTTTTCGATGGCAACCAAGTCTTCCGGCGTGAATGGCCGTTTATAGGAAAAATCGTAGTAGAAGCCGTTCTCGATCACCGGGCCAATCGTCACCTGGGCATCGGGAAACAGCTCCTTCACCGCATAGGCCAGCAAGTGGGCAGTGGAATGGCGAATCACCTCCAGACCATCCGCATCCTTGGCCGTGATGATGGATAAGGGGCTGTTCTCGGTGATCTGGTAGCTTGTATCTACGATGCGAGCCTGGCCGTCAGCACCGGGAATTTTGCCGGCCAGCGCAGCCTTGGCCAGGCCGGTACCAATGGACGCAGCCACCTCGGCTACCGTCACCGGGCCAGGATATTCGCGCAGGGAGCCGTCAGGAAGCGTAATCTGGATCATGGGTATGTGAAGGACAAAAAAGAGAAGCAAAAAAAAACGCGGATCAGTCCGCGTTTTCCTCTGGGCAAACCATGTGCACCTGCGCCGCAGGTGCGCGAACTAGCAACCTGCAGGGCCAACAGCCCCAGTGCGTGTAGTTCGCGGTGTCATAACCAGCATGCCTTTCTCGCCCTTGTGTGTGGGATGGTGAAGCGGACATTTTAACCCGTCCGCAGCGGGCTCTGTCAGCGAGGCTTCTTAGGGGAGATGCCCATCGCCTCCTTGTGCTTGTCGATACGTTCCTGCTTGCGTTTTTCCATTTTCTCCATCTCCTTGCGCTTGGTGTAGCCCACGGAGTCCGCCCAGGCCCACCAGGCCACCGTCAGAAGAAAGGGCGCTGCAATCACATACCAGCTCCAACTGGCGACCACCCCGATTTCCAGCACCTTCAGGGCCAACAAAAGGAGACCTATTCCCAGCAAAAACATGATCTATCTCCTGAGAAACTGCATTGCGGGCAGCCTGCCCCCTACAATAGAATAAGAGGAATGTAACCTAATGCACGGAAAAAAAGCGATGAAACATTTTCTGCTGATCATCAGTACCCTGCTCACCACATCCGTACCTGCCTGGGCCGACCAAGCCCTCGCCACCTCCAAGAACTGTATGGCCTGCCATGCAGTTGACAAAAAAGTGGTGGGCCCAGCCTACAAGGACGTTGCGACCAAATATGCCAAGCAGAAGGACGCAGCCGACATGCTGGCCCAGAAGATCCTCAAGGGTGGCTCCGGCGTCTGGGGCCCCGTACCCATGCCCGCCAATGCCCAGGTGAGCCCTGCCGAAGCCCAGAAGCTGGCCAGCTGGATTCTGACGCTGAAATAAGCGCCAGCACCTTCAGGCCAGCAACTGCCGGCGCTCGAGGCGGTCTTCCAGTTCACCGATCTGGGCGGCAACCCCGTTGTCAGACTGCTCGGCCCGGGCCTCCAGGGCCTTTTCCAGCTGGTCCAGACGGGCTGCCAAGGCGGCTGCGGACTCCTTCTGTGCAGCCATTTCCTGCTGCTGCTGGGCTTCGAGAAAGATCCGCAACTCGGTGAAACGGGAGGCTTCGGCCTTGTCGGCCAGTTCACGCTGGGCCGCCATTTCCTTGTTGTGCCGGCGCGCCTCCAGCATCACCGAGCTGTGCAGGTAGAACACATAGGCCAGGAACACGGCCCCCAGCAAGGCGGTCAGCCCCAGCATGATGAGGCCCAGCGGGGCTTCGATGGACGCTACCCCCAAAGACACCGAGGCCGGCGCAGACAGGGCTGCCCAATTCAGGGCAGCCAGCGCGGCGATGGCCAGAATGGTGATGGAAATGATGATGGTTCGAACGTGCATGCAGCCTCCTGAGTAGCGGACCGATCCCTTGTGCCGGTCATGGGCGCATTGTGCCGCAGCCCCATAAAAAAACGGCGCCTGGTACCAGGCGCCGTTTCCATGCATGGACTGAGATCAGTTGGTCTGCGCCAACTGATCCAGAATTACGGGGTTCTGTGACCACATCACATCGCCTACGGCAATATGAGTGTCCCCGAATTCGGCAAGCGCTGCGCGCTGGCGCCTTGCGGCGCCTTCTGGATCAGTTGGTCTGTGCCAACTGATCCAGAATTGCCGGATTCTCCAGCGTGCTGGTGTCCTGCGTGATGGCCTCGCCCTTGGCGATCGAGCGCAGCAGGCGGCGCATGATCTTGCCGCTGCGGGTCTTGGGCAGGTTGTCGCCGAAACGGATGTCCTTGGGCTTGGCGATGGGGCCGATCTCCTTGGCCACCCAGTTGCGCAGTTCGTTGGCGATCTGCTTGGCCTCGTCCCCGGTGGGGCGGGCCCGCTTGAGCACCACGAAGGCGCAGATCGCCTCGCCCGTCAGGTCGTCTGGGCGTCCCACCACGGCAGCTTCGGCCACCAGGTCGGTCTTGGCCACCAGGGCGGACTCGATCTCCATGGTGCCCATGCGGTGGCCCGAGACGTTAAGCACGTCGTCGATGCGGCCGGTGATACGGAAGTAGCCCCGGTCGGCGCTGCGTACCGCGCCGTCGCCGGCTAGGTAGTAGCCCTTGAGCTCCTCGGGGAAATAGCTCTTCTTGAAACGCTCGGGGTCGTTCCAGATGGTGCGGATCATGCTGGGCCAGGGACGCTTGACCACCAGGATGCCTCCGGTGCCGTTCGGAATGTCGTTGCCCATTTCGTCCACGATGGCGGCGGCGATGCCCGGCAGCGGCAGCGTGCAGCTGCCCGGCACCAGCGGCGTGGCGCCCGGCAGCGGGGTCATCATGTGGCCGCCGGTCTCCGTCTGCCAGAAGGTGTCCACGATAGGGCACTTCTCGTGGCCCACGTTCTTGTAGTACCACATCCAGGCTTCGGGATTGATGGGCTCGCCGACCGAGCCCAGGATGCGCAGGCTGCTCAGGTCCGAGCGGTCGGGGTGCACGCTGGCATCGCCTTCGGCGGCCTTGATCAGCGAACGGATCGCCGTGGGTGCGGTGTAGAAGATGGTGCACTTGTGGCGCTCGATCATCTGCCAGAAGCGGCCAGCGTTCGGGAAGGTGGGAATGCCTTCAAAGATGATCTGCGTGGCGCCTGCCGCCAGGGGGCCATAGGCCACGTAGGTGTGGCCGGTGATCCAGCCGATATCGGCCGTGCACCAGAACACATCCTCAGGCTTCAAATCAAAGGTCCAGTCCATGGTCAGCTTGGCCCACAGCAGGTAGCCGCCGGTGGAGTGCTGCACGCCCTTGGGCTTGCCGGTGGAGCCGGAGGTGTAGAGGATGAACAGCGGATGCTCGGCGCCCACGGCCTCGGGCGCGCACTCCGTGCTCTGGCCCGCCAGCGCTTCATCGAAGGTCTTGTCGCGACCGGTGACCATGTTGCAGGCCGTCTTCGTGCGCTGGAAGACGAACACGTTCTTGATCGATTCGCAGCCACCCATGGCAATGCCATCGTCCACGATGGCCTTCAGCGGCAGTTCCTTGCCGCCGCGCATCTGGTAGTTGGCGGTGATCACGGCCACGGCGCCCGCGTCGATGATGCGCTCCTGCAGCGCCTTGGCGCTGAAACCGCCGAACACCACGCTGTGGGTGGCGCCGATGCGGGCGCAGGCCTGCATGGCGATCACGCCTTCGGTGGTCATGGGCATGTAGACCAGCACCCGGTCACCCTTCTTGATGCCGTGGGCCCTGAGCGCGTTGGCGAACTGGCTGACGCGGGCCAGCAATTCCTTGTAGGTGACCTTGGTTACCTCGCCACCGTCTGCCTCGAAGATGATCGCGGTCTTGTTCTCGGTGGGGGTGCCGATGTGCTTGTCCAGGCAGTTGGCCGAGGCGTTCAGTTCACCATCGTCAAACCACTTGTAGAACGGCGCACTGGACTCGTCCAGCACCCGGGTGAAGGGCTTGTTCCAGACCACGTTGTCCTTGGCAAGCCGGCCCCAGAAGCCGCTGGGGTCCTGGTCGGCCTCGGCGCACAGCGCGTTGTACGCATCCATGCCTGCGATGCGCGCGGCCTTGACCATGTCATCGGAGGGCGGAAAAACGCGGTTCTCAACCAGCACGGACTGAATCGCAGACGTTGATGCACTCATGGGTTTGTCTCCTAGGACTACAGGTGGAATTTGCGCGTAAATGTGGGCGCTGGCACTTACATGTCTCTGACTGTGCGCCACATTCCCTTGGATGGTCTTCGGACATTTTGCACACCCCTACAATCGCGGTTTACGTACAAACCCGTACCCCGCCATGTCCGAGCCGACCGAACCCAAATCCCGTGCCCTGCGCCCCCTGCCCAACCTGATCTTTGCCAGCCGCTGGCTGCAGTTGCCGCTGTACCTGGGCCTGATCGTGGCGCAGGCGGTGTACGTGGTGCACTTCCTGGTGGAACTGACCCACCTCGTGGAGGCTGCCTTCGGCAACCAGACCGCCCTGCAGGCCCTGATCAACTCCATCGGCTACAAACCCGATGCCCCCATCACCTCACTCAACGAGACGGTGATCATGCTGGTGGTGCTGGCCCTGATCGACGTGGTCATGATCTCCAACCTGCTCATCATGGTCATCGTGGGCGGCTACGAGACTTTCGTCAGCCGGCTGGACCTGGAAGGCCACCGTGACCAGCCCGAGTGGCTGAGCCACGTCAATGCCTCGGTGCTCAAGGTCAAGCTGGGCCTGTCCATCATCGGCATCAGTTCGATCCACCTGCTCAAGACCTTCATCAACGCCGGCAATTACACCGACAAGGTGTTGATCGCGCAGACGGCCATCCACATCACCTTCCTGCTGTCCGCCCTGGCCATTGCCTATACCGACAAACTGATGTCCAGCACGGCCAGCGGCAAACACCACTAACCCACACGGCGGCCTCGCCGCCCTTTTGTGCGCTCTCGGAATTGACAGATTCAGACACAAAAGTTATCATTCGGCTTCGTTTAACAACCAACTACGTTGGTCAGCCTGCGCTACTCGCGGATTCTTATGTCCCGTCGCGGCGCAGGATGTTCTAGCCGGGCCTTGTCCCGGCGCCCCGGCCGCTCTTCGGCCCTGATGCCCAGTTCCTTGTGACAGAAGTGCCCCCTAGACCGGGCCCGCACATCCGTCACCAGTTGCATCCACAGGCACTGTTTTCGCCACACGTCGTCTTCAGCGCCTGGCCGGCATTCCTGCGGGAATAGCCACGCACATCAGCGTTTTTACGCCTCGCATCAGGCCCGCACTGCGGCCCCCGCTCGCAGTTGCCTGCACACAGGCAGCTGCGCCCACTCTTTTCACCAAAGGAGGCCAGCGTGGCACAACCCATCACCATCGAGCACGTGTTCAAAGTCTTCGGGGACACCCCTGAAATCGCCATGGACCTTGCCTACCAAGGCTGCTCCAAGCCCGACATCCTGGCGCGCACCGGCCATTCCGTCGCCGTGTTCGACGCGCACATGCACATCGAGGCCGGCGAGATCTTCGTCATCATGGGCCTCTCAGGCTCCGGCAAGTCCACCCTGGTGCGCCTCATCAACCGGCTGATCGAGCCCACGGCTGGGCGCATCCTCATCGACGGCCACGACATCAACGCCGCCTCCGACCGCGACCTGCGTGCCCTGCGCCGCAAGGACATCAGCATGGTGTTCCAGTCCTTCGCACTGATGCCCCACATGACCGTGCTGGACAACACCGCTTTCGGCCTGGAACTGGCCGGCGTGGGCAAGGCCGAACGCCAGCGGCAGGCCGCACGGGCACTGGAACAAGTGGGGCTGGCCGGCTGGGGCGACAGCTACCCCGACGAGCTGTCGGGCGGCATGCAGCAGCGTGTAGGCCTGGCCCGCGCGCTGGCGTCTGACCCGTCGATCCTGCTGATGGACGAAGCCTTCTCGGCCCTCGACCCCATCATCCGCACCGAGATGCAAAGTGAGCTGCTGCGCCTGCAGAAGGTGAAGCGCCGCACCATCGTTTTTATCTCGCACGACCTGGACGAAGCCATGCGTATCGGTGACCGCATTGCCATCATGCGCGATGGGCACGTGGTGCAGGTGGGCTCGCCCGACGAAATCCTGCGCAGCCCCGCCGACGACTATGTACGCAGCTTCGTGCGGGGCGTGGACGCTGCCGCCGTCTTCAAGGCCGGAGACATTGCCCGCCAGCCCATCACCGTGGTGGCCGAGCATGCCGACCGCGGCGCCCGTGCGGCGCTCAAGCTGCTGCAGGACCAGGACCGCGACCACGCCTACGTGCTCAGCCCCGCCCACACCTACCTGGGCGTGGTGTCCGCCGACTCGCTGCGCACCGCCCTGCACGGGCATGCGGGCGCGCTGGGCCTGGCCCATGCCTACCTGCCGGGGGTGCAGCCCATCATCGAGGACGAGCCCGTCAGCGAGCTGATCGGCAAGGTAGCCCAGGCCAGCCATGCGATTCCGGTGGTGGCACCGGGCGGGCACTTCCGGGGCGCCATCAGCAAGAACACGCTGCTGCGCTTCCTCGACCGGGACACACCGCCCATCGAGCCTGCAGCGACCACCTCAGTAGCCAACGCTACAAATTCGTGAGCACTTCATAACCGCTGCATAACGGCACCAACAGAATTCCTCATGACAGAAACACCATCTCCCAGCGCCTCCAGCGCCGCTTCCTCGCTGGCCCCCACCAGCCCACCCTGGACACCACCGCAGCACGACGCCGCGCCCGCCACCGCCTGGCCCGATGTGGCAACCCCGGCCATCACGGCCCTCGACATCGCCGCCGACGTACCCACCGTGGCAGCAGACGACCCCTGGGCCAGTGCCACCACCGCCCCCTCGGCCACCGACACAGCCGACTGGCTGGGCACTGCACCCGCCCCCGGCGGCACCGACCTGGCCACCAGCCACGACGGTTTCGCCCTGCACCAGCTGTGGGACGGCTCGCTGCCCGTGGAAAGCTGGATCAACCAGGGCCTGGACTGGGTGGTGCAGCACTTCCGCCCCTTCTTCCAGACGGTGCGCGGCCCCATCGACAGCACCTTGTCCGGCGTCGAAGGCCTGCTGCTGAGTGTGCCCACCCTGGCCATGGTGGGTCTGCTCGGGCTGCTGGCCTGGCAATTCGCCGGCCGCGCCATGGCGCTGGGCGCCGTGGTGTCGCTGCTGGTCATCGCCATGCTGGGCATCTGGCCCGAAGCCATGGTGACGCTGTCACTGGTGCTCACCTCGCTGGTGTTCTGCCTGGCCATCGGGCTGCCGCTGGGTATCCTGCTGGCGCGCAGCGACCGCGCCCAACGCAGCATGCGGCCCGTGCTGGACGCCATGCAGACCACCCCGGCCTTTGTCTATCTGGTGCCAGTGGTGATGCTGTTCGGCATCGGCAATGTGCCCGGCGTGGTGGTCACCATCATCTTTGCGCTGCCGCCGCTGGTGCGCCTCACTTCGCTGGGCATCCGCCAGGTGCGGCCAGACCTGATCGAGGCGGCCCAGGCGTATGGCGCATCGCCGTGGCAGCTGCTGACCAAGGTGCAGTTGCCGCTGGCCATGCCGTCCATCATGGCCGGCATCAACCAGGCGCTGATGCTGTCGCTCTCGATGGTGGTGATCGCTTCCATGATCGCCGTGGGCGGCCTGGGCCAGATGGTGCTGCGCGGCATTGGGCGGCTCGACATGGGGATGGCCACCGTGGGCGGCCTGGGCATCGTGCTGCTGGCCATCACGCTCGACCGCATCACCCAGGCGCTGGGCCAGCCCCGCCGTGGCGCCCGCCACTGGTGGCAAACCGGGCCGGCCGGGGTGCTGTGGCGCCTCACACAGCGCCGCCCCACCCCCGTCACGGAGGCTGCCCCCACAGCCAACGCCGAAGCGGCACTTGCCGCGCACATCCATTAACCATCGCATCCCACAAGGAAGTTCACGAATGGCCATCCTCTCCACATTCCGTCCCGCCCTGTCCCCTCTGCGCGCCTTGATGGCCTGCAGCCTGCTGAGCATCGGCGCAGCATCGGTTAGCGCCCAGGCTCTGCCCGGCCAAGGCACCAAGGTACAGCCGGTGCAAAGCTCGATCGCCGAAGAAACCTTCCAGACCTTGCTGGTCGCCAAAGCCCTGGCCAAGCTGGGCTACGACGTATTGCCCATCAAGGAAGTGGAGTACCCCACCGCCCACATCGCCGTGGCCAATGGCGACGCCACCTTCATGGCCGACCACTGGGACCCGTTACACGCCGACTTTTACCGGAACGCCGGGGGGGACGCCAAACTCTCGCGCACCGGCCGGTATGCGCCCGGTGCGGCCCAGGGCTACCTGATCGACAAGAAGACCGCCGACGCCTACAAGATCACCCACATCGACCAGTTGGCCAAACCCGAGATCGCCAAACTGTTCGACACCAACGGCGACGGCAAGGCCGACCTGACCGGCTGCAACCCCGGCTGGGGCTGTGAGGCGGTCATCGAGCACCAGCTGGGCGCCTACCAGCTGCGCGACAAGGTCACCCACGTGCAGGGCAGCTACGCCGCGCTGATGGCCGACACCATCGCCCGCTTCAAGCAGGGCAAGCCCATCCTCTACTACACCTGGACACCCTTCTGGGTCAGCGGCGTGCTGCGCCCGGGGCAGGAGGTGGTGTGGCTGCAGGTGCCCTTCTCCTCCCTGCCGGGTGACCAAAGCAAGCTGGACACCAGGCTGCCCGGTGGCCAGAACTACGGCTTCGTGATGAACACCCAGCGCATCGTGGCCAACAAGGACTTCGTGCAGAAGAACCCGGCTGCCGGCAAGCTGTTCGAGGTGATGCAACTCGCGGTGGGCGACATCAACGCCCAGAACCTGCGCATGCGCAGCGGCGAAAACAAACCCGCCGACATCGAGCGCCATGTGGACGGCTGGATCAAGGCGCACCAGCCCGTCTTTGATGGCTGGGTGGCACAGGCCCTGCAGGCTGTACAGCCGTAAGCCGCGCGGGCCAGCACGCTACCAAAAAAATAGCTGCATGCGCCGGTGAATCCAGCGCATGCAGCCTTTTTGGCTTCAAAACAAGACCTCAGCGCCCCACCATGTCGCCCGGCACCACCCACTGGTCGAACTGCTCGGCCGTGACATGGCCCGAGGCGATGGCGGCTTCGCGCAGGCTGCTGCCTTCCTTGTGCGCCTTCTTGGCAATAAAGGCGGCCTTGTCGTAGCCGATGTGCGTGTTGAGCGCCGTCACCAGCATCAGCGAGCCCTGCACCAGCTGGGTGATGCGCTCGCGGTTGGGCTCGATGCCCACGGCGCAGTGGTCGTTGAAGCTCACCATGCCGTCGGCCAGCAGGCGCACGCTCTGCAGGAAGTTGTACGCCACCATGGGGCGAAACACGTTCAGCTCGAAGTTGCCCGACATGCCGCCGATGTTGATGGCCACGTCGTTGCCCATCACCTGCGCGGCCAGCATGGTCACCGCTTCGCTCTGCGTGGGGTTGACCTTGCCGGGCATGATGCTGGAGCCGGGCTCGTTTTCGGGAATGTTCAGCTCCCCGATGCCGCTGCGCGGGCCGCTGGCCAGCCAGCGCACGTCGTTGGCGATCTTGGTCATGCTGGCAGCCAGTGTCTTCAGCGCGCCATGGGCGTGCACCAGGGCATCACAGCTGGCCAGTGCCTCGAACTTGCTGGGCGCCGTCACGAAGGGCAGGCCCGTCAGGCGGGCCAGCTCGGCGGCGGCCTGCTCGGCATACCCCTTGGGCGCATTCAGCCCCGTGCCCACGGCGGTGCCGCCCAGGGCCAGCTCGCACAGGTGCGGCAGCGCGGCACGCACATGGCGCTCGCCATGGTCGAGCTGGGCCACATAGCCCGAAAACTCCTGGCCCAGCGTGAGCGGGGTGGCGTCCTGCAGGTGGGTGCGGCCGATCTTGACGATGCCGTCGAAGTCCTGCGCCTTCTGGGCCAGCGTGGCACGCAGTTTGGCGATGGCCGGCAGCAGCCGGTGGGTCAGCGATTCCACGGCAGCCACGTGCATGGCGGTGGGGAACACGTCGTTGCTCGACTGGCTGCGGTTCACGTCGTCGTTCGGGTGCACCAGGCGGCCCTCGCCGCGTTCGCCGCCCAGCAGTTCACTCGCGCGATTCGCCAGCACT
>Ga0116180_1001804_pt1 | contig 17577 bp, 19 predicted proteins | sample AD_UKC073_MetaG_FD_89804 | JGI IMG/M metagenome (GOLD analysis project Ga0116180, IMG submission 89804) | Active sludge microbial communities of municipal wastewater-treating anaerobic digesters from USA - AD_UKC073_MetaG | ecosystem: Engineered > Bioreactor > Anaerobic > Digestate | place: USA...
AAGATCCGGTCGGTGAAGATCGTGCGATAACGCTCCCGGGTCGTGCGGCGCCGATGCGTGGCCGAGTGCCGGCCGACCAGCGTCTCATCGAGGAAGAAGCCGATGAGGATGATCGCCGCGGCACCGTACGCGGCGAGGAAGAAGAACATTCCGCGCCAGTCGAACACCAGCAGCAGCTGCGAGCCGAGCACCGGAGCCGCAATCGGCGCTAGATTCGTGATCAGGGCGAGGCGGGAGAGCATCGAGACCAAGCGGCGCCCACCGAAGAGATCGCGCACCATCGCCATCGCGACCACTCCCCCGCCGGCCGCACCCATCCCCTGGAGGACCCGGAACACGCACAGCCACACGACATCGGGCGCCAGCCCCGCCCCTACGGAGGCGGCGATGTGCACGACGGTGGTCAGGACGAGGGGAAGGCGCCTTCCGACCCGGTCGCTCCAGGGCCCGACGAGCAGTTGCCCCACCGCGAATCCGAGGATGGTTCCCGTGAGCGTCAGCTGGATCAGCGCCTCGTCCACCCGGAAGTCCCGACGCAGCGCGGGGAAGGCCGGAAGGTAGAGATCGATGGTAAAGGGCCCGAGGGCGACCAGGATGCCCAGCAGGAGAATGCAGAGAAACCGTTCACCGCAAGAGAGGGCATCGCCGGGGTGAACGATCGACACGGTCGGGGCCTCCAGAGCAGGCGACCGCCGGCGGACTGCCATGGACACCCGTCGCCACTTTGCCATAATGTCCTTACATTTATGGTGCCATATCCGGGCGCCGGACATCACCCGACGGAAGGAATTCCATGCAGGGCTACTCGGTCAGATCAACAGCGTGCGGACTGGTGCGGGGGGTGGCGCACAACCGCGTCGAGTCGTATCTGGGCATCCCCTATGGAGCGTCCACCGGCGGCGCAGCGCGATGGCGCACCGCGACGGCGCCCGAAGCCTGGACCGGCATTCGCGATGCCACGGCCTTCGGCGCGGTGGCACCACAGGTCGACAGCCGGCTGGGGGCGACCGGGTCCTGGCCGGAGGTGCTTGACCTGATGTATCCGAGGGGCGGATCACCGGCGGAGGGCGGACATGTCGGCGAGGATTGTCTCGTTCTGAACGTGTGGGCCCCGGCCGAGCGGGATTCGGAGGCCCTCCCCGTCATGGTGTGGTTCCATGGCGGCGGATACGGCCACGGCGCCGGCTCCGAGATGCTGTTCTCCGGCGACGAACTGGCCCGCACCGGCCGGGTGATCGTCGTCTCGATCAACCACCGGCTGGGTCTAATGGGATTCCTCGCGCTCGACCACGTCCTGGGGAGTTCCTTCCGGCATTCGGGACAGGCCGGAATCACCGACCTCGTTCTCGCGCTCACCTGGGTCCGGGAGAACATCGCCGGCTTCGGCGGTGACCCGGAGCGGGTCACGATCTTCGGCCAGTCCGGCGGAGCCGCCAAGGTGTCCGCCATGCTCGCCATGCCGAGCGCGCGGGGGCTGTTCCAGCGGGCCGTCATGCAGAGCGGGCCGGTGGGCTGGTTCGCGACCCGGCAGGAGAGCCTGGACCGCACGGCCCGTGTGCTGGGGCTCCTCGGTCTCGACGCTTCCGAAGCCGACCTCCTCCTGGACCTGCCACTTCGCTACCTGCTCGCCGCGCAGCGGAGGGCCCAGGCGGCGGCCATCACGTGGGCCCCTCATGTCGACGGCGACCTCGTTCCCGCTCTGCCCTTCAGCGCCGAGGGCATCGCGGCGATGCCACAGGTGCCGCTTCTCGTCGGAAGCGCCGCCCACGAGATGTCGCTCATGCTGACCGAGCAGCTTGGATACGACACCCTCCAGATCGCCGACCTCGGCCCGCTGGTCGCCACCATGTTCCCCGAGCGCCACGACGAGGTCATCGCGGACTACCGGTCCCGGTTCCCCGGGGAGAACGCCTCCCTGGTTCTCGCCCGAATCGCCACTGACGCCACCTTCACCCGGTCTGCCACACTGGCCGCTGCGGTGAAGTCCCGGCAGCCGGCGCCCGTCTACGCCTATCGCCTCGATTACGAGACGGACGCCCACGGTGGCCGGCTCGGCGCGACCCACAGCCTCGATCTGCCCCTCGTGTTCGGGACGGTGGCCAGATCGCCCTTCGCCGGCTCGCGTAAGGAACGCTTCGACGTTTCCCGCAGAATGCGAGACGCCTGGCTCGCGTTCGCCGAATGCGGCGCACCCAACCATGACGACATCCCGGCGTGGCCGGCCTACGACGAGGCCGAGCGGAGGGTCATGGTCATCGACTCGCAGTGGTCGGTGGTCGAGGGACCGCGCCTCGATGGCTTCCCGCCGGTGAACGCACCGCTCGCCTGGCCGGACCAGCCCTGAAACCCCGTCGCCCAGTCCCGCCCCGCCCCGGCACACGCGACCGCGGTCTCCCGGGCGTTTCCCACACGGCAAGGCCGGGCGCCCGACGGCACCCGGCCCCTCGTGAGTCAGTTCTGCGGGAAGCCGAGATTGATCCCCCCGTGTGACGGGTCCAGCCAGCGCGAGGTGATCGCCTTCTCCCGGGTGAAGAAGTGGAACCCCTGCCTTCCGTACGCCTTCGTGTCTCCGAAGGCCGAGTCCTTCCAGCCGCCGAAGGAGAAGTATGCGACCGGAACCGGGATGGGGACGTTGATCCCGATCATGCCGACCTCGACCTCGCGCTGGAACCGTCGCGCCGCGCCGCCATCGTTCGTGAAGATGGCGGTGCCGTTGCCGTACCGGCCGCTGTTGATGAGGTCGACGCCCTCCTCGTAGGAGGCCACCCGGACGACGGAGAGCACAGGCCCGAAAATCTCGTCCTGATAGACCGTCGAGGAGGTCGGAACCCGGTCGATCAAGGACGGGCCGAGCCAGAAGCCGTCCGCCTCGCCGTCGACAGCGATACCACGGCCGTCGACGAGCACCTCCGCGCCGTCCTCTGCCGCCCGGTCCAGGTAGCCGGCGACCTTGTCGCGGTGCTCCCGGGTGATGAGGGGCCCCATGTCACAACCCCGCGTCCCGTCGCCGACGCGGAGGCCGGCCATCCGCTCGCGGATCTTCTGCACCAGCACATCCGCCACGGGCTCGACCGCCACCAGGACGCTGACCGCCATGCAGCGTTCGCCCGCCGATCCGAACCCCGCGTTGATCGCGGAGTCCGCAACGAGGTCGAGATCGGCGTCGGGAAGCACGAGCATGTGGTTCTTGGCCCCGCCGAGAGCTTGCACGCGCTTGCCGTTGGCGGTTCCCTGCGCGTACACGTACTGGGCGATCGGTGTGGAACCGACGAAGGAGAGGGAGGCCACACCGGGATGCTCGAGCAGTCGGTCGACGGCGACCTTGTCGCCGTGCACGACGTTGAACACACCGTCGGGCAGCCCCGCCTCCTTGAGGAGCTCGGCAAGCCAGACAGCCGCGGACGGGTCCTTCTCGCTCGGCTTCAGGACAACGGTGTTGCCGGCAGCCAGCGCGACCGGGAAGAACCACAGCGGCACCATCGCCGGGAAGTTGAACGGGCTGATGATTCCGACGACACCGAGGGGCTGTCGGGTGGAGTAGACATCGACTCCGGTGGACACGTTCTCGCTGTACTCGCCCTTGACCAGGTGCGGGAAGCCCGTGGTCAGCTCGACGACCTCGAGGCCCCGGGCCACCTCGCCGAGCGCATCGTCGATCACCTTGCCGTGCTCGGCCGTGATGATCTCCGCGAGGTCCCGCTTCCTGGCGTTCAGAAGTTCGCGGAAGCTGAACAGCACCTGCTGCCGCCGTGCCAGCGACAGGTCCCGCCAGGCGGGGAAGGCCGCGCGTGCCGCGGCGATGGCCGAGTCGACCTCCTCGATGCTGGCCAGTCCGACGTCCTTGGTGCGGACCCCGCGTGCCGGGTTGTACACTGGCGACAGACGGGCGCCGTCACCGGTGACGGGACGGCCCGCTATCCAGTGCGGGATGCGTTCGATGTTGGCGTGATTCACCTGGTACTCCTTATTGTTCTCTGGTTCACTGACCGGCTTGCGCCAGGATTGATTCGACTTCGGCCGTGGTCGGCATGGCTGTCGAGCACTCGAGTCTGCTGGCCACGATCGCGCCCGCAGCGCTCGCGAAGGCGATGCAGCGTTCGAGGGGCCAACCCCGGACCAGGGAGGAGCAGAGGGCTCCCCCGAAGCCGTCGCCCGCCCCCAGGCCGTTGACCACGTCGACCGGGGTGGGGGGCACCTCGACCGTCTCGTCGACCGTCTTGGCCAGCACCCCCCGGGGACCCTGCTTCACCACGGCGAGGCGGATCCCCCGCTCGAGCAGGGCATCGGCCGCTCGGTGCGGGTCCGACTCGCCGACCGCGATGCGGCACTCCTCGAGGTTGCCGACGGCGACCGTCACCTTCTCGAGAGCGCGTTCCACCTCGCGGGAGGCCTCCGCCGGATCCCCCCAGAATGACGGGCGGTAATCGAGGTCGAGGATCGTGAGTTCCGACCTAGCCCGGGCGTCCCAGGCGGCATGGTGGGCGGCGCGGCTCGGCTCCGCGGACAGCCCCGTGACCGTGGCCCAGAAGGCCGTCGCGGAGGTGATGGCATGAAGGTCGAGGTCGCCGGCATCGATCGTGAGGTCGGGGGCCACGGCATCTCGGTAGAAGTACAGCGGGAAATCGTCGGGAGGAAGGATCTCGCAGAAGGCGACGGTGGTTCGGGCGCCGGGAACAGCGGTCGTGAACCGGCTGTCCACCCCGAGGCGCTCGAGTTCGCGCTTGGCGAAGACGCCGAACGGGTCCTCACCCGTCCTCGTGATCACGCCGGCCCGGAGGCCGTGTCGGGAGGCAGCCACGGCGACGTTGGCGGGGCTGCCGCCCAGAAACTTGCCGAAGGTGGTCACATCCTCCAGGCGCACACCGCCCTGGAGGGGATAGATGTCCACGCCGACGCGGCCGAGAGTGAGCAGATCGTGAGCCTCATCGTCGTGACGATGGGGACCGGTCATATCCGACGTACTTTGTCCTGACATAGACACATAATATCAAATACCTATATGGTGTTGCTCGGGTTTCGCGTTCGTGTTCGCGCAGCGGCGCGTGATCGGGGGCCTCACCGAGGGAGCGCTCAAGGGATGAGCGCTGCGGGCCGCCATTGCGGGGATGACAACGCACACAAGCAAAGAAACGCTGGAAAGGAATCAGAATGGGCCGCCTAGAGGGCAAAGTAGCGGTGGTGACCGGGGTGGGGCCGGGCATCGGGACGGCGATACCCCGCGCCTTCGCCCGGGAGGGGGCGGACCTCGTGCTCGTCAGCCGGGGCGGACCTGCCCTGGACCAGGCCGCGGAGACGGTCGAGCTCGAGTCCGGGCGACGCGCCGTCGTCGTGCGCGGGGATGTCTCCGAACGTTCCACGTGGAAGGAGATCGCGTCCGCAGCCGAGGGGCTGGGCGGGGTGGACATCGTCGTCAACAGCGCCGCCACCGCCACCCAGGGCAACATCCTCGAGGTGACCGAGGAGCAGTGGGACCACACGATGGCGGTCAACCTGAAATCGGTGTACCTCAGCTGCCAGACGTTCATTCCGCAGATGATCGAGCGGGGCGGCGGAAACTTCGTCAACATCACCTCGGTCAACGGCATCATCGCGAACCCGCGGCTGGTCGATTATGCGGCGAGCAAGGCCGGCATGAACGGGCTGACCCGCAATGTCGCCCTCGACTTCGGGCCGAGCGGGATCCGCATGAATGCGATCGCGCCGGGCGGGATCTTCACCGAGGAGGCCGTTGCCGAGATGGACGAGGAGGAGGCCCGGTCGACCCGGGACAACTACCTCGTCGGCCGGTGGGGGGTGCCGGAAGACATCGCCAACGCCGCGGTCTACCTCGCCTCCGACGAGGCCTCGTTCGTGACCGGCGTGATCCTCCGGGTCGACGGCGGTCTCGCCATCCAGACACCTGAGGCTGCGGTGCGGAAGTCGTTCCGCGCGCTCTGGCGTGACGACCTGGTGAGGATCGAGCATGTCTGACGAGTTCGAGCGGCCCGCTCTCGCAGTCCTCGCCTTCGACCACCGGGGGGAATTCAGCCGGTCCGTCTTCGGCGTCGATGTCGATGATCTCAGTCCCGACCAGCGTGCCTCGCTGAGCGATGCCAAGTCGCTCATCTTAGACGCCTACCTGAAGGCCGCCGACAAGGGCCTGGGGCCGTTCCGGACGGGGATCCTCGCCGACGAGGAATACGCCGGCGGAGTGCTCTCGGGTTACCGCAGCAGGGATTTCATCCTGGCGATGCCGGTGGAGAAGGCAGACAGGGACGTGTTCGAGTTCGAGTACGGCGACGAGTTCGGCGCGCACATCGACGCCTTCCGGCCGGACTACGCCAAGGCCCTCGTCCGATACAACCCGGAAGACGACGAGCAGGTCCGGGCGACCCAGCTCGAGCGGCTGGTCACCCTCTCGAACTGGCTTACCGAACACGGGGTCCGGTTCATGTTCGAACTGATCGTCCGGCCGACCCCGGCGCAGCTCGAGTCGGTGGGAGGCGATCGGATCGCCTTCGAAGACCAGCTCAGGCCCGGACTCGTCCGCACGGCCATGCGCCAGATCCTGGACGCGGGCATCCACGTCGATCTCTGGAAGATCGAGGGCGTGAGCTCCGCCGAGGACGCGCGGGGCATCGTCGCCGAGGCCCGTACCGGGCGCCGCGATGTCGAGATCGTCATCCTCGGCGCCGCGGCCGAGGAGGCCCGGGTCGAGAGATGGCTGTCCGTCGCGGCCCGCACGGAGGGCTTCAGCGGCTTCGCGATCGGCCGCACCATCTGGAGGGACACGATCAGGGCATACGTCAGGAACGAGCGCAGTCGTGAGGATGCGATCGAGGAGATCGCGGAGAACTACCTCGCCATCTGCCGTCGCTATCTCTCCTGTGTCCTGACGTGAGCGGGCCCGCGTACCAGTGGGACACCCTCGATCCCCTGTCCCCGGCAGCAGAGGCGGTAGGGCTCCGCCAGCAGGTCATGGCCGCCGACCTCATCATGCGGGGCGACGGCTGGGAACGGGGCGTGCGGAGCGTCCTGCTACAGAACGATCGGATCTCCCTCGAAGTGGTCGTCGACCGCGGACTGGACATCGCGGGTGCCCGGATCAGCCAGATCCCCGTCGGCTGGCGCTCTCCGACCGAGATCGTGGCTCCCTGGTTCGTCGAGAACGCCGGCTTCGGTCCGCATCGGGGCTTCTTCGGCGGCCTGCTCACCACATGCGGGATCGACCACTTCGGTGCTCCGACCGAGCGCTCGGCGGAACGCTTCGCCTACCCGTCGCGAACGGCGGACAGCCTGCCGATGCACGGCCGGGTCAGCGGCAGCCCCGCCCGCCTCAGCGCGTACGGGGTCACCGACACCGACCACGGGATCGAGGCCTTCGTCGAGGGCACGGTCACGCAGGTCGCGGTCTTCGGCGAGCACCTCGTGCTCTCACGGCGAATCAGCATCGCCTACGGAAGCAGCACCATCCGCATCGCCGACACGGTCACGAACCGCGGCTATGCGCCGAGCCCGCTCGCCGTGATGTACCACGTGAACGTGGGCTGGCCCGTCGTCGCACCCGGCGCCAGGGTGGAGGTCGACGGGCGGACCGTACGGGGAGACGGCGACCACACGTCGGTCGTGGTGCCCACTCAGGGAGCACCCGAACGCACGTGGCTGCACGTACCCGACACGGACCGGGGCGGCCGGGCCGCCGCCGCGGTGGTCAACGAGCGGATCGACGACACCACGAGCGCCGGAATGCGCCTGTCGTGGGACGCGACCACCCTGCCGACCCTCGTCCAGTGGGAGTTGACGGCAGGCGCCGGCCATTATGCCGTCGCGCTCGAACCCTCCACCATGGCGCCGGGTCCCGACGGGGAACTGGCCCTCCCCACCCTCGAACCCGGTGCCTCCGCGCGGCTCGGCATAGAGATCGAACTGCTCCATGCATCCTCCGGCGTGGACTCCAGGAACAACGAAAGGCAGACGAACCCATGAAGGCGGTCATGAAGACTCGCGCCGACGCGTCGAGCGTCGAGTTGCGCGACATCGAGCCCCAGGAACTTCCCGGCAGCGGACACGTGCGCGTGCGGGTCGCGGCATCGGGGATCTGCGGCACAGACCTGCACATCATCGACGGCAGCTACAACTCGTTCCCCCCGGTCGTCCTCGGTCATGAGGTCGCCGGGACGGTCATCGAGGTCAGTGGCGACGTCGATCCGGACTGGCTTGGCGCCCGCGTGGCCCTGGAGACGTTCTATTCGACGTGCGGTTCGTGCCGGTACTGCCGCAGCGGTCGGCCCAACATGTGCGGCGACCGTCTGTCGATCGGGTCGGGCGTCGACGGCGGCTTCGCCGAGTCGCTCGTCGTTCCGCTGCGAAACCTGCACCGTCTCCCGTCCTCGGTGGACACGGCTTCCGGGGCGCTCTGCGAACCGCTCGCCTGCGTCTGCCAGTCACTCTTCGACCCGTTCACGAGCGTGCGTCCCGGTGACCGCGTGCTCGTGAGCGGCCCGGGCGCCGTGGGTCTCCTCGCCGCCCAGGTGGCCCGGGCGGCGGGCGCCGAGGTCGTTGTCGTCGGAACCGACCGCGACCGGGCGAGGCTCGAGCTCGCAGAGTCGCTCGGGCTGGCCACACGCCTCGCACCGCTCGACGCGTCCGACCTTCCCGCGGGCTGGCACGCAGGCCCCGACGTGGTGATCGAGTGCTCCGGCAGCGGTGCGGCCATGAGATCCGGGCTCGAACTCATCCGCAAGCGCGGGCACTTCATCCAGATGGGGCAGACCGGGGACCTCTTCTATGCGCTGCCGCGTGCGTTCGCGCTACCGCGCTCGTGTCTGCGCTACCGCGCTCGACCTCGCTGACGCTCTGCGCTACCGCGCTCGACCATGATGCAGAGATGAACCTCCGTGATGCACTGCGCACACGCTGCGACCAGTGGACTGCGAACATGCGACGACCGCTCACTGACGCGCAACTGGATGCCGCGCTGGCGCGCTCGATCTCGACAGCACTCCAATCCTTCATCACACCCGACACCGTCATCGACGACGCGGGTATTCGTGTGATCTCGGATGCGCTGACGGATGACCTGGAAGCACGCGCTGACGATCACCGTGGTGCACCGTTCTGGATCGTCCACGACTCGTCCGGGGTGACCGAGTCCGACGTGACGCACGGGGTGAGTTTCGTGATTGCCCGCATCCTGATCGCCGCCGAGACCCGCTTGCTGGATGCGGACGCGCACCGCTTCCCGAAGCTCTCGGGACTGCGCGCGACACCTGACCCGGATGTCCAAGGCTGGCTCGATGAGTGCGTGCGACTCGGCACCATCCCCGCGTCCGCGCTGACGCGCCACCCGGAGCTTCTCTCGATGGTGGAGCCCGATCGCTTCCGGCTCATGACGCTCGCTGACCCAACAACGGATCGCGGGTGGAGTGCCGACGACCTGGCGAGGTTTGCGCGTGGCTTTGTGCGCAAACCTGAGTTCGTGGATGCACTCGTGCGTGTAACCGTCGAGGGAGTGCAGAGCGCACCGTGGGTGGTCGCTGTCGAGACGATCAAGGATGTTCGTGAAGCTGCAGATGGACTGCCGTGGGGTGCCGCGCAGTCGTGATCTGACCCATCGACTCCGACCATGATTCGGTGATGGATCAGAAGCGAATCGACGCCCTCCGTGGACACAAGTTCCTCCCCGCAAGCGCGCGTGACATCCCCGCGCTCGATACCGACGCCGAGGGTGCTCTCGATGATGTGACCATCCACCTCCGGTACTTCACAAACGTGGGGGCGGCGTACTGGCTCGTCGCGCAATACGACCCGGCGACCAAGATCGCCTGGGGCTATGCGGAGGTGACTCCCGGCTTCGGAGAATGGGGCTCGTTCTCGCTCCGGGAGCTTCGCGAGTTGTACCTCGTCAAGAGCGGGTTCCCGATCATCGTCGAGCGCGATCGTATGTTCGCGCCGACTCGCTTCGGTGACATCGAGCGCCCATGATCGCCCGCGATGAAGTCCGCGATCGCATCGAGGGTCGTGCGAGCGATGCTGAGATCGACGCGGCGATCGTCGCCGCCGCGATCGCGCAGAGTCACCCCGAGATCGACGGAAATCTCGAGCTTCGAGGTTGCGATGATGAGCACCCCGCGTGGTCGATCGTCGATGCTGCAATCACCGCACTGAGTCCGCGCATCGCGGTGATCTTCACCGACACTGTCGTGCTCGCAGGAAGCATGTTCGACCCCGGAAGCATCGCACGCTTCATCGTTGAGCACGCTTCCGATGACCTCCGTGCTGAGGTGTGGTTGGTTGCCGACCCATACGACCGCGACACCGCTGATCTGCTCGCGTGGCGGAAGTCGCTCGGGATCAAGCTCGCGCCAATGGGCGCGGCACGGATGACGGGACGAAACCAGCGTCACGGGTTGATCGACTGGCTCATCTCGACGAGACCATTTGAGCGGGTGATCGTTGCAGACACGATCTACCGATCTGATGACCCGCGTGTGACGATCCACCGGCGCGTGACTCGCTGACCGGCTACGGCGGGTCGACCGTGAACGTCAGGACGTTCGTGCGAGCTTTGAGGCATGAGCGCAACGCCCAAGACCCGCATCCCCGAGAAAGCCCGAGCGCACATCGCTGACTCGATGGAACGCTTGATCGAGAGCGAAGGGATTCGTCTCCAGTCACAGGGGCTCTATCCGAAGTCCGCTGCGGGGTTGCGCCTCGCGCGGTTGGAGGTTGCGCTGACGATCGGTGCGATGGATGTCGTCGAGCACGCGGTGGCGATCGCGCGAGCGAACGGTGCGACATGGGACGACATCGCGAAGGTCGCCGGACTCTCTTCACGCGGCTCTGCGGCTCGTCGATTCGGCAGTCCGCGTGGTTCGGAAAACGAAACACCCGCACGCACCGCGATCCGCAAACTGCAACGAGCGAAGCGGGCGAAGAACGACGACTTCCGCACTCGGCTGCATGACATCGAGAACGAGCTTGCGCACTACCCGGAGGCGTTTCGAGGGCGATCCGTTCTGCTGCCGTGCGACGACCTGGAGAGCGCGTTCTGGGACTACTTCGATGCGAACTTCGATCGACTCGGGCTCACCTCGCTGACGGCGGTTCAGTACGCTCCGCAGACCCAAACGACGGTGAAGGTGAAGACCTCCGATGGTGTCACTCGAACTTGGCTCAACGCGAACGGCAGTTTCCGCTCCGACGAAGTTCAATCGCTCATCGCTGCCGCTGACATTGTGGTGACGAATCCACCGTTCTCGGCGTTCCGCGAGTTCGTCACCAACCTCGTCGAGCACGACCGCAAGTTCCTCATCCTCGGCGGGATGAACTCGGTGACGAACAACGGGGTCTGGTCGCTGATCCGCGATGGTCGAATGTGGCTTGGCGCGACGGCGAACGGTGGCTCGCTGCCCTTCCTCGTCCCGGAGGGTTACCACGGCTCCAACCTGCGGTTCGATGAACAAGGTCGTCGCTGGGTGGGCGTCGGCGTGCGGTGGTTCACGAACCTTGAGCTCGACCGCCGTCACGTCGCGCTGCCGCTGAGCGCGGAGTACAGCGCAGAGAAGTACCCGCGCTACGACAACTACCCGGCTGCGATCGAGGTGGGCAAGGTCGCGGACATCCCGAAGGGCTATGACGGCGAGATGGGCGTCCCGGTCACGTTCCTTGGGCGGCACGATCCAGCGCAGTTTGAGATCGTCGGGTTCTCTCGTGAGCTTGTCCGCGAGAACAGTTTTCGAGTCGCCGGACGCGCTCTGTATGACCGCATCGTGATCCGACACGCTGTTTCGGAAAGTGAACCTGCTACCAACTCGTAGTCGAAAAATCTCAGAGACTTTTTTCCCCTGATCGGAGGGGCTATTTGGCGTGCTCGCGGGTGCCCGTCATCCGCAGTCTCGACCCGAACGACCATGAAGTAAGTGTCGGAAAGGAACGTCCCAACCGGCACCGGGCAGACAGTCCGGGTCACTCAACAAGATCGGCAGAACAATGAACACCTTCGGAATCCAGAAGCACCACCTCGCAAGCAACGCAGCGATTGGCGCGATCCACACATCGCGCACAACACGAGTCCGCGTCGGCAACCTCGCACTCAAGGACTTCCAGATGCAGTGCTACAGCGCGGTGAGTGCGATGCTCGTCGAGCGGGGATGCGGCGCGTTCGTGGCACCCCTCGGCAAGACCACAATCCTCGCTGCGATCGTCCAGGAACAGCTTCGGGGTCACCAGGTGGTCTATGTCACACGGCAGGACTTCGCGATGCCCATCGAAGGCGCGGTCGCGGCGCTCTCCGGCAACCTGCCGCTTGGGGTTCGCACGATGAACCAGATGGCTCCGATCGACTGGGATCGCGCCCGTGCGGGGAGCATCCTCGTCGCCTCGGAAGCGCAACTCGTCGGTGGAAAGACGCAGAGGCACGCACGCATGATCGAGGGCGAGCAGCTTGGCTTCTTCGACTGGGTCAGAAGCGACGTGCCCCTCGCATTCGTGTTCGATGACATCAAGAGCTACGCCGGGAAGCTGCGCGCCCTGATCGAGCAGTGCTCGGCGATCCGTGGCTCCGAGCCGGTCGTCGTTGAGGCTTCGAGCGACAAGCCGCTCATCGTCAATGACGCGATGCTGCGTGAGCGCTCTCCCGAGGTTGGTGGATACCGCGTCTCGAAGATCACCGGCAACCTCGAACAGATCGAGAGGATGGTTGAGAGGGCTGCTTCTGCCGCCACGCTCGGAACAGACGAGATGGACTTCTTCACGTCGATGGTCTCCGGTGCGCTTGCAGGCGACGACTGGCTCCTCGTGCAACTCGGGCTGACAAAGACCGTCGCCTTCGCGGGACACGGTGATGCCCCGCCCGCATCGTTCTACGACACCACCCTCGCGGCGCTTGGCGTTCCGACGACCATCGCTCAGCTTGCCGAGCATGGCGAAGACTTCGAGGGGTCGGAAGACGGAGGGCACCACCTCTGGTGGGCTCTGGTGTGGAGCGCGGCGAGCGCACGGATGAAGAAGCTCGGCGCACCCTCGGATCAGATCATGACCATCACAGACCCGCTCTACCGCCAGCACCTCGCAGTCGCGAACCGCGTCATCGCCCGTGGCGCTTCGGCAGCCGTCTGACGCATAGACGGGAGCGGCGGGCATCCACCCGTCCGCCGCTCCGTCCTCACCACCACACCGGCAGCACGTCACGTAACGCGTATCGTTACCTGACCGTGACCTGCGAATGGGCGCATTCTCCCCCATCACGTAACACTGCATGTTACGCTGTATATACAGCAAGACACCATACGAAACGGAATGAAGACATGACCAACACCGACACCCTCTTTGACCGCATCATCGCAGAGATCGCCGACGCGACCGAAGCTGAGATCACCGCTTCGATCGACTACGAAATCCTCAACCTCGATGGTGACACTCGTCTCCGCAACCCCGAGGAGACGGTTCTCGTGAGCATGGCTCGCGGCGGAATGCCGATCGAACACGACATCCACAACGAGACGCCCGCGTCGATCGCGGAGGAGTGGATCAACGGAGACTACGAGCCCGAGTCGAAGCGCGCCGAACTCGAAGCCCACGCGGATGCCGCACTCGATCGTCTTGCTGACGATGCGGTTGCGACGATTCTCGCGGCTCGCGCCGAAGCCCACTGACCCCGATGCGCGGGGCGTGACGACCTCCGCCCCGCGCATCGCGCATCGCCCAACCACGAAAGGACTGACCATGAGCCTCACGATCTCCGCCCACTACGTGCGAGACGCCGACCCGCTCACGCTCGCAGCGCTCCAGTTGCCGGTGGCTCGTCCGATCGACCCGACCAGCCGCATCGAGCCCGAGGTCACCCGAGCGATCATCACTGCCTCGGTTCCGACCACGATGACCCCACGACCGCTTTCCATCACCGTCCCGGCTCCGCGCTCGGCGCGTAGTCACCTCGCACTCAACCCCGGAGGAACCCTGTGACTCAGATGCTCGTCACCCCGACCACCACGCGACCCGCGACCGTTCTCGCCGACGAGCCGCGCGACAAGTTCTTCGACGACGGCACCGCGATCCTGGTGGACTTCCCCGGATCGACCCCGCCCGAGATCGGCGACCGCGTCGGTATCCGTCGCACGATGCCGACTCGTCGCGGAATGGTCATCCGCAAGCCCCGCATCTACCGTGTCGATCGCGTCCTCACTCGTGAGGTTCCGGCGGTCGAGAACGGCGTCCACTACGTCACCGACCAGACGACTGTCTGGCTCACGAAGGGGCGACCATGAGTGCCGCACGCAAAGCAGGTTTCCACGGTGACCACCGTGGTGTATCCGTCCTGGCGTCCGTCTTTGCGGGTGTGGTCGCAGCCGCCGCGTTCTACATCTCGTTCGAGGGGCTGACCTCAATCGGGCACCTGATCGGACTAGGCGCATTCTCATTCGCTGTGCCAATCGCACTCGACGGGGCGATCCTCTCCGCGACCTTCCTCGCGATCGTGCGCAAGGCGCAGAAGCGCCGCTCGTCTCTCGAATGGGCGATCGTCTATGGGGCGTCAGCGGCATCATCCGTGGCGAACTTCCTTGTCCACTCTCAGCGCGGTGATGGCTACCTGGGAGCGGGGGTCGCAGCAGCGGCTCCGCTGTTGCTGCTGGTCTTGTCCCACGCCATCATCCGAACCCTCATCGTGTCTGAGCCTCCGGCTCCGCGACCGTCGAAGCGTGCTCAGATGCCGACCTCGGCTACCGCCGCCGCGACGGTCGAAGCTCCGGCAACTCTGGCGCCGAAGCCCGCTGCGCGCCCGCGTCCCGCAACGCGCACCGCGCGAGTACCCATCGAAGCTGCGTCGCCCGAGGCTGCTGCGCTGCTCGGCGAGTTCGACGCACTGGCGCACCACCCCGCGTCGTCATCGCCGACCGGCTCGCCCGAGAGCACTCGGCTCAGCGAGGTCGTGCGTGAACTCGCGGACGATCACGGCATCGCCTTCACCGATCTCGCGGCACGCGCGGATCACCTGTCGAGCGACAGCCTGCGTCAGCGCGCGAACAAGATGCGCAAGCGTATGGTCAGCGCGTAACTCCATGAGTTACACTGTAGAAATCATGACTACCAGTAACCACGACCAGCTTGAGCTTCTCCGCGACTACCTTGATGCGCTCCAGGCGACCAACGACGAGACTGCGGCTGCGGTCGCGGAGGTCGTCGAGCAGCGGAAGCCGCAGACCGAGGCTGCCGAGTCCGCCGTCCTCCTGATGCTCGGCGAGCTTCGTGACAGCAAGGTGCCGTGGGAGACGATCGCAGAGGGGGCGGGCTATCCCAGCGCCGCTGCTGCGAAGGTCGCGTACCAGCGCCTCAAGGCGAAGCACGGGCTGTTCAAGCAACTGCTCCCGGACGACTCGATCGACGACGAGGGCTCGCTCACCGCCGACGAGGCTGCAAAAGCGCTCGGCATCCCGACTCCGACCTTCCGTGACCGGGTGCGACGTGAAGACCCGGCAACGATGGCGCAGATCGAACTGGTCGCGTCCTGGCACAAGGGAAAGCCCGCGAAGCGCTACCGTCTCATCGAGCAGTAGTCGAACCCTCCGAAGCGCCGCCTGACACTCACCTGTCGGCGGCGCTTTTGCGTGCGCGGAAACCCTGACGTAGCGTAACCAATCTCGTTACCTGATAAGAACCTGAGAATGGGTGAATCGCTCCCCCATCACGTAACACTGCATGTTACGCTCTATACATCAGCCACCGACGCGAACAAGAAGGGGAGGGGGTGACCAGGAACCATGAGCAACCACGCGAACCTCCACTACACGAATGCCCTCCGGGCATCGACCTCACGGCACGGCGTTTGTCTCGGGCTCCTGGTCTTCATCCTCTCTGTCTTCCGCGTCCACGGCTGACACCAACACCACGAAAAGGAATGACCATCATGCTTCTCAACAAGCTCGCAAGCACCGCTACCTCGGTAGTGATCCTGACCACCGGAATCCTCGGTGGCATCCACGGCAACGCACTCGAAGCTGAGCGCATCAAGACGCTCGAATCGTCCGCCGTCGTATCCGACTTCATCTCGGCTGCTGCCGCTGACGCACAGGCTTACGAAGGCTCGATCGCACGCACAGTCACCGCCGAGTTCGCCCCGACCCGCGACGCTGCACAGGCGCTCGTGGACTCGTCGGCAGGCAAGGCGTCTGACGCCTCCCGCGCGGCTCTCTCGGCTCTGATCGCCGAGTACGACGCCAAGATCGCCGTCCGCTTCGAGACCGGCTCTGAGGCTCGCGCTGCCGCTACCTCGCTCACTGCGACTGCCGTCGCTCCGCTCGCTGCGGCGTCGCAGGTCGTGACCGACGAGGTCGCCGCGTACGAAGCAGAGCAGGCTCGTATCGCCGCTGAGGCGGCTGCGGCTGCCGAGTCGTCCCGCTCGAACGGCGGCGGAGGCTCGTACTCCGGCAGCAACGGCGGATCGAACAACGGTGGTGGCAGCGGCGGAGGCAACTCCGGCGGTGGTGGATCATGCACCGACCGCTACGCGGCAACCGCTGCGGCGAACGGGGCAGCTTTCGAGATCATCCCCGGCAACACGAGCTACTACGACGGCGGCGTCATCCAGATGGGCAATGGTCCGGCGAACGCCTGCGCCGACGCCGTGTTTTCGCACGAACTCGCCCACCACTTCACGATGGGTTCGGGGCGCGCGGGCTGCGCCGACATCAGCCGCAATTTGAACTCGGCTGCCGGTCTCGGTCAGCGTCACGTCGAGACCTGGGCACAGGCATACACGCAGACCTACTGGGGATGGGCTGCTGACTGGGCGTACGCCCCCGCCCCGCAGTCTTACATCGACGGCATGTCCGCCGCAGGTTGCCTCTGACCCATAGACCAACCGGGAGTGGTGTCCCGGTTCGAGCCCCCGTCCCGCGCTTGGACTTTCATTCCTTTCGGAAGCGCGACCAGGCGGGGGCTCACCCTTTTCACTGAAAGGAACATCATGCGCGTCGTACTCACCGACCGAGTGGTCATCATTGGGGCTTTCGTTGTTGCTGCGGGGCTCTTCGCGCTCGGTGCGACGATCGTCCCTGCGGGCATCCGCGCGATCGAGGCGGCGTCATACGAGCGTCCCGCGACGATCTCCGCCGAGGTCGAGAAGCTCGCCTACGAGTACGCCGAGATGGTCATCGGTCACGACGACTTCGAGGTGCGCTTCGACCAGGGCGACCACTGCCCGCCGGACACCGCCGGGTGCGTGCGTCCTGAGACGCCGACCGTGATCCGCATCGTCGCCGACACGGTCGACATTGACCTCAACTACCTGCGATGGAACTACCTCGCGGTCGTCATCCATGAGGCGACACACGTCTCGACGCTGACAAGCGGGGTGGACTTGCAGGCGTTCGCCACCCTCGATCCCGAGGTGGAGCCGGTCGAGTCGGTGGCTGATTGCGTCGCCCAGGCGCTCACCGGACGCTCCACCGTTTACCTCGACGAATGCCCCATCGAGCACCAGGAGATCGCGCTGAATGCGGTCGGAATCGACCGTGCGGTCGTCGCGACGATCGACGGTGAACTCGTCGTCTCGGTCGTCCGCTGACCAAAGCAAGGTCAAAGCAAGGTCGACAGCCGAAA
>Ga0116180_1001807_pt1 | contig 17560 bp, 18 predicted proteins | sample AD_UKC073_MetaG_FD_89804 | JGI IMG/M metagenome (GOLD analysis project Ga0116180, IMG submission 89804) | Active sludge microbial communities of municipal wastewater-treating anaerobic digesters from USA - AD_UKC073_MetaG | ecosystem: Engineered > Bioreactor > Anaerobic > Digestate | place: USA...
CTTTTCCCAAATCCAATCATATTTATACCAGTCTAAATTAGAAGTTCTTAACAATGAAGAAAATGGTTCACTTCCAAATAATACAATTACGCCTTTATCTTTTATTATCCTTTTATACTCATTCCAAAGTTTGTCAAATGGTATAATTACATCCCAAGCACAAGCGGTTGTTCCATAAGGAAGGTCGCAACAAATCATATCAACACTTTTATCAGCAATATATGGAAACACATCAAAGCAATCAGCGTGGACTAAAACACTACGCATAACATCGGTTTTGCAATAGTGGGGCGGAAGTTGTAAATTCATCATTTGTAATTCTATTAAACATTAGTTGTGGGTTGAACATTTGTGCCTTGAAACCCCACCATCGCAAAGCCGAGAACCGTTATGTGTAATAAAAAAAATTAAATATCCTCCATATCTACTAATCCATCAAGACTGGAACCCATGTCCATAAGTTCATACATCTTATCATACGCTTCTGTTATGTCTTGAACATCAATTAAAAATCCTTTAGTGCTGGCATCTCCATTAATATAAGCATCAACCGCTTCGTGTAACATTTCACTAGCATCTAGTTCCACACCATCTTCAGTTGTTAATTGTAATTCATCTCTTGAATCGTTAATTGTTATTATATTATATTTCCAACCATTTTTAGTCTGTCCTGAGAATATAGTTTTATCTAAACTTTCGGATTCGTTAAATTTTCTAATATGTTTCATAATAAGTTTTTATTTTTTTTACTAACACATAACAAGGCGTATATGTAAGTTTTTTATTTAGTTCATGGGTATATAATTCTTCAACAGTTTTTCTTTTTTCAATTCTTCTATAACATCATCAACATCCATATTCTTATATTCTTTATGAGAGTTAATATATCTTGTGACTGTTTCTATATAATCATCAAACTCTTCATTAAACCTTTGTATGTGAGCCATTTTACTAATCTATTTTTAGTATATATTATATTTTATACTTGATTTGTATTAAAAAATATAGTATCTTTGTAAAACAAATCAATCGAAATGAAAGCATCTGTAAAATTGTCTAGAGAAGATATTTTAAAAGCCGAAAAAACTCGTCGTAGATTAGAAATAATTGAAGCAGGTGCTTATAATATCTTTAAAAATCAAACTTTTAAAGATAAAAAAGCTTATTCCCGTAAGTCTAAACATAAAATGGATTTTTAATGAGTAGAACAATAATAACCAAAAGCCGTTCGGAATTTATGACTAGTATCAATTCCGAACATATGCTTGGTGAGCTTTGTAAAGAATCCAACGCAAAATATTATGAAGAAAAATATCCAGATATAACATATAACTGGATGGCTTATTCTATGACAGAAGAAGAATCTATTCAAGCTGCTAATGGTCTAAAAAAATTGGCTGAAAATGTTAATGATATTTTTCCTAGATATCAGAGGTTTTTAGGAAAAAACGTTACCGCTTCTGATTTCAAAGAAATTATTTTGAGATATGCCGAAGATTTTGAGAAGAGTAAAGGATACAAATGTATTTAAAAAATCCACTTTATGAGTGGATTTTTTCATTTAATCAATTTTTAATATGAAATCTATTTGTTTCTTTTCTAAGTCAACCGATTTAACAATAACCATCATCCTATCTCCAAGTCTTATTGTTTTACCATTATCATCTTGTATAGTATAAGCACTTGTATCAACTGACCAATTACCCTCAAGAGATTGATACCTAATCATACCTTCACATTTACTATCAATAAGTTCTACATAAAATCCCCAATCAGTAACTCCTGATACAATTCCTTCAAATTCATTACCGATTTTATCCAAAAGATATTCAGCTTGTTTATACTTGATAGAATCTCTTTGAGCTTTAGCTGCAACCAATTCTCTGGCAGAACACCATTTAGATTGTTCTTCTATTATACCTGGATTACCTTGACTCTTTTTATTTAAAAAGTCGAATAATAATCGGTGTGTTATTAAGTCTGGATATCTTCTAATTGGACTTGTAAAATGTGAGTAGTGTGTAAATCCTAACCCATAATGACCAATATTCTTAATAGTATAGGTGGCTTTAGACATACAACGAGTCACTAAAGTCTCAATCATATTTTCTTCTGGCTTTCCTTTAATTTCCTTTAATAGTAAATTTAGAGACCTCTTAATATCACTCGCTTGACCATCTATCTTCACTTCATATCCAAATGTCCTACATATAGATACTAATGAATTCAATTTATCTTCATTTGGTGTGTCGTGAACTCTATAAACATTAGTTCTACTCGCATCAGATAGAGTTTTAGCAACTGATTTATTAGCCAATAACATAAACTCTTCAATTAGTTTATTAGCTTCTTTTTGTTCTTTGAAGTAAACTCCGATTGGTTTCTTATTATCCTCAGCTAATTTAAATCTTACTTCAATTCCACCCATTTCAATAGAACCGTTTTTAATTCTACGTTCTCTAATTTTTTGAGCTAAATTATTAAGTCTTATTATACTAGCTCCTAAAGAACCGGCTCTTCTAAAATCCATATTGCCTAATCCAGCATCTTCGGATAATATTCTACCAACTTCATTATTAGGTTTACCAACTGATTCAATAACAGATTGTGCTTGTTCATATGTAAATCTATGGTCTGAGTGTATAATAGTTTTACCTTGCCAAGTGTCTAATATATTACCTTCTTCATCTAAGGTAAATATAACTGAGAAAGCCAATCTATCTTCGTGTGGTTTTAGTGAACATATACCATTACTTAATCGTTCTGGTAACATTGGAACACATCTATCAACTAAATAAACAGAGGTAGCTCTTTTAAAAGCTTCCTCATCTAATTTAGTACCTGGTTTTACATAATGGCTAACATCAGCAATATGAACACCAACTTCTATTTTACCATCAACAACAAAATTAATTGATAGAGCATCATCAAAGTCTTTTGCATCAACTGGATCAATTGTTATTGTGGTGATACTTCTCATATCTCTTCTTTTTGAAATTTCTTTCTCGGTTATAATTTCTGGAACAAGCGCCGATTCATTAATAACCTCTTGAGGAAATTCAATTGGTAATCCATAGTCAAACATTATTGAGTTCATTTCTGTATTATTATCACCAGAATTACCTAATATCTTAATTATTTTACCTTGTGGAGATTTAGAATCTTCCCATTTCGTTAATTCAACAATTACTTTCTGTCCATCCTCAGCAATCAATCCTCCTTTGATATAAAAATCAACAGACATTTTACTGTTATCAGGAATAACAAATGTCGTATTATTTTTTGAAATTTGAACTCGACCAACAAATTCTGTTTTAAATCTTGAAACAACTTCGATTACTCTTCCTTCTAACTTTCTTTCAGCTTGAAATATTTGAATTTTTACTTTATCTAAATGTAGTGAATTAGCTGTATTTTTTTTATAAATGAATATATCATTCTCTTCTACTTTAAGTGATGCACTACCGTTTGTATAAAACTCAATCTGTCCTTCAAACACATCACCCTCTTTTATTTTTATCATATCCATATTGTATGTAATTATATTCTATTTGTTTATTTTATTGATTAAGCATAAAAAAACCCACTCATTTGAGTGGGTTTTAAGATTATGCAACTGTTAAAAATATTTTTCGATTTTGTCGATCTACTGCTAAGACTTTTACCTTTATATCTTGGTCAGCAACAAACTTCTTACCAATTTTTTCTAATTCGGAAGTATGTATAAGTCCCATAGTTTCTTCATCAAGTGAAATAAGAGCTCCAAATTGTTTAATATCTCTAACTCGACCATCTAATAATTGACCATTTTTAATATTATCCCATAGAGTCTCTCTCAATATTTGAGTTAAGATAATTTTATCTTTAACAATCTCTTTAACATAAAAATCTATTTGAAATCCAGGTTTAATTTGATTTAATTTATCTTGCCATTCCGGATTAACATTAGCCTTGTGAATCATTCCTGTAAGACATTCATTAAATTCAACAAATACTCCAAATTGTGTTGTGCCTGTTACATGGCCTGAATAAACCTTTCCTTGTTCAAGTGACTCAATAGCCGAAGAAATAAGTGTTTTTAAATATTTTCTTCTACTAACAATATATGTACCTTCATCTCTTGAAAAAGATTCAACCATGACTTCAAGATTTTTACCAACAATTGATTCTGGATCATATAACTTATTTATACCAGCTAAAGTATTTGGCATAAATCCTGCTAATGTAATCCCATCATGGAATATCTCAACATCATATCCAGCTGGATTTGTAGATTTAATATTAGCCATTATTACAACATTTTCATCTAAAGCTTTTAAAGATGCATGAGCAGCGTTTTCATAAATATTAGCAATTGATCCTTCAATCATGTAAATATTATTATTTACATTTATAATAAGTACATCAATAAGATCACCGATATTTGTATTTTTAAGATATTTACTTTCACTAGGTCGGTTATCAACTCTAACATAATCTTTAAATCCCCTAACGGAAAAACAATGTTGATCAGAGTTTATTCCTTCATACTTACCTTGAATAATTGAATTTTTAATTGGAACTTGTATAAAATAATCTTCATACATTTTATCCATTTTTAAAATTTCAGGATCATTACTTTTTATTTTTTGATTTTTTCTTTTTGCTTGCTCAAATTCTAAATTTGCCCAAAATTCAGAGTCATTCTGAATATTTTTTTCGTTTAATACTTCTGATTCTATCATATTCTTTTATTTTAGCGATTAACTTGTTTTTATATACCTTTGTTTTAATAAGTTTTCTATATTTTATTTTTTTTTAAATTATTTCTAATCATATAGTCTCTTATTCTAGCTGCTTCTTCATAGTTTTCATTTTCAACAGCATCTTTAATTTTAAAATTTAATTCTTCAATTATCTCATTTTTACTTTTTTTCTTTTTTGATGTTTCAATATCATTAACAAAAATTGAGAAATGATCTTTTAAATCATCAATAGAATCAAAAGATTTATTTAAATCAGATTCTTGAATATCTTTTGATAGTTTTAAATTGTTTTTAACATTCTTTATAAACTTATCATTTAAAGCATCATTATCTAAAAGAAATCTAACTAAGTGATTTGGTCGATTTTTAAATAATTTAAATAGTTTAATTAAATTTGAGTTATCATCTTTACTCATATTCTATTTTATAGTTTAACCCAAAAAAGTTTAAAATAATATTCAAATGAGTATTGTTGACTACTTTTTTCTTGATTAAACAAAACTTGAACACTCGATTGGTTAAACTCTGTATCTGTTTGTATTTTATTATTCAAATACTCACTGGATATAATATCATTAGATGTATACCAAGTATTTACAAATCTTCTAACATTCTGCTCTCTAAGATCAATATATCTAATATATAATTCGACTTTATCAAATTTATATCTATCTAATATATTTTTAATAACATATTCCTTAATTGAAAAATTAACATCTTTTGTATAACACATTGTATTTTTAACGCCTTCAAATGTTCTATACTGTTTAAGTGTTGCGAAGATATAATTTTCTAAAATACTTTTTAAATTTATAGTAATTATATATTTTGTTAAGTTATTTCGTTGAATCTCACTCTGTGAATCGTCTATTACCAAAGTATGATTTATCTTTTTATCATCACTAGCAGAATATACAACAGGACTCAATGATTTTTCAATATCTAAATCTATTTGTTCATTTTTAGAATTTTGATAAAAAATTATTCCCTGATTATTTACCTCTACTATATCATCAATCTCCAACATTTTCGATCCGAAAAATGTTGACTCTTCTTTCATATTAAGAGTTCCAAAAACTTTTTTATATTCAAATTCGGGTGATATATAATTTCTTCGCATATTTATTTTCTATTTGTTATAACTGTTGTGTTAGGTTGTTCACACTCAATATGATAATTAAAATCCCATGATGATTTGAATATAAAAAAATTTAAAAATGTATATCCAAATTCATCAACCATTGGATATATTGATTTTAAACTATCATCATCTCTTAGCTTTAAAATATTACTTTTTCTATTTATCTTAGATATTATTCTTTCTCTCATTAATCCAAAAAATGTTAATGATTCATCAAATTTATAATTTCCTATTAAACTATCATATTCTCCTGATGATTTAAATAAATTTATATCATAAAATATAGGCATATAGTTTCCACTATGTCTATAAAAAGTCTCAGATAAATTCGCATTACTCTTTGGTTTTATTGTCGCATTTTTACTAATTGTAATATTAGATTTGCCATTATAATTATCACCAAAAGGTATTTCATTGTTATTTCTATCAATTTCACATCCTAATGGAATATCATTCCAATAATTTAATTTATCAATTGTATCAATATTACCATCAACTAAATACTTTAAAGGCTTAATTTTATTATTACTTAAAGTATTGGATTTATAAACAAGTGTATCATTTTTTAATTCGAAACTATCAGGTTCTTCACATATTATTAAATATGGTAATTTTTCAATATTATTAAAATCATATTTTTTGAAAGACCCATCTTCTTCTATGATAACATATGATGTATAATCTGAAAAATCATACTTTGAATCTAAATCATTTATTTGTCTAATAAAATTAGAAGCTGTTATTCTTGAGTTAGTATTAATATATAAATTATCTCTTTCACTATTATCAATATTATCAATAGTATTATCATTAATATTTATATTAATAAATATATTTTTCCATTTTTTATTAATATAAATTGTAATTCCACTATCAAGTGTTAATTCTCGATTAAATGTACATAAATAATAACTATCACCTATTAATATTATTGGATTTGATGATGGTGAATAAATAAAATCGGTATCGGGCTCAAAGCTATAAACCCTTATCCAATTTGAAGATTTAGATGGATCTTCACCCAATTCCGTACTAACACGATCAGCTACACATTTATATAAAGTATCTTGATGATAAACATAATCATCTGAAAAATAATATTCATTATTATCCCAAACTGGGGCTTTATCCCATAAATCATCTACGAATATATCAGAAAAATTCTCATCATAAGCATACCAATCTCTTGGATTTGGAACTTCTTTCCAATATTTATTTAAATCATTACTTATATCATTACCTCTTTTATTATCATTAGGTTTTATTTTCAATAAATTAACATCCTGACTTTTATAATATCTTCCTTTCCAAGAAACGATACTACCTTTAATTGGGTAAGATTTAGTTGTATGCCAAAAATCTATACCATTATCAATATCATTTCTTATGTAAAATTCACCGTCTCTATAACACCAATCATTTTTACCATAAGAAATATTTGGATTCCAAAATGGCACTTCTAATGTCGTAACATCATAATAACTACTAATAGTAGGATCTATATTAGGATCAGTTATTATATGATTAGCATTAACTTTATATAAGACATAATCATATAAAACATAGTCATTTAAACTATATTCTAAATCTAATTCCCAATTTTTTATAGTTTTCCATTGAAAATTAACCTTATAATATCCAGAAATAGATGATGACGGTCCAAATACCTTATCAGTTACAAATCCATAGCCACCCGATGATAATGATCCAACAGATGTAACTGTTGATATCCCATTATATTCACTAATTGCTGGATAAAACTGTCTTATTTCAACTTTATCACCAACTTTAATATTACTTGGTGTAGCAGTATTAGATGTTCTAAATGATAAATTACCACTATTATCTTGACTATTTATAAAATACCCCCAATCAACGGTATCATATAACTCATTATCTGAATTAATACCTTGTAAATTTTGACTTAGTAAAATTGAAAATTTATAATTATCAAATTTATTTGATGTTGAAAGATTTATATTTTCGATTGAAACATCATCTTTTATTATACTATCTACTTCAAATATTTTAAATTTCAAACCTCTAAATAGTGTTGTATTAGGATTTGACTTATCACCATAATCAAAATATGAATACTTTTTAACGTTTTTAACTATTTGATTATTATAAAAGCTTTGTGTTGAACCAAATAAATATACAAAATAATCAAAAGAATAAGTTCCTAAAGAATATGTATAAGTATTTAAATATTTATCAAGTTCAAATCTAAAAGAACTATCTTGTGATGTATAATTTTTCTCAATATGTAAACTATGATGTAAATAAGATATTGTTCCAGAATTTATAGTATAAAAATAATCTAAATTTCTAGACTTACGATCAGGAATTACTTGAAATGTATCAGTAGTTCTATTAAAATTTTCATGTATATCATTATTATTTAATAAGTATGGATAATCATGTGCAGATATAGAGTTTTGAAAACCAAATCTACAATATATCGGATTTTTTCTCCAAATTTCAGACAAACTATCATCAACTATTCTAAATGTTTCCAAATTAGCTGTATAATCTGATGAAGTTGGCATAAGTACAACTTCGTTATTATAATTATAATCATTAAAATTTGGAGGATTAGAATTTATTCTCAAATCTGTTGTATACATTTTAGTTTCTTCTGTATCTGTCAATGTGTTTCCTTTTTCATATTCATATTTTGAAAACTCATTATCAATAATCTGTGTATCAAAATCTTTAATATCAGTAAATTTAGCTCTATAAATTTTAAAACACTTAGGTTTATTATCTTTAGTCACTACTAAATCAACAAATTTATAATAGTTTGGATCAGGTGAATTTATATAATATTCAAATCTATAAGAATCTCTAAAATTAAATCCATAGTCAGAATTAATTTTTAAATATCCTTCCTCATATAATAAATTATGATATAATCCATCTATTTCAATTAAATTAATATCACCATTATCAAAAGATGGTACTGAATATGTAGATCCATTTAGTCTAATTATTTGATTATCGGAATTTACATAACAAGTTTTTTGATTTAATTCAGATTCTTTACCCTGTAAGTCTAATTCAGAAATAATTCTATATTTAGTTGTACTAACTGTCATATATTCTTCTTTCTTAACAGTTTCTTGTTTTAAAGATTTTGAAACTTCAGTTTTATTTATCTTTTCATTTATAACACGTTTTGTTGGATTTTTAGAAATATTATCACTTAAAATATTAGTCGATGTTTCTATAAATTTTTCAACTTTATAAAAATCTCCATTATATTCAACCCACATATCTAAATCATCTTTAAACCCAATTAAAAATGGATCTCCATCAACATGATATAAAACATTTTCATCTAATATTTCGATATCTGGTTTAAGAGTAGGCATTATAAAAGGAGTTATACAATCGATTAATTCTAAATCATCCAAATAAAAACCGGAATATCTATTAAGAGACCACTTTCTAAGTGACGTTGGTGTTGCTGGTGTATCATCGAAAAGAAATGAAAAATTTATAATTTGTGGATATATAACTCTATTTGTCTTATATCCATCGAAAAAGAATTTTTCAAAATCAAATAAAGTATTTTCTTGTTCTAATGAATTTTCTAAAAATCTAGATTTATAAGTAAACCCACCTGAATCGTAATCAATTCCTATCCACTTTGAAAATTCTAAATTTCTAAAATCTATCTCTAAAGAAGAATTAGGAAATGATAAATTATTTTTAAAATTTCTATCAATCCATTCCCCTAGGGAGGAACCTTTTGTTAAATCGAAAAGCTTTACTGTTTTAAATTTTGTTAAAAATTCTTCCCTAAAATTAGTAGAGTTTAAGTCAGTCAATCCGGGACCATCAATCCTAAAAACTATAAAGTATTTGGGACAAGATTCTTTAAAAATATAAAGAGGAGCAAAATATTCATATTCTTCAATATAATTTTTATTATCAATAATATTTTTAGCACCCATTTGATATAAATCATCATATTGGTTTGAAAAATCTAATGACATATTATCATTATCACCAGAGTATGAAATTTGATAAGCAATATCACTAGGAAAATCTTTAAAAAAATAAGGCACTAATTCATCATAAAAATTATTTTTGTTAAATTGTACTTTTTTTAATTTTGTAATAGATAATTCTGGAGCAGAATCTATGCTTTCAAGATATAAATTATATTTTGAATCACAAATAACCTTGACATTCGTTGTCAATCCAACATTTGTTCTGAGTAGTGAAAAGCTTTTCATTATTTAACAATAGTATTAAACGTTTTTGGTCTAGCAGCAAATGTCACTTTACTTCTATTTAGTGTGAATTTAAGTGAAAAAATAAAAGGTCTATTTTGATTTTCATCTTCAATAAAAAACTTGATAATTTTTATATGTTTGACTGTTCTCTTACTTTTATTCAAATCAATGTATTCATAATTTTTACCGGTTTTAGTATTACTTAACGAATTCATTTTAAAATAAATATGTAAAGGAACTATAACTTCCGATCCACCAGATATTGACTTAACTTTTTCATCATTACTCTCAACTAGGCTATCCAAATCACTAACAACTGGATGTATTGTTGATAATAGTTTCTCAGTGGATCCAACACTTTCAACAGAATCGACCCATTTCGTTGTATCTAAAAGTGAGTTATTACTTGATATAAATGAAATAGATGTATTTTCAGAATATCCTAAATTATATTCACTCAATCCTAATATATTTGTTAAAGAATTATTATTAAGTGTGGTAAAGCTATTTCCAATATTTTCACTCAACTTAACTAGGTTAGTTTGAGTAACACTATCATAATTCAAAGCCCATATAAACTGATTGTTTAGTTGAGTTTTACTACTTCCACTTATATCACTGAATAGTAATTCATCTTGATTATTAACCCAAAATACTTGTGGAGCAGCAGAATTATAAATAGCAGATCCAGTATACTCTCTATTTGATAATAAACCCAAAGATGAATCAACAGATTTATTTTTAACTCTAATTACAAAATCTTTAATTACATAAATATTATTTTCATAAACTCTACCAGTTTTAACACCAGTTTGTGAGAATGATTCTAAATATTCCTCAAGTTCAATATTAAATGATGTCTCAGAATTATTTTTAATAACAAATTCTTGATTATTTCTAATAATAACAATTTCAAGTTCGCCTTTAGCTCGTTTAATTTTCTCTTCTAGTGATTTAACTCTATTTTCAAGTTTTGTTAAATATTCTAAAAGATCAAGGATAACACCATTATCATCTTTAAATCCAGATACTATTTTATCAGCACTGTGATGAAATGTTTTATTATTAATAACCGCAGTCTCGGAAAGATGTTCGTCTAGTCCCCTAGCAGTTAATTCATTTTGCATACTAACTTTCACATCTTCCTTAGAAGCTTCTTTTAATATGAAATCATTATCATTTAAAACATTATTTAAATCATCAGGAAATTGAAAAGTTAAAATATCACTCCAATCTGATTCAACTGGTGATTCTGGCCATCCAACTTCTGATACAGATTTAATTCTCATTTCAACCTTTTCACCAACATTAATTGGAATATCTAATTGATTTATATTAGGAGTATCAGCATTCTCAATATCTTCAATTTGCCATTTGTAGGTTCCAGTTGATTTATCAAATGTTCTTTTTCTAACATCTGTTTTAAATTCTGTCCAATTTGAAAAAGCTGCCGTTTTTTGTTGATTATTTTCCTTTATATTAAATGTCTCAACACTCGGTTCTTTTCCATCTTTAGAAATATACCTATACTGAACTCTAAATTGAATTATTTCTTGTGGTAAGGTTCCTCTAGTGATAACAGCTTCTGGTATATTCCAGAATCCTCTTAATCTATATTTAGGTTCAACTTTTGAAGTATTAGATCTTGATAAATTAATTATTTCTTGTACAGTACTAGCATGTAATTTAGATTTCGAATTTTTTTTATTATTTAACTCAACAATTTCTTGTGAAAACTGTTTTTCAGCAGATTTAGAAGTAAATCTAGTTACTTTTAATTTTTTATTTCTATCATCAATTGCTTCTTGAATTTGTCTAATTTCATTTTTAAGAGATACTGTGTAGTTATGTTTAGTCTTTATAAGATTAGCATCTGAGGTATCTGTTAAATGTTTATTAATTTGAACAACTTTAAAATTTTCTAAATTTAGAGTCGCAATATTTGGAATACCAGCTAATTTATTAGGTGTTTTTTTAGATACTAAATCTTGTAAAACCTCACCATAATCATAAACATAATCTATGTAGAACTGTTCCATAGTTGATCCATTCTCACTATCTGTTGAATTTAATCTTAAATCATTTGTATAAAATGCTGTCCCTCTTGACCAATCTTTTGCCATAAGATTGTTATCAGCATTCATGGGCTTTAAGAAAATAACATTTCTCTCATTATAACCAACGCTTATTTTTAACTTTTTTCTATAAACAACTGGTGAGTAAACCTTCAATGTACCTATTCCAACTGGAATAGGTTGTAAACCTTCAATTCTTTCAACTGTGATTCTGAAATTAGATTCGGTATTTGAAACCTCTTTTATTTTATAACGAGTATTTGAAACCTCTTGGTTAATGATTAACTCATCATTAATACTCAATTGTTTAACTTCTAGAGTTTCATTTATTAGATAATCCAAAGTATTTAAATGATACCATAATTTTCTATTTAAAGTATCCTCTTCAATAGTAATTACATTAAAAACACCATCGTATAAAAGAACATTGGGTTCTAAATCAAAAACTTGTTCATCATAATTAGGTTCCAATGGGCTTACAATGCCTGGAGTAGTTCTATGCCAATTTTCAAAATCTTGAATATCTACGTCACTTTTACCTCTAAATAATTGATTAAAACTATTAATAGCAGATTGTCCTAAATTTGTAAAATTACCATCAGCATCTTTATTAAAATCAATCATATATCTTCTAGATAATGTCTTTCTAACATTATTTTCAATTTTATTACTTAAATCAAACTCTATAAATAAAGCAGGATTTAACATAGAATCGAAAAACCAATTCTTCTGAGATTTAAATTGTGTAATAGAACCTAAGTCATTAATTGGGTTAGGCTCTCTATTTAAATCAACTGTAATTATTTTTTTAAATTTATTTGATGTTGATGTTTGAATTAAAGCACCAGCAGTATCTATACTATAAAGTGAATTAATTGAATTATTTAATCTTTCAATCTCTGTTTTTAAAAATGTAAAAGAAGGCAAACTGTAACTTCTTAATACACCCTCAACATCAATTATTTGAACATCAACAGATGGCTCCTTCGTTGTAGATAAAGCATTGATTTTAGATAGAGTTTCTACAATATTTTTATTATATGCGGTTATTTGATTAGCTACCGTTACAAATGAACTTTGAATTGGCATAATTAGGCTTTAATTTTTTTTATATATTAATTAATCGATTTTTCTCACGTAATGTTTTTTTTCTTATCTTTGTATAAAATTTTTTATGAAAATCTGGGTAGTCACATTCAATGATGGTGGTTGGTATAGTGGTCCAAGACCAAATTTTACTATAGTTTCAGAATCGAAACAAGGAGCTATTGATAAAGTCTTAGAGGAAAATCCTAATTACAAAAGAGGATATGATGTTTGGGCCTCAGAATTTAAAATTGATGGGTATGTGATTGAAGTGTATGATGAGAAAACTTATAATCGTAATAAAAATCTCGAAGAACTATTATGAAAGTCTATGAGATCATAAAAGATTGTTCTATCTCTTACACATCTAATGGTGAGTTTGATGAATTTGTTTTGTATAAAGGAGATTTTATTTTTATAGAACCTAATTTTTGTTGGGTTAAAAGAGAAACTTTCCCGGCATCATATACAAAAGAAAGTGTTTTAGTTAAAATTTATCATAATAAACTACTTCATTTTGGTGATAATCCAGAAGATACTAAATACGAATGGACTTGGATTGAAAATATTAATATTGTTAATCCAATTATTAATAAAAATGTTACATTAGATAATTTTCTTATAACGAGTCCATTCACTGGACTACCTCCTTGTAAAGATGTAACACTTCAATGGGAAAGAGAAGATAAATTAAATGAACTATTGAATTAATAAAATTAATCCTTACATTTGCTTAAATACTTAAAAATGATAGAAAAACTTATTAGTAAAATTAAAGAAGCCAATCATCTATATAGAACTGGAAAACCAATTATGTCAGATTCTCAATATGATATTCTTATTGATGAATTAAGAAGTTTGGATCCAAATAATGATCTACTCAATATAGTAGGACATGAGATTCAAGATGAATCTCGTAAAAGTCGCCTTCCTATTGAAATGGCTTCAATGAATAAGATTAAATCTATGTTAGATATTGACGATTGGTGTCGTCTTAAAGGCATATCTAAAAACGAAATCGTTATAATCACTCCTAAATTTGATGGTTTGTCTCTTTGTGTAAAAGAGACATCTTATGAGGCATGGACTCGCGGGGATGGTGAATTTGGTCAAAAATCTAATGAACACTATAAATTCATTGGAAATCACTTATATGAAGATGTCTATATTTATGGCGACCCATTTAAAGAGATTGAATTTTATTTCACATATGGCGAAGTTATGATGCCTAAAAAAACATTTTTAGATAGATATTCTATGGATTTTGCTAATCCACGAAATTTTATAGCAGGTCTTCTTAACTCACCAGATGCTAGACCATCACTTACAGATTGTAATTATATTAAATATGGTGGTATTCCATCAAAATCATTTATTCCAAATACAAAACAAGAGATCTTAGATAAACTCAATGAATATCAAAACACAAAGGTCGAGTATCATATTTGTAAAATTTCAGACTTAACAGAAGAATTACTTATTAGTTTATTTCATAAATTTGGTACTGAATATGAGATAGATGGTCTTATTATCGAAATTAATGATCTTTCTTTACAAAATAAGTTAGGTCGTGAAACATCTTCTAACAATCCAGTTTGGGCCAGAGCATTTAAACATCCTAGCTTTGAACAATCTGCTGAGTCTGAGGTTATTGGTATTTCTTGGAATATTTCTAAACAAGGTTTATTAAAACCTATTCTACATATTAAACCAGTTCGTTTAGATGGAGTAACTGTATCTAATGTTACTGGTAATAATGCTCGTTTTGTAAAAGATATGGGTCTTGGTGTTGGTGCTAAAGTTCTTGTAAAACGATCAGGAATGGTTATTCCTATTATTGCTGATGTTATCACAACAGTTGAATTTCAAATGCCTGATGTTCCAAACATTGGATGGAATGATAATGGTATAGAATTAATCACACTTACCGAAACTGATGAACAACGATTTAAACAAGTAGTCTCTTTCTTTGAGATTCTTGAAACTGATAGTTTTGGAGAAGGTGTTATCAAACAATTGTGGGACAATGGTCATAAAAGTGTTAAAGATATTTTAAATCTTTCTCAATCTGATTTAGAAAAAATTGACCGTTTTGGAAAACGTAAAGCTCAGATTGTGTATAATTCTATTAAGAAAGCAATGAGTGATGTAAGTCTTTCTAAGCTTCAACATGCTACTGGTATTTTCAAAAATTTAGGTTCTAAAAAGCTGGTTTTACTTGAACACTTTACAACTAAGCCAAAGATAGATCAAATTCTTGAAATAGAAGGATTCGCTGAAATTTCAGCAAAATCTTATATTGATGGGTATGATAAGTTCTTTGAATTTATTGATGGTCTTCCAATTACCATTCAAGAGAAAAAAGAAGCTGTAAAAGTATCAAATGACTTAGATGGTATGACTTTTGTATTCACGGGTGTTCGTAGAGCCGATTTAGAATCTGTTATTGAATCTCGTGGTGGTAAGATTGGTAGTGGTGTAAGTAAAACAACTACATATCTTATTATGAAAGCGGTAGGTTCAGGTTCTTCCAAAGAGAAAAAGGCTATTGATCTTGGTGTGTCAATTATGACGATTGAACAATTAGAAAATCTTTTAAAATAAAACTAATGACGCTAAACTCCTATACAACACAAATTGCAATGCAAAATGCGATTGATAATTTATCAGGATCTTGTATTTGTAAAATGAAAGCTAAATTAGAAGGAATGACACTATCAATTGGAGAGATATTGGATTATAGTATCTGGATAAATCCAGAGAGTAATAGAGAGGAAATTCTTCTTTTGTTATCAGGATGTCCTTTAATAACCATCTCAAAGGAAAACTTTGAGAAACACTTTGACAATTTATCAAAATAAATATGAAAAAAAGAAGTAAATACTCAAAAAGATCCGGAGTTAAACTGAGTTTAAACGAAGATCGTGAAGGTGCTTTTTGGCAAGAAGAAAGAGGTCCAAGATATGGAAACGCTCGAAAAGTGAGGTCAAAAATGAAAATTTTAAAAAGAAGAAAATATCGTAAAGAACTAAAAATACAAGATAAAAATGAAAATTACAATCTTTCAACTGAAATCAAATCCTGATATTGGATTTTCAATTAATGAAGACTTTGAGAATAAATGGGATGCAAAGTCTCAAAAGTTAGTAACTACTAAAAACAAATCTTATAATCTATGGATAGATGAATTTGAAGGTGGTGAAGCATATGAAACGGATTGGACTCATATTGATGAATTCAAGTCATTTGATGATGCTATGAACTATATTTTGGAGAATCATGGAGAGGTAGAAAAAATAGGAGTATATTAATATGGAAAATAATAAAAAATATAATTTTAAAGGATTTTATCAATTAGGATTTTACAGCATTATTTTTATTTTTATATCATATATTTTCTTGCTTCTTGGATTAAGAGAGTCAATTGGACTTGGACTTATTTTGGGATTCTTCGCTGGAATTTTAAATGATATTAGAACTAAACTAATGTAATTATGGGATGTGATATTCACTTTTTTGTAGAAAAAAAATCTACACAATTTAAACGAAACCAGTCAATCAATGAAGTTCTTGAAGAAAATGATTCTATTGATCCTGATTGGACTTTAGTTGATGGTGAATGGTATGATGATAGAAATTATGGTCTATTTGGTGTTCTTGCTAATGTAAGAACTTCTCCTCGAGAAGGCACTATTGTTGATCAAAGAGGATTTCCAGATGATGCATCAGATGATTTGAAAGATCATTATCAAGGATGGGAATGGGATGCACATTCTACATCTTATATAACCTTAACAGAACTATTAAATGTGGATTGGAATAAATATGAAGATGTGCATTTAGAAGGTTTCCTTAAATCAATTGAAAAAATGAAAAAAATTGATCAAAATCCAGATAATGTAAGATGTGTATTTTGGTTTGATAGTTAATATTATAAATATGAAATATATTGTATGGAGAACACCCTTCAAATCATATGACTATGCACAGGGTGATGGATATTTTGTTAAGTATAAAAATAAATGTTCGGATGAATATTCACCTAATTGGTTTGATGCCAATAAGTATAAAACAATTGCACCAGCAATTACTAGACTTGGAATTACCCTAAATGAGTCCATGAAAAGCATGGATGATTTTTTTAGTGCTAATGGAATCACTAAATCTTTTAATAGAGATAAATCTATCTCTGAAGTTCTTGGTGAGTCTCATATCAATGTAATTCATTTTAAAAAAGGTCATATTGATAAAGTAGATGATGATGGTAAA
>Ga0116180_1001810_pt1 | contig 17548 bp, 21 predicted proteins | sample AD_UKC073_MetaG_FD_89804 | JGI IMG/M metagenome (GOLD analysis project Ga0116180, IMG submission 89804) | Active sludge microbial communities of municipal wastewater-treating anaerobic digesters from USA - AD_UKC073_MetaG | ecosystem: Engineered > Bioreactor > Anaerobic > Digestate | place: USA...
AAGCTTGTTATTAGCAGGTAATATAAAATAAAATAATATAAAATAAAAAATAATAATAACTAGCCGGTACCTGGCTAGTACCGGCTTGTTATTAGCAGGTAATATAAAATAAAATAATATAAAATAAAAAATAATAATAACTAGCCGGTGCTAGCCAAGCACCGGCTAGTACCAGCTAATTACAAGTTAATTGTTATTTTTTTTTTTATTCATTGGGTGTGTAATAATAAATAACAACAAGCAGTATACAAAATTTGACAAACATGCAGAATTAGCATTTTATAATCAGCAGCAAACCACATGAAAAAAAATAAAAATTTTTTTATTTGCGTGTACCAAAAAAGCATTCAAAAGTGTTTTATATTAGTAGGGGGACAAAGAGACATGATTAGTAGAGGGACAAAGAGACATGCATTGGGACTCGGAACCGGGAAGGCCCTTCTCGCGCATCCTGAGGCTCGTGGTGAAAAGATTTTGGGCAGGGTAGTATCTTGATATTACCCGGCCGGAATCGCGCAACAGCGAGCCTCTACGCGCGTCGGCTGAAAACCGAGAGGGACAAAGAGACATGATTAAAATACTCACTTTCGCATTGGGACTGGTGAAAAAGGTGATTCACTTTTTGAAGCTTGCTGAACGGTATTACATCGGCACTGCGGCTGTAGGGGCAGCTATATTCGCCGCCGCGCTGTCTGCTATCGGCGTGACTGATGACGCCGCGCTGACTGTATCTGTCGCTGTAGTTGGCGCGCTGTCAGGGGTCATAGCCAAGATGAAGTACAAAAACAGCACCTCTGGTGTTGTACTGGTTGTCAGAGCAAGCAAAGAGCATACAGGGGGAATATGGTATAAATTTGATGCGCCTGTTGATTTGAGAAAACTCAAGAATACAGACTACAAGCGCGCCGTAGACAGTGAAGGCAATGTTTATGATGTTGAATCAGGTATGCTTATCGGTGAAATGCGGGTGAAACATGATTAAATCAATTTACACGTTCAAATGGGACATGGGCAATAATATGGCCGTGTGCAAAACATGCGGCTCTTCGCCTGTTTATATCGACAAAGAGTTGACGCCATGGCTTAATGCCCAGGTTGAGGAAGTGGTGACTCTCAATGAACTTGAGGGCAAATTTTACGCAAAGATAGAAACAGGACCAAGAAAGGGGAAAATATTTCACCTGCCATCAAGAGTCAGAGCGGCGTGTTTATCGCTTACACAACGCGGACCGGCTGTGGTGTACTCAAAATACAACGATGAACATGGAGAACTGATGCTGATATGATTGAGAAAGAGAAAGTACTACAACTGGTTGTTGTAGGTGGTATATGGTTGTTAAGCATGATTTTCTATTTGCAAAGGTAGGGGGGGGTGTTGATGAACACCAGCCATACACATTTTTGTTACAAGGAAAATGAACTGAATGAGGTTATTACCCGCGTAAACAGAATAGAGAACACAATGTTTGGCTATAATGGTCATAACGGCTTAGCAGGCAGGTTGATCAGGCTGGAGAGCAGCGTTTCGGGCGTGAATGCTATGCTGGATAAATTGATTTCCGGCGCGGTTGGTGGTATAATTGTTTCGGTAGTAGGTACAATTGCTTCAAAGGTGTTGGGCATATGAAGGCAAAAACAGAAAGGTACTGTCGAAGGGTAAAAGGAAGGGGTGGGCGTTCCGCTGCCATTTCGCAAACTTTTGTACATTTTATCTGCTTGACCGGAACGCATAAGTGATTACAAATAAAGGGCTTACACATGCAAAAAACGGATGATCCTCGTAGAATTTACTATGAGGCGATGACGGAAAAAGTGAAAATACAGTCGATGATCGATGCGGAACGTTTGAAGCGCATACGTGGAGAGAGTGTGGACATTTCCGTGCTGAATGCTTTAGAGTCGCTTGTCATTGTGCTGCTTCGGGAAATGCAGAAAAGATACCCTGATGATGTGGAGTTGAAAGCGCGCATAGAAGATTTTGAGAATGAATGGCGTCGAATTCTTCATGCCGGGATGCACAGCTGATGTTTCTGTTGCCGGGTTTACAGCAGTTCGCCATTGATTCGATGATGATACCGTCTGGTGTACGCGGCGGTATGCGTTATCGCGCTGATGTCAATCCGGTCACGCATCATGTTTTAGGCATTTACGATGAGTTTCTGAATGATCAAAACGCGCGCGAATTGTTCTTGCTTGCGGGTAATCAGGTAGGCAAAACTCTGTCTCTGATTACTCTTGCGTGTTATGTTCTTTTGGAGATGCGTGAAGATATAATTATTTTCGCGCCGACTCTCCAAATTGCCCAGGCGGTAGGCGGTGAAATTTTGCGTGTAATGGATTCATTGGGCGTGAAATACGAGAGGGGTGTGTATAACACGCGTTTTGAGAATGGCGTGGTTATGACATGGCGCGGTCAGAGTGACGCGCAAAGAAGCCAGGTCACGGCGCGCATTGTACTAGTCACCGAAGCGGAAAAAATCAGGCAACGTAAAACTGAAGAAGCGCACCCCATAGACCAGATCAGAGCGCGTGTGATGTCTTACACGAACGGGAAAATCTTTTTTGAAAGTACGCTAACCAGTGAATCCGGTTTGATGTGGTCTAGTGTAAGCAATGCTGATGTTCAGTTTCGTTTTCATCATCGTTGTCCGTCATGCGATGTTTTGTTTGTCCCGTGTGTAGATCATGTGCTTTCTGACTGCTATGCGTGTTCAGAATGCGGTACTGCAATAAGCTCTGCTGACCGGGCGGGGGCGGTGACGAGCGGCGAATTTATTCGAGTTGGTTCTTCGGGGCGCGTGTACGGCATACGTTACAGTGCTCTTGACGGGCTGCTTATTGACCCATTGCCGGAAATATACCGGCTGAAATGCTCTAAAGATCTCAATGACATTCGCCGCCTGTATTTGCAGTACGTAGCAGAGCCGCCTAAAGTTGTGTTCACACCGCCGCCTGATCCGCCTGCATTTGCTCATCGCCGCGGACAGGTCGATGCGGGCGATTATTGGAGCATTGGCGTAGATGTTGGCGGTTCTGTTGCGCATTGGGTTTTGACCACATACACGCCTGGTGGTAGGCAAATTAAAATCTCTGATTTTGGCAAAGTAAGGGGTGCATTCAAGAATCAGGTAGACATATTGCATTCGATTATATCGGGACTCAACGAACAACGCGGTTGTTTGCTTTTTGACTATGGCTTCAATGGGGCTCATCTTGTACGCCTGTGGAACAATCAATCGCCGCGACAGCGCGTATTGCCCATACGTGGCATAAACGAGCGCAGTTTTGTTATTGACCCGGCTGTTGATATTTCTTATGGTGATTTTTGGCGTTACAGGCGAATGAAGGGCAGTGGAATATACAACGTACAGGTTTACACAGTATCCGCGAAGGATGCTGTTTTTGGTCTGCTTTACACGTCACGTCTTGTGATGTTCACCAATGACGGTCAGGACATTTCAGTGAAGCAGTTTTTGGACAGCATATGCAGAAGCGAACGCCCGATAGAAAAGAACGGGCAACGTTTGTATGAATTGGTTGGTCAATCAAATCATTATTTTGATGCTCTTGTATATTCCGTGACCGGTCTTCTGTTTTCCGGCGCGCCTATTGATTTGTCCGCATTGCCGCCTGTTGAACCGGCTGGTGTTGTTTACGAAGGGCAGGTTGAGATGGATGAGTATGCGGATGCGGATATAGCGGATGTGGAACGCAAGCCGCGCATGTTGCGCAAGAAAGTGTCTACTGATCAAGAGGGGTATATATGATGTATTCCGCGCCTATAGTTATCAACAATATTGAAGAGGCGTTAACTTTGTACAATTCAAATTTGCCTTGGGAAGAGGACATCATACGCGGGCGCATAGTGCTTGCGTGTCTGGAATATATCATGGTTAACCGACCGTCCCAATCACAGTTGGCGCAATTAGGCATGAGTTTCGAGCGTCTTCAGGAAGAGTTGGGTCGTGTCCGCGCTTTTCTTGGTTACAAAGATGTTGGTTCCCAACATTTCTGGCAACGCGTGATTGGAGGTAGTGTGATCTGATTGGAGGTATAATATTCATGTCAGCTGTTTTAAACATGTTGAGCAAAAGCACGATCAGGGAATGCATTAATTTAGTCATTTCCAGTGAAGGGGGATACAGCAATCACCCGAATGATAAAGGTGGTGAAACTTATTTTGGCATTACAAAACCTTTTGCTGAATCTATTGGCATTAAATTTCCGCCGACGAAGAAAGACGCGATAAAGGCGTATGATTTGATTGGAAGAAAGCATGGCGTGTTTTATCTTGATGCGGCTACCGCGTATTTCATTCTTGATGGCGGCGTTCTGTTTGGCATACAGCGTTTTATTATGTGGTTTCAGTATGCTATTAACGTTACAGGCGGCTTTGACCTGAAGCGTGATGGCATTATTGGTAAAAAGACTTTAAGCGCGTATGAGAAGTGTGACAAAGATCAGGTGATCATGTTGCTGCACCGGCGTGTGATTAATCACCACCGGGCTGTTGTTACACGCGATTTTCGCCAGGCTGTCTTTATCAGGGGTTGGTTGAAGCGCGCTGAAAAGAGATTGAAGGGCTATATGGAATTGAAGAACAGCATCGGCAAGGGGACTTGCGATGAGTGATCAGGTAATTACACTTTTACGCCGAAGTGGTATTCGTCCGGAAATGCTGGAGACGTATAATGTCCAGCAATCAAGCCGTACGGATAGGGTTTTGTTTTGCCGGCGTTTCTACAAAGACAGCATGCTGTTTCGCACTATTGTGAACAGAATCAGGGATCTTGTCAATGTACATGGCGCGGACATCACTGAACATGAGATTGTCACCCCTGATTTTCTGGATACCGCGTTAAGGGAATATCTGCTTACAGGCGAAATTCTCTTTTATTCACCGACCAATCAATTGCTTGAGTCGGAACGCGTGGAGTATGAAGTTGACGAAGATACGGGTGAAGTTATACGCGTATTGTTTGATGGTGAATATGAACTCGATTATGACGGCATTATAGGCGAATATGAGTATTTGCGCCCCTCTTCGGTGCGCGGCGAACCGCCATTCGCTGTTATTTTGCCTTGGGTCGTGCAGATAAGCAGTTTGCTTTATGCGCAGGTTCGCGCTTCAGAAATTGGCTCTCGTTTGCTTGCCCGTATTGTTACGGGGGGCAATATAAGCGGGGAAGATCCGGAATTGCAGCTTAGCGATGACATATACATCTTGCGCACGAACAATCCGCAAGATGCTGTGGATTTTCCCAAGTACACGCCTGCTGATTTTACAAATCAGCTAAAGAGCATTACCAGACAGATAGCATCTGCTTGCGGTATGCCGTATGAGGTGTTGCTTAGTGACTTTACTGAAGCCAATTTCAGCCAATCAAAAGCGGCATTCATCAGCGCGCGCCATGAGGTGGAGCGTTATCGGCGGTTTATCGAGCGTTTCGCGAATCGCATTACCCCGATTAAGTTTCAATGGGCTGAAGTGGAAAGTCTGGACTTTTTGGACCAGGCTAAAGCAGCAGCCATCATGTCAGAGATTAACAAGATGGAGGACGCGGGCAATGGGTAATTTCATAATCAGTTTATTGGGTGCTCTTACTGCTGTGCTACTTTGGGTGTATGCGTTTATAGGAGTGGTAATATGATTGTATACGCGTCGCATGATTTGCCCAATGAGATTGAGATGGCTACTATGCCGTCAAGGAGTCCCGTGTGGTTTTACAATGATGTGGATGGCGTCCGTGAAATAGGCATAACCGGTGTTCTGGTGCCTAATGGAGATGAGGTTAGCGGACAAATTGGTTATGACTGGATTCTTGATGCAATAAGTGAAGCGGATCGTGTCCGGCTGTTTATTGATTCGCCAGGCGGCGTGGTCCATCCTGCTCTTGAGCGCATTATGCGGCGGTTGCAGAATATAGATTCTGAAGCTATCGTAACGGGTATGTGTGCAAGTGCTGCTTATTTTATTGGTCGCTCGTGCAAGCGTCTTATATGCGACGGGTACACAACGGAAGTAGGCGGCATAGGCGCGTATATACTTGTTTGGGATTTCACTGAATCCAACAGACAGAAGGGGTACAAACCGATTAAGGTGAAGATTGGTGATATGAAGGGAATAGGGGCGGGCGGTGAATACAGTGAATTGGATGTGAAAGAGTTGGAGCGGTATTTGCGTGATATTTTTGATGAGTACATGAACGTTCTTGGTCGCCCGATTCCGGAAAATTTGATTGACGGGCGCGTGTATACAGCAAAAAAAGCCCTTGAGTTGGGGCTTATTGATGGGCTGATGCCTGGTGTTTATACGGAGGGTTATGAAATGAGCGAGGTAGATGACATCATTGTTAGCGGACAGGAAGAGTCTGAAGTCAAAAGTGAAGAGTCTGTTGAGAATGTTGAGATGGCAAGTGAAGCGCAAGTTGTGGAAAATGTTGTTGCCGAATCTTCGGTGCATGTTGAAGAGGAAAGCGCGAAACAGCCGGAAAAGCTTCCCATTAAGCGTGTCTCTGATGATTTCAGCGCGGAGAAGCTTTTTTATAAATTGGTTTCTGTTCATGGTAGCAGGACAGCCGCGTGGGCTGCTCTAGAGAGAATTAACCCTGAAGCGTATATGAAACTTCGCAATAAAATCAATCTGTAAAGGGAGTTTGTTATGAGTGTAAACTGGACAAGTGGTGCACAAATTCGTCGCGATCTGCTGGATGCGTTTATTGAGGCTGCTACTCCACAGGCGGCTTACCGTGCAATATTTTCGCCGTTGCCTGTGCCGTCTCGTGTAGGTAGCGTTAAGGTCGCCCCGTTCAGCAGCATTTCCGTTGCCCCTACTTCGATCAACAGGGCTCCAAATACGGAATATAACGAAGCTGTTCTCTCTCTTACCTCTGTGCTGTATGAATGCACGGATGTTGGTCTGCAGATGAGCATGGATATTGCTCAAGAGTATCCGACGAATGTTGAGATGGCTATGGCGCAATCTTTGCGCTATAAGTTGGAAACGGCTGCTGAAGCTATTGGCGTTGACGTACTATTCAATCCGACAACCGGCGCGGTCCGTTCAGCGAATGGTAACACTACGGCGGTTTCGACGCCGTGGAATAACCCGGATTCCAATCCTGTCGGTGATGTAGCACAGGCGTATGAGACAATCGCCGAAAAATCCGGCGGTATCACGCCAAACACTCTTGTTATCGGCCAAGCTGCTTTTGTCGCGCTCAAACAGCATCCGGAGGTTATTTACCGGATGCCTGCGACTATACTTAAGGGGGACGCGGAAGTAGCGCAGGCTCTTAGCGGCGTGTTTGGCGTTGAAAATGTTGTGGTAAGCCGGGTGGCTGATGAGACCGGTGTCAAGTGGCCCAGAGATACAGCTCTCTTGGCTGTTACCGCGCCCGCTAATTCTCTTGCAAGCACGCCAGCTGCATGTCGATTGGTATACTGGTCGGATGATGGGGATATCAGCCGGGAAGGATGGTTGGTGGAAACGTACGATAAAGAGGAAACCCGGTCCCATATCATCCGGGCGCGCCGCAACGCCGGGTACCTGGTCATTTCGAATCGCGGCTTGTACGGGTTGACGAGTGTTGTCACGTAATGTACACATTTGGATTGGATAATACCTGGACTTTTATGTACGCTGTGTGTGGTGGTGTAGTTCGCGCCTACGGGGACTACACCACACCTCAGTACTTGGAACGTGACGCGCTTATCTTCCCGCGATATAGTACAGCAAGTTTTCAGGCTATTCTTGGAGAGGTAGAGGAAGCTGATTACTACATCGTACTGAAAGACACTGTGTATGCCAAGACCAGAGCGGCTAGGTTCATATCTCTACCGCAAGACTTTCACAACACCAGATATTACGTGAAGGGTTGGCGGGAAATAAGCGGTACTTACAGTCTTCTGACACTTGTGAATACAGATTCAAAGGGGGTAGTGTAGCATGGACGCAAGTATTATATTGCAGGATATTGGCGCGGTGGCTGCAAGTGTGTTTAATTGCCCCGTTGGTGTGTTCTATACACCACGTTTTGACCAGGAAGAATCTGTATTCACGATAAGAGTGGAAGGCGTTACGGTGACCAAGCGCGCGATGACTGGAAGTGACTGTTTAATGTCTGAAAACATGACTCTCATGTGTGTATACAACACAAGGCTTGGAGCAGACTGGAATGAGTATGTCGTGGAATACAGCAAGTGTGTTGATTTTATTCGCTTGTGCTGTGGTGTAGAGGGTGTAAGCCAAGCTTCTATAGTAGACATAAACGTTGATGAAGATTCGCAATTTTTCTCTTGTTTGTTTAGTGTTATAATTACGGGTAACGTTTGATGAAGGTTGATGTAAAAATAGAGAGACACATGAGAATAGATAAACGGACAAAAAGCCGCGAAGTGAAGAATATTATCAGAAGTAACATGCGCGCTATTGGTCGAGTGTTTCTTGATTGGCTTCGCCTGGCTATGCATAAAAGGACAGGCGCGGCTGCTAAATATACAGATTTAGGCGTAAGCAGCAGCAGAACTTCTTACTGGTTGAAATTTTCCGGAAAGCGCGTACGAGTCCCTCTTGACAAAAGGGAAAAGATGGAAAGAGAAATACGCGCGCTTCAGGAAAAACATAAACTCTCTAAGGGAAAAGCGCGTATTCTGTATAGAAGCAAAGGAAAAGAATATAAGGATTGGCAAGGTCAATTTGTTGTTGATTATTGGTATATGGCGGTTCAGTATGGCGATGTCATGCATCGTATGATTGAGTATTGGCAAACAAGGGCAAAGGAATTCATAGAAAAAACATGGGGTATGGAAGCTTTCACGAAGATGTATTTCTGGCAAAACAGGGACGGGAGGAAGTACGTCCAAAAGAATTTCTCTTTGCCTGTCGAGATTTATGTACCAAAGTATTGGGGGGATATAAATACGAAGGAAAGGGTGTTGAAATTTTTGCGTAAGAAGGATTTCATGATGAAGGCTAGGGAACTTTCGTATAAAGCAATGCGCGCGGGGGATAAGGAAGCCCTGCTTGCGTTCAGATCTTTTAGCAGAATGAAGCGTTCAAAGAAAAGTCATTATTTCTTCAGAGGAGATTAGGATATGGCTTTACCTGCACCAGCTGGTACTGTATTGTACTACAAGGCGACGGGGGATACGACATGGAGCGCGTTCGGATGTGTCACCAGCATCAATTATCGGGAATCCACAAAGACGAGCGAAACGGACCTGATCAATAGTGCTAGTGCGGAATGGTCGGGCGTAACCGTGACATCTAAGACGCGTTCGTTTGAGGTGTCTGGTTTATTTAAGCACACAGACACTACGGGTGGTACGATTCCAGGTTCGCTTCAAGTCGGGGCTTACGACGACGACGCCAATGATGGCGCGCTTTCTGTTGGGAAGACGTATAACTTGCGCCTTGCCTTGCAGACATCTGACTCGGAAACGACTTACATCCGTTTTACCAAGGATAATAATGTTGTCGATTCTCAAAATAATAATGAGCTGCTGTTTGTCGTTACTGACCGTAATGTGCAGTTCGACGGCAGCAACCCTGTGTCTTACACCATCACGTTCGCTATTGAAGCAGGTAGTCTCTGCTAACAGAGAGGTGTGTTTATGTTTATTCAGAAACAAAACTCTGGTGTATTTGACGGAAAGTACATCAAGCAGTTAAGCATGCGGCAACTGATGGACATCACTGAAAGCAGCAAGCAGACCAGTGGTTACAATCAAGCTGCTGAAATGATCGCGTTGAGTTATTTCAACGATGAAGACTGCACCGTGAAAATGTTCAGCGATTCTGATGCGGTTTTAGAGGCTTTGCCGCCTGTTTTGTTTGAGGCTGCTTCAGATGAAGTTCTGGTCTTCAATGGGATGAAGGATAATAGTGGAGGGGCGGATGCCGAAAACCCTACCTGATTCTACTTAGAGATGGTGTTTCACCAGACATCTCGATAGAAACGGCAAATAAAATTCTGAAGAGTTACCGAAGCGATCCCCCTGAACGATACAGGCTTGATTTCTGGTTGTCATTGATAGCCAGGATGATATACAACGCGCTTGGAGGAAAGGGTGACATGCCCGTACCTCCGTGGTGGAGAGAGCAGGTTGAGGATGCAGCGGTCAGTCAGAACAGTGTTGTCACAGGACTTAAGGCATTGGGACTTAATGTGGTAGTGGAGAGCGGACATGTCGACCGGGACGATAAATCTAATACTTAATACTGGACAGGCTGAAAACGCTTTAAATCGTTTTAGCGGTCGTTTTAACAATTTTGTTAATAACATGCAAAGATCGGCTGCTTCAGCTACTGCTCTTTCTAGTGCCATGTCCAGGCTTCGTAATATATTCGTTGGTTTTGCCGGTGTAAGCGTTCTTCGCGCAGAGATGGAAAAGATAGACAGTATGCGCAAGAGTGCTGACGCTTTAGGGATTTCTTTTGAGCGGCTGCAGAAGTATATGCGCGCCGGTTTGGTTGGCGGTGTGTCGAATGTTGAAGGCATACTGACACGGGCGGAAGATTTTCTTGAGAAGCTAAGGCGCGGTGAAGAGTCTGCAAAGCGCATAGGGCGTGCTTTAGGCATTGGCGTTGCGAGCAGCATAGAGGATCTCATACGCAAAGTTGGCGAATCACCAAACAGAATATCCTATCAACGGGAAATATTCGGGCGCGGTGTTGGGGCGCGCGATATACGCGCTTTACTGGAAGATATAAAAGGGTCTGATATTTCTGAAGATTTCGCAAAAGCTATAGAGCGGTTCAATGATTCTGTCGCGCTGTTTAAAGAAACAATCGTAAGGGACTTTCTTGGTGTTCTTGAACCGCTTATAAGGGGCGGTAGTGAAATCTTGAGCAATAAGCTGACTAAATATGGGGTTTACGCTTTAGGTGCATCAATACTCTTCGGGGCGTTTAATAAGCTTCTGTACAGTGGAAGACCTACTGCATTAACAGCAAAGAGCACCCCGGCTGTATATGGCTTCTCAAAAGCCGGATTACGCATGAAGGATGTTGGTGTTGTTACGGCTGCTCAAGTTCAGCGTACATTCCACATGCCCCTTTTTGCTGCACACGGCAAGCGTGTGGCGGTATCGGCTGAAATGCTTGGTGGCTTGCTTGCGTATTCGGTTGTAAGAAAAGTTTTTGCCGCAATGGCAAGCAAGAGTTTTTCGTCCAATCTGTTGCCGGCTGTTTCTTATATGGCTAAACACATAGCCGGCGTTGCTTCTATGTTTTTGAGTGTGGGGAAAATATTAGCTCGTTTTACGCCATATATTGCTGCTGGTTTTGGCTTATATGGCGTGTATAAGGGCATAAAATCTCTGTACGATTACAACATGTTTTACGCGCGCGATTTGGTTGGTTCTATAGGCGGGTTTATAAAGAGTATTTTCATTCAAATGAAGAATGCCTTTTCCCGCATAAAGCAATATGTTGTTGATTTTTACAATAATAGCGGCGTCTGGTTTAAGTCTTTTGTCCAGTCGTTTGGCGATCTTTTTGGCTTCAATATCCCTGATGTTATTGGGGAAAAGTCCATAGCATTGAGTAATCGCAAGAAAATTGTGGATGCACAAATAAGCGATATGCTCTCCAGTGTCGACAGAAGGATAGAAGAGATAGGCAATTTTATTACATCTATCAGCGAAGTATTGCCCAGGAAAAAAGCGGAATATGACCTGTCTCAACCTGGCAAAATGTTGAGCGATGTGCAGAGCAGAATAGATGAAATCAACAAAGCGATTATCGATGTTGATTTTTATTTGTCGCAAACAGATGATGATGTTGTCAGGGAACGCTTAAACAATCTTCGTGACACATACACGCAACTGCTTAACAGCTTGAGCGATGTTTATAAGCGAATCAATGAAAGCCAGAAAGAAGTGGTAGCTTCCGTTGTGAAGTCCATTTCCGGAAGGGATATAGACGATTTCAAAACCATGAGCGATGTATATAGAGAGTATTTTGAGAAGTTCAGTAAATTGGCGGGTTTGTATGAGTCGGGCGATATTTCATTTGAAAAATACGCGATGATATACGAGCAGATGATGGAGGATTACTCTAAAGCGGTAGCGGCGACACCAGAAGGTCGTAGAATCGAAGAAATTAAAAACAGTTTCTCCAAATGGTTTGAAAGCATAAAGAGCGAATCGGACCGTCTTACAGAAGTTAGCAGGGAAATAGTGGAGGAAATAAACCCGTTCGAGAGATTCAGGGGTAGAATTGCCGACGCTGTTAAGGCGTTTCAATGGGGCATTATAGATTTCTCCACGCTATTCACATTTGCCCGTAAGACGTATGAAGACATATTTTCGATGAATCGCGGCGTTACTTCGCCGCTCGTCGGGCAGGCCGGTATAACGTCTTATTTCACGGGTGTTTACAATTCAATTGTCACGCCTGTGTGGAACATACAAATGTTACTGCAGCAGATAGCTTCACAGGGTGTTTATTTGCGGGGATAACGTGTTATGCCTGTTTCCAATCATTATGTCAAGGCAAGCAAAGTTGAGATTATACTTGCCGGGGAAAGCGTTTCACACGGGGTAGGCGGTACTGGAGAACGTCGATACATCATAAAAATACCAAGAGACGCTTTCAGTAAATCAATTAATATAAACGAGAATGATTACAACTTATTATGGAAGGTGGAGGGTAGCGGCGTTTTTGATTTTGAGTTGACGCCTTCTGATGTGTTCTTTGCGGCTGCTTTGGCAAAGTCGGTTCGCGACACGGTGGGCGGCAATGGTAATATTTTTACCACCATGCCTTTCTCTTATTTGAAAAGATACTCTTCGCAAACTTACGTTAACCGTATATGGTCAAGCTATTCTCTGCTTAACTACGTAAACTTGAGTGTTATCGGTACTCCATTTTCCCCATTGCGTACCGACCTTATTTGTACTTCTATCAACACGAGTTTTTCCGATAATGCGCTTCTTGTTTCGCTGCAATATTCCTTTATTGGCTTTATTCCAGCGGGCAAATATAGAACGTTTATCATGCCGTACAGCAATGCGCAACGTTATCCAAGTGTGTATGGTTTCGAATCTAATGGCAATGTAAGTTTAAACACTGTGGAATACAGTGGCGATATCCAGGTTGCCGAATTGCCGGAACTTTATTTGCCGGAGTACAGATATAAAGTAAGCGTTCTAAGCCCATATTATCCTGCGTTTTATCAGGGGTATGTAAGCACGATAAACAATTCCGCTGTGAATTGGCTTCAGGTATCAGACATAGCCACCCCTGCTAATTATCCGATGAGCATGATGATAGAGTCCTACAACGTCACGCCCGTAATGAGCATTACATTATATCAGCGGACTTCATTCCCGAGTACCGTTACCACATGCACTGTTTATCCTGCGCCTTTGTACATGCATGAATTGAATATTGTCGGTTATATGCCCAACATACTTTCTGCTGATAACGGTTTTAGCCGTCCAATCATATATGTTGACCCATCAACTGGCAAACCACCAGAGGATATTGAGCCGGGCAATGGCATATCCACAAAGCTTATTGGAAAACCAGCAGACTGGAGTGTGTTAGCAATATGATCGGCAAGGGTGATGTCATAACGAGGGATAAGCTGAACAGTCTTGCGGCTGAAGCTGGAGAGCGCATTAAGGTTGCTGGCGGGGGAAAAACATACCCGCACAGCAATCCCAATATCAACCAGATACTATATGCAGGCGGATCTGGTGTTGGCGGCGGAATAGTTGTGAAGTATGTGCTTAGGCTTCCGCCGATAGATAAAAAGAAAAACACACCAATATTTGTGTATTGGTGCAGTGAAGAAACCGGTCAGGTTGTGCTTGGTGAATCGGGTGGTACAGGCGATGACCAGGTTTGGGTGTGGTATCCACATTCGAGTTATTACGTTCCCGTGCAGAGATACACTACATTGAGTGGTTTTCCGGAGTTTAGTTGATGTATACGCTTTATTTATTGGGGTACAGGAATTATGATTTTACAGAACCACCAGCAACAAGCGAAGACGTTGATATTGATCTTGACACGCGTTTTAAAACTTTTGACGTGTCTGATACTGTTAAGGTTCACTATAATTGCTTAGGGCAATGCAAGATAACGTGTGAAACAAAGGAAGAGGGTGAAGCAGTCGCTTCTTTCTTGGGCAAAGTTTACAAGGTTGTTGCTGTAGACCCGGAAATACGCTTTACATTATTTTCGCCTACCACACCCAATGATCCACTTTTCCCAAGCCAATGGCATCTTGATAAAATGGATGCCCCTGAAGCGTGGGATTATATGCGGAATCAGGGCATTGCGCGAATTGGTGTTATAGACTCTGGTTTTCTGGATGTAAAAGACCTGAATGAGAGCCGCCCATACATCAACATAACTTACAAAGGACAGAACTATGAAGGTGTTGTAGGGGCAGGCTGTTTTTCCCTGAATAACAACGTTGAGTTTTATACATCCAGAAGTGACCCGCGGAATTGGCTGACGTCGGAGGGTGTGCAGGGAATATATAGTATACACGGCACCCATGTAGGCGGTATTATAGCAGCAAGAGGGAACAATTCCCGTGGTGTAAGTGGAGTTATGTGGAATGTTTATAACCAGGCTACGGGTGGTATATTCCCCGTTAAAGCGTTTAACTATGGTGTTAAAATAACCAATCCTGCTGTAGGTACAATATACAGTGTGACGTGTTCTTTCGATGCAATCATAAACGCGATAGACATATGTATAGCCATTGGGTGTAAGGTTGTTAATATGTCATTGGGGGGTTATGTATGGAAGTTAACTGGAGGGGAAGAGATAAAAGAGCTATTTGAGGATAAATTCGAATCCGCCCCTGATGTTCTTTTTGTTGCAGCGGCGGGCAATGACGCGCGCCCGATTGTGTCTACAGACCCCTTCTTTGGCTTGCCGATATGGGAAGTACCGGCTGCATGTGAACCGTCAACAAAAAATCTTATTGCTGTCACCGCCGCCGGGCATGATGATGACCTGGCGTCGTACAGCAATTTTCACATGAATCTTTGTGATATAGCAGGATATGGCGGGACTAATGACGGCGTAGCAAACCATGATGTGCTATCCACAGCCGGCAAGCGTGGACGATGTGAATCATACCATTCAAAAGAGCGGTATGTGGTGATGCAGGAAGAAGATGGACCGGTAGAATATGCCTATTTGCCTGGTACCTCAATGGCTGCACCGACCGTGTCTGGTGCTCTTGCATTAGCTTCAGCATATTATTATACAAAATTCAATTCATTCCCTGGTGCAAATCTGATTCGCAATATATTAAGAGGCTCTTGCAAGTATCACAACAGAAATCACTTTTACACAAATAAAGCAGGCGGTGTTTTAAATCTTGATTATTTGCTGCAATCAATAAACATAAGGGCGGCTGGCTATAAGCCGCCGCTGCTGGATGTTTATGTTGATGATGAAACGCCTAATCTTATAATTAAGCTTACGAATCAGGACAGCGCGTCGCGTATAGCATGTGTAAAAATTGGGGTAGAGCGTTTTTATTCACCGCAAGAGGATAACCCATATAAAAAGTATGTTGTTGCTTTAGACGCTCAAGCAACTGATACAATCTCAATACCACTGGAAGAAATCGAGGAAAATTATAATAAATTCTTTGGCATAACAGCATGTACTTATCTGTATCTTAACGGTTGGCGCGCGACACATTGCAATAAAAATAGATTCAAGATAACCAATGAATGCCCTGCTGACCTGTTGCTGCATCCGGCTATTGACGGATATTCAATTGACCCGGCAGCATATTTTAACGGAGACGCGCCGGATTACAGAGAGTTTAACGAACTGTATGACGCAACGGATATAGCACGGCTATATCGCTATGCCCATATTATTCTATCTCTTGCACATGGCACTAATTTTCCCCCTTCCGGCGGCATTGTATCTTTGCCTGATGACTTCGAAGCGTCCAAGTATACATTGCGCAGGGATGTAACATTGCGTGATATACAATATGCGCTATCAAGTCTGCACAATCAGTTATATGATGTCGTAAATAATGGGGTGAAGAGATATTCAAGTAAATTTGCAAAAGCGATGTGGTTTTATCCGCTTGATGTTATTGCCTATTACAATGATGGCAAGGTAAAGCGCAAAAAACTTTCCGACTCATTTAAGCTTGATTATTGTGAAATACGAACAGACAATCTGAAGATGATGGTCTATCAGATATTCCGCATGTTAAGATATTTAACGTGCATGTTCACAGCAAATTATGTTGTTGAATACGCAAATTCCGGGTCATGTTTGTATAGTGCAAGATATTATGGATTAACAAAAAGTCGATTTAGCAACCCCGTTCCGCAGTTTGTCCACGGCTACACATATATAGACACAACCACTAATGATATATGGATAGACAACAGTCAGAGTGAATATTGGTGTTGGGATGGAAGTAATTTGGAGAGTGATAACCCAAATTTACCATTCATACCAGGTATAACACAGAACACACCTATGGCTGTTTTGGCGGATGCGCGCGTTTTCCCATTTATTAAAAACAACCCTGGTACGTGGTTTCTCAAAGGGCGTGGAGTTGGAACGCTAAGCTGGCCATACGCTTACTTTAATTGTTCGGCGCGCGAATTAAATTTAAATAATAAGACTGAAAGCGATTTAGGTGAACCGAACTACATACAGCCTACATTAGATACCCAGTGGGTTGCTTCGCCATGGTTCCCGGGTGTCAGCCATTCAGATAGAGGCTTCCCTTTAAATGGCTCGCCAAACAGAACAAGCCGTGGTCTTTATAATTCAACATCAAGAAGCGGTAACGGTGTTTATGCACATTATGGGTTTTACGATGAAAATGAGCCGGAATGCGATTTAGGCGAATCTTTTCGCCTTGTTGTATATAAAAACTATTGTACTATTCGGCGTCAAAGCGTTGTCCCAGGCATTCTTCCGCCTCTTAGATTAAATGTTTATGCTTACTTCTCCACAAGTACGGGTGTCGGCACGCATGATGGCGGGCCATTGCCATGGGGTAGTGTTCTTTACCCTAATTATCGCATTGGCTTTCCGGTAAGGCAAACGCTTACTGTCAGCGGTTATTACAAGATATACAAAAATTCAATTTCACCTGACAATCTTCTTGTGCATAAAACGTTTGCACTATCACTTGAAGATTTGCCAAGCGGTAGGGAAAGTGATTACAAACTGCTGTACACTGAAACAGTAGATTTTCCGGAAGAATCACCCGGTTATATAATAATAGAGTCACAGTTAAGTAAAGAAAATGCAAAAGCTCAACCGCAGGCTACATTCTTCCTGCATTACGGGGCAAAGCCAATACCAAGCAGCGGTGGTAGCATATATGATGTTCTCGAAGGCGGTTATCAGGGACGACCATTTGCCAAAGTTATAAGCGGCGATGAAAATGAAAGATTTGCACGCAATTCCCGTTGGAATTTGATAACAAATGATGAACTGATGGAACCGTATGATGTCGGTTATTATGGCATCGGCTCATACACACGCGAATGTGGTATAGGCGTAAACTTTCTTAGCTCAATG